>Ga0307413_10000264_pt1 | contig 15912 bp, 14 predicted proteins | sample DK1Ometagenome_3_FD_203714 | JGI IMG/M metagenome (GOLD analysis project Ga0307413, IMG submission 203714) | Maize rhizosphere microbial communities from greenhouse at UC Davis, California, United States - DK15-O-2 | ecosystem: Host-associated > Plants > Roots > Rhizosphere > Soil | place: USA... | reverse complement strand
CGCGCGGATAACGGTCGCAGGTCAGGATGATCTGCTGCTTGCCGTCGAACAGCGCATTGAAGGTGTGGAAGAACTCCTCCTGGGTGCGGTCCTTGCCGGCGAAGAACTGGATGTCGTCGATCAGCAGCGCGTCGACCTGCTGGAACTGGCGCTTGAAGCCGTCCATCGCCTTGTCCTGCAGCGCCCGCATCATCGCGCTGAAGAACTGCTCGCTGCGCAGGTACATGACCCGGGTGCCGGGGTTGGCGGTGCGCATGGCATTGCCGGCGGCGAACATCAGGTGGGTCTTGCCCAGGCCGGTGCCGCCGTACAGCAGCAACGGGTTGTGGGCGCGGTCTCCGGGCTTGAGCGCGGCCTGCCAGGCGGCGGCACGGCCGAGCTGGTTGCTGCGGCCCTCGACGAAATTGTCGAAGGTGTAATGGCTGTCGAGGTGGCCGTTGAACGATTCCAGCGGCGAGACCGCGCTCGGCGTGGGCACGGCGGCGGTCGGGACCGCGGCCGTCGCGACGGCCGCGCGCGGCAGCGAGCCGACCTCGAGGCTGACCTCGTTGCTGCCGGAAAAATGCGACAGCAGCTCGCGGATCCGGTCCAGGTAGCGTTCGCGCACGAACTCGACCACGAACGCATTCGGCGCGTACAGCACCGTGGTCGTGTCGCGGCGGCTGGCCTGCAGCGGCTTGAGCCAGGTGTGGACGTCCTCGGCCGGCAGTTCGGCTTCGAGGCGTTCTAGGCAGCGGGGCCAGGCGTCCATATGTCGTTCTTGGTGTCCAGCGGCAGGTCGCGACCGCCCACGCTCGCGGCATGCGCGCGCAGGCGTGGAGTCGATGGGGGCCGCCCAGACTACCATCGCGCCGGGGCCGGAAGTAGGAACACGCGCCCGGCCCGGGGCGGTCGAAGCCGGGGCAACTTGACCCCGACCGGGAGGCATCGCTAGACTTGCCGGTCTTTTCCGCACCAGACCCTAGAGCCGTCCCATGGCGACCAAGCGCACCTACCAGCCCAGCAACCTCAAGCGCAAGCGCGACCACGGTTTCCGTGCCCGCATGGCGACCGCCGACGGCCGCAAGATCCTCGCGCGCCGCCGCGCCAGGGGTCGCAAGCGTCTCTGCGCCTAAACCGCGCGTTGTGCCGCAGCGGCCGCCCTTCGCCGCCGTTGCCACACCAATGACGACGACCCGCTTCCCGCGCACCGCGCGGGTTCGCGCAGGCTCCGATTTCGATCGCATCTTCAAGCACGGCCGGCGCGTGGCGCTGCCCGTGCTTGCGTTGCATTGGCAGGCCGAAGTGCCTGATGCCGCCGGCGAGCACGGTCCCCGACTGGGACTGGCGGTGTCGCGCAAGGTCGACCCGCACGCGGTCGGACGAAACCGGATCAAGCGTGCGCTGCGCGAGACCTTCCGTCGCCACCGGGCCGCGCTGGCCGATGGCGATTACGTCGTGGTCGCGCGTGTCGGGGCCGCCGGCCTCAGCGGTCCCCAGGTCGGCGAAGCGTTCCTCAAACTGTTGCAGCGCGCCGGCGTGGTGTCGGCCGCCGCGTTGCCCGTGCCTGCGGCTGGCGGCACAATGCCCGCGCCCGCCGCATCGGCCGGACGGTCCGCCGATCCTTCTCCCATCGCGCCCGCGCCGTCGTCCGACGGTGGCTGAGCCTTCCCGTTGCCCGTGAAAGCCTCCCCTATGAACCAGACCCGCATGTTCCTGCTCTTCGCCTGGCTGATGGTGGCGACCCTTCTATGGATGGCATGGGACAAGGAGCAGGCGCCCGCGCTGCCGGCCACCACTACCTCGACCACGGTTCCGGCCGTGGCACCGGTTGATGCGAGCGGCGTACCGGGCATGGCGGCGGTCCCGACCGGTAGCGTTCCCGGGGCAGGTCCGGCCGCGACCGCCACCACGCCGGCCGCGGCCGCGGTGACGGTGCGCACGGACGTGCTCGAGGTCGTGCTGGACGGCGGCGAAGTCCGCCAGGCCGACCTGCTGACCTATCCGAGCACGGCCGACGAGGACAGCGCGCCGGTCCGGCTGTTCGCCCAGGACGCGGCCAACTACTTCGTCGCCCAGAGCGGCTGGGTCAGCCAGACCGGCGCCGCGCCAAGCCACCAGTCCGGCTTCGCGCTCGACCGCAGCGCGCTGCCGGCCGGCGCCGACTTCAAGCTCGATCCGGGCGAGGAGCAGGTCGTGGTGCCGTTCACCTGGACCGGCCCGGACGGCGTCAGCATCCGCCGCACCTACACCTTCGGTCGCGGCGACTATGCGGTGCAGGTCCGCGACGAAGTGGTCAACGGCAGTGGCGCGCCGTGGCAGGGCTTCGTCTACCGCCAGCTCAGCCGCGTGCCGCGCGCCTTGCAGAAGTCCGGCCCGCTGAGCGTCGAGCAGTACAGCTTCCAGGGCGCGGCATGGTTCGGCGCCGGCGAGTACGACAAGCGCAAGTACGACGATTTCATCGACGACGGCCCGCTCAACCTCCAGGTCACCGGCGGCTGGATCGCGATGCTGCAGCACCACTTCTTCGGCAGCTGGATCCCGCAGGCCGACCAGCCGGCGCTGTACACGTTGAAGATGGTCGACGGACGCTACGTGATCGAGGCCAAGGGCCCGAGCTTCAGCGTCGCGCCCGGCACCAACGCGACCACCACCGCGCGGCTGTGGGTCGGTCCCAAGCTGGTGGCCAACATCCAGTCGCAGCAGGTGCCGGGGCTGGAGCGCGCGGTCGACTTCAGCAGCTTCAGCCCGATGGCGACGCTCGCCGGCTGGCTGTTCTGGGTGCTGGCCAAGCTGCACGGGATGCTCGGCAACTGGGGCTGGGCGATCGTCGGGCTGGTGGTGCTGCTGAAGCTGGTGATGTTCCCGCTGTCGACCGCGCAGTACAAATCGATGGCGAAGATGCGCAAGTTCCAGCCGCGCATGGCCCAGCTCAAGGAGCGCTATGGCGACGACCGCCAGAAGCTGCAGTCGGCGATGATGGAGCTGTACAAGAAGGAGAAGATCAACCCGGTTGGCGGCTGCCTGCCGCTGCTGGTGCAGATGCCGGTGTTCCTGGCGCTGTACTGGATGCTGTCGGAGTCGGTCGAGCTGCGCCACGCGCCGTGGATCCTGTGGATCCAGGACCTGACCGCGCGCGACCCGTATTTCGTGCTGCCGGTGATCAACGTCGCGCTGATGTGGGCGACCCAGAAGCTCAACCCGATGACCGGCGTCGACCCGATGCAGGCCAAGATGATGCAGTTCATGCCGATCGTGATGGGCGTGATGTTCGCGTTCTTCCCGGCCGGCCTGGTGCTGTACTGGGTGACCAACGCCGGCCTCGGCCTGCTGCAGCAGTGGTGGATGGTCAGGAAGTACAGCGAGGAACCGGTCAAGGCGTGAGCCTTGCCACGAAGGGCCCGCCGAGTGCGGGCTCTTTTGTTTGCGTCCGATCCCCGCAGTCGACGAGCTGACCCCATGTCCCAACGCGACACCATTGCAGCGATCGCCACCGCGCCCGGCGCCGGCGGGGTCGGCATCGTGCGCCTGTCCGGCGTGCGATCGGCGGAAATCGCGCGCGCGATCTGCGGGCGGCGGCTGGTCGCGCGGCATGCCCACCACGTGCGTTTCCGCGATGGCGATGGCGACACCCTCGACGATGGCATCGCACTCTATTTCGCGGGTCCGGCCAGCTACACCGGCGAGGACGTGGTCGAGCTGCAGGCGCATGGCGGTCCGGCGCTGCTGCAGGCGCTGCTCGCGCGATGCGTCTCGCTGGGCGCGCGACACGCCAGGCCGGGGGAGTTCAGTGAGCGCGCGTTCCTCGAAGGCCGGCTCGACCTGGCCCAGGCCGAGGCGGTCGCCGACCTGATCGCGGCCGGCGACCTGCGCGCCGCCCGTGCCGCGCGGCGCGCGCTCGATGGCGAGTTCTCGTGCCGGGTCGAGGCGCTGGCCGATGGCCTGCTGGCGATCCGCATCCACGTCGAGGCCGCGATCGACTTTGCCGACGAACCGCTCGACACCCTCGGCGGCGGCCCGTTGCGCGCACGGCTCGACGCGCTGGCACGGGACCTGGACCAGTTGCTGCTCGCCGCCGAACGCGGACGGCGCCTGCGCGACGGCCTGCACGCGGTCATCGTCGGCCCGCCCAACGCCGGCAAGAGTTCACTGCTCAACGCGCTGGCCGGCAGCGACCGCGCCATCGTCACCGACATCGCCGGCACCACCCGCGACCTGCTGCACGAAGTGGTGCGGATCGACGGGGTCGAGCTCGGCCTGGTCGACACCGCCGGCCTGCGCGAGGGCGGCGACGCGATCGAACGCGAGGGCATGCGCCGCGCCGAAGCCGAGCTGCAGCGCGCCGACCTCGCGATCGTCGTGCTCGATGCGCGCGATCCCGATACCGGCGCGGCGGCGGTCATGCAGGCGATCGCCAACATGCCGCGGCAACTGTGGCTGCACAACAAGAGCGACTTGCTCGAACAGCCACCGCCGCTTCCGGCCGGCGTCGGCAGCCGGCAGCACCTCGCGGTTTCGGCGCGGACCGGCGCCGGGCTCGACGAGTTGCACGACCGGCTGCGGGAACTCGCGCTGGGCGATGGCGCGGAAGCGACGGACGGGGCATTCACCGCGCGCGCGCGCCATGTCGAAGCGCTGGGCCGTGCCCGTGCGGAACTGGTCGAGGCGCGCGCGCAACTGCGCCACGAAGCGCTGGATCTGGCCGCCGAGGCATTGCGGCTGGCCCACGACGCGCTCGGCGAGATCACCGGCCGGGTCCACCCCGACGACCTGCTGGGGCGCATTTTCTCGAGCTTCTGCATCGGCAAGTGAAATGTGATGTAAGTCACGTTTACATGGTCCGGTCGCCGTCGTTTGGCGGCCGGCCGTCACGGAAACTTGACAAGGGCCGCGTGCTCTCGCGACCTTGTGCGTGTGCGCCTGCGAGGCAGCACTTCAGGGGAGTTCGTCAATGATCGTCAATTCACAAGCCCGGCAATCGCGCCGGTTGCCTGCTGTTTCCAAATTGTCGCTGGTGCTGGCCATGGGCCTGGTGCTGGCGGCTTGCAACAACGACCAGGCGGCGCCCGAAGGCGCGGCGCCGGCGTCGACCACCGCGGTCGCGCCCGCCGAGGCTCCGGTGATCGCCGCCGAGGACGCGGTGTCCGACAAGGTCAACGCGCTCAGCGCCGAGCAGCTGCGCGAGGCCGCCCGCAAGGCCTATGGCGACAACCGCCTGTACGCGCCCGCCGAGGACAACGCGGTCGAGTACTACCTCGCGTTGCGCGACAAGTCGCCGGGCGATGCGTCGGTGTCCAGTGCACTGACCGACCTGCTGCCGATGACCGTCATCGCCACCGAGCAGAGCATCAACCGCGGCGACTTCGCCGAGGCCCAGCGCCTGGCGGCGCTGCTGGAGAAGGCCGAGCCGCAGCATCCGGCGCTGGCGCGCCTGCGCACCAACATCGAAACCCAGCAGAAGGCCGCGGCCGAACGCGCGGCGCAGCAGATCGTGACCGCCGAGGAGCAGGCCGCCGCGCAGGCCGAACTCGAGCGCAAGCGCCTGGCCGAGCAGAAGCGCCAGCAGGAGCAGGCCGCGCGTGAGCTGGCGGCAAGGGAAGCCGCCGACAAGGATGCCGCGGCGCAGGCCGCCGCCGAGAAGGAAGCGGCCGACAAGGCGGCTGCCGATGCCGCCGCTGCCGAGCAGCGACGGGCCGCCGCCGCGGCCGCCGCGGCCGCGAAGCCGACCGCCGCCGACCTGCGGCCTTTGGCGATGCCGGGTCCGCAGTACCCGCGTGAAGCCCTGCGCGCCGGCCAGTCCGGCGAGGTGCTGGTCGAGTACACGGTCGGAACCGACGGTTCGGTCACCTCGGCGCGCGTGGTGCGTTCGAATCCGGGCCGGGTGTTCGACCGTGCCGCGCTCGATGCGGTCCAGAACTGGCGCTTCCAGCCGATCTCCGAGCCGGTCACGACCCGCCGCGCGATCGGCTTCAGCCCGGGCCGGTAAACCGGCCGGGCGGTACCCGCCAGCAGTTACGACAAACCCGGCAGATGCCGGGTTTGTCGTGTGTGTGGTCCTCGCGAAAGTCACGGACGTCGCCGTCAGCCGGAGATCGCCAGCTTCTCCTGGTGGTAGCGCCGCACCGCCGCGTACCACAGCACCGCGGCCAGCCCGAAGCTCGCGGCGATGTAGACCGCCCAGATCTCCAGGCTGATCGGTTCGGCCCGGATGATCTTCAGCAGCAGCTGGTTCTGCGCGAGGAACGGCACCGCGAACTGCCACAGCTGCGTCTTGATCGGGTTGGCCATCAGCACGATGGTCGGCAGCATCGGCATCAGCACCAGCCAGCTCATGTGGCTCTGCGCCTCCTTCATGCTCTTGGCCGCGGCGGCGAGGTAGGTCAGCAGCGCGTTGCCGATGAACACCATCGGCAGCAGCACCAGCAGCATGTTGGCGATCGCGGTGAGCCGCACGTCCATCGCCTCGGCCGTCGCGGTGCCGACCAACGCACTGAGTTTCAGCGCGAGCAGGGTCAGCAGCAGCGTGACCATGCCCAGCACGCAGGCCGCGGCGAGTTTGCCACTGACGATCGCGCCGCGCGGCGCCGGCGTCGCCAGCAAGGGTTCCAGCGACTGGCGCTCGCGTTCGCCGGCGGTGGCGTCGAGGATCAGCGCCATGCCGCCGAGGAACGCCGACATGATCAGGAAGTAGGGCAGCAGCAGCCCCAGCAACATCCCGCGCTTGGCTTCCGGGGTCGCCATGTCGAGGCTGGCCGCGGTGACCGGCCGGGCAACGCTTGCATCGATGCCGCGCGCGTACAGCCGCAAAGCGCCGACCTGCTCGCGGTACAGCGCCAGCGCGGCGCGGACCCGGGCGACCGGGATCTCGGCGTTGCGGCGGGTGCTGTCGTGCAGGATCTCGATGCCGGCGGGGCGGCCGGCGCGCCAGTCGGCGGCGAAGTCCTTGTCGATCCGCAATGCGACGTCGACGTCTTGGCCGGCGATCGCCGCGGCCAGGTCGGCCGGCGGCTCGACCGCGTCGATCCCGTACGCGGCGAGGAACGACAGCAGGTTCGGCGCACGCTCGGCGCCGACGACGGGTACCTCCAGCACCTCCTCCAACTGTGTCTTGCTGCGGTTCTCGGAGATCGCGCCCATGCCGAGGATCAGCACCGGCATCAGCAGCGGGCCCATCATCAGGCCCAGTAGCAACGTGCGGTGGTCGCGGCCGATGTCGAGCAGTTCCTTGCGCAACACCGTCCACAACGTGGCCATCGATTTCGACTTCATGCGTGCAGTCCCTCGTCGCTGCCGATCGCCTTGACGAAGGCGTCTTCCAGGTTGGATTCGCCGAACGTCGCGCGCAGCTCGTCGGCGCTGCCGGCGGCCACCACCTGGCCCTTGGCGATGATGACGATGCGGTCACACAGCGCCGCCACCTCCTGCATGATGTGGCTGGAGAAGATCACGCAGCGGCCCTCTGATTTCAGTTGCTGCAGGAAGCCGCGCATCGCGCGGGTGGTCATCACGTCGAGGCCGTTGGTCGGCTCGTCGAGGATCACGTTGCGCGGGTCGTGCACCAGCGCGCGCGCGATCGCGGTCTTGGTGCGCTGGCCCTGGCTGAACCCTTCGGTCTGGCGGTCGAGGATGTCGGCCATGTCGAGCGCCGCCGACAACGCGGCGGTGCGCTGTGCGATCAGCTCGGCCGACATGCCGTGCAACTGGCCGAAGTAGGCAATGTTCTCGCGCGCGGTCAGCCGCTTGTAGACACCGCGTGCGTCGGGCAGCACGCCGAGCGCGCGACGCACCGCGGCCGGATCGCTGGCAGCGTCGATGCCGTCGACCACGACCTTGCCGGTGTCCGGCGTCATCAACGTGTAGAGCATGCGCAGGGTGGTGGTCTTGCCGGCGCCGTTGGGGCCGAGCAGACCGGTGATCTGGCCGTCGGCGGCATCGAAGTGGACGCCGTCGACCGCCTTGACCGTGCCGGTCTTGGTCTTGAACGCCTTGTGCAGGTTGTCAGCGGAAATCATGCGATGGTCCTTGCGAAGAGGGTCATGGCGCCCACCCGTTGAAGTGCACGAACGGCGGCACGTAGCGCAGCGCGTCGAGGCAGCCGGTATCGAGCGCATCGGCGTCGGCGTCCTCGATGAACTGGCCGAGCAGCTTCGGCATGCAGCCGGTCGCCGAGACGTTGTGGCCCTGGCCCTGCAGCACCAGGTGGCGGCCGTTGGGCAGGTTGGCGACGACTTGTTCGCCATAGCGCGGCGGCGTCACCGGGTCGAGCTCGCCCGACAGCAGCAGCACCGGCAGGTCCGATGCGAATGGCTGGTGGAACCCCTGCGGCGCGTCGCCGCTCGGCCACACCGAGCACGGCGCGAAGAACGCCTCGGCCATCTCGCCGCCGATGAGGGTGTCGGCGGCTTCGGCGCCGGGTTCATAGCGGCCGGCGTCCTCGGCGCACAGCACCGACCACTGCATGCCGCGGGTCATCTGCCCCTGCATCTGCTCGCCACTCATCTGCACCAGCGACATCAGCGGCGCATAGCGGCCATGGGCGGCTTCGTCGATCATCAGCGGCAGCAGCGCGGCGGTCTGCGGCACGTAGGAGAACATGAAGGCGAGGCTGCCGACCGCGTCGGCGGTGACGGTGTCGTGGCGCAACTCGCCGGTGCGCGAGTCGCGGTAGTCGACCTCGACCGGCGCCGCCTCCAGCGAGGTCATCACCGTGCGCAGTTGCGCGCGCATGTCGGTCGGGAAGCGTTCGCGGCAGGCGGGCAGCTCGTGGCACTGCGCCGACTGCAGCGCCAGCGCGTCCTCCAGCGTGCGGGCGAACTCGCCACCGACCACCAGCGAGTTCGGCGCGACGCCATCGAGCACCACCGTGCGGGTGTGCTGCGGGTAGGTCGCCGCGTACTGCTGGGCGACGCGTGTGCCGTAGGACACACCGAGCAGGTTGAGCTGTTCGACCCCGAGCGCCGCGCGCACCGCGTCGAGGTCACGCACGGCGTTGGTGGTGGTGTAGAAGCGCGGATCGGCGCGGCCTTCCAGTCCCTGCGCACAGCGGCGGGCGAAGTCGACCATCTGCTCGAGGTCGGGCGCGTCCGACGGGTCCAGTTGCATCGGCGCGCCGCTGGCGTCGCGGCAGTCGAGCGGGTTGGACTGGCCGGTGCCGCGCTGGTCGACCAGGATGATGTCGCGCTTCTTGCCGACCTCCTCCAGGGTGCGCTCGACCGTCGCGGCGTGTTCGGTCGCGGCCTGGCCGGGACCGCCGGCGAGGAAGAACACCGGATCGGCGGTGGCGACGCTGTTGCCGTCATTGGCCGGCAGCCAGGCGATGTTGAGCGCGATCATGCGGCCGTCGGGCGCGGCCGGATTTTCGGGCACCTCGAACGTGCCGCACTGGGCTTCGGTGGGTGCGCCGCCGGCGGGGCCGGTCAGCGAGCAGGGCGCGAAGCCGATGTCGCCGAAATGGCGGGTGCTGGCGGTGTCGGCCGCGGCGGTGGCGGTGTCGGCGTTGCAGCCCGCCAGCAGGATCGCCGCGATGACGCCGGCGGCGATGGGCAGTATCCGGGTGGTGCGCATGTTTCCCCTCGGGTCCGTAAGGCGGATCGCCTTGCAGGATGACAGACGGGGACTGCGCGGAAAATGTGACAAACGGCAGGCGGTGGCCTGCCCGGCAGGCTACTTGCTGCTGACGTACTTCTCGCGGCGGATCTGCTTGACCTCCAGCCCCGATTCCTTGAGCGCTTCGAAGCAGGCGTCGACCATGTTCGGGTTGCCGCACAGGTAGGCGATGTCGGTCGCCGCATCGGGCGCGAACTCGGGCAGGAACTGCTGCACGTAGCCATGGCGGACGTCGGCGTGGGCGGCATCGGAGCCCGGCTCCGGCAGCTCGCGCGAAAAGCATGGCACGAAGCGGAAGTTGTCCGGGTGCCTGTCCGCGAATGCGCGGAACTCGTCGCCGTACAGCAACTCGTCCGGGGTGCGCGCGCCGAACAGCAGCACCACCTGGATGCCGCGCTCGGCGATCGCCTGCTCGATCAGCGGCAGCATCGCCCGGTACGGCGTCACCCCGGTGCCGGTGCCGATCAGCAGGTAGCGCGCGTTGGCGTCGGTCGGCAACAGGCAGAAGCGCCCGAACGGACCGCTGGCATCGACCGTGCCGCCGACATCCAGGCCCTCGAACAGCGCCGTCGCCGCGCCGCCGGGCACGTAGCTGACCGCGATCTCGACCGCCTCGCCGGGGCCGATCGCATGGTCGTGGATGGTGGCGAGCGAGTAGCTGCGCTTGGTCGCGGTGCCGTCGGCGTACTCGAAATGGACCTGGATGAACTGCCCCGGGATGAAGTCCAGCGGCTGGCCGTCGTCGCGCACGAACACGTAATGGCCGACGCTCGGGGCGAGCATGCGGCGGGAGACGAGTTTGAGCGGGAAGTGCTGGATTGCCACGCGTTGGATCCTGGGGGAGCGGGAGGAGGCGTCGGGGCGACCCGGAGGACGTACCGGTGCAGCGCCGGTGCTTGCTGGAACGCTGCGTCGCCCGGCCGTGCTTGCCGGGCCGCCTATACTACCGGGATCGCCCGCGGCCCACGTCCGCGGCACGCGCCATTCCCGTACCACGACGGCCCGGTCCGCCGGGCCTGCCCACAAAGGCCTGCAACCCGATGACCCAGACCCAGGCGACCGCCGTCGCCGCGCCGGACGGGGCGGTCCCCGCACTCTCCGTCCATGAGTTGCGCAAGACCTACGATGCCGGTTCCGGCAAGCAGGGCGTCGAAGCGCTCAAGGGCGTCTCGCTGGACGTCGCCGAAGGCGATTTCTTCGCCCTGCTCGGGCCCAACGGCGCCGGCAAGAGCACCCTGATCGGCATCATCAGCTCGCTGGTCAACCTCAGTTCCGGTGCGGTCAGCATCTATGGCACCGACCTGCAGGCCGAACGCAGCGCGGCGATGCGGTTGATCGGGCTGGTGCCGCAGGAGATCAACTTCAACATGTTCGAGCAGCCGCTCGACATTCTGGTCAACTACGCCGGCTTCTACGGCATCGACCGCAAGGAGGCGCTGGTCCGCGCCGAGCAGGAGCTCAAGCGCGCGCAGCTGTGGGACAAGGCGCGGATGATGAGCCGCACCCTGTCGGGCGGCATGAAGCGCCGGTTGATGATCGCCCGCGCGATGATGACCCGGCCGCGCCTGCTGATCCTCGACGAGCCGACCGCCGGGGTCGACATCGAGATCCGCCGCGGCATGTGGGAGACCCTGCGCGAGATCAACGCCGCGGGCACCACCATCATCCTGACCACGCATTACCTCGAGGAAGCCGAGTACCTGTGCCGCAACCTGGCGATCATCGACCGCGGCCGGATCGTCGCCGCCGGGCCGATGCGCACGCTGCTGGCGAAGCTCGACGTCGAGGGCTTCGTGCTCGACATCGACGGCGCGCTGCCGCCGGCGCTGCCGCAGATCGACGGCACCACCGTGCTCGCGCGCGACGACCACACCCTCGACATCGAGATGCCGCGGGCGATGGACCTCAACCGGGTGTTCGCCGCGCTCGGCGACGCCGGCATCCGGGTGCGCTCGATGCGGACCAAGTCCAACCGGCTGGAGGAGCTGTTCGTGCGGATGGTCGCCGCCGGCGATTCCGCCCCCGACCAAGTCGCCGACAGCGCGCCGGAACAAAGCCGATGAGCCAGCCCGACCCCATGCACGCCAACCTCGTCGCGCTGGGCACCGTCGCCCGCCGCGAGATCCACCGCATCCTGCGCATCTGGGCCCAGACCCTGGTGCCGCCGGCGATCACGATGACCCTGTACTTCCTGATCTTCGGCGGCCTGATCGGCTCGCGGATCGGGACCATGGACGGCATCTCCTACATGGACTTCATCGTCCCCGGGCTGGTGATGATGAGCATCATCCAGAACAGCTACGGCAACATCTCCTCGTCGTTCTTCGGCGCCAAGTTCGGCCGCCATGTCGAGGAGCTGCTGGTCAGCCCGATGCCGAACTGGGTGATCCTGGGCGGCTACGTCGCCGGCGCGGTCGCGCGCGGGCTGGCGGTCGGCGTGATCGTGCTGGCGATCGCCTCGCTGTTCACCGACGTGCGCATGCCGCACCCGTGGGTGACCCTGGCGACGGTGCTGCTGGGCGCGGTGATCTTCGCCCTGGCCGGCTTCATCAACGCCGTCTACGCGAAGAAGTTCGACGACGTCACCATCGTCCCGACCTTTATCCTGACCCCGCTGACCTATCTGGGCGGCGTGTTCTATTCGGTCAAGCTGCTGCCCGACTGGGCCGAGGCGATGACCCACGCCAACCCGATCTTCTACATGGTCAACGCGTTCCGTTACGGCCTGCTGGGGGTCAGCGATGTGCCGCTGTGGGTTGCGTTCGTGTTGATGCTGGGCTTCGTGGTGGTGCTCACGGCGCTGGCGTTGTGGCTGCTCAGGCGGGGAGTGGGATTGCGCAGCTGATCCATCGCGAGTTGTGCGGTGGGTCGCCTTGGGTGCGCTATCGGTGGTGGTAGGGTTTGTGCGCGCCGCGCAGGCGCGTTCCCCCGATCGCCGCCAGGAGGCAGCCAACTTGAATCGTCATGTCACTGCCCGCGCGTACCGCGCTGCCATCATCACCCTGCTGCCATTTGCCCTGGTGGCGTGTGGGGGCGACACGCCCGCCCCGTCCGCGGATGTTGCCGCGCCGGTCCCGTCTGGCGCCGAGGCGCCGCCGAACGGGTCCACCGACTTGCCGGCGGCATTGCCCGCGGAACCCGAGCCGATTGAAAGCGTATCGGGCGAGGTCGATCGATTCGATATCGAATCGGTTCCGCTATCCGATGAGCCCTTGGGCGCATTTCCGTATCTCGCGCTGCCGCCGGAGCTGGAGATCTCGGAGGAGCGGACCCTCGAGTTCGATCACTTCCCGTTCTGGGTTGGCGACCGGATGGTCTGGGTGGAAGGCAAGGTCTACTCGGCCGGCTTCGTGGGAGTGGACGACCAGGAGTTCTCGCCGCTTGCGTTGCGTCGCAATGTCGAATCGATGGTGGCAGCCGCCGGCGGCAGGAAGGTTGCCGAAGGGCGGATTCCCGCCGCGATGACCGAGCAGTACGAACAGGACGACGTGGCCGTCCGCTACGTCGATGGCAAAGGCGATGTCTACAACGACCAGGCCAGCACCTATCTGATTCGCCGGACCGACCGCGATATCTGGGTGCACCTGTCGACCAACAATATTTTCGGTGGCTGGATCATCGCCGAGACCCAGGCCTTTGCGCCGACTGCAAAACTGCTGCCAGCCAGCGAGCTCAAGCAGCAGCTCGATACCGCTGGCAAGGTTGCGCTGCAGGTCAACTTCGCGACCGACAAGGCCGAGATCCTGCCCGACTCCAGGCCGCAGATCGAACAGGTGGTTCAGTTGCTGAAGGATGACCCGGCGCTGGAGCTGTCAGTCAACGGGCATACCGACAACACGGGTCACGCCGACCAAAACCAGCAGCTGTCGGAAGCGCGCGCCGCATCGGTGGTCGCGATGCTGGTCGCCCGGGGCATCAAAGCCGACCGACTGGATTCGAAGGGCTTCGGCCAGGATCAGCCGGTCGCCGACAACGGCAGTGAGGAAGGCAAGGCGAGGAACCTTCGCGTCGAGTTGGTGAAGGCGGGTTGACGGCGCGGGCTCGCGCGACCGCAGAGGTCACATTTCCAGCTATGGCTCCCCGGGCCACGGAACCTGATCTGGGGGCTGTTGGCGCCGACGAGGAACCCTTAAACCGGGAGTCGTGATGACTCCTGTCATCAGAATTCCGAGGAACATCAAGCCCATGAAGACCTTTCATTCGATCACTCTGCTCTTGCTGATTGCCACATTGGCGACCTTGACCGCATGCAGCCAAGATCGCGAGCCGCCCGAGGCCGCGGTCGCCGCACCCGAAACCGGTACTGCAGCGAGCGGTCCGGCCCAACCCGATGGCGCAGGCGCCGAGGAGCCTGCCGCCGACGCTGCAGCCCCCGCATTCGACATCGAGTCGGTGGCGGTGTCGGATGCGCCGCTGGGTGAGTTTCCATACTTCTCCATACCCGATGGGTATCGGGAGGATTCGCTGGACACCCGGCATCTGGACTTTGCCGAGGCCGCATTCTGGACAGGCGACCGGATCGAGGTCGTGGAAGGTCGGGTCTACGCCACCGGAATCCGGGTAAAGCGTGACAGCGGCAAGCAGTTCTCCTCGCTGGAGGTGCTGCGTGACCTGGAGCAGCTCATCACCTCGGCCGGCGGTGTGGAGATCGCCGCGGGTGAAGTGCCGAAACCCGCGCGCGAGGATGCGGCAATCGAGTCAATCAGAAGCCAGTACGACACTGAATCCACGTGTTACGCGCACCACCCGGTGCAGGTGTTCGTCTTGCGTCATGCCAAGGGGGACATCTGGGTGCGGACGTGCAAGGGTGGACAGTTCGTCGGCCTGATCGTGGCGCAGGTGGAGGCATTCACTCCAACTGCAACGCTGCTGCCGGCCAGCGAGCTCAAACAGCAACTCGATGTTGCGGGCAAGGTCGCTCTGCAGGTCAACTTCGCGACCGACAAGGCCGAGATCCTGCCCGATTCAAAGCCCCAGATCGAACAGGTGGTCCAGCTGTTGAAAGATGACCCCGCACTGGAACTCTCCGTCAACGGGCATACCGACAACACCGGTGACGCCGACCACAACCAGCAGTTGTCGGAGGCGCGCGCGGCCGCCGTGGTCGCGGCGCTGGCAGCGCAGGGTATTGGCGCCGAACGACTGGAGGCAAAGGGTTTCGGCCAGGACCAGCCGGTGGCTGACAACGGCAGCGAGGAAGGCAAGGCGAGGAACCGGCGCGTCGAGTTGGTGAAGGCAGGTTGATTGCCCCGAACACCTTTCACCTAAAAAAAGACGAACTCTCACCTGTGTCGGTCTAAAAATGTGACTTTCATCACAATGATGTCTTGTTCCCGTCACTTTCTCAGGCTAGGGTTCGATTGCCCTTGGAGGGCAGCCAGTGACGCACTGTGTCACTACCGTCTAAGGGGTCCGGAAGTGGCCGCTGCGATCCAGCCCGCGACAGATGGCGGGTGCTGCAGCCCTAATCACGAAAGCCAGCACGAACTTTAGGAAGAAGGAGCAAAACCATGCAGATCAAACAACGTCGTTTTGGTGCCCGTCAGCGCGGCCAAGGCATGACCGAATACATCATCATCGTCGCCCTGATCGCCATTGCGTCCATCACGGTGGTCAGCTTCTTCGGTGGCACCGTGCGCAACCAGATGGCGGGTATGGCTACTGAATTGTCCGGCCAGAAGGCCACCGACGAAATCAAGGCAGCAAAAGACGCCGCGGATGCCTCGTCCGGCGACGCCCAGATTGAAAAGAACATGGGTGCGTACGAGAACACGGTCAGCAAGTAGGTCGAACCGACGCGTTTTCAGGCGCAACTATTGGCACGCCTCGGCCTAAATCCGGGCGTGCCACCGCCACCGACGCATTACGTTCCGCAGTGCTGCAGCGCCGGCTCACCGCAGGGTGCTGGGAATGCAGAGTTGTTGCTGCAACTGCCGAAATTCCAGTTTTGCAATCCGCAATTTGCCCCGCGATTCGATCCCGGATTGCCAATCCGGTGTCCGTTCGGGGTGGCTCGACATAGCGCAATTGGCTGGGGTATGCATGCCCCGACTGGTTAGAAGAATCAGGAGATTTCATGCTTCAGTGCGGCCGTTCGACTTCAGTGCGCCCCCTCATCGCATTATTCGCTGGCTTGTTACTGACCGCCTTCAGTGACGCCGCCAACAGTCAAGGCGTAGTAGCGGCATCCGGCATGCCATCGCAGGCGGCTAGCACGCCCTCGGAGGTGGCGGGGCCCCCTCACGGCGGTCTGGAGATAGCACTCGGCGCATATTCGACGCTCGAATACTGCGAAGTCGATGATGATCGCCTGCAGGCATACAAGCA
>Ga0307413_10000263_pt1 | contig 15912 bp, 10 predicted proteins | sample DK1Ometagenome_3_FD_203714 | JGI IMG/M metagenome (GOLD analysis project Ga0307413, IMG submission 203714) | Maize rhizosphere microbial communities from greenhouse at UC Davis, California, United States - DK15-O-2 | ecosystem: Host-associated > Plants > Roots > Rhizosphere > Soil | place: USA... | reverse complement strand
CATTTAACTATAAACGGAGCAGCAACTTACACAGATGGAAAATATGTGAAATTTACAAATGCACCGCTTCCATTAGAAGAAACCGGAGCTCCAGTATCCTTTAAAGATGTATCCGGATCTGCTTTACCAGGTGCTTCAAGATGGGCAGGATCTTTAGGTGGTGAACTTTCTGATAATGCAAAATTCTTTGGAAATGCAGGAAAAGTGTTCTTAGCGGCAGATTCTTATGCCCGTTCTGAATTCTCATCAAGCCCTTCAGCTTCAAAATATTTAGTTGTTCCGGGATATGCTATTTTTAATGCTCGTTTAGGTTTCCGTGCATCGCAGGGATTATCTGTTCATTTCTGGGGCCGTAACATTTTAAACAAAGATTATTACGAACAATTATTACCGGCAGGTGGAAATACAGGACAATACGCAGCGGTATTGGGAGACCAGAGAACTTACGGTATTACTTTAAAATATTCACTATAAAAATTGAGTTAATTTAGATAGTTGAAGCGAGATAGATTTTAAATTTATCTCGCTTTTTTTATGTTCCAATTTTACAAAATCACAAAATTGAAAAGAAAACCAATTTAAAAATCAAACTGTTACCTCATAAATCAATTCTCATTTGTATATATTCGCAGCCTGAACTTATATAAATGAAGATTCTGAGGATATTTTTCTTTTTTACTCTTTTAACTCAAATTGGTTTTGCTCAAACCAAAAGAAATTTTGATCAGCAAACACTGACCTGGATTCGGTATTATAATATTTTGCCTTTAACCGAAAAGTGGGCGTTACATTCTGAATTTGATAATCGTAGTTTTATAAATCCTGTTCACGAAAATCTTTTTGTTATAAGAGTTCAGGGAAGATATCGCGCCACAAAACTTGTAGAATTGGGTGGTGGATTTGCTTATTTTAATGTCAATACACAAGATCCACACGTTGATCCCAATTATTCAGTTCCTGAATATCGCGCCCAGCAGGACATTACTTTAATTAACGATATTGCAAAAATCACTTTTCACAATCGTTTTCAGCTTGAAGAACGCTTTATACAAAAAGCAACTAAAACTGAATTACTTGATGATTTTTCTTTTGCCTTTAGATTCAGATACCGATTACAATCGACTTTTGATCTTTGGAAAAAAGAAAAACGAAGTTTAAAAGGTACTATTTCTGATGAAGTTTTATTCAATTTCGGAAAAGACAATAAAAGAAACACTTTTGACCAAAACAGAATTTACGCGGCATTACGTTATCATTTCAATCCCAATATTGGTTTAGAGTTGGGATATCTAAAAAGTCTTCAACGACGTGCCAGCGGCGTCGATTTTTATGATCGGGATATTATTCGTTTTACTATTTATCATAGAATTGACAGGAAATTTTAGATTTTAGATTAAAAAAAATCCGAAATCAATTTTGATTTCGGATTTTTTTTAATCTAAGCCCTTTGTCCCTTTGTCCCTTTGTCCCTTTGAACCTTTGAACCTCTGAGCCTAAAAACCTTAGCTTCTCAGAACCTCAGCACCTTAGAATCTTAAAAAAACTAATCTCTTTCTCTTCGCTTTCCGCCTTTCTCTGCTCCTTTAAAATTCCCAATTTTGTAAGCAAGAGAAAACATTACATAACGTTTTAAAACGGTATTTTCTTCATCACGAATGGATGTTGCAGAAATAGTTCTTGTGGCACTTAGATTCTGATTTAAAACGTCGTATACTTTCACTTTTGCGTATAGTTTTTTATCCAAGAATCCATAAGACAAACTCGTATTCCACAAATAAAAATCTTTCTTAAAATCATCAGAAATATTGGAGTTGTAAGTATATCCAAAATCATTTCCAAAAATTAAATTCTCCGGCCAATACGTCGTTGTCTGCAGATTGATTCTGTGCACTACATTTGAAGTCGCATCTCTTGAATAATTCTCATATTTTGACTGATTGTAGGATAAATTATAAGATGGTGCAATGGTTAATATTTCTCCGTAATCGTATGACAAATATACTTTTGGAGTAATTGATGTCGATTTTGCGTTGTATAAAACAGCATTTGTAAATCCTTTATCAAAACTATAACCAGCGTTTAATCCTAATCCATATCTTAAAGTATGTGCACCGCTTTTTACAGATTGATTCCAGTTTGCGCCAATCGAAGTGTTATAAACTCCTGAAATATTTACATAAGTCGTTGTTCTCTTTCCGCTTTCGTCATAAATTGAAGTCGATACAATATCATTATCGTAATAATCTCCTTTTATATATAAACTGTAACCGGAACGAGAGCGGAAATCATAATTTTTAAAATTAAAACTTACACTATTTTTTTCAATCGGATTCAAATCCGGATTTCCAACAATTGTATTCAACGGATTATTAAGATTTATAACCGGCATTAACTGAGTTGCAGATGGCAGTGCATTTGAATAATCGTACTTGAAAGATAAATTTTTAGAACGGCTAAATTTGTATCTCAGCAAGGCAGTAGCAAAAGGCAATGCATACTTTTTATTTAAATCTGTGGCATTATTTAGATATACGGAATGATTGTCAAAATTTATAATCGAAGTTCGGCTGTCAAGATTCAGGGTAAACTTGTTCTTTTGCAGCGTAACTCCAACTTTTGGCGTAACCGAATTTTGCGTTGAACTTGTATAATTACTTAAAGCCAGATTCAAATCTGTATATTCTTGTGTAGCAGGATCAAAATTAAACGTTCGTTCATCGTTTGCAGTGCTTTTCCAATCAAAATCAGATCCAAATCTAACTCTTAACGAATCAGTTATAGGCTCTGTATATTCTAAATCTGCCGAATAAGAATCACTGCTGCTTCTTTTTTTAGTATTTTGATTTCTTTGGTCATTTGGCTGATCATCCTGATAAAAAATCGTCTCCGAAAGATTTCTTGTATTTCCATCAGAACTTGTATTATTATTCGAAAAAACGAAACTTAAATTTCTTGACTTTCTTTCAAAAGCTTTATTAAAATTGATGGTATTCCCAAAATTAAAATTGTTATTTTCAGAATACGAATTTGCATTACTCTCATTTAAGTCGTTTCCATTTTCATCTTCAGAAAAGCTCGAAGAACTTGAATTACTGTTTGTTCTTGATTGATTCAATCTAGGCGCAACTACAATTCGCGTTTTTGGATCAATTTTATATTCCAGTTCAAAATTAACGTTGTTTCCTGTACTTTCATTTCTCGATTTAGAATCGGCGGTTGTAATAATATTTCCGGTTGGCAAAAAACTAAGCTGATTTGATTTACTATCGTTTTTATTAACTGTATTAGAAAAATTATAACTTCCCATTGCAAGCAAATCCTTTGTCCAGTCATCAGAATAATTTAAACCTACTAAATTAGATTGTGTAATTCCTTTTCCGCCAGAGCCGGAACTTCCGCTTTTTCCATTGCTATTTCGTCCGCCAGCCATATTATCAAAAACATCATCCATAGAAAACCCTGTAGAATTGATGTTATTGGATGAAGCTAACAAACTAATTTTCTGCTTATTATTAAAGAAATTTAAATTGACGTTTGCCTCATATCGATCGTCTGTTCCGTAACCGCCCATGACTTTTCCAAAGTAACCTTTGTTTTTCTTTTCGTCAATCGTAATATTAATACTCGAAAAATCCGAAGTCGATTCCTGTTTAGAAAGCTCTTCTTTTTTGGTTTTAAAATCAGAAACCTGAATTTTCTTAATGATATCGGCAGGTAAATTTTTGATGGCAATGGCTCCGTCTTTATCAAAAAACGTTTTCCCATTTACCAAAACCTGATTGACTTCACGTCCATTTACCGTAATTTTTCCGTCGTTGTCAACATCAAATCCGGGTAATTGTTTCAATAAAGTCTCAACATTAGAATCAGGGCGGACTTTATACGAATTTGCATTAAATTCCAGCGTATCTTTTTTGATGGTTATTGGTGCCGCTTCAGATTTTATAACCACCTCATTCAGTGCGTTTACATTTTCAATTAAATAAACTTTACCAAAATCCTTACTTTCTGTGAGTCCTTTGTACTCTTCATAATAAGTTTGATATCCCATATAATTTACCTTTAAAAATACAGGTTTATCATATTTTTTAATGTTCATTGCAAAGTTTCCGTTCTTGTCTGTTGTTGCATATTCAATAACAGTAGAATCTTTTACGGTAGTAAAGTAAACAGTTGACATTTCTAGTGGCAATTGCGTATTAACATCAAGGACAGTTCCTCTAACGGTGATGTCGTTTTGAGCATTTGCAGTAAAAACAAAAAGAAAAAAAAGTGCTAAAAAAGAATAAATTTTGGTCATAAAAAATTGGTTAGTTTTAGTTAGACTACAAAACAGAAAAAAGGTTTAATTGTAGTTTTCACATTTATTCAAATAGTGTGCCATTAAAAAAATATACCCATAAAAAAATCCCCAAATTAGGGGACTTTTTATTTTATTTCTCTCTGATATAAATATCGATCGGCACTCCTGAAAAATCCCAATTTTCTCTAATCTTGTTTTCCAGATAACGTTTATAAGGTTCTTTTACATACTGTGGCATATTGGCAAAAAACACAAACTGAGGCGTTAAAGTTGGCAACTGCATGCAATATTTAATTTTTACATATTTACCTTTTGTCGCTGGCGGCGGATAAGCTTCAATTACTTTCAACATAAATTCGTTGAATTTTGAAGTAGGAATTCTTTGCTTTCTATTTTCAAAAACCTGAACAGTAGCTTCAAGCGCTTTTAATAAACGTTGTTTCGTTAAAGCCGAAACAAACAAAATTGGCACATCTGTAAAAGGCATTAATTCTTTTTTAATTTTCTCTTCGTAATCACGAGTCGACATAGTGTCTTTTTCCACCAAATCCCATTTGTTTACTAAGATTACAACACCTTTACGGTTTTTTTCAGCCAACCAGAAAATACTCTGATCCTGCCCTTCAAATCCACGGGTTGCATCGATAACCAATATACAAATATCTGCATGCTCAATGGCACGAACAGAACGCATTACAGAATAAAATTCTAAATCTTCCTTTACCTTAGCCTTACGACGGATTCCCGCTGTATCAACCAAATTAAATTCAAAACCAAAACGGTCAAATTTGGTGTCAATTGCATCACGAGTTGTTCCTGCAATATCCGTTACCATAAAACGTTCTTTACCAATTAATGCATTGATAAAACTAGATTTTCCGGCATTCGGGCGACCTACAACAGCAAAACGAGGTAAAACCACTTCTTCCTGAACTGGCTCTGGTTTCTCTGGAAAAGAGTCAATCAGAGCATCTAATAAATCTCCTGTTCCACTTCCTGAGATACTTGCAAATGTGAAATACTCTCCTAATCCAAGGTTATAAAACTCAATAGCGTCTTTCTCACGCATTGCGTTATCTACCTTATTTACAGCCAATAAAACCGGTTTTGTTACTTTACGCAACAATTTAGCAACCGTTTCATCCATTGGTGTAATTCCTTCCTCTACATCAACCACAAAAATAATAACATCAGCTTCGTCGATAGCAAGCTCTACTTGTTTACGAATTTCACCTTCAAATACGTCATCAGATCCGCGAATATATCCGCCGGTATCAATTACAGAAAACTCTTTTCCGTTCCACTCGCTTTTACCATAGTTTCTATCACGGGTAACCCCAGATACAGAATCTACAATAGCTTCTCTTCTTTGTATCAGCCTATTAAAAAGGGTTGATTTCCCCACATTAGGTCTTCCTACTATCGCAACAATGTTATTCATTTTTTTGAATTTTTGATTTCAGATTTCATATTTTAGACTTTAGTTTCCTAAAATCCTATCACTTACAAATCCAAAATGCTTTATTTTAATTTTTTGCAAAGGTAGTTAAAAAAAGTTGCTGAGATGCTAAGTTTCTAAGTACCTAAGTTTTTTATTATTTTTCCTTTATATAAGGAGTATTTTTAGGAGCTATTTCCCGCTCTCCTTCCAATCTTTTGTGCCGAACCCCGGCACAAAAGGATTTTCCCTCCCATCGGGGCTAGGACTTTAGGGTATCAAGAACTTTTCGGTCATCAGTCTCATTTCAACATAAAACCTGAAACAATTTAAACATTCCAATTTCGCATTTCAAAAACTTGAAACCTGAAACTTGAAACAAATTAAAACCTTATTGATTATACCCAAAACGCTTCAACATATTGGCATTGCTTCTCCAGTTTTTATTCACTTTTACAACCAGTTCAATGTGAATTTGTTTTCCGAAGAATTTTTCTAAATCAGCACGGGCATCGGTTCCAACTTTTTTAAGAGCTGCTCCTTTATGTCCGATGATAATTCCTTTTTGGGTTTCACGTTCTACCATAATGATTGAACGAATTCTGATGATTTTTTCATCTTCAAAAAATTCTTCAGTAACGATTTCAACTGCATACGGAATCTCTTTGCTGTAATTCAACAAGATTTTTTCACGGATTGTTTCGTTAACGAAAAAACGTTCTGGTTTATCTGTTAATTGATCTTTTGGATAATAGGCCGGAGATTCTGGTAACAATTCGATGATTCTTCCAAAAACTTCCGGGACATTAAAATTTTGCAAAGCCGAGATTGGGAAAATCTCCGCGTTTGGCACTTTTGCTGTCCAAAACGCAACTTGTTCCTCTAATTGTTCCTGATTTGAATTGTCAATTTTATTCAACAGCAACAAAACCGGAATTTTAGCATGGATTATTTTATTAAAGAAAGCTTCGTCTTTTAAGTCCTGCTCTCCTATTTCGACCATGTAAATCAAAATATCAGCGTCTTCAAAAGCCGATTTTACAAAGTTCATCATCGACTCCTGCATTTCGTAAGCCGGTTTGATGATTCCGGGAGTATCCGATAATATAAGTTGAAAATCTTCGCCATTCACGATTCCAAGAATACGGTGACGAGTTGTTTGTGCTTTTGATGTAATGATCGATAATCTTTCTCCAACAAAGGCGTTCATCAACGTTGATTTTCCAACGTTTGGATTCCCGATGATGTTTACAAAACCTGCTTTATGTGACATTTGTGAATTATTTATTTTGCAAAGGTAGTCATATCAACTCAATACAGAAAATAAAACATTTTTTAAAGTTTTCGTTGGAATTCTCAAAAAACGGCGTATCTTTGCACCCGAAACATCGCGGGATAGAGCAGTAGGCAGCTCGTCGGGCTCATAACCCGAAGGTCACAGGTTCGAGTCCTGTTCCCGCTACTAAGACAAAAAGCTTCAGAGAAATCTGAAGCTTTTTTTATACAGTAATTTTTTCGTCAGTCATTCTGAGCGAAGTCGAAGTAACATAACGATCATTACAAGAAATTTATATAAAGTAATTTTTATTTAATTACTTATATTTCCAATGCGAAGTCAGAGACATTCGCACACCCCTACACGAGAACTCTTTGGGGAGCGGAGACAATCTTTGTTAGTGAAATTTTAATTTATAATTTTTCTAATAATTTTTTCTTATGTTCAGCGAATTCTTCTTCTGAAAGTATTCCATTTTCCTTTAATATAGCTAATTTTTCGATTTGATCTAAAATTGATGGCTCTGAGTTATTTTGTATAACTACTGTTTGCTCCTTCGGTTGCGAAACATAGTTTCTAACAAATTCCGCAAATTGCCTAGCCGATGTTTTTTCAACGTTATCTATTATTGCTACGTTTCCAGACGTATGGATTTTTACTTTTGCTAGTAGTAAACCCGTTTCATATTGAATTGAACTTATTTTGTCTAGAGGAAAATCTTCCACTTTTAAACCATAAATTAAACCTTTGTCGATAAAAACCAAACGTCTACTTGTTGAAACAAGGATTCCTTGTCCACTATTGTATGTTCCTTGAATTATATTGGTAACTTTTTCTTCATCCGCAAGAATTTGAGGTAATTCATTAATCTCCTTTCTTCCTAAAAATAAAGATGAATTTTTTAAATTTAGATTATTTAATTCAGCTTTAATTTGATCAAGTCGTGAATTTTTGGAAACATTTTCATCAGCTTTAACTTGTAATATTTCTTGAACTTGTTGTAAAGTAAAATTCTTTAATTTGAACGCAATACTTGGATTTGCATTGTTTATTTTTTTATAACATCCTGTGCAAACAATTCCGCCGTCATTGAGTTTTCCAGCGCCGAATGTCGGTGTATTTATAAATTTTAATGCTGTTGAGCACATAACACAATTACTCATAATATTTCGTTTAAATTTTTAATCTTTATAATTTCTAGACAAATATCATTAGTTATTAGTTACAATAATTACGGAAAACCATAATCAAATAATAAAACTCAAGTTACAAGTTTTAACTACAGAATGCTAGTCTGCTGTGCGAAGTCTCCTGACTTCGTACCCGTTCCAATATTCTATATTGATTGTTACTAGTTTTATAGACTTCTCTTTCTCGATTCTCTTTACGGGTACGAAGTTCAGGAGACTTCGCACAGCGTTTCATAAAAACTCTTCGAGGAGCAGGGTTTTATTTCATAAATGATCAAATACATCTTTATTTGCTGAATACTTTTAGTACGTAAATAATATAAATTTAAACAGTTTTCTACTGCCTTGAAAAATCTTGCATATAATGCAAATCATTTTCGCTTTCTGATAAAAAAAATAAGAACGAAACAAACATAATTGATTTAACTGCGGGTTTTATTTTTTGTCGATCTACTTTTGTCACACGAAAGGATTAGTGCGAGAACTGCACTTATTCAGGTTTAAAATTAATTCCATTTAAATTAATTCCATTTTTAGTAACAAACCGCTACGCAAATGTCTCTGACTTTGCCAATTTTATAAATATTTTTCAAAAACCGAAAAGCCTCCCAAAGTCTCCACTTTAAAACTATAACATTTCTAAAATTAGTCAATTAAGAATCTAGTGACGTTAAAGCAACATTTAGCAAAATTATACCAACCATTTTGCAAGAATATTTTATATCTTCCGAAAAAAAATCAACAATTAAAAATTAACCAATCCGGAATGAAACATTTTCTTTCAATTTTAACACTATTTGTTTTAATTAGCTGTTCAAGTCCTAATACAGAAGAGGTTCAAGATCCAGCTACTCAAACCCAAACAATTCAAAGCATTTCGAGTAGTTCAACTAATATAGGAGATACTATTATAATTAATGGACAAAACTTTAACCCAAATTCAACTTATACTATTACATTTAATGATACTAAAGGTCAAATTGCTCAAATTACTTCAACTACAATAAGTGTTATAGTTCCGATTGGTACAACTTCTGGTCCACTTGAATTAACTGTAAATGGTGTAACTGTCAATGCTGGTTATATTTCTATAATTGGTCAAAATCGTCTATTTGCATACAAACAATATGGACAAATTGTTGAATTAAATTCTGATAAAGGTGCAGAAACCAAAACTCTTGTATATGGTCCGGGATCTGATTATTTAACTGAATTAAAATATTTTGCTCCAACAAATGAAATTATTGGACAAGGGATTATTTCAAATAAAAATGGAAGTAACACTTACCAACTTTTTAAGGTAAAACTTGCAGATAAAACTATAAAAAACATTATTTATCCAGGTTATGACCAATTGATCGTAACAACAACAGGAAAATTATATGGGTATAAATTGTATGAAGGTATTATTGAATTAAATCCAAATACAGGCTCCGAAATTGGAAGCTTAATAAATACAGGAAGCGACCAACTTTATGGTTTAATTTATAATCCTCAAACAAATGAAATAATAGGAGATAAAGGACTAATTGACAATAATGGAAACAACATCCATAAACTTTGCAAGATAAAACTTTCTGAAAATTCAATAACTGAAAATATTTATTACGGCTATGACGAATTAATTCCTGCAACTAATGGAAAGTTATATGCCTATAGATCAACAAAAAAAATAGTTGAACTCAATCCTGCTACTGGTACAGAAATCAAAACTTTAATAAATATTAGTGCCCCACATATAAGTAATCTCACTTATTACCCACAAACAAATCAAATAATTGGAAAGAAAATTATATTTGATAATAATGGAATTGCCACGTATAAACTTTTAAAATTAAACCTAAAAGATAATTCGTTATCTGAAAATAACATTATTAAGGATGATTACAACTATTTTATTGTAACAAATTAAAAACGATCATTCCAACATCAGTAGTCGCTGCCCTACGAAATATTTCTAAGAAAATAATCAAAATAAAGCTTCAGAGAAATCTGGAGCTTTATTTGTTTTGTGTCATAACGCAAAAAGTTGGAAGACTTTTATCAGGCTGACAATTTCCCAGAAATAAAAAACTGCACAATCCCGAAGACTTTTGGGATTGTGCAGTTTTTTATGAAGCACTTCAAAGAGCGAGGACATTACCAAATAGTTATCCTATCTTTCTTAGGCAAAAACATTTTATCCCCAGCTTTTACATTAAATGCTTCGTAAAAAGGTGTCGTGTTCATTAAAGGACCATTAACACGCCAATTTGGTGGAGAATGCGGATTGTTGTTAATCCACAAACGCAGAAACTCATCTTTCATTTTTACTCGCCATATTTTGGCTATAGAAATAAAGAAACGCTGGTCTGGAGTAAAACCGTCAATTTTTGTATTCCCTTTTCCTTGTTCGGTCATTTTAAAAGCATCATAGGCAACAGCTATTCCGGCAATATCTGCCGTATTTTCGCCAACTGTCATTGCGCCATTAATGTGTAAATCACCCAAAACGGTATAGGTACTGTACAAATCGATAACTTGTTGTATTCTTGACTTAAACTGTGCATAATCCTCTTTTGTCCACCAGTTTTTTAAGTTGCCATCCTTGTCATATTGAGCACCCTGATCATCAAAAGTATGGGTTATTTCGTGACCTATAACCATTCCGATACCGCCATAGTTAAGTGCATCATCTGCATTATTATCAAAATATGGGGCTTGTAAAATACCTGCAGGAAAAACAATTTCATTTGCAGTAGGATTATTATATGCCGTAACGGTTGGAACTGTAGTATACCATTCTGATTTATCGACTGGTTTACCCAATTTTGCCAATTGAAATTGATACGCAGCTGTAGCAGCCGAAACCATATTCTCAAAATAGGTATTCCTTGAGATATTTACCTTGCTATAGTCTCTCCATTTATCAGGATATCCTATTTTCTTGGTCATGGCTGCCAATTTTTCTTTCGCCTTTTGTTTCGTACTTTGACTCATCCATTCCAGGTTATCGATTCTTTTGGCATATGCCTTTTGCAGATTATTCACGAGGACTAACATGCGTTTTTTGGCATCTTCAGAAAAATATTTCTTTGTATACAATTCACCCAACGCGTCACCTAAGTAATTGTCTACGACATTAGCCATTTTTTCGCCACGGGATTTTTGAACAGCCTGACCCGAAAGCACTTTGGTATACTCAAATAAAGCATCGACAAAAGGCTTACTTAAATCATCTGAATATCTTTCTAAGGAATTTGCTTTCAGGTAAATTTTCCAATTATTAATAGGGACTGTTTTTAATAGCTTATTAAGCGCATCATAATAGGCAATTTGGCCTGCATTAATAGAATCGGTTTTAGCTCCTAAATTATTTAGAAAAGTAGTCCAGTTTATGTTGGGATGCCTTTTTACAAGATCTGCCACAGCCATTTTATTATAATTTGCCTGCACATCGCGAAGTTCAACTTTTGTTTTATGCGAAACGGCGAGTTGTTTGTCTATATCGTAAACCAAATTAGCATTCTTTTGAGCCTCTTGGGCATTGCTGCCGGTTTGTTGAAATAATGTAGCAAGGTATTTTTTGTACGCCTGCTGTATGGCAACAGTTGATGAATCTGATTTGAAATAATAGTCCCTGTCAGGCAAGCCGATACCGGTTTGATAGATTTCAGCAATGTTCATACTGCTGTTTTTCTGATCGGGTGATACTCCAAAAGCTATAATAGAAGAATTACCCGTTTTTGCCTCATTAACTACAAAATTCATTAAAGATGGTAAATCGCTAATTGCTTCAATTTTGGCAAGTAGAGGTTTGATAGGTGTATAACCGCGTTTGTCAATGGTTACAGTATCCATACCTGATGCATAAAAGTCTCCTACCTTTTGTGCTATACTTCCTTCTGGACTCTTGCTTTGCGAAAGACTATCCAATATTCCCTGCAGGCGAATTCGTTGTGGGAAATTCATAAACATATAAGCACCAACTCCGGCTTGGGACGCAGGTATTGATACAGAATCGTACCATTTGCCATTTACATATTTAAAAAAATCATTACCAGGCCGCAATGTGGAATCTATTCCAGTGATCGCAATATTTTTTTTACCTTCATGTTTTGAGCATGCTGTAAAAGCTAAGAATGCTATGAAGAGCATTAATGAATTTTTCATAATCTGGACTATTTCTATTAAAATGAACTGAAAAACGGCAGAACAATATACGAATTCAGTTTTTAATTCTAAAGTTTTATTAGAAATACTACTTACAAAAGTCAGAATTATAAGCGGTAATCCGGCATAACGTTCCGCGACTACGAAGAAAAGTATAGAAACAAATAAGTTATAAAAGTGGTTTTAGTCGAAATCTCTTCTACTTTTGCCAAATGTTAGAAATTCTATACCAGGACGAATATATTATAGCCATTAATAAACCAAGTGGATTGTTGGTGCACAAATCATTTTATGCACGAGATGCAAAAGTGTATGCCATTCAGGAATTGAGAAATCAAATAGGCCAACACGTTTATCCTATTCATAGGTTGGATCGCAAAACATCTGGTGTCTTGTTATTTGCGTTGGATAAAGAAGTTTTGAAAATTATGAATGATCGTTTTGCCACACGCGAAGTCGAAAAAAAATATTTAGCCATTCTACGTGGCTGGTCACCCGAAGAACTAACGATTGATTATGATTTAACCAATGATGATGACATTAAACAAAATGCAATAACATACTTTCATCGTTTGCAAAATGCCGAAGTTGAGCTAGAATTTAATAATAAACCAACATCACGCTATTGTTTGGTAGAAGCGATTCCTGAAACCGGACGTATGCATCAATTACGAAAACATTTCAAACATATTTTTCATCCCATTTTAGGAAGTCGTCCACATGGTTGTAACAAACAAAATAAATTATGGCTGGAGAATTATGACTTAAAAGGAATGATGCTTCATGCACATCAGTTAATTTTTAATCATCCAATAAAAAATGAGCAACTGATCCTGAATGCAAAAATTAATGAAGAGTTTAGCAGAATAGGTACTATTCTTAATCTGGATTTGAATAAGTATAAATAAAATAATGATTTATAGTAAAGATGAGCAGATACTATCTCAAAAGCATGTTAGTTCAAAATAGATGCTGTAGCTTTTGAATCCAGGTTTAATTCCAGCAGTACATTTTATAGTTCATTTAAAAAAATTACAGGTACTACACCTTCAAATTACCAAAAAGCATAATTTCTATTCCTAAAATATAGATTTGTACTCCAGTATTATAAACTTGGAATGATTTAAAACTTAATCAATATAATTTTGAGAAACATTTTTAAACCATTCAAATCAAAAGTTTATGAAAAAAGCCTTTTTCGCAATCCTATTTGCATTAGTATCAAATTTATCTTTTTCACAATCAGAACAGTCTCTGATTGAGAGCTGTATTCAAAATTATATTGAAGGCACATCTTATAATAAGCCCGACAGTATTAGTAAAGCTTTTTATTCTGAAGCCAATCTTTTTCTAAGCAACAAGGAAAAACCTTTATGGATAGTTCCAATTTCAGAGTATGTCACTTGGTTTCAAAAGAGCAACAAAGGAGAATTTAACGGTCGTTTAGGAAGAATCATTTCTATAGAATTTTATAATGATATCGCCATTGCAAAAGCAGAAATTCTCATTGCTGAAAAAAAACAAGAATTTATGGATATGTTCTTACTGAAAAAAATTCAGGGTGAATGGAAGATAATTAGCAAAGCTGCCAGTAGCAAAACAAGCAATAAATCCGGTAAAAAAATATTATTCATCGTTTCCAATGCCCATTACTACGGAAATTCTACAATTCCAACAGGTAATAGCTTTGCCGAAATCGTAAACGCTTATGATACTTTTATAAATGCAGGTTATACTGTTGATTTTCTAAGTCCAAAAGGAGGAGATATTCCTTTAGCTTATATCAATACCTCCGATGCCCTGCAAAAGCAATATCTATATAATCAAGACTTTATGTACGCCATAAAACATACTATGACTCCTAATGAAATTGATTATAAAACTTACAAAGCAGTTCATTATATTGGAGGTGGAAGCGCAATGTATGATGTTCCTGAAAACTCAGATATTCAACACCTTGTTATGCAAATATACGAAGATAATAATGGCATTATTTCTTCGGTATGCCATGGAACAGCGGGTATTGTTAACCTGAAAACTAAAAACGGTAAATTCTTAGTTGATGGAAAAAAAGTAAGTGGTTATCCTGATTCTTTTGAAAAACAAGATGGTGAATATTTTAAACAATTCCCGTTCTTAATTCAGAAGACAATAGAAGAAAGAGGAGGGAATTTTAAATTTTCAAAGAGGAATGAATCTTACGTTGAACAAGATGGCCGAATTGTTACAGGACAAAATTTTCAATCATCAAATGGTGTTGCCTTAAAAATTATTGAAATGATTGAGAAAAATAATTAGGATAGTTTATCAATAGTCAAGAAGATTGTAAATGGCAAAAACATAAAAACTTCATTACTGAAAATTATAGCAAAGAATAAATTTTAAGTCATACACAATTAGATAAATTGAATACTTCCCCCCTACTAACACAAAAGCTTCAGAGGAATCTGGAGCTTTTCTTGTTTGAAATACTTTACATTTACTAGTGATACAATAATTACCAAATAACTGAGGTTTTATTTTAAGATCGCGGTTTAGGCAAATTTCTGTCGTACATAATAATAGTTCCTGCGACAGCTACATTCAGGCTTTTTACCGATTTAAATTTTACTAAATGATGGCATTTAGCCATAACTTTTTTGGATAGTCCATGATCTTCCGCTCCCAATAAATAAACACAACGTCTTGGATGCTCAAAAGTCTCTAAATCAGAAGCTTTTTCATCTAATTCCACACCAACTAATCGCGCTCCTTTTGGTAAATTTTCAAAAAAAGCTTCAAAAGTATCATAATGAAAATAAGGAATTGCTTTTACCGCATCATGCGTATCAGAGGCTTGCTTGGCATATCGATTACCAATGGTAAAAATAAAAGTAGCGCCTAAGTTTTGCGCTGATCTCCATAAAACACCCAAATTTTCAGGCGTTTTACCATTTTGTATTCCAATCCCAAAATATTCATTTATAAAATTATCATTCATAAGGCAAAAATACAAAGTGCAAATATAAAAATCAATTTTATTGGGTTGAAAGAAAGAGCTTCTTCAGGAAAGAAGCATTTTAGTTAATCATTTCTTAATCTGTTAAGAAAAATCATGAGTATTACTATAAATTCGTCTTATCAATTCGTATGAAATAAGTTATGTTTCAAAAAATGACTAATTACCACGATATCCAAAAACAAATCTTAAAGGCAACTCTTATATTAAAAAATTGATATATACTACACTTTTAAATATTGCGGTTTTTCAGGGAATAGTCTTAGGCTTAATTATTTTAAAGTCTGCTTTATTCAATAGTAATTCAAATAAATACCTGGCATACTTATTATTTACATTTTCAATTATTTTACTGAACCACGTTTTTGAGATCGAAGATGCATTTACTTCCTATCCTTTTCTACGGTTTATTGACCACATCGAATGGGTATTTCTAATTCCTGCTTTTCTATTCCTGTTTATTATAAATCGGATTGATGATACTGTAAAAAGGAAACAAAAAAAATATTTGTGTCTTATTCCGTTTGCCTATTCTGCTGTTCTTAATATTACACA
>Ga0307413_10000262_pt1 | contig 15916 bp, 13 predicted proteins | sample DK1Ometagenome_3_FD_203714 | JGI IMG/M metagenome (GOLD analysis project Ga0307413, IMG submission 203714) | Maize rhizosphere microbial communities from greenhouse at UC Davis, California, United States - DK15-O-2 | ecosystem: Host-associated > Plants > Roots > Rhizosphere > Soil | place: USA... | reverse complement strand
ATATAAGGGTCAACGACCGCAACATGGGTGATATCGGCGAAGTTCTCGTGGAGCAGCAGTAGGTCGGCTTCGGTCTTCCATTCGTCGCCGAGAGTCGCCCAGCCCGGATCACTGAGCCATGGTGTTGCGGCCGGTGGTCGTAGACCGGCCAACGCGGGTTCACCCAGCCAGACCCACACGAAGACCCCGTCCTCATGAAGGGGGAATGCCCGTACGCGGGCACCAACGGGAATCTCGCTCTGGGTCGGCACATGGACGCAGAAGCCGCGAGTGTCGTACATGAAGCCCGTGTAACCCGAGACAATGCGGTCGCCATCGAGATGGCCGAGACTCAACGGATAGGGCCGGTGCGCACAACGGTCCTCTAGCGCGGCCGGAGTTCCGTCCGTGGTCCGGAACAAGACCACACCTGTTCCGAGAACACGGCGACCCAGCGGTTCGCGGCCGACCTCCTGGCAGGTAGCCACCGCGTACCAACAATTGCGTGGATGTATCCCGGTCCGGTCACCCCGGCCTGAGGTTTGCTGGCTCATCAGTTTGTCTCCCTCACTGTGTCAGAGATCAAGAACCAGTCGAGGCGAGCGGCAGCGAGAGACACAGACCATCATGTACTCGTTTGAGGCTTGCTCCTCCTCGTTGAGCACCGAGTCGCGGTGGTCCACATCTCCCTCGATGACCTCGGTCTCGCAGGTTCCACAAACGCCCTCCAGACACGATGCCAGAACGCTGACCCCTGCCTCGCGGATCACATTGAGCACTGTCTTGTCGGGCGGCACCTGCAAGGTCAGACCGGAGCGTTTCAGCACCAGCTCGAATGCCGAATCAGCCTCGGCAGCCGGTTCCTGCGGCTTGGCGCTGAACCGTTCGAAGTGAAGGGAGCCTGGGGGCCACTTCTCACAGAACTTCTCGACCGCGCCCAGGAGACCTTCAGGGCCGCAGCAATAAACCAATGTGTTCAATTGCGGCGTCCCAAGGACCGATTCCAGATCCAGCATTCCCTCCTCATCCTGCGGAACGATCCTCACTCGATCGCCGTACTGGCCAAGTTCGTCGAGGAAGGCCATCGATGCCCGTTCCCGGCCGCCGTACAGCAGCTTCCAATCCGCGCCCGACGCATCAGCCTCGGCAATCATGGGCAGCAGCGGGGTGATTCCGATACCGCCCGCAATGAAGAGGTATCGCGTGCTCATGACCAACGGGAAGTGGTTGCGCGGTCCTCGAACCCGCACGATCGAGCCCGGAGTCAGGATGCCGTGCACTCGCTCGGAGCCGCCGCGGCTGTCCGGTGCGCGCAATACGCCAACTCGCCAGGCGTCTGGTTTCGACGGGCTGCTGCACAACGAGTACTGGCGGATCAGGTCATCGCTGAGAACGAAGTCGATATGCGCACCGGGTGTCCAGGCCGGAAGCTCCCCACCATCGGGGTCGGCAAGAGTAAGCGCCACCACGCCGTCGGCGACAGTCCTTGCTTCCCGTACCACCAGGTCGGCCTCGTGCTCCCGGACGATGGTCTGAGTGGTCGTCATGTTTCCTCATCCCGTCCCGCGCCGGTTTACCAACATTTGTTTGGATACGAACGATAGCGTCCAGGTGCCCGCGCCGACAACGGCTTGGGGGAGAGCGCAACGCTTCTTCTCGTGGTTGACACAGTCCAATCGGCCGATCGTCGGGCCGTCAGAAAACGTAGGGAAATACGCCGATGAGATTCGTCAATACGATCACGATCAACCGTGAGCCCGCTGCGGTGTTCGCTTACCTGACCCAGTTCGAGAATGTTCCGCGGTAGAACTACGCCATAGCCAAGCCAAAAGGTAACTGACGGTCCCGTACGGGTCGGCTCGCGTTACCTGCAGCAACGAACAATTCCCACCCGGAGCGAGGAATCCTTCGAAGTCATCGACTATGAGCCTGATCGCAAGCTCACAATCCGCGGCCAACTCGGACCCTTCTCTGGCGAGATCAGCTACGTCCTGGAGCGGGCCGACGACACCACCGTGCTCGTGAATGCCGCCGACCTCCATGCTCGCGGACCGTTGAGGCTCATGGAGTTCCTGGTCACCCGTCGAGTCAAGTCGTCCGTGGCCGCCAATCTCAGCACGCTCAAGCGGATCCTCGAGCAGGCTGACCTCAGTCGGAACGGGGCCAATCGTTCGGTTCCAAAATAGACTCGGACCGTGCGTGCCCTGTTGATTCAGCATGATCACATTTGTACGCCTGGCTTCGTGGGAGAACGGCTGATCGATCGAGGCGTCGATCTCGTCGTCCATCAAGTAGTCGCAGAAGACCGCTTTCTATCGCCCAATGTTGAGATTGAGTTTCCTGAGCCAACGGAGTTCGACGTGATCGTTCCCATGGGAGCGCCCTGGTCTGTTTACGATCATGAGTCGATCGGGACCTGGGTAGCAAGTGAGCTTGCCATGCTGCGTGATGCTCATGATCAGCAAGTGCCCGTGCTCGGGATTTGTTTTGGCGGACAGATGCTTGCGGCCGCTCATGGCGGCTCAGTCTCCCGATCACCAGCACCGGAGATCGGCTGGGCCGACATCGAGTCCGACGACGACGGACTGGTTCCATCAGGCACATGGTTTCAATGGCACTACGACCAGTGGGAGCTACCGAACGATGCGAAGGAAGTGGCCCGTAACGCCAAGTCCTCACAGGCTTTCGTCCTCGGCCGGAATCTTGCCGTGCAGTTTCATCCGGAGATGACATCGGAGATCCTCACTTCCTGGATCGCGACCGGCGGCGCAGACGAGGTTGATCAGTTCGGGATCAAGCTCGAAGATCTCGTACGCGAGACTGCGGAACGTGATCTTTCGAATCGCGATCGGGCTTATCGACTAGTCGACCAGTTTCTGGACCTTTTCCTCCCTGCAGGCGTCGGATTGCGCGAGCAGGTCACGAATGAAATGGTCGTGCAACCGGAGCTGAGACGCGAGTGACCCAGGATTCCGGGCACATCTTCCGACAGGCCGCACGGCGGTTCGCTTCGGGCGTGACTGTGGTAACGACGAGAGCTTCGGAAGGCGCGTACGGGCTGACAGTGTCGTCCTTCGCCTCACTATCGTTGAATCCGTTGTTGGTCACTGTTTCGATCAACCGATCAAGTCAACTGCTTCAGTACGTGCGCTCCGTGCAAGCATTTGCCGTCAGCGTGCTCGCCAGTGATCAACAGCAGGCTGCGCAATATTTCGCCACATCGGGTCGCAGGCCGGAGCCCGCCGGTTTCTCCAGCGTGCCGGCGACCGTGCAAGAAACCGGCGCCCCAATTATCGCCGGCTGCCTGAGCTGGTTCGACTGCACTCTTGAGGACATCCTGCCCGGCGGCGACCACGAGATTCTTGTCGGTCGCGTGGCCGCGGCGGGCGGACGCACCGGTGAACCACTGGTCTACTGGTCCGGCGAATATCGGGCATTGACGCCCGAGACGCCGCAGTCAGATCAGCTGATGAACGCTTCTGACGGGCTCGCGGTCGCCTACCACGTTCTCGACGTCAGTCCGGCGGAGATGCTCGACGCCCAGAATTCCATCGAGCCCGCTATTGCCGCGCTAGCCGTCGGACGTACCCCACCCCAAGAATGGGACCGGCTGGAGCGGCTTGTTGATCAATCGGAACTGGCAGTCGACCAGCCAGATGAGTTCAACCAACTGGCGCTTGCCTTCCATAGCGCACTTGCCGACGCATCGGGGAATCGGGTGCTGCAGGCGACGCTCGCCAGTCTGAGTCAGGTGCAATCAACCCACTACCGCGACCGCGGCAGTCCTGAGTCGGCTCGGGCCGCCGTCGAGGGACATCGGCGTTTACTGGCCGTGCTTCACCGCGGCGATCCCCAGGCAGCCCGCGAAGAGATGGGCAAGCACTTGAATGCCGTACGTCAGCACCTGCAGATTGGCTAGCCTCGTGCCGCGACGTCCTTGAGTGGGCATACCAGATCAGGCAATCCAGGTGATCACTTGGCCTGCACTCGAACCGGAAACTTCTTGATCCCGTTAATGAAGTTGCTGCGTACCCGCTTCACCTCGCCGTTCAGCTCGATCGAGGTCAGTCTCGGAATGAGCTCGGTGAACATGAGCCGAATCTCCATGCGCGCGAGTGCGTTACCCAGGCACACGTGGGGACTGCCTTTGCCGAAGGTCAGGTGATCAACGTTGGTACGAGTGACATCGAACCGATATGGCTCCTCGAACACCACCTCGTCGCGATTGCCCGATGCAAACCACATCACGACCTTGTCGCCAGCCTTGATCTGCTTGCCGCCAAGTTCGAGGTCCCGGGTCGCCGTACGCCGGAAGTGGTAGACAGGTGAGGCCCAGCGAAGGAACTCCTCCACTGCACCCGGAATCAGCTCCGGCTGCTCTTGCAACAGTTTTAGTTGATCTTGATTCTCGATCAGCGCCAGCATGGACTGGCTGATCGCGTGCCGGGTCGTCTCATTGCCAGCGATCACCAGCAGCAAGAAGTAGTTGTCGAAGTCACTCGGCGACAGCGGCTGGCCATCCTCGGGAATCTTGTTCACCAGAGTGCTGATCAAGTCCTTACCATCACCGCCCTTACGCTGTCGCGCGAGCTCCCGCCCATACTCGAACACCTCAAGCGACGCCGGCGAACGAAACGGCAGATGCTTGTATTGATCGCTGTCGGGATCTGTGATCAGGTGCTCTGTGTAATCCGGATCGGTATTGGCCACCATCTGGTTGCCCCAGTTGATCAACATGCCGGTATCACTGACCGGTACGTCGAGGAGCCGTACCAGAACATTGATCGGAAAGTCTGCGCTGATCTTCTCGACGAAGTCGAATTCGCTGTCCTGCAAGGCGTTGTCGATGGTGACGTTGGTCAGATCGCGTAGGAAACTCTCGTAGTTCCGTGTCAGCGGACCGGGACTGAACTCACGCATGATCAGCTTGCGCAGCGCGCGGTGCCGTGGGCCGTCGGTCTCGAGCATGGAGCGCCGCAGATCCATCAGATCATCATCGACCTCTTCGAGGTTGACGTACCTCGTGGAGGTGAATGTCTGGGAATCGCGATCTACCGTATCGATGTCCGCATATTTGGTTACGGCCCAAAAACCACTGTTCGGTGGAGCCTCGGGAGTCCAGTGCACTGGATCCTCCGCGCGCAACGTGTCAAACATCGCCCAGCCCTCGTTACGGGCAAAAGCGTCCAGGTCGGTGAGATCGACTTGATCAAGAGGTATAGCAGTCGGCTGCGACACGATCTCTCCTTGTCAAAGGTGGTAGGCGTATTCGCGGAATTCCCAATCAGTGACCCAATGGTTGAAGCGTTCGAGCTCATTTCGCTTGTACGTCAGGAAGGTCTTGACGAACGGCTCGCCAAGTATTCGCGCCATCTCGGTGTCCTCCACGAGGGCATGCAGCGCAGTCTCAAGATCACCGGGGAGCTTCTCCGCCTTGCTCGGGTCGTATCCGTAACCCTCCAGCGGATCGGGCGGATCCATCCCATCTCGGATTCCGAGGTAGGCGGCGGCGAGCAGTCCTGCAATTGCTAGGTAGGGATTGGCGCTGGCGTCGCCAAGTCGCAATTCCATCCGGGACGCCCTGCCACGCTCGGGCGGGACCCGCACCATCGCGCTCCGGTTGTCCAACCCCCAGTCGATCAACCAGGGAGCAAGAGTGTCCGGACCGAAACGCTTGAACGAGTTGATCGTTGGGTTGCTCACCGCCGACAGCGCTGGGGCGTGCGCGAGGACACCGGCGATCGCCGCTCTGCCCGTCTTGGACAACCCGTCCTCGGTTGTCGGATCGTCGAACAACGGCTGACCGAGGTCATCCCAGGTGGAGAAGTGAATATGAAAACCCGACCCACCTTCGTCGTTGAACGGCTTGGCCATGAAGGTCGCCAGCTTGCCGTCTTGACGAGCGAGTTCCTGGATGGCGCTCTTGAAGCGGAATGCGCGGTCCGCCGCATCGAGGGCCTCGGAGTGCCACAAGTTGATTTCGAACTGTCCGCTGGAAAACTCATGGTTGGCGGCAACGACTTCGAGACCGAAGTCGGACAGATGGCGGAGCGTACGCAGCAGCACATTTTCCGGATCGCCCTTCAAGCCGGCCACGTACACATTGCCGGTTGCCTCGCCGTACCGCTGCCAACCGGTTGGATTCTTATCGGTGCGCTCCAGCACGTAGAACTCCAGCTCCGGACCGACCGTTGGTCGCATGCCGAGATCCGCGAACTGCTCGATCACCCGTTTCAGGACCATGCGGGGGCTCTCCTGCGAAGGAGATCCGTCTGGGTTGTAAACGTCGGCAATGACGTGGGCAACCCCCTTCTCCCAGGGCACGACCTGGACCGTGCTGACGTCGGGAAAGGCCAGTACGTCGGGCAGGCCAGCATCGAGCCCACCTTCGATATCCACTACGTCACCCATGGGTGTGGTGCCGTAAACCGACCGACAGAAGGCAACCCCGTCGCCCACGGTGCGGGCGAACCGGTTGACCAGGATGTCGCGTCCGCGCTCGGTGCCGATGAGGTCTGCATAGCCGACGCGAACCACGTCGATACCTTGCGTGATCAACTCGGCTGCGAAGTCCTCTAAACCTGTCGTATCGAAATGAGCCATCTCGAACCTCCGCACGCCAAGTTGCCTCAGAAGCGCTGCCCGTCGCGTGGTCCGGAACCTACGTACACGTAGCTTTCATACGGTCTGCACAGGTTGCAACGTGTGCAGACCGTCAGCAACCTACGTACACGTAGGTTTCGAACATCATTTGGGCCCGAACATTATCGCGGGACTAAGCCTATGGCAAGTGGACGCAAGGCGCGAGGGCATGCTGGTGTGCATTGCTAAACGATTGACGTAACGAGTACCGTACGGATCCAAACGATCTCCCTCATCAGGGTCCTCAGGAGCGCCGTATGACCGACGTCAAAGGTTTCTTTTACCCGCGTACCGCAAGCGGCCGGTCATCACTCATTCCCACACCTCCGTGGTACTACTCCGGTGATCTTTTGACCGTTGAATACCGTACGGACCCCGCGCGGGTCGCCGAGCTGCTTCCCGCGCCTCTCTCGTTGGCGGAGGAGGACCCGGGGGCAGTGGCCTTCATCTGGGCGGACTGGCAGTCGTGCTCGTCCTCACGCGAGGAGCTGCTGGATCCAGTCCGTTCCCAGTACAAGGAGGCCTTCGTCGTGGTGCGCTGTAGCTTCGAGGGCCAGACGTTCTCGCGCTGTGTCTACATCTGGGTCGATAAGGACTTCGCCATTGCCCGCGGGATTCATCAGGGTTACCCCAAGAAGCTGGGCTCGATGTGGCAAACCCGCCCGCATCCCTTTGGGCAGGCTGCCCCACAGATCGCGACGGGCGGTGTGTTCGGTGCAACTCTTGCTAGCGGTGATCGTCGGTTAGCCGAGGCCGTGCTGACGCTCCGCGAGCAATCGGAGACCAACGGCTTCGTCAATGCCCACAAGATGGCTCATCACCGGATCTTGCCCGGCATTGCTTCCGGCGCGCAGGACGCCTTTTCTGAGTTGATCGAGTCAGGTTCGAGCGAGTTCCAAGGCGGTCAGGCGTGGAGCGGTGATGCGGAGCTGCGTCTCTTCGGTTCACCTACCGAAGAACTGTCACGGCTGAGCGTCGATGAGATCATCGGCGGCTACTACCGCCAGGTCGGTGTTGTCTGGAACGGAGGCCGATCATTGGCAACCCTCTAGCATTGCCGTCATGCCCGATCGCCGCACCCTCGCCGAAACCGAGAAGGCGATGAGCGCCCACGTGAGCGACCTGACGCTGAACTTTCCCGCCGCCGCTGCGGTGTCGAGTCTCTACCGAGCCGCAAACGCGGTCCGCGTCTATCTCACTAATTCGGTGCTACGCGAGCACGGGCTTACCTGGACGGGCTTCGTTGTGCTGTGGGTGGTGTGGATCTGGGATGGAATGGAGACCCGCCATGCCGCAGAGAATGCGGCAATCTCAAAAGCCACGCTTACCGGAGTCGTCAAGACCCTTGAAGCGCGCGGCCTCATCACCCGGCGAGTCGGCGACACCGACCGGCGGTTGGTCAATCTCGAGCTCACGCCGGCAGGCGTGGACTTGATGAAGGAGCTCTATCCCGTCTTCAACGCTGCCGAGGCGGAAGTTGTAGCCGGACTATCGCCGAGGAAGCTGTCCGACCTCACCAACAGCTTGCGGTCGATCGTCACCGAACTCGAGGCTAAGCCGGCGGCCATGATCACCGACGCTGAGGAGTTGAGCGCTCAGGATTGAGCCGCGGACTTCGACAGAGTCAGCGCAGCTGCGCGACCACGCGCGGCATCGACGAAGTGCCGAAAGATCCCTGCCTGTACGGGATCTGTGGCAGCCGAGTCTTCGGGATGCCATTGGACACCGAGATACCAGCCGTCATGATCGTGCAATGTGACCGCCTCAATCACCCCATCAGATGAGTACGCCGCCGGAGTGAGCCCGGCCCCGAGCGTGGCAATGCATTGGTGGTGGTAGCACGAGATTGACGTGCGCCGGCCAACGATCTCGCCGAGCGGCGACGACTCATCGACATCAAGATCATGAATGTGATTCCGATGATTGCCCACCGTGTCGTCCATGTCTTGAACAAGATCACCACCGAGCGAGACATTGACGATCTGGTTGCCGCGGCAGATAGCCAACAGCGGCAAGCGATCGACAAGAGCAACGCGCGCTAGGGCAATGTCGAAGGCGTCCTGTTCCTCGTCGACCCCGTACTCGGTCGGATGTGGCTGTTTGCCCGACCAGCCGGCCGCGACGTCACCACCGCCAGGTAGCAGCACACCGTCGGCGAACCAGATCCGCTCTCGAGCTGCGTCGACATCGATTTCAAGGCTCGGAGCGTACGGATGCACTACGACCGGCTCCCCACCAGCTGCAAATACCGCCTCGAGAAGTGCTCGGGCGGTCACTTCGGCCGTATAGCGGAGCGCGGTCGCACCTGGGGAGAAGCGTGCTGGGATGACGATCAGTGGGCGGCGACTGGGCGCGGGCTTCTCAGCCATATCGGATCCAGGTGGTCTTGAGATAGGTGTATTCCTCCAGTGCATGGCGGGATTTGTCACGGCCGAAGCCCGACAGCTTGACGCCGCCGAATGGGACCGCCATGTCCCCCTCTTCGTAGCAGTTGACCCAGACGGTTCCCGCTCGGAGTGCCCGCGATACGCGATGCGCGGTACCAAGATCAGACGTCCACAGCGCGGCCGCCAGGCCGTACGGCGTGTCCCCAGCGAGGCGTACGGCCTCCTCCTCGTCCCCTGCAACCTGGACCGCCAGCACCGGCCCAAAGATCTCGTCACGGACGATCGGGTTGTTCGGACCCGCACCCATCACGACGGTCGGTTCCAGGTACGCCCCACCGGTCTCGGTCAGCACTCGATGCCCGCCGATACGCAGCGTAGCGCCCTCAGCGAGGCCTCGATCGACATGGCCCAGCACCCGCTGCAAACTGCGTTCGTCGACCAGCGGTCCCATCTTTGTGTCAGGCAGTAGGGGGTCGTCGGGAAACCACTGGCCCGACGTCTCAACGATCCGATCAACCACTCGATCCGCCACGTCGGCATGGATCACGAGCCGCGAGCCGGCCGTGCACATTTCACCGGAATTGAAGTAGATCGCCCAGGCAGCCGAATCTGCGGCGGCGTCGAGGTCGGGAGCGTCGGGAAAGATGATGTTGGGCGATTTCCCACCCAGCTCGAGATAGACCCGCTTCAGGTTGCTGTCGGCCGCATAGCGCAGGAAGTGGCGACCGACCTCGGTGGAGCCGGTGAAGGTAAGGACATCGACTCCCTCGTGTTCGCCCAGACGACGGCCGACCGACGGTCCGTCGCCGCTGAGCACATTGAAGACTCCTGGCGGCAGCCCAGCCTCGACCCCCAGCTCGGCGACGCGCTGCATGGACAGCGGGGACTGCTCAGCCGTCTTAAGCACCACGGTGCAGCCGGCTGCCAGCGCCGGTGCGAACTTCCAACTGCCCAGCGTCAATGGGAAGTTCCAGGGGACAACCGCCGCGACAACACCGGCAGGCTCCCGAGTCACCAGCGCAAGCTCGCCCTCCTCGGTGGGCGGAATTTCACCGGATTCCTTGTCGGCCAGCTCACCGTAGAAGCGCAGGCATCGAATGATCGCCCGCAGCTCAATCTGGTACGCATCCCGGATCGGCTTGCCCATTTCGAGGCTGATCAAGAGCGCTATCTCATCACGATGCTGCTCGATCAGATCTGCAAATCCTTGAAGGATCTGGCCCCGGTCCCGCGCATGCAGCCGCGGCCACGGACCATGATCAAATGCCTCCCGGGCGGCCGCAACGGCTGCATCGGCGTCGGCCCGCTGGGCCCAGGCCAATTCGACAAGCTTGGAGCCGTCTCGCGCCGACTGCACCAGCTTTGTTGACCCATCGATCGCAGCGCGGCGTTCACCGCCGATGAAGATGCCCTCATTGATCGTGAGATTGGCTGCCCGCTGCCGCCAGTCAATGGCTGCCACCGGGTCAGAAATCGCCGCCGTCATCGGGCCCCTCCCGGCTTGACGAATTGATCAGATCCCAATACGTTTGGGCCCTAACGATACTGGATCGGGCCAACAGGACGTCAACCCGGGTCGGCCCAAGGAACCGTCAGGTGACAACAGGGGTACGGATGACGACGGCGACGGTTGAGGATGTGAAGGTTGACACCCGGCACTGGATCGGCGGCGAACGGGTCGCCTCCGACACCACATTCGCTGACATCTCCCCCATCGACGAGAAGCCCATCGCTGAGATCTCTGCAGGTGGCGCCGCTGAGATCGACGCGGCCGTACGTGCTGCCCAGGATGCCTTCCCAGCCTGGGCCGCGTTGCCCCGGCACGAACGCGCCGACCTGCTCCGCAAGGTAGCCGACGGGGTCGAGGCTCGCGTTGAAGAGCTCGCCAGAGTTGAGACTCGCGACAACGGGTCCCTGCTCCGTTCTCACCGACGCAGTGTGATGCCCCGAGTTGGGATGAACTTCCGCTTCTTCGCTGACTTTCTTGAAAAGCTTGATCATCCAGGTGGTGAGATCCGCGGTCACCGAGAACGGGTGAGCTTCGACCCAGCTGGGGTAACCGCGATTATCACGCCGTGGAACGCACCATTGATGCTGGCTACTTGGCGCATCGGGCCAGCACTTGCGGCCGGCAACACGGTGGTTGCCAAACCCCCAGAGTGGGCTCCGCTCACCGCGTCACTGCTCGCCGATATCACCCACGAGGCCGGACTCCCGCCCGGTGTGTTCAACGTCGTCCAAGGTTCCGGCACCGTGGCTGGGGCGCCCCTCACCGCACACTCTGGCATCCGTCGGCTGGCCTTCACCGGCTCTGTCCCGACAGCCGGAGTGATCGCCAAGGCGGCAGCACCGAACATCGTGCCCTTGTCCTTCGAGCTCGGCGGCAAGTCGCCGCTAGTCGTCTTCGCTGACTCTGACTTTGATCTTGCTGTGAGCCTGGCGGTTGAGCAGTTCGACAACTCTGGACAGGTCTGCCTCGGCGCATTCCGGATTCTCCTCGAAGACTCGATTGCCGACCGATTCACCCAAGCAGTGCTGGAGAAGGCGAAAGCGATCAAGCAGGGTGACCCGTGCGACGAGGCGACCCAGATGTCGTGCTTGATCACCCGGCAGCACTTTGAAAGGGTCGACGGCTTCGTACGCCGCGCGCTCGCGACCGGTGCGCGGGCGATTTTGGGCGGCGGGCTGAACGAGAAACTCGGCCACCTCTATTACTTGCCGACGATCTTGGTCGATGCCGAACCGGGTAGTGAAATCTTGACCGAGGAGGTCTTCGGCCCCGTCCTCACTATCCAGAGCTTTTCGGGCGAGGACCAGGCTGTAGCCATGGCCAACAGCACGCGGTTCGGGCTGGCCGCCACCTTGGTAACCGGTGATCAAGAGCGGGCGGAACGGGTAAGCGCCCAGATCAGGGCAGGAACCGTCTGGGTCAACTGCTTCTTCGTCCGTGATCTTGGTGCACCCTTCGGCGGCAGCGGCAAGTCCGGGATCGGCCGCGAGGGCGGCATTTACTCCTTCGACTTCTACACCGACATCAAAAACACCGTGTTCTCACCAACCGGCTGGACCACTCAATAGTGGGCACGCGGACCTCAAACACGTCGACTACACCGAAAGGAACATGATCATGGGCGAGGTGGTAGGCGCAGGTTTGATCGCGCATGTCCCGACGATCGTGCTGCCGGAGACTATTCGCCGGGAGTTGAACAATGGGCAGGACACGACGTTGGTGCCCGGGCTCCAGCAGCTGCGCAAGGAAGTCTTCGAGACCCTCGACTACGACACCGTCGTGGTCTTGGATTCACACTGGGCGACGACGGTGGAGTTCGTCGTCACCGCGCAGGAACGGCGCAAAGGCCTTTTCACCTCCGAGGAACTGCCGCGGGGAATGACCCAGCGGCCATACGACTTCCTCGGAGATCCGGAGCTCGCCCACCTGATCGCCTCCAAGGCGAATGATCATGGGACCTGGATCACCGCGATCTCCGATGATCATTTGCCGATCTTCTACGCCACCACAAACCTCTGGGAATTCCTTGGACAAGGCTTGCCCGACAAGAGATGGATTTCCATTGGCGTCTGCCAGACCGCCGATGCCGAAGACAACCTCCGGCTGGGACGAGCTCTCGGTGATGCCATCGCCGAGAGCGACCGCAAGGTGGTGCTCCTAGCTTCCGGCGCACTCAGCCACACCTTCTGGCCGCTGCGTGAATTGCGTAAGCACGAGGCGGCCGGGATCGACCACATCTTCACTCCCGAGGCGGCAGCCGCCGACGCGCAGCGGATGCAGTGGTTTGAGGCGGGTGATCATGCTCGGGTCTTGGAGACCATGCCGGAGTTCTACCGGTACCGGCCCGAAGCGCGCTTTGGCCACTACCTGATGATGATCGGCGCCATCGGTGAGGGCGACTGTACTGCCACCGGTCGCCGCTACGGGGAGTATGAGAACTCGATCGGCACCGGCCAGGTTCACTACTGGTTCAACAGGCCCGAGGGCGGTTTTCCCCGGCCACGCCGTACGGCAGAAGACCCCAATTTCACACAGCAGATCGCAGGTCCTGATTTGCCCGCAGCTGGCTGAGGTCGCATAGCACAAAAGGAGGAGCCATGCCGCTCCGCGAGACGCGCCGCATCCTGCTGGATGGCAACATCACCGACGTCGTCCGCAACGGGGATGAGTTGGTGGCCGGGGATGGGCGCCGGGTCGGGGTTGCCGAGGCCGTCCATCTGCCGCCGGTAGTACCTTCCAAGATCATCTGTGTACACCTGAACTACTCCTCCCGGGTCGAGGAGATCATGGTGTCGCTGCCACCGGCACCGACCTACTTTCACAAGCCGGTGTCCGCCCTCAACGCTCACGATGCAGCAGTCGTCAGGCCTCTTGGTTGCAAGTGGTTGAACTATGAAGGCGAGATCGCGATCGTGATCGGGCGCACCGCCAGGAACGTGTCGCCGGATGACGCTGGAGACTATATCCGCGGTTACTCCATTGCCAATGACTACGGATTGCACGATTTCCGCGATACCGACTCCGGGTCAATGCTCCGCGTGAAGGGTGCTGACACGCTGTGCCCGGTTGGGCCTGGACTCGTTGAGGGCTGGGACTTCCATGGCAGGCAGATCCGCACCCTGGTCAATGGAGATGTCCGCCAGGACGGCAATACCAATGAAATGCAGTGGGACATGCACTACCTGGTTGCCGATATCGCCCGCACCATCACGCTGCAGCCAGGCGACATCCTGCTCTCCGGGACACCCGCGATTTCGCGCACGGTCTACCCAGGGGACGTGGTGGAAGTAGAGGTGGAGGGTCTCGGCACGCTGCGCAACCACATCGTCGAAGGACCGACCCCTATCCGCAGCGATCTAGGGGCCCAACCAACCGAATCAGAAGAGGTCCTGTCCACCGCCAAAGGCGGCGACTGGGAGTTTCGCGGCGTACGCAAGCCGCAACCCTCTGGGACGCACTAACTTGAGCCGGGAAATGGAGCTCTCGTGACTCACCCATCTAGCCCACAGCCGACACCGGCGGAAGATTCTGTAACCACATCCGACATCGCCAGACGCGACTCTCAGCAGCTACGGCACGGCCGCCTTGGGGTGTTCGCAGTTGCGTTCTTCGTGATCTCGGCCGCTGCACCGCTGACCGCCATGGCCGGCGGCGCCCCGGTGGCAATGCTGCTGGGTAATGGCCCCGGCATTCCGGCGGCGTATGTGGTGGTGAGCGTGATCTTGCTGATCTTCGCAGTCGGCTACACAGCGATGGCACGGCACCACACCAGCACCGGGGCTTTCTACAGCTTTGTCTCCCGAGGCTTGAGGCAACCGGCCGGCGGCGCTGCAGCGATGATCGCGCTCCTCGGCTACAACGCTATGCAGATCGGCTTATATGGACTGTTCGCCGCTGCTGCGGCTGGATTCTTCAGCGACAACCTCGGAATCGACCTGCCGTGGTGGCTCTACGCGTTCATCGCTATGGCGATCATCGCAGTGCTCGGCTATCGGCAGGTTGATCTTTCGGTCAAGGTGCTCTCAATCTTGGTCAGTTTGGAGTTCTTGATCGTCCTCATTCTCGACGCGGCAATCTTGATCAAGGGCGGCCAAGGCGGCACCGCGCCCTTGACCGCTACACCTTTTACCTGGGCCAGCTTCACGAGCGGCTCGGTAGCCATCGCGCTGCTGTTCAACTTTGCGTCCTTCATCGGTTTTGAGGCCACCACGATCTACAGTGAAGAGGCTAGGGATCCTAAGCGCACGGTTCCGCGTGCAACATATGTCGCCGTCCTGACCATCGGCATTTTCTACACGGTCACGACGTACCTCATGGTTGAGGGGCAGGGCGCCGCAGGACTTCAGGACTACCTCGGCAATCTGCAACCTGATCCGACTGCGTTCCTCTTCGCCCTGGGCACGACCTACATCGGAGCCGCGCTGACTACGGTGATGTCGCTGTTGTTCATCTCGAGTGTGTTCGCAGCCTTGCTCGCTTTCCACAACGCCGTGGCGCGCTACTTGTACGCGCTGGGCCGTGAAGGTCTGTTGCCTGCCCAGCTCGGCCGTACCCACACCAAGCACCTAAGTCCTCATACCGGATCGCTCAGCCAGTCGATCTTGGCTTTTGTGGTGGTCTTGATCTTCGTCATTACGCGTCAAGACCCGGTGCTCGCGCTCTTCACCTGGCTCACTCAGCTCGGCACTTTGGCGATCATCGTGCTGATGGCCCTGGCATCATTTGCTGTTGTGGCCTTCTTCGCGGGCCATCGAAACTTCGACCGCAACGTGACTCGCACCACCATCGCGCCGATTGTCGGTGGCGTGGCAATGACTGCTGTTGCCATTTATGCGGCCTCCCAGTTTGGTCTGCTGATCGGCAACCCGGAAAGCCCGCTCCGCTGGATGCTGCCGGTCTTGATCGTGATTGCCGCCATTGCTGGAGTCATTGCGGCGGTCACTCTGAAGAGCCGCTCACCGGAGTTGTACGACCAGATGGGTCGGCATCGCGACATTGAGCTGACTCCCGGGCTCTAAGCACAGGCAAATGTAGCATCGATGGTGCTACATTAGGCGGGTGGCACGCATTGGAGTTCGAGAACTACGGCAGCACGCAAGCCGCTATCTGGATCGAGTCAAATCCGGTGAGACGGTCGAGGTCACCGAGCGCGGGCGGCTGATTGCACTGCTCGTACCCCCCGATCCAGCGCGTGATGCGCGGGAGCGTTTGATCGCTGACGGCCGCCTCACGCCAGCCTCCGGGGTCTTGCGGCTACCACGGCGGATCAAAGTCGCACGGACCAGCGATGAAGTCCTTGACGATCAGCGCGAAGATCGATGATCTACCTCGATTCATCGGCGTTGCTCAAGCTCCTTGTTGAGGAACGCGAGAGTGCAGCCCTGGCCGACTGGATTTT
>Ga0307413_10000259_pt1 | contig 15992 bp, 22 predicted proteins | sample DK1Ometagenome_3_FD_203714 | JGI IMG/M metagenome (GOLD analysis project Ga0307413, IMG submission 203714) | Maize rhizosphere microbial communities from greenhouse at UC Davis, California, United States - DK15-O-2 | ecosystem: Host-associated > Plants > Roots > Rhizosphere > Soil | place: USA... | reverse complement strand
CCAGCCGCAGCAGCCGGCTTATGTCGCTGTCATAGCGGGCCACAAAGCTGGTGCCGGCGTCGGTGATGGCCTCCACGCCGCTGGGGCTGTTGCGCCGGCGGTACATACGCGCCGCCAGCATCTTGGCGCCTAGCACGGTGTCGTCAGCCGGCACCATGACTTGGGCGCCGGCGTCGTCCAGCACGGCAATGCCATCTACCAGCAGCGGAACGTCGGGCAAGCCCAGCCGTGCCACAAAAGCGTTGGTGGCTGCCGTGGCGTCCTCTAGGGCTGGGTCTGTGGCTGGTAGTCCCAGCCACAGACGCACAGCCTCAGTGGTTACAACCATGGCTTAGACCAAGCCGTCGTCAGATACCCAAATGGCGCGGGGATCGTGGACGATGGCGCCGGCGTAGCCAAAGACGCCCAAGTCAACGCCGCCACGGGGAATGTCCTGGGCCGTCACTCGCACGGGCACGCTTGACGCCTCGTAGTAGGTCGCTGCGCGCTTGTCAGCTCCAAGAATCTGGCCGGCGCCCAGCCCAAGGTTGGCGCCGAACGTCAGTCCGCCGGCGCGTCCTTTCAGCCCGTCCAGCTCGATGCTGCCCTGCTGCTTGAGCCACCACGGCACCTGGGCCTCGGGCAGGTTGATGAATTCCTCCCACGCGTCGGTGCCAAACTGGATGGTGGACAGACGGGCGCCGATGCGGGCAGCCTCAACGCTGAACTGGTTCAGCGCGCCCAGCACGGTGGTGACGCCGGCAACCTCTGTGGCCTCGGCAAGGATCTGCTCGCCGAACCAAATTTCGGTCTGCAAGCGGTAGTCTGCCGTCGCGCCACGGAACACGGATTCGATAAAGTCCGATGCCCCAAGGTCGATGTACTTGCGCGCCACGTCCCAGCCGGCGGCAAAGTCCTGCGCGTCAGACTCGGCCGGAACCGTCTTCAGCGGGTTGCTGGGCACGTCGGTCTTGTTGCCGGCGTAGCGTCCAACGCGCGGCCGGTTGGCAAGGTCCCACTTCCAGCCGTAGACCTTTGTGCCCACCAGCTTGCCGGGGGTGCCGAACGCGTCAATCAGCGGCCGGTCGTCCTGGAACGCCTGCCACAGCTCGCCAATGAACGTGGGCCGTAGGTAACCCTCGCCGGCGTCGTCAGCGGGCACGACGTCGGACAGCGCAGCAGCCAGCTGCGCGGCCGGCAGCCCAGCGCGCAGATGGTCAATGACAATCTGCGACGCTGCGGACAGGTCCATGCCACGCGGGCCGCCAACCTGGATGGGCGACGCCTGCGCCTCGGCGCGGGTGGCGTGCCGGGTGGGAACCGTCGCCGGCTGGGCAGCTGGGGGAACCTCAGCCGGCGACGGGGTCTGTGCGGCAGCAGCAACCTGGGCTGCGGGGCTGCCGGGGGTCTGCGCGTGGGCAAGTGCCTGCTCGCGCTGCATTTCTTCAACGGTCATTACTGCCTCTTTCCGGTTGGCTGCCACGTCGTGGACAAGCGCGTTTTCAAATGCGGGGATGGTGACTAGGGAAACCTCTTTGAGCGTTGACGCGTGCACCAGCAGGTTGCCGTCGTCGTCAAAGCTGTATTCCTGCAAGTGGACGCCAACACTAAAGCTGTCGCGGGTGCCGTTGGCAGCCTTGGTTAGTGCGTCGTCGCCCTCGGCACCCTCGGGCACCTTGAACGTTGCTTTTGGCTTGCTGCCGTCGTCGGCAATGTCCTGCAAGAAACCGACGCTGCGCTCTGTGTCGTGCTGCACCAGCATCTTGACCTTTGACAGCGGGGTGGGTGCTGTGATGCTGCCGGCGCCCACAAAGATGGTGGGTCCAAGGCTGGTGTGCCCCACGACGCCGTATTCGACAATGTCGCCGGTAATGGTCCGCTGCGACGCTGACGCCGTCAGCAAGCCGGCTGACAGGTTCAGGTACGCAACTTTCTTGGGGTGGCTCATTCTGTGACCTCCAACGGGCGCCCAAGCTCCATGGCGCGTAGTTCCTCAACGGTGTAAATTTCAGCTTCTTTGGCAACTTTGTAGGCGTCCATGCGGGCAGCAAAGTCGCCGCGCAGCAGCTCGGAATAGTCGAACCTGCACCAAGTGCCGGCCGGCAATATGTCGTCCATGCTGAAACGGGCTGCTATCGCTTCAAGGTACGGCGACAGCGCGTAGTCGATTAGTTCACGCGTGCGGCTGGGGCTGTTGCTGTAGGTGATGCTGCTGCCGTTGACGCTGGCGTCCACAGCCCACGCGGGGAACCCTGTTGCCCTGGCAATGTTCAGCGCAGCAACGTTGCGGCCGTCAATAAGCAGCTGCTCGACGGGCTGCCCCATGGTCTTTGCCTCAACGCTTTGGTTGGTAAAGCTGACGCCGCCGTTTTTGGTGCGCCGGTTGGATGCCCACCGGTCAATCAGCTCGTCAATCTGCTCGGTGGTCAGTGGGTCGCCGCCGGTCTGGTGCAAGTCGATGCTGGGCACCGGGTTGTCGCTGGCGCGGCCGGCGGCAATGTCAATGGCGCGTGCCTCGCGCAAGACGGGCTGCGCGTAGTTCAGCAAGCCCTCGTCTATGCCATCCACGCGCACGACGTCAAACGCGCTGACCTCGACGCCAAACGCCTTGACAAGCTGGCCGGCTGTGTCGAACTCTGCTTTCCACTCGGGAACCCAACGCAAGCGCGCCGGCCGGCCGTCCTCGGCGTAGCGTTCTTCAACTGTGAACCAAGCGCGGCCGTAGAACATCAGCGCCTCGGTAACCCACGCCATGGTGACAAAGCGCGGCCGGCCGGCCTCGGGCTGCGTCACAATCTTGGGCTGGCGGGCCAGTACGGTGCCGCCACGGTACGCCACCAGCGGCATGCGGCCGATGAACCCGCAAGCTGTCTTGCGCAGCTTGGCGACGGCGCCAATGCCCATGGCGGTGCCACGGTCAATGTTGACGTAGTCCAGCCCAAACAAGTGGGACAGCGTCAGGGTTTGGAAGTGGTCACGCGGCGCCGCGTCAGGCTCGGCGTAGTCCCAGCTCACAATATTGCCGGCCAGAATATCGGCGCCGGCCTCGGCCTGACGGGCAAGGATGCCGGCCGGCTTGGCTAGTGGGTTATTCCATAGGGGCATAGAAACAAGCTTCTATGCCCCCGTAACGGATTCAAAATTACATGGTGGTGATTATGCCCCTTGGGCGGCTTTGCGGGCGCGGTACGCCTGCTGGCGGGCCGCTGTCAGGGTGTTGTCCTGGCCGGCATGCTCGGCAAGGTTGTGCTGCCGGCCGGCGGCATAGCCGGCGTCTTTGTCATTGCGCAGCGCACGCCAGCTGGGGCACAAGCTGCACAGCACAACCACGCTAAATTGCGTCTTGTCAAGTTTGATGGTCAACGGCTGCCCCTGCCCATGTAGATGGCCGGCGCCGGCATGGCAGCTGGCGCCTGTTCATGCAGCCGCAGCGCAACGGCGGCTGCCACCAGCTCGGGGATGGGGCCACGGCTGTGCCGGCGGCTGAACACGCGGCTGTCGCCCATGGGCCGGGTTGCCACAGACTCGACGGCGGCGCGGTGCCCTGGGTCGCCGTCATGCAGCATGGTGCCGTCCTCGACGTGGGCCATGTACTGGACAGACGCCGTGGCAAAGTCGCGGGCCGTCAGTGTCTCGACGGGCACGCCGTTGCCGCCACTGCGGGCATTGGGCAGCTTGCGCAGCTGGTCAGTGACAGCCTTGGTGGGTCCGCCGTCGTCGGCGCCAATGGCTTTGGGCCGGCATTCCACGTAGAGCTTGGCGACGGCCGGCGCCAGCCACTCGGCGCCGGCGCCTTGCTGCACCAGTTTGAGCGCCGGCTTGCCGCTGGCTTTGTCCTGCCAGCAAGCGTAGATAGCGCTACAGCTGCGGTCGTGGGCAACCTCATAAGCAACCGTGACCTCTGACCAAGCGACGGGCAGCAGCTCGCCGGCGGCAAGCGCGTCCCACTTGGCAAGGTCCATGACAGCCTCGCTTGTGGACGTCCAGCGGTTCATATAGGCGCGCAGCCACTCGCCCTGGGTCTGGCTGTCGGCGTCGTCGGCAAGGTCTTGCAGCGTGATGGTGTGACCAACGGCCGGGTGGAATTTCCAGTTCTCGGGGTCGTAGGCGTCCAGCCCGTCAGCCAAGCTCCACTCAAAGTAGGCAATGCCGGCGCCGCTGTCGCCCACGGCAAGCCGGCCTTGGTCAACCCAAGATTTCATGAACACGCTGTCAGCGGTGCCGGCCGTGCTGACAAGCCACAGCTGCTTGTCAGGCAAGGTCAGCTGCGCCGGCCGGATGGCGCCCATCAGGTCATTGCCGGCAGCCTCGTCATGGGCAAATATTTCGTCCAGCATGACGTCGTGCGGGGTGTAGCCGTGCAAGCTCTTGGCGGTGGGCGCAAACGGGCTAATGGTGCTGCCGGTGGGGAACGTCAGCGCTTGGCTGCCGGCGGCAATCCGTTTGGTGACGTACTGCGACAGCGGGCCGTTCTCAATGTCCTTGACCAAGTCCAGCCACCGGGCCGTCGCGTCCTTGCCTGTCTGCGCGGTGTAGAACGCAATGCGGTTGCGGCTGCGCAACGCTCGCTGCGCCAGCACGGTGCGCATAAGCGTCGTCTTGCCGCTCTGCCTCGGCACCGTCAGCACCACGATGGGGTAGCGGTAGCGCCGGGGATCGTCGGCGCGTTTTTCCGATGCCACGCGTGCCACCTGGACTTGCCACGGCATCAGCTGCCGGCCAAGCAACTTTGCGGTGCCAAGAATCTGCCCAAGTTCATGGGCGGCGCCGGGGGTGGGCTGCGTGGCGTAGGTGGCTGTGCTGTCGCGCAGCGCGGCGCGCAGCTCGGGCAGCTCCTCGGTGGCTGTGATGGTCATTTGCTCGCAAGTCCTCTGCGTAGTAGTGATTCGTCGGCGTTGACAGGGTATTCAATGCCGGCATGCTCGTTGACGTCGGCATACCAGCTGGCCGGCATGCCCATCATCTGGACGGGCCAACCGTCCACTGTAACGTCGCGGAAGTCGCCCGTCATGGCTTGGTCCATATCCGGCAGCAGACGGCCAGCGTGCACAGCACCAGCAGCCCATACGTGACAGCCACGGCCAGCGCAGCAGCGTCGATGCTAAACAAGTCCAGCCTCCTGCATCATCTGCGTGAACCTGTCCGCCGTCTCGGGCTTGGGCAGCTTGTCCAGCGCTTCCATCAGCGGCTTGACGGCCAGCGCGGTGCCGGCTGCCTTGCCGGCGGCTGCACTGACGGCAACGGCGTGGGCAAGGTCCATGACTAGCTGCGCCATGACTTGGTCCTGGTCTTTCAACAGTCCAAGACTTTGCAGCATTTCAAGGTGCTGCGCGCAGCGCGTTTCAAGCTTGCTCATACCGTGCGCCGGCTGTTCAAAGCCGGGCAACATGGGTGCTGATTCGGTCACTTCTGGGCCTCCTTTTGTTTTGACTCGGGGAAAAAGAATCGGGGTGGCGCGGGGTGTCCTGGGCGCCTGCTACTTAAAAAAGCTGGTGTTGTCCACTGGTCTGACGCGTGGGTCTGACAGCAGCTTGGCGCCTCGGGCGTAGTTGCAGCTGCGGTGGGCCGGCCGTAGGTTGGACAGCTCGTTGCTGCCGCCGAACTTGCGCGGCAACAGATGGTCAGCACTCTGCTGCCCCTGCTTGATGGGCAGCTTGCATAGATGGCACGTCCAGCCGTAGGTTGCCATGCACAGTGCAGTGAGCCGCTGCGCCTCGCGTCCTCCCCATGGCACCGCAACGATGCGCCACTCACTGGACACGCTGGCCAGCTGTGGGTACGCCTTGCAGCACCAGCGGCATTGAGCGCAGCCGGTGCCATGCAGCCTCTAGGTGGTAAGCCTTGGCGACAGCTCGGGACAGCTCGGCCGCAGCGCCGGCACGTTGGTTGGCTGCTGCCAGCTGGTCCATGGCGTGGGTATAGGCGCGCCACGTCTTGGTGTTGTCGCGCTTGGCAAGGTACGCCTCGCGTGCCTCGTCAACGCCGGCCTCAAATGCCTTGGCGACGTCGGCAGCGTCGGCAGCAATCTTGGCTGCCATTTCAACGGTGGCCTGTTCAATCATCATCTGTTGGTCCTGTCTGCTTCGTCGTGGTTATTTTTCAGTTGCTCTACCTGCTCGGGGGTGATGCTCTCCCACTGCTGTGCCGGCGTGGGCTGCTGGCATCCACAGTCAAATGACTGTTCGCCGGGGTAGCTGCGCTTGCGTGCGCTGCCACAGCCGTTGCATGGAATCAGTGGGCTGTTCATACCTCGGCTGCTGCACTCGGTGCAGTAGCGCTTGGGCTTGGTGGTGTTGGCAATGACGTGCTGCCCACAGTTCCAGCACGGCAGCTTGCCGTTGTCCCCTGGTGAGGTACTTACGAAACTGGATTTATCTAGTTGTAGTGGGTGGTTAAGTGATGGTTTGGGTGATGCTGGCGTCATGGGCCGGGTGATGCTGGCGTCATGGGGTGGGGTGATGCTGGCATCATGGGGTGATGCTGGCGTCATGGGGTCAGCGCGGTTGATTCGGTGCTGCGCGCTGCGGTCGCACTCGGGTGGGCAGACAACCTTGATGTGGTACAAGTTGGGCCGGCTGTAGCTGGGCGTCTTGTGGGTGCCGCCGGCTTGCCGCTCGCGCTCCACTTCGCCGCGTGCCACCAGCCGGTTGATGGCTGCCTGCACGTTGCGGGGTGCCACGTTGGCATAGCGCGCCAGCGTTGCCACAGACGGCCACGCGCCGCCGTCGCCGTCGTGGTTGGCTATGCCCAGCAGCACCAGCTTGTCGGTGCCGCCGGCTTGGCTGTGGTGCAGCACCACGGCCATTGATTCGATGCTCAATTAGTCCTCCTGTCGGTATTTGAGCTGGCGCACGTCCTCGGGGTGGAACTTGCGCGCTGCGCCTCGGTTGTGGATGGCGCGGATGGGCTTGATAAGTCCAGCGGTCTGGTAGCGGTCCAGCGTCCTGACGCTGACGCCAATCTTTGCGGCTGCCTGCGCTGCGTCCAGCAGCTCGACGCCGTCTGTCTGTCGGTCTGTCATGCCTTGCAGCGTATACCCGTATGGAATGAAACGACAACTACAGCCACGGCCGGCGTGGCGTCCAAGTATGCCCAAGTGGCGTAATAGTCAAAGACAGGTACTCACTAGGTAGTGGTCTGCGTCACTACTTGGCATAACCTGACGCAATGAAAGCAAGGATGCAAGCACGGCCGGCCGGCATTGATGCGGCCATAGGCCAGCGCGTAGAGCGCCGGCTTGGGCGCCTCGGCATGACGCAATGGGACTTGGCTGCACGGCTGGGCCTGACACAAGCCACCGTCAGCCGCAAGCTGCACGGCGTGCGGCCGTGGTACGCCTCGGAACTGGTGACGGTTGCCGGCGTCCTGGGCTGCCCTGTGGGTGAGCTTTTCGGGGAACGTTGCCGGCCGGCTGTGCGCCCACACAAAGCAGCGGCGCCGCTGGCGTAGTAGCCGGCGGCGCCGCTGTTGGCGTCTTGCGCGCTAGGCGCCGTACTTCTTCTGTGCTGCCTGCCGGCTGGTGCCGGTTGCCTTGGCAATGTCTGCCCAGCTGCGGCCGTGCTGCTCGCGCTGCGCGTCTACGGCCGTCTGGATGGCTGCGTCAAGCTCGCGCTGCAATTCCAGCATGGTTGCCAAGTCCTCAACGTCGGCGTCGCCCACGCGCCGGCCGTAGGCGCGTATCATGCGCCGCAGCATGCCGGCGTAGTCGGTTGTCTCGCACTTGGTGTTTTTCCTGGTTGCCATGCTGTCAACTTTAGGTTGACAGTGAAATTAGCGCAAGCCCATGGCCGGCACCAGCAGCCGTGGACGCCTAAACGGGCGCCGCAGCAGCCACGCTAACGATGATGCTGCCGACGCTGCCAATGGCGGTGCCAACAACCATAAGCAGCAGCTTGTTGTGGTTGTTCTCGACAGACTCAATGGCTTTGTCTTGCTCGGTGTCCTTGCGCAGCTGGTCAGCTTTCAAGGACTCGACGTAAGCCATGGTCACGGCGCCGTCAAGCTTGCGCTCGATGCGCATTAGCGTGCGGACAACCTCGGGCTGGGTCCATGTTCCGCTATCTGGCAACGTGGTCGCCTCCCTGGTCTGTGTCTGCATCCTGCTTGCCTCCCTCTTTCTTGAAGTAGCCGGCGGCAAAGTTCAGCAGCACGGCCATGGCTGCGGCAACCTCTGGCGGCATGTCGATGCCCACCAAGCCGGCAACCCATACCAGCACGATGGCGCCAGCGCCGGCGACGCCAACGGCCGCCATCTTGGGGGTGGGTGTCATGCTCACTTGGCTGCCTCCTGTGCCTCGGGCGCCACTTCCAGCGTCACGCGTAGGTTGCTGGTAGCCTCGGCCAGCTCTGCGGCCAGCTGCTCGCGCAGCTCGCCCACCACGGTGCTGTCAATGCCGGGGATGGCGGCGACGGCGTCAAGGATGCGGCTGGTGTTTACCTCAATCCACTTGTTGGTGCTCATGACGTCGTGAATGTCGCTGCTGCGTGCGGGGATGGCGCCGTCAAACGGCTCGGTGCGCACTTCCATGGTGCCGGGGTGAAACCAGCGCTGCACGTCGCGGCCAAAGATGCGGTTGTAGATAGCTTCAATCTGCTGCTGGGTGTTCACGTCGAACTCACTTTCATTGTTGGTGCCGTCAAGCACGGCGTTTATCTGGCTGCGCAGCCCGTCCATGCCACCGGGCCAGCCGGCTGGATCAATCTTTCCCTGGCTGCTGTATTCAAGGTGCCCAATCTGCAAGGTGGCGCCGGTGATGCGTTCCAGCGCTGCCCCAAGGTAGGGTGCAACGCGCAGCTGGTCCGGGGTCCAGTCCCATGGCGCGATGCCGCTGCTTTCCATCTCGATGCCGATTAGGTAGTGGTTGCCATAGTCGCGGGGGATGTTGTAGGCGACGCCGGCGCCGGCATGGTTGGCAACGCCGGCTGCCACCATGTAGACGGTGCCGTCACGGCCAAAGACAATGTTGCACAGTGGGCCGGCGACGTCGGGCCGGCCGTCGATGCACATTTGCAGCGTGGGCGCGTTGCTGCCGGCAAAGCGTTGCCGGTTGGTGGCTGTGTGGTGCCATAGGATGCCGCGCACCTCTTGCAAGTCCTGGCCGGCGTAGCCTCGGTTTGCCCAGCCCACCGTTTCAATGACAGACAGCCCGTAGGCGCGCAGCTCGTTGGCAAGGTTGGACAGAATCATGCTGCATCCTCCTGGAATTCAAACGGCAGCCGGCCGGCGTATCCGTTGCTAAAGTCGGGCGTCGCTGCCAGCAGCTCGGCGTGGACGTGGGCCACGTTGCCGGCGGTGCCGGTGTCGCCGGCGTATCCCACCAGCTGGCCGGCCTCGACGCGGTCACCTGGCTGCACAGCCACCTTGGAAAGATGGGCCAGCCCGCTAATGGTGTCGCCGTGGTGCACCAGCACGGCAATGCCGGCATGGTGGGTCAGCCATGGGTGGTCGTGGGACCAACCTGCATGCAGCACGGTGCCGGCTGCCATGGCGTAGACGGGCGTGCCGACGTCGGCAGCAATGTCGCGGCCGTTATGTCCCAGCTGCCCAAGCCGGCGGTACAGCGCACGGTTGGCGCCGTATCCTTGAATCTCTTTGCCCTCAACGGGCCGGCGTAGCGTATGCACTAGAGTGCCCTTTCGTATTTCATGACGGCGCGGGTGCCCTGGTCCGCCTTGATGTTGGTTGTGGCTGACTGCAACGCCGTCTCGACGGTGACCTCTACCCAATCGCCGGCTGCCAGCGCAAGGGTTATCTCGCCGTTGACCTCGGGGTAAAACGATGCTGACGGGTTGATGTGGTTCATGCCTCGGTGATACTTGCGGGTGGCGTGGTTGGCGCCGGTGAAAGACAGGAAACCAACGGTGCGCTGGCCGCCGGTGGTGTTGCTGAAAATTGCCGTTGCGGCGACGGTGTAAAAGCCGGCCACCGGGGCAATCAGCCGGCTGGGGAACGCGGTGCCGTTCATGCTGGCGTCACCAGTGCGCTTGTTCCAGTTGATGGGGTACTCGCCCACGTTGGTAAGCAGCTGAATGTCGGTTGTCACCAGCTCGACAATGACCATGGGCGGCTTGATGACGTATTGCAGCGCCGTCGCCATCAGCTCGCTGTATTCCTTGATCTTGTAAACGCTGTCAGCGTCGGTCAGCTTGGGCAGCAACCCGGTTGTGTCCACGGTCTATTCCTCCATCAGGCTTGTTGTTTTCATCTGCTCCAACGTCACGTTGGCAAAGTCGCTTAGCGTCAACGTGTCAAACGGCACGCCGCCGGCTGTCTCTAGCAGCGTCAGCGCCTCGGGCGCCGCGTAGTCGGGTGGCTCGACGTCCAGCTCTACGGCCGGCAGCCGGCCAAACGTGATGGCTGCGGCGCGTATCCGGTGATACTCGCCCAGCAGCTCGGGCGCGCCGGCGACGTGCACCAGCTGCCCAAAGCCGACGTCTGCGGAATAGATGCGGGCAATGTTGGGCGCGTCGGGGATCTGTGACGCCACCAGCCGCAGCTTGTCGGCCAGCCGGTAGTACGGCGTCGCTTGGGTGTCGGCCAGCCGGCTTGCTTTGTCCTCTGCTGCGCTGCCGTCAGCCACGGCAAGGTCGGTGGTGATGCTTCTGCCCATGGCGCCGTAGGCAATCACTGACGGCTCGTTGACATACAGCTTGCTGGCGTCCTCGGCTGTCTGCTCCATGACGTCGGTAATCGTCCGGTATTCAAGCCTGACTTGATTGGCCATGGTGGTGATGTCCGTTTGCAGTGCGCCGGCTTGGATGGCGCCGGCCGGCAGCTCGGGCACGTTGGGGTCAGTGACGATGGCAGCCATGCCGCCCACGTCGGCAATGACTCGCGGGAACCTGGGCAGCGACGCCGGCGCAATGTAGCGCGGTGGGCTGCTGGCGGCAATGGCAAGGTCACCAGCTGACGCAAGCACGCGCTGGTAAATTTCCAAGGTGTTCTGCTTGTCAATGTCACGCGGTGCCAGCAGCGCGTATGGGTCGCGGCTGCCGGCGCCAAACGTGACGGCGCCGGCCGGCACCAGCTCGTTGAGCGCCTGCGTTCTGCCCTCGACAGTGTGCTGGGGCCACGGCGTGGTGCCGACAATCAGACGGGCAGCGGTGGCAAGCACGTCGGCAGACTTGAAGCTAACCCACCGTCCTGGCGGGCGCCGTTTGAGCTGCGGCAGCTGCCAGACGCCGGCCGGCAGCTGGTACAGCACGATGCCGTCAACGCCAACGCCTTGCTGCCACGGCTCGCCGGTGGGGTCCAGCTCCATGGCGAACGTCAGCCGCAAGCTGGTCGCCGTCCATGGTGGGTACAGCTCGACGCTGCGCAGCGGCATGTAGTCGCCGTTGAAGCTGCCGGCGGTGTAGAACGTGTAGACGTCGTAGGTGTCCACGACGGCGCCGCCGGCGTCCAGCCACTCGGCTGTGATGGTGTTGCCGCCGGTTGGTCCTTGCATCATCAGCGTAAGCACCAGCGCCGTGCCCTGGGCGACGGGCGCGGCCGGTGGGCGCATAAACACGTACTCGCCAATGTCGGCCGGCACCGGGCCGTTGGCGGTAACTCGGGCGCCGCTGGTGAGGTATTCCGCGGGGTAGGTTGTGGAGGTTGCCCAGCTGGCGCCGTGGCGCACTTCCCAGCCGTCTAAGCTCTGCATGTTGCGGGTGTTGGGCACCAGCTCGGGCAAGGGCTCGCCGTCCACGTCCTCAATGACAATGTCGTCAACGGTGCCGTAAAACACGCGCATGTCAACGCCGTTGATGGTGGCGCGGAAGTGGACGGGGTCAGCCAGCCGGGGGTAGAACGCCGCGTGATGCTCGGGGATGAACACGCGGCCAGACAGCGTGCCGGCCTCGGGGTGGTCTGCGCAGCTCTCGCCGCCATAGGTCAGCTGCGCGCCGCTCAACGCGGTGGGCAGCATAAACGCTGCTTCCTTGGATGCGTTGAACGTGCCGCCGGCCATGGTCAGCGCTGGGTACTCGATGGTTACCATGGCGTTGCTCCGTTGGTGATGGCGCCGCTGCGGCGCAAGTGCTGACGTAGGATGCCGTCAATCTGCGCGCCCACGGCCGCTGGGTCCAGTGCGCCGTTGACGGTCACGTTGATGATGGTTGGCGCCGGCTGTTTTGGCGCGGGTGCGCTAAATAGTCCTGGCGTGCTAAATACGCTCGTGGCGCCACCGTCAAAGCTGCCCCCGCCAAAGCCGGCGCCGCTGTAGTAGCCGGCCGATGCCTCGGGCGTGGCTGCGGTCGCGCCGCCAAAGCCCAGCATCTTGCCCACTGCGCCGGCAATGCCGCTGGTCAGGCTGCGTACCCAAGACAGCGCGTTTTGAATCCATCCGATTACGTTCTGGATGGCGCCGGTGATGCCGCTAAACGCGCTCCGGCCGATGCTGGCGACGTACTGGAACGCGCCACCAAGCGCGCCTTGCAGCCAGCCCACGACAGACTGCACGGCGCCGGTGATGGTGTCGATGGTGCCACGGATGCCGCCCACCACGCCGGCGACTACGCCGGCCACGGCGTTGAACCCGTTCACAAAGTAGTCACGGATGCGGCCGGCAATCATGGACACAAAAGACGCCACGCCGTTGAACACAGCTTGCGCGCCGGCCTGCCAAGCGCGGATAGCTCCACTGACGACGGCGACGGCCACAGCCCAAGCCTTGCTGAAAAAGTCAGCGACGGCGGCGACGGCAGCCTGCACGGCAGCAAAGATGGCGGCAAGCACGGCAGCCCACGCCGCAATGTAAGCCTGCACAAAAGCCACGGCGACGGTCCACGCGTCCTGGAACCACTGCGCGACGGCGGCGACGGCAGCCTGCACGGCGGCAAAGACGGCGGCAACGCCGGCATTCCAGCCGTCAATAACTGACTGGACAAAAGCCACGGCAGCTGCCCACGCGTCCTGGAACCACTGCGCGACGGCAGCCACGACGGCGGCGACGGCAGCAAAAGCTTGGTCTACAAAGTCTTTGAACCAACCAACATTTTGGTACGCCCATACCAGCCCAGCCACCAGCGCGGCCACGGCGACAATGACAAGCCCAATGGGGTTGGCAGCCATGACGGCGTTTAGGACAACCTGCACAGCAGCCACGGCAACCGTGGCAGCGCGCCACGCTTTGAGTGCGCCGTTTACCAGCAGGATGGCGCCGGCCACGCCGCCAATGACGCCGGCCAGCACCAGCAGCACAGTGCTGTTTTCGCTCGCCCACGTCGCCATGCCGCCGGCTGCGGTGGCAGCAGCGGCCATGGCCGGCAGGAACACGCTGCCCAGCTTGGCGCCGGCGTCCTGAATCTTGGCGTTGGCGCGTTCCTGGGCGCCGGCTGCGCTGTCAGCCTCGCGGGCAAACTGTCCGGTGGCGTCGGCTGTCTGCTTGTTCAGCAGCGCCATGGTGGCTGTCAGCGTCGCGTTCTTGTCAGCCTCGCCAGACAAGCCGGCAAGCCCAAGCTCAGCTTTCTTGGCTTGGATGGCTGCGTCATTGATGCTGACGCCGTAGCGCTCGATGGGGTCACGCTCGCCGCGCAGCAAGCTGGATAGCGCGTCTACGGCGTCGCTCGTGCTGCCACCAAACATGGCGGCAAGGTCGGCGCCTTTCTCAATCAGCCCGTTGGTGCTGTCGGCAACCTGGTCCATGGGCACGCCCATGTTTTTCATCTGGCTGCCAATGACGCTGGCCATCTGCTGGTACGCGCTGCCGGAAAGTCCCAGCTTGTCGGCGGCCGTCGCGGCAAAGTTGTTGATCTGCTGCGCGTTGCCCTTGAACACGCTGTCAACGGCGCCGGCGTTCTGCTGGGCAATGCTCGCCATATCGCCCGTCTTTTTGGCGAACGCCAGCACGGCGGCGCCGGCAGCAGCCGCCGGCACCGTCGCACGGTCTAGACCTTTCTCGAACTTGTCAAGCCGGCCGACAGTCTCGTCTATGCCCTTGTTGGCCTCTTTTGTCTCCGTGACGATACGGACGGCCAAGACGGCTGTGCGGGACATTCCGGCCTACTTTCTGTTGCGTTCTTCAAGGATGGTCAGCGCGGTGGCAATCACTTCTGTGGACTCGTTTGCCCATACGGCCGGCGCAATGTTCGTTGCAAGCGCCAGCTCGACTATCAGCCGGTAACGGCTGCCGGCTGGGTAGGGTCCACGTTGACGTCCTCGGCCAGCGCCTCGGCCGGCGCCACGGCGCGGCCGTCCACGGTCAGCACCTTGACCTCAACGGCCGTTTTCATGAACTCGTCCAGCGACAGCTTGGTGGCGCCGCTGCGGTTCATGGCATGCCATGCAAGGAAAGTCATGTAGAGCATGGGCGCCTCGTTGAACGCCGGCCAGCTGCGGCGCGGCCGGGTGACGTCCCACTGGATGGCGTCGCGGTTGTCGGTCTGCACGGTGTACTCGGTCAGCTCGTCGCGGCCGTCAGTTTCCAGCAGTACAAGCACCTTGGGCGCGGAAAGCTGTGTCATGGTCATGCTCCTGTTACTTGGTCGATGATTTTCTCAATGCCGGCGTGGTAGCGGTCCAGCCATGCCGGCTCGGTCTTTTGGGCTGCCAGCGATACCCAAGGCTGCGGGGTGAAATTGCCCTTGTGCCAATAGTGGACAACCGGGCCGTATGGTGCCCTGGCGTTGCCCACGCGGATGATGGCTGACTTTTGCGTGGCGCCGGCGCGCAGCGTGCCGCCCAGCTTGCCGCTGGCTGTCGGTGCGCTGGCTTTGGCGACGGGCAGCACGATGTTGGCGACGTCGCGGTTGACGGCGGCAAGCTCTTTCATATCTGCGCCGGCTTTGCGCAGCGTAGACCTTAGCTTGGCGCCGCCAACTACGGCGTACAGCTTGCCGGCAGCCATGGTTAGGCTGCGGCCGTCTCAATGGCCGGCGGGCCAACAAGCTTGAACTCAAAGTCAGACGTCGGCTTGCTCTTGACGTCGCCGCCAATCTCGATGGCCTCCACGGTCAGCGTGCCGGTGATCTCCTTGCCCATGGCGCTGTTGGGCGCGTAGGCAAACGGCATGTCCTCGCCACGGTGGGCAAAAAGCCACTCTGTCTTGCTGGTGGTGGCGCCAAAGTCTTGCAGCATGGTGCCGGTGACGGTCCAAGACTCTGTGCGGTCGCCGGAAACCTCGCCGCCGTCCAGCACATAGATGGCGTCGCCAACGTCCACAGACGGCACCAGCCGCAAGCTGGTCACCTGTCCTGAAAACACGGTCAGCTCGGTGTCGCTGCCGATGGTGAAACGGCCGGGGCCTACGGTAATAACGTCTGTTGCCATGGTGGTTTAGTCCTCCGTTAGTTGGGCGTCGATGCTGATAAGCAGCGCCGGCATTGCGTCGGCGCCGTGGTTGGGCAGGTTCACCATGACGGGCTGCGCCTCGCCTATCGGCAGCGCGGTGCGCAGCTTCGCCAGCTGCTCGCCCAAGCTGTTGAGCGAGTGCACGGCGCCATGGTCCGGTGCCACAAGGTAGACCTCAAAGCGCATGAACGCCGTTTCAGCGTCCAGCACGTCGAAACTGACGGTGCCGGGGGTAACCCATGCCCCTGGCAGGTTCAAGTTGCGGGGGTCCACAGCCGCCGGCACGCCGGCGGCTGTGATCTGGTCCGCAATGTCTTGCAGCGCGGTGCCGATGGTCAGCATGGGTCAGCAGTACGCGTAGTACTGGAACTCAGCGCCGTCGCGCTTACCAAGGAACACTTCTTCCCACCAGTTGTAATCCACGTACATGAATACGGGGCAATAGGTGCCGCCGGTCTGCACCTTGTACGGGCTGCCGTAGGTGGCAGCCTGCGCAGCGGTGCCGCCGGCCAGCACCATGGCGCCGGCCAGCGCTGCGGTGGCAACGGTCTTTTTGATCTTGCTCATCATGATGATGTTGTCTTTCTCTTGGTTATCCGATGCGGGGTTGTGCAAAGCCGTCCAGCCGCAGCAGCCGGCTTATGTCGCTGTCATAGCGGGCCACAAAGCTGGTGCCGGCGTCGGTGATGGCCTCCACGCCGCTGGGGCTGTTGCGCCGGCGGTACATACGCGCCGCCAGCAT
>Ga0307413_10000258_pt1 | contig 16053 bp, 23 predicted proteins | sample DK1Ometagenome_3_FD_203714 | JGI IMG/M metagenome (GOLD analysis project Ga0307413, IMG submission 203714) | Maize rhizosphere microbial communities from greenhouse at UC Davis, California, United States - DK15-O-2 | ecosystem: Host-associated > Plants > Roots > Rhizosphere > Soil | place: USA... | reverse complement strand
GCTGCCGGGGTGCCGGGCGCGCGGGGAAAACTGGCGTCGTCGTCGACGTCGAGATCGAGCGTCGGCTCGTCGACGAGCGCGCCCGACGCGCGCAACTCGGCGAGCAGCTGCGCCTTCGCGTTGGCGATCACGGCGGCTTGTCCGCTCGCGTCCGAGCACACGCGCGCCTCGATCCGCCAGTTCGAGACGGTCCACGTGTGCTCGGGGTGGGTGATCCTGTCGAGCCTGTGGCCCACGACCCACGCCCGGTCGTCGGTGCCGTCGATCACGCCGGGGCAGTCGCTCGCGTGGTTGGTTGCCTCGCACTCGGCGGGCAGGTATCGGCGCATGTGCGCTCGGGCCTGTGTCACCCGGCGACCGGACCAGTCGGGGACGCGGCTCATTCCCACACCTCGCCCTCGTAGTTCGCCGGGTTGTCGAGCGGGATCGCCCTCGACTCGAAGACGCCTGGACGATCACGCCGGGGACGCGATCGCCAGTCGGCTTTGTACCTCGTGTTGGCTTCGCGGCACTCGGGCTCTCGGCATCCCTTGACGTAGCAAGAGCGGGTGCCGGGCGTGCCGGGGTGGTCGCTCATCGGTGCTCTTCCTCGTGCTGCGCCTTGGTCGCCTTGGCGATCTCTCGGGCGCTCGGCTGATCCTTGGGCTGCGGCGGGATCTCTTCGAGCACGCCGCACGCCACGCACTCGACGCACACGCCCCGGTCGGTGTGGTGCGTCCAGACGTGGTGACTGTCGTTCGTGATCGTGGCCGCCGCACTCATGCCGTCAGCCCCGATCGGCAGAGCGGGCAGAGCGGGCGACCTGTGTTCGGGTGCAACTCGGCACCGCCCGGCGTCCCGTGTTCGCAGTCTTCGCCGTGCTTGCGGATCGTGTCGAGGTGGGCGGCGGTCGCGCGCCCCTCGGCTGCGCGGATCTTGGCGAGGGCGGGCACGTACCAAGCGCGCTGTCTCGCCCGAGCGGCGGGCACGTTCGTGTCGGGGTCGGCGAGCACCGCCGTCCAGAGCGCCTCTTGGTGTGCCCTGTCGATCCCCTCCCCCGTCCAGAGCGAAGCCACCGACTCGGGCAAGCCGGGCGGCTCGCTCGGCGTGGGTGGTTCGGTGGGTGCTTCCTTGGGTGGTTCGGGTGTCACGGCTGTGACAGGGGGTGGGGTGTCACCCGTGACAGGGGGTGGGGTGTCATGGCTATGACAGGGGGTGTCACCCGTGACAGGGGGTGTTATCCACAGGCACTCGGCCTTGTGGACGCCGCGCCCGCCGCACTCTCGGCACGCGTGCTTGGCGCTGCCGTCGCACTCGGGCGGGCAGGCGAGCCCGATCTCGTAGCGGTTGGGTCGCATGTGCTCGGGCGTGCGACCGCTGCCGCCTTCCTGTAGGTGCACGGTCAACTCGCCGAGGGCGACGAGGGCCTTGATCGAGCGGCGGACGGTCGACGCGCTCGTGCGCGTCATGCGGGCGAGGGTCGGGATCGACGGCCACGCCCCGCCCTCGCCGTCGTGGTCGGCGATCGCCAGCAGCACGAGCCGGGCGGATGCGTCGGCGCGGCTGTGATACCAAACGAGCGGGGTCGAGGCGCTCATGGGCGGTACACCGCCACGAGCAGGATCGCAGCCGGGATCGTCACGACCATGCCGACGGCGAGGGCGGTCACGAGGTCGAGCACGAGGCGGTTCACCGGGCGAGCGCGATCCGTGAGAGCGACTCGGCGATCGAGTCGAGGGCCTGCGCCTGGGCGATCTCGGCGAGCACCTTCGCGCGCTGCACGTCGACGCGCTCGCACTCGCGGAAGCGCCCGGCGAGGGTGGACGCCTCGCGACCTCGGGAAACGCTGCCCTCGGCGAACGCCGCGTCGGCGAGGTTGCGGGCCTCGCGAGCGGCGTCGCCGTGGGTGTCTGCGCTCGCGAGGTACGAGAGCGCGTGGGCGATCGGGTCGGTTACTTGGGCGGTGTGTTGTTGGTTGGTCATGGCCGCATTGTTACACGGCTGTAGTTACAGCTTGGTTATCTGCCCCACGCCCGCGAGCCGTGATACGCCGCCTCTCGGCACACGGGGCAGGCGTCGCCGGTCAGGCACTCGTGCGGGTTGGGGCACGCCTCGGTGGGCTCATGCATGAGGGTGCGGCAGGCGGTGCACACGGCGGGCCCGCCGTACGCGATCCCGCTCACGACGCACCGCCGTAGTAGGCGCGCAGCGGGGCGAGTTCGTTCTCGGTGGGCTGCCAGACCCACGCCCGCTCGTCGCACGGGGCGGGGCTCGCGCAGAGCAGCCCACGCGGCTCGGCGTGGTGCCCGAGCCCGAGGGCGTGCCCGATCTCGTGGGAGGCGACGCGGCGACGAAGCCCCGACACGCGGCTCGTCGTCGAGCGGTTGAGCAGGATCTCGCGCACGCCCGGCTCGGGGAACGTCACGATCCCCGACCATCCGGCATGGTGCCCGCCCGAGGCGGCGAGCATGTCGGCCTCGTCGTACGAGCCGACGCGCACGCGCACGCACGGGATCTCGGGCACGCACGGGGCGACCTCGACGACGACGCCGGGTAGGGCGGCGTCCCACCAGCGGGCGACGCTGCGCGATCGCCACGAGAGCCGAGGGGCCTCGAAGCGGACGCGCGTCGCGGTCGAGCCGTCGGGGTTGGTGAGCGGGTAGGCGACCTCGGGCGTCGCCGACGGCGGCAGGATCTCGCCCGCCTGGACGGGTGCGGGCACGAGGGCGATCGCCAGAGCGGCGAGGGCTGCGCGGATCACTTGCGACACCGCCTCATGCCGACACATGCCGGGTGCTCGCACACGGGCGAGCCGCCGAACGTCTCGGCTCGTGCTGCGCGCTGCGCGATCGCCGGGCGGCTCACGCCCATGACGCCCGCGAGTTCGGCGAGCGAGTACGTCTCGCGGGCCTCGTGAAGAGCGGCGTTCGTGGCGGCGGGCGCGAGGCGCTCGACCTCGGCGAGTGCTTCGAGGGCTTCCCAATCGCCCTCGGCTGCGCGACGCACGAGGGCGTTCAACATGCGCCCGATCATGGCCCCGAGTTCGGGGGACTCGTGGCGGCTCATCGCTCGATCTCGGCGCGCTTGGCTGCCACGGCGTCGGCGATCCGGTCGGCGAGCATGTCGACATACAGCGGGGCGACACGCTGCGTCGTCGCGACCTCGAAGACGGCGATCATGTCGGCGAGGCTGTAGCCGTCGCCCTCGTGGTTCACGATCGCTTCACATGCGATCTGCGCTGTAACACGTGCGGGGTGGTTGTGGGCGGTCATGGTGGGCCCCTCTCGGGCTCGTCGTTTCGGTGGAAAGGCAGACTTTACACCAAAACGACGGAAAGCCCGAGCCCCTCCCGACGGACGGGCGAGAGGGGCTCGGGCGGTCAGCGGGCGAGACGGGCTCGCAGCCTCGGGTGATCCGATCCGGCTCGTCCGAGGTAGGTCACCTCGTCGAGATCGAGGGTCGAGGCGATCCGGTCGAAGCCTCGACCTACCTCCCACGGGAGGGCGCGCACGGCGAGCACGCCGGGCGGCGTGTTGAAGTCCCCGAGCGCGTGCACGATGTAGCCGCGCTGTAGATATTCCTCGACGAGTCGGTTGTCGGTGGTCGCGTGCTTGCGCCAGCGCCTCTCGCGGAACACGCCCTCGCCGCGCACGTAGGGCGGGAACGCGGCGTTGATCCTGTGGGGCAGTAACACGACCTCGGGCTCGGCGGCGGGGTGCGGGCTCGCGACCCGTTCGAGTTCGATCACGAACGTGCCCCGGTGCGGGGTGACCTCGGCCTCGCCGCCGTGGACGGGGACGTAGCGAGTGTTCGTGATCCGCCACACCTTGCGACGGCACACGAACACGAGGTCGCGTTGTCGACGACACACGCGCACGCGGTAGCCGCCGAGGCGGGCTCGGATGCGCGAGAGCCGGGCGGCGACCTTGGCGCGAACCTTGCGGGGCTTGGCCTCGGTGAAGCCCACGGCGTCGGCGAAGAGCGTCACGCGACCCGCCTCGTCGTGGAGGTTGTGCGTGCCGAGGGTGGGCCCGCTCATGGCGTGCCGTCGTCGTGGGCGTCCGAGCGCACGCGCTTGTCGCGCTCGATCATGGCGTGCGCGCTCGGGTCGATCAGGTCGTCGCGGACCGTCTCGGAGACGGCGGCTCGCACCTTGGAGTCGAGGAGCCCGTTCGTGAGGGCGTGGGTGTCCTGTCGCACCTGCGACACGTCCGCCTGGACGCCGCGCACCTGCACGAGCAGAGCGACGGCGGCGATCGTGGGCGCGAGGGTGCCGAGCAGGGGCCCGATCACGAGCGTGAGGTCGCGACCCTCGGGGGCGAAGAGGAAGGCGGCGAGGACCGACAGCACCGTGACGACGAAGACGATCGCGACGACCACGAGGGCGGCGGTCGCGCTCACACGCTGCGACGACGAGGGTCCGAGAGGGGTAGACATGTGGGGGCTTCCTTCACTTGATGGAGTCGAGCCGGCCGCGCAGGTCGCGCAGTCGACGAGTGATCTTGGCGCGCTTCAATCGGAGGTTGTCGCGCCACTTGGTGAGTCGAGCTCGTTCCTCCGAAACGATGTGGTGACCGTAGAGGTCCTCCGTCCAGCCGAGGTACGGCATCCCCCACGCGGTCGTGGGGTAGTCGATCGGGACGGTCCCGACGCGACCAGCGCCTCGGGCGTCGGTCGAGCGGATCATGCGGTTGCCGAGCGAGACGGCGGCGTGCCCGTTGTCGGACGATCCGCCGCCCCAGAACACGGGGACGCCTGCGGGCGGGTTGTCGTCGCCGGGGTGGGGCAGCGCAGCCGCCTTCCACATGTCCTCGGCGTCTGCGGCCTTGTCGCCGTCGTAGTCGCCGAGGGCGGGCACGCCGAACTGCGAGCGCGTCCAGCGCGCGCAGTAGCGGGGCGTGTTGACGAACGAGGCGAGGGCGCGCTTCACGGCTGCCTCTCGCGTGTGTGCTGCGAACTTGGTCATGCGTCCGTTCCTTTCGGTTGTTGTTACGAGCCTGCGCGGTAGGTGACCGCGCAGAGGTCGACCCACACGTTCGATCCGGTAATCAGGTCGAGCACGGTCACGCCATTGGTGCGTCCCACGCGGACGCACCCGAACGCGGCGTTGGCCGCCACGGGGAAGTGGTGCTCGGCGTACACGGTGGGCTCGGGTCCGAATCCGTCAGGAATGTAGGACATTGGTCCCGTCGCGCCGTCGCGGGCGATCCCGCGGAACTTCACCCACCCGTTCTCGCGGCGGTACTGCGGGACGCGCGCGGCGTCGAAGGCAACCCAACCCCCCGTCAGCGGGAGGTCGACCCACGGCGTGTCAGGGAGGTTCGCGGGCTGCCCGACGGGGATCGCTGCCTGCGGGCGCGGGGTGGGCGTGCCTGCCTGTGAGCCGAACGAGACGCGGACGAGCCACTTCTCGGGGGTGATCGTGTGGCGGATGCCTGCGACGCGGTGCTCTGCCGAGATCCCGCTCGTGGGGTTCTGGACGGTCACGCGGTCGAGCAAGTCCAGGTGCACGCGTCGCTCGCTCGTCGAGCCGACGTGGAAGTGACTCGACGAGTGCGTGACGGGGAACGTGATCTCGGAGACGCGGCGGCTCGGCGTCGCCGTCTCTTTGAGGATCTCGCCTGCGCGATAGGCGAGGCTCGCCGAGTCCTCGACGCCCGCGATCGTGTAGGTCTGCGAGAACGCGCCCCATTCCTGCACGCTCGCCGAGTCGACGTAGGGCCCGAACACGCCGTCGGTGGTCGTGCCGTCTTCCTTGATGTACCGGCATTGGATGAGGACCGTGTTCACGAGGCGGCGGGTGTCGTAGTCGATCGCCGCGTCGGCGTTGTAGTCGGCCTCGGTGAACGTGGCGACCATCGGGTCGTGCGGGCTCGAGGTTTGGTTGTCGATCCCGTTCATATACTGCCGGTCGATCGCGCGCAGCACGCCGAACCTCGTCACGGCGGCGTACGAGCGGGCGGTGTCTCGGGTGAGAGCGATCTGATCGAGCACCGACGCGTTCTCGTTGACGGCGAGCAGGGTGTCAGACGCCGAGGTGTTCGCGGTGCTCGTGTCGATCTCGAACGGCACGCCTGTGTCGCGGATCTTGTTACGGATCGAGCGGATCTGCTTGTGCGATCCCGGCTCGGGCGTGTTGGCGAGTTCGTCGGCGGCGTCGGTCGCGGTGATCTGCACGAGAGCGCGCTTGTCCTCGATCGGATAGGCGGGGTCGTACGAGGTGCGCCCGTCTTGGATCTTCCCCCAGAACAGGGGCTCCCACCCGAGCCCGCCTGTCGCGTACGCCATGAGCCGGATCGGGCGACCGGGGCGCACGAGATCGTTCGTCGCGGGGTCGAGGTTCGCCGAGCGGATCCGCGCCGAGAGCACGCCGAGCCCGAGCGGCGTCCGGTCAGTCTCGATCGAGAGGGCGGGCGCGAGCACGTCAGTCCACACGAGCGGCTCGACGAACGCGGGCCCGTTGACCGCCGCCGAGGTCGTCGACGTGGCGAGCATGACCTCGCGGAACGAGAACGAGCGCGAGCCCGTGGTCGTGCGCGTCAACTCGAAGCGGAGGTGAACCGACACTGATCCCGTCGGCGCCTGCGCGAGCGGGAAGCCGTACACGCTCGCCGCTGCGCCGTTGCCGATCTGCGCGGGGCTGCCTGCGCCGATCTGCTGCCCTGCGGCGTCACGGAACACGAGCCGAGCCCACAGCGTCGTGCCGAGGTTGGGCCCGTTCGTCGTGAGGCGGAACGATCCCCCGGCGTAGTGCCCCGGCGTGATCGCCCAAGCCTCGCTCTCGAACTGCACGACGGTCGTCGACGGGCTCGACACGTGCGAGAACGTGAGGGTTCCGCCTGGGCGGTAGTCCTTGGCGGTGCGGTTGCTCGTGAGTTGCCCCGAGTCGGTGACGTGCCAGCCCCACGCGCCGCGCTCGCCCGAGGGGTTGCGGATGAGGTTCCGTAGCCCGGTCGTCGGCGGTGCGCCGATCTCCAAGCGCAGCCGGTCAACGGTCTTGAAGCCCTGTCGAGTCGCCATGTCACGCCGCCTCGGCGACGCCGCCGTGCGATCGGTAAGCCTCGATCGAGGTCGCGTAGTGCTTGCCCATCAGCAGCGCGTCGAGCATGGCGGGCGTCAGGGTGAGGTCGATCACGATCTTGTCGTTCCCGAGCGAGCCGAGCCGGTCGAGCGGAATGACGGCCTCGGGGCCCGCCTCGCCGATCACGGCGAGCGTCGCGCGGCTCACGATGCCGCCGTCGGCGAGGTACGGAATGTTGGGTGTCGAGATCGTGAACGAGTCGGGCAAGCCGGGGATCTTGTCGGGGATGTCGACGGAGAACGAGAGGTTGTTCCACCAGCCGATCATGTTGTTGATTACGCCCTTGAACGCCGAGCCGATCCCGTCCCACATGCCCGCCGCCTTCTGGGTGATCGTGCCGCCGAGGCCGGTCACGGTCGAGACGATGTTGTGCAACTTGCCGAGCACGCCGCCGCCGTCGGGACCGTAGGAGCCGATCGCGTTGTCGGCGGCGTTCAGCACGGGCCCGAACACGCCTGCGGCCTTTTCGCGGATGATGCCGGGCAGCCCGCCGACGGCCTCGACGATGCCGTGCACCTTGCCGAGCACGCCGCCGCCGTCGGCGCTGTAGGAGCCGATCGCGTTTCGAGCTGCGTCTCGCAGGTCGCCGAACTTTTCGCCTGCGCTCTGCAGTTTCTCGCGCGCAGCGCCCACGGCCTCGGCGATCCGCTCGCGCCAGTCGCCGAGTTTGCCCATGACCGCGCCGAGGCGCTCGATCGTGCCCGAGGCGAAGTCGCGGAACTTGCCGAGGGCCTCGCCGACGAGTTCCTTGAAGCGCCCGAACACGGCGTTCACGAGGTTGCGGAAGCCCTCGTTCTTGGCGTACAGGGTTGCCATGATCCCGATCAGCGCGACGATCGCGAGCACGACGAGCGCGATCGGGTTCCCCGCCATGACCGCGTTCAGCGCACGCTGCGCGCCCGCGAGCACGTTCGTCGCCACGGTCTGCGCCTTGGCGAGCGCGGGGAACTTGGTCGTGGCGAGGTTCAGGAGATCCGCCGCACCCGTAACACCCATGATCGCGGGGGCGGCGGCTTCCATGCCTGCGCCCACAGCGCCGAGCGGGCCCGGCATGAGGGCGAGCGCCCCGCCGAGGTCGCCGATACCGCCTGCGGCCTGCGACGAGGCAGAGCCCACGGCGTCGGCCTTGTCGCCGACGCCTGAGAGTGCGCCCTCGGCCTTCGAGCCCGCCGCCTGGGCGTCGGCTGCGAAGCCGTCGAGTTCCCCGCCCGCCTTCGAGAGCGACGCGGCGAGATCCTTCTCGTCCCCGAGAAACGCGACCTTGATCGGCTTCGCAGCCATGCCCCTACCTCTTCCGTGTGATCCGTCGGTTGTGCTCTTGCGTGATCGCCGCGCGCTCGCGGACTGTGAACGATCGCCACTCGTCGAGGGGCACGCCTACGGCGGCGGCGTCGACGACGAGGCGGGCGTTCACGGCGTCGGCGACGCGCTCTCGGCGTTTCCCTCGGCGTCCGGCTTGACCTCGGGGGCGAAGAACTCGACGACCTGCCGCATGGTGAGCGCCATGCTCGACTCGTGGGCTTCCTTGTCGCGCTGCCCCTGTCGGCGGAACCACACGAACGCGAGCGCGCGCCCCGTGGTGATGACGTCGGCCTCGCGCATGTCGCCGATCTTCTGCCCGTAGTGGCTCGCGATCGCGATCTCGTCGAAGCCGTTCAGCGACATGAGGATCTCGCTCGGCGGCATCGGGCACACGGGCGCGGCGTGGCGACCCTCGGGGATCTCGGCGCTGCCGAACGCGTCGGCTTCGAGGTGGGCGAGGTGCTGCGCGGCGTGAGCCGCGTTGGCTGCCTGCTGATCGGCGAGGGCTTGCTCGACGAGCGCGCGCACCTCGGGCGTCAGGTGATCGAGGGTGTCGGGCGTGGGGTTGTCCGTGGTCATGTCAGTCCGTTTCTCGTGAGGATCTCGTTCAAGCCGTCTTCGAGCATGGCGACCGTTCGCTCTTCCATGTGGGCGTCGGTCTTCTCGACGAAGCGGCTCGGGTGGGAGGCGCGCAGCACGTGAACGTGCGGGGCCTTGGGTCCGCCGATCGTGACGATCGCCTTCCCCTTCGCGCGGTTGGGTCGGATCGTGTCGCGCGCGTGGGCTCGGCCTGCTTGGAGGCGCGAGCCCACGGGCACGTATCCGCGCATGGTGTCGGCTGCCTCGTTGGCGATCGAGCCGAACACGTCTTTGAGGTCGTTCACCTCGGTGCCTGCGGCTTCGAGAGCCTTGACCGTCTCTCGAAGCCCCTCGATGTGAACGCCCGTCATGGTCAGCCCTTCGCGGGCTCGGCGGCGGGCTCGCGCTCGGCGCTCACCTCGTGGGCGGTGCCGTCGATCGTGTGGGTGCCGGGCACGTCGAAGACGTACACGCCGCCCGCGATCGTGCGCGCGTCTCCCTCGGTGCCGCCTGGGCGGATCACCTGCGCGCCCTCGACGACCTCGATCGTCGAGCCGAGCGGCTTGGGCTTGGGCTTGGTCATGGCTTCCTCTCTTGTTCGTTTCGATCAAACTTGGGGTTGGCCGGCGGACCAGCTCGGGCCCGTTCCTTGTGCGGAACGGTCAGAACGTGCCGGTGATCGCCTCGACGGGCTTCGCGGTGAAGACCCATCGGACAGAGACGGTCATGCGGGCGCTCGTCGACGAGTTCGCCTCGCCGCCGAGGAGCACGCCGTCGGGCTCGGAGATCACGACGTTGCCCGTGTAGTGCGGCTCGGTCGCGGTCGCCGTGGCGTTCCCGTGGGGGTTGACCTTGACGCCGAGCGTCTCGCCCGCCTGCGTCCAGATGTAACGCCACAGGCTCGACGACGCGAGATCCTGCGTCAGCGTCAGTTCGAGCGCGTACTCGCGGGCCCCTCCCGAGGCGGCGTCGAGAAACGAGGTGAAGTCGGAGTCAGCGGCACCCGACACGACCTCGCAGCGCGAGATCTCGGCGGTGTGCTCGGTGGTCCCGACCTTGAACTTCAGGAGGCGTGTGCCGAGGGCGGTCATGGTGTCTCTTCCTTCTCGTGGGGGCGCACGCCTTCAACGACGAGGCCGGGTGTGTTGCCGGTGTCTGTCACGAGCGTGACCATGACGACGGCTGTGATTACGAGCCACTCCGAGAGGGCGTCGGCGAGAGCGTCTGAGTTCTCGTCGACCCACCTCTCGGCGTCTTCGAGGTTCTGCGCCAGAGCGACGCGAACCTCCCACGCGGCCATGTAGCCGAGGCCGGTGTCGTCTCGATCGCGGCGAGCGAACGAGACCCACGCGTCGCCCGAGCGGGTCGACGAGCGGTAGTAGGGCGCGCACCGCCGCTCGCCGAGGACCGTGTTCGCGGCGTCGGCGAGGGCGGTACGGAGTGAGGCGCTCACCCGAGCAGCACCTTTCGATACGGGGCTTCGAGCCGACGCACCTCGGCGTCGAGCCCGGCGACGTACGCCGTCGCAACCGAGTAGTCACTCGCGGTCGTCTGCACGCCGAGGGGCAGGGCGCGCAGGGCGAGGTTGTGGGCGACGCGACGCTTCAACGCCTCGGCGAGCGCGGGCGGATACGAGCCGTCGGCGGGTATCCGGCACACGTTCGCCTGGGCGTCGAGTTCGGCCTCGTACGCTTCCTGTACCTCGTCGTTCGACCACGAGATCGTGTCGCCGAGGTACGCGAGCACCTCGGCGGCGGTGGGTGGGGTGAGCGCCACGAGTCAGCCGCCCTCGTGAAGCCGAGCGACCTCGGGCGGGAGGATCGGCGTCGGCTCGTCGACGGCCTCGGGCTTGGTGCCGGTCGCCTCGGCGACCTTGGCGACGCGGGCCTCGGGGCCTCGGGTGTCGATCGTCTTCCGCGTGACCTTGCCGTCGTCGTCGACCTTGACCTCGTAGGGCTTCACGATCTTGCCCTCGTCGTTGCGGACGCGCTTGACGTGAAGGTGCGACTCGGCGGGACCGATCGCGCGCCCGAGCGGGTCGGTCCCGGTGTGGGTGTCCCCGGTGCGGATCTCGACCGGGTTCCCCTCGTCGTCGACGAGCGGGTTCACGCGCTCGCGGGTCTGCGGCTCGGGCGGCTCGCCGCCGAGCATCCATCGTGTGTTGTCGCTCATGTTGTTACCTCTCGCGTCTGTTGGCGGGACCGTGGCGGCGGGTCGGGGGACGAGCCCGCCGCCACGGTCGATCGGGTGCCTGAGGATCAGGCGTCGGCGGTCGTGTAGTCGATCGGCTTCACGTCCGAGTCGCGGGTCACAGCCGAGGCGCTCATGCCCCAGATCGCGAGGTCGACGGCGGCGAGGCGGTACTCGAAGTTGAACCGCTTGGGGGCGGACGCCCACGCGTAGACCGACGACGGCACGAAGAGGTGGCTCTTCGAGGCGGCGGTCGCGCCGAGAGCCCACGCGAAACGACCGCGCAGGTTCCCGAGCTGCACGCCGTCGAAGCCCGGCTCGACCGTGCCCTGAGCGTTGGTGGGCCCGAGCACGGGGAGCAGTCGACGACCGTCGCCGCCCTCGGCGTTGACGAGCGCCTTGCCGAGCATCCCGTCGAGCGCGAGAGCGGTGTAACGGTTGCCGCCGCGCACGAACTGGAGGTCGACGAGGACGTTCGTCAGAGCGGTCACGAGGGCGGAGTCGACCGCCCCGCCGAGGTTGATCTCGCCCGCGATCGCGTTCAGCGTCGCGGCGATATCGGCCTCGATCGCCTCGAAGTAGCCGTTCATCATCTCGCCCCAGATGATCGCGTCGGCCTTGGGGTTGCCGGGGCGCTCCCACACCTCGCGGACGATCTCGACCTTGCCCGACATGTGCTCGGGGGTGACGGTCTGCTTGGTCGCGGTGAACGCGCCCGGCGTCGGCTCGACGCCCTCGACGTGCGGGCCGACGAGGCCGGTCGCCGACGAGAACTTGGGGATCGTGAACGGGGTGTCGTCGTCGAGGTTGCCGTTCGTCACGAGATCCCACAGCGGGCGCGTGAACGTGAGGTTCGGCACCCACAGGTCGGGGCGGTTCTTCACGGGGTTGAGGGCGCTCGTGCCCGTCGTGGTCACCGCGAACTGCGACTCCCACGACTCGGCCATGAAGGTCTCGATCCGCTGCCGGGCCTCGGAGTCGTGCCCCGAGGCGTAGGCGCGCAGGTCGTCCGAGAACGAGTGCTCGCCCGCGAGCCCGTCGAAGCGGTAGGGGCTCGGCTCGTTCACCTCGAACGAGGCGGTGGTCGGGTCGACCTCGCCGCGCTGCGGAAAGGTGACGTTGGCGAAGCCGTCACGGATCGCGCCCTGGACGGCCTCGCCGAGCGAGGTGGTCAGCGCGTCGAAGTCGAGGGTCGTCGGCTGCGCCGCCTCGGTGGTCGGGTCGTTCTCGGGCATGTTGTTGCCTTCCTTGGTGTGGTGTGACATGGAAACTGCGGTGACACGTGCGTCGTCGAAGACGGGCTGTGGGGTGAGCGAGATCTCGCGCAGCGGGTAGTGCACGGCGTGATACACGCCGTCGCGCAGAGCGAACTTGACGCCCTCGTGCGGGCCCACGCTCGCCCCGTCCCACACGCCGTCTTCCGCCATCGTCAGCGCCTCGTCGCCGAGCGGGCCTCGGGCGATCTTCGCCACGTAGTCGAGCCCCTCGTCGGTGTCGACGAGTTCGGCGGCGAAGCCCACGGCGTGGTGCTTGTCGTGGTGAACGTAGATCTTCACGCGACGCGAGTCGCCGAACGTGATCGCGCCCTTGTCGAACTGGAACCGCTGCCCCGCCTTGACGCCCACGACGCCGTACGGCATGGCGCGGCCTCGGATCGTGCGAGCCTCGCGGTCGACGGCGAAGACCTCGCCGCCGCCGATCGCGTCGGCGACGAGTGTGGTCGGTGTGGTCATGCGCTCTCTTCCTCTCGGGTGGGGAGAGCCCGCACGGTCGCGGGCTGCGACGCGGGCTCGATCGGTGCCTTGCCCTCGGCCTCGCGCACCTCGTCGGGCGTGAGCGCCCCGGCTTCGAGTCCTGCCTTGTAGGCGGTGAACCGGGCGAGCGGGTCCGAGCGAAGGAAGCCGTCGAGGTCGATCTCGGGCTCGTAGCCCATCGGGGTTACGTCGTGCATCCGCAGCCGGTCGGCGACCGCGTTCAGGTAGCCGCCGAGGGTGAAGTCGAGGAAGTTCTTCCGCCTCGACCAGTCAGACGAGTAGGTGCGCGAGGTGGTCGACACGCCGAGTTCCTCGGGGTCGACGCCTGCGACGCGGGCGATCTCCAACACGGCGTGCTGCCGGGCGTCGGCGAGTTGGAGTTGTTCGGGCGACCAGCCGCCCGTGTGGTACTCCAACGCGTGCGGGACGTAGGCGGTCGAGCGTGCCCGCCTGGACGCCTGCCAGCGGTTCAGCATCTCGATCACGTCGTCGTCGGAGGTGGCGGGGTCGAAGCCCTCGCCGGGCGTGAAGTAGTCGGCGGGCGGCACGCCGTCGGCCATGTTCGCGGCGGCTTGGTCGAGCATGAGGCACGTACGGATCGCGCGGGCCCCGGCGATCAGCAGCCCCTCATTGGGCGACGGGAAGCGGATCACCGACCGGGGATCGCGTCGTTCCTTGCCGTCGACGTACAGCCGCCCGTCGACGACCCGAGCGCGACCGGGGGCGAGCCGCTCGACGAACGCCGGGTAGCCGTGGTGACCGATCTCGGTTACGTCCCACCAGCCCTCGCCCTCGTAGAACATGTCCTCGAAGAGTCGCGTCATGGTGACCGATCGCGGCACGTTTCGCTCGGGCTGATCGAAGAGCGACCACGACCCGAACGCCCCGTCGGCGACACGCTTCAAGCGCAGCCGGAGCCCGCCGCTCGCGGTGCACACGAGATCGCGCGATCGCTTGACGGCGGGCACCTGTGACGCGGTGGCTCGGTCGATCCGAGGGGCTCGGGACGGCTGCCCCGCGTAGGTCGTGATCGCACCGACGACGGTCGTCGTCCACGTCTCGTCCTCGACGGCGAACGCCTCGATCACGGGGGTGAGTGCCTCGGTGGTCGCAACCGACGCGCCGAGCCCGATCCAGTCTTTGAGTCCCACGGGCAGAACCGTGGCAGTAACAATCACCCATCTTTGGGGAAGCGAACACGGCTCGGCGTGTCGCATGGTGGAGGCGTTACGCGCGGCGGCGGGCTCGCGGTCCTCGACGGGAGAGGCGTCCCGACACGAGTCCGCCGCCGTCCGAACTTTGTTCGCGACGCACAAGAGGGGCCCGAGCCGGCCAACCAGCTCGGGCCCCTGCGTTGTTCGCAGCGGTCAGATTGACGGCATGAGCACGCGCCCGCCTGCGCGCCGTGCGGGCTTCGCTCGGGCTGCGCCCGCCGCCCACGCCGCCGCCTTGATCGCGTCGACTCGACCGTGCGACGCGAGCCTCGTCGAGCCTGCGCCCGGCACGGTGCGAGCGCCGAGCACCTGTCGGGCGAGGTGCTCTGATCCGTCGTGGGCGAGCATGGCGTCGGAGAGCAGTCGCGCGAGGTCGAGCACGGCGGCGACGGGCGTCCCCTTCCCCGGCTTGGTGCGAAGCCCGACGAGGGCGGGGTCGTCGACGAGCGACGCCCCGACGATCGTCTCGCCCGTGAAGCCGCTCGCCGTAACAGTGAGCCCGGCGAGGGCGAGGTCGTCGACGGCCTCGGCAGACACGAGAGCCGCCCCGTCGGGTAGCCGCCACGCGAGCACGACGGACACGCCCGAGTCGAACGCGGCCTCGATCGCCGCCGCGTCGGGTGCGCGATCGGGGCGCGGCGTGGTGAGTTCCTGCCATGCCGCCTTGTCGACGACGGCCTCGCCGCGCTGCGGCTTCACGTTGAGCGGCGGCCACACGTTGAGGTACTGCGCGCGGAAGCCTTCCATCGGATCGGGGTCGTCGGCCTCGGGATCTTCCTCGCCCGCGAGTGCCGCCTCGTACTTGCCTTCGAGCATCCGACGCCGATCGTCCGACCAGTGCGGCGACGCCTTCCGCCACGTCTCGGGATCGCCGGGGTCGTCCTGCGGGAGAGCGCCCCAGAGCAGCAGCAGCACGCGCCCGCGCCCGAGCGACGCGAGCGCCTGGGCGATCCGCGTCTTCATCGTCGAGCGGGCTCGGCGGTGCGCGGTCGAGGTGAGGTGGAGTTGAGCCCACAGGCGCTCAAGCAACATGGGCTCGAGCCCCTCCGAGATCGTGTCGGGCTTCACGTCCCAACACTCATCGGCCATAGCGAGGTTCGCGTCGAAGCCGTACGCCGCGCCCTGCGCCTTCACGACCCACGAGGAACCGTCGGTCGGGTTCTCGATGAGTTCCTTCCCGTTGCCTTCCTTGACGGCGGTCTTCCCCCAACGACCGACCGCCCAACGCCACGCCTTTTTCTGCACGTCTCGGCAGACCGCGAGGTCGTTCCCACAGTGAACGACCGACTGCAACTCGCCGATCACGGCGGCGTGCGCGAGCCGCCACGTCGCGACCGCCCTCATGCGGTGGCTCTTGCCCGAGCGACGCGACGCGGACTCGACGACCTCGGGCCACACGAGCGTGCCGTCGGCGCGGTGCTCGTGCTGCCGCACGATCGCGAACCTCTGCCACCAGCGCAGCCGCATACGGTGCTCGCGCTCGGCCCATGCGACGACCGTCCCGCCCTCGACGGGCTCGCCCGTCCGCTCGTCGACGAGGTGCGTGCACCCGTCCCACCCGTACGAGCACACGGCATCGGCAGGCGGGTACGACATGGCGAGCGGCGGGCTCGCGTTGTCGGGCACGTCGGCGAACTCGGCCAACCACGGATACGAGCGCACCCGATCCGCGTCCCACGCCATGTCGTCGGGGATCTCCAACGGCTCGCGTTGGATCGTCGCGTGCGCGCGCTTGCTCTCGCTCGTGATCCTTGGTCGAGCCTGACTCTTGGGGAGAGAGAGCGGAAGGAGCGGGGCTGCCGGGGTGCCGGGCGCGCGGGGAAAACCGGCGTCGTCGTCGACGTCGAGATCGAGCGTCGGCTCGTCGACGAGCGCGCCCGACGCGCGCAACTCGGCGAGCAGCTGCGCCTTCGCGTTGGCGATCACGGCGGCTTGTCCGCTCGCGTCCGAGCAC
>Ga0307413_10000255_pt1 | contig 16118 bp, 14 predicted proteins | sample DK1Ometagenome_3_FD_203714 | JGI IMG/M metagenome (GOLD analysis project Ga0307413, IMG submission 203714) | Maize rhizosphere microbial communities from greenhouse at UC Davis, California, United States - DK15-O-2 | ecosystem: Host-associated > Plants > Roots > Rhizosphere > Soil | place: USA... | reverse complement strand
ACCGCGCGGTCGCGCCCGGCGAGCCACGGCTGCGCCTCGGCGTAACTGACGTCCCGGTCGCGCACCAGCGCGACGCGCGTCTTGAACTTGCCCGCGAGCGCCGGCAACGGATCGAGGAAGTGCCGCGGCATCGCGTCGATGAACGGCTTCGGTGGGCGCGTCGAGGGAACGAACGCGCCGGAAGCGGACGTCGACCAGAACTCGTCCTGCTTGCCTTCGTGCACCGAGGCCTCGCTTCCGTTCGCGTTCAGCGCCACCAGGCGCGTGCGGCCCGCTTCGACGAACGCTTCAAGGCGCGGTGCGTCGGCGTGCACGACGATGTTGCCGGTCGCCACCACCACTTCCGAAGTCGTCGTGCGAATGCGCAGGCCGGGCGCCTTGACGACGGCCTTGACCCACCCGCTCGGGACGACGAGCGCCGGCGGGCCAGCCGGCGACGCTTTGGGTGCCGCGGGCACGACGTACGACGTTCCTCGTGCGAGGTTCACGAGCGTTCCCCCCGGAAGCTCGATCTGCGCCTGCCCGCGGTCGGCGACCTCGACGATGTCGCCCTCCTCGATCGACGCGCCCGCCACGAGCTTGTACCAGCTCGCGCCACGAAGCGTGCGAACGTTGCCGTCGACGATCGTGGCGACGCCGATCTCGGCGGCGGACGCGGACGTGAGGACGAGCCCGCCGAGCGCCGGGATGAACCAGTGACGAAGGGAGATCATCGGGCGGACGCAACCATGACCGTGCGTCGCGGCGGCGGCCGGCGGAGGCGCTGGAAGCCGGAATGCTAGGCCCGCCGGGTAGGCGCGTCAACGCGAATACTCGCGTGCGGAGCCGGCGGCTGGGCTCGTCATCGCGCGGGTCACGTGTAGCCGCGAGCCGCGCAGCACGATGCGCTGCTGCGAGCCCGCGCAAGACCGACTCACTCGAACGTGCAGTCGCGATCGATCCCGGACTCGGCACGGCATTCGCGCGAAACGTCGGGCACGACCGGTGCCGGTGCACGCGCATCGCGCGGCGCCCGACGGATCGGCGTCGACGGCGTTGCTGCAGCGGACGGCCCGGCGCGCGCGGAGAGAGGGCGCGTGTGCCCAGTCGCCGGCGCGACCAGGACGTCGATCAGAAGCAGCTGCATCAACGCGCACAGCGCCAACGCCGCCGCGGTCAGGAACGTGGACGCGCGCGACATCGAAGAGCGCTCCCCGTCGTCTTTCGTGCCCGGCAGGGGCGTGAGCTGGATCACAGGCCGCGGCGTCGCGTCGGCGCCAGTCGGCATCGGATCGCTCACGCGCGGCGCGTCGTGCACCGGCGCGCGGTCCGCCAGTGGAACGTCGTCCTCGCGGCTGTCGATCGCGTGGCGGTGCAGAAGCCGCATCCAGCCGGTGTCGATCGGTGCCTCGCGCGCGGCGTCGGCGACGACCGTCGACGCGTCGCACGCCACACTCGTGTGTGCGAGCGTTCGCCGTCCCGCCCTGCGATCCTGCGGTGCATCGAGTTCGAGGGTCATCGTCGGGCTCCAAAGAGAACGTGCATCGAGGTTGTCGCGCGTCGAGGGGTGCCCGCGAAGCGGGACACGGACCGACGATGTGCTCGATTCGATGCTGCGCCGAGTCTAGGGCGATGCGGTCACGCGGCCATTTCCGCGCGCGCAGCGTTTTGTTTCATGCGTTTCGCCGCGCGACACGGTCGCGGCGCGCAGCGAGCAAGATCGGCTTCGGGCCCAATGCCGGGACACGCGTCCCAGGTGCCGGGACAGCCGCATGTCGGCCCCGTTTCAATTGTTTCAATCGCGAAACAAACCGGGCGCCCGTGCGCCGGCAGTGCCCGCGCGGCAGTACGATCGCGCCTCGGGGCACGTGGCGGCGTGGACGTCCGCCGGATGGGAAGGGACAGTGAGTCGCAAGGCAACCTTGCTGGTCGTCGATGACGAGCCCGACGTGCGGGAGGTGCTGTCGGAGTATTTCGCCGCCCGTGACTATGCGATCGTCGGCGCCGAGGACGCGCAGGCCGCCAAGGCAGCGACCGCCGCCGGCCCGGTCGACCTGGCGCTGCTCGACGTCGCGATGCCGGGGGAGGATGGCCTGAGCCTCGCCGCCCACCTGCGCGAACGCCATCCGACGATGGGCATCATCATGCTGACGGCGGCCGGCACGCCGATCGACCGCGCCGTGGGGCTCGAAGTCGGCGCCGACGACTACGTCGCCAAGCCGTTCCACCCGCGCGAGCTCGAGGCGCGGGTCAAGAGCGTGCTGCGACGCACGCCGACCGCCCGTCCCGTCGCGCAGCGTCACGGCCCGGTGCGCATCGGACGCTGCACGCTCGATCTTCCGGCGCGCCAGCTGGTCGACGAGGACGGACGGCCGGTGCCGGTGTCCGCGCTGGACCTCGACCTGCTGCAAGCGCTGGTCGATTCGCCGAACCGCCCGGTGTCCCGCGAGCAGCTCCTGACGTTGCACCGAGGTGAGTGGAACCCGCTCGATCGCAGCGTCGACCTTCGCATCATGCGGCTGCGCCGCAAGATCGAGCCCGATCCGGCGCGGCCGCGCTTCATCCGCACGCTGCGAAACGAGGGCTACCTGTTCGTTCCCGAGGGAACCGTCCAATGAGCAACATCCGGATCAGGACGATCGGCCGGCTCGCCGGTACGTTGCTGGCGGCCGCCCTGGTGCTGTCGCTCGCCGCGTGCGGCCGCCCGACCGAGTCCGCGCTTCGCATCGGGACCAACGTGTGGATCGGCAGCGAGCCGCTGTACCTCGCGCGCGAGCTCGGGCGGCTCGACAACGCCGCCGTCCAGCTGGTCGAATATCCGTCGGCGAGCGAAGTGCTCCGCGCCTATCGCAACCAGGCGATCGACGGCATGGTGATCAGCCTCGACGAGCTGTTCGGGCTGGCGGCCGAGGGCTTCGAGCCGCGCATCGTCGTCGTCGTCGACGTGTCGCACGGCGCCGATGTCGTCGTCGGCCGCGCCGGCATGCGCACGATGCGCGACCTCAAGGGCAAGTCGGTCGCCGTGGAGAGCAGCGCGCTCGGCGCGTTCGTGCTGAGCCGCGCGCTCGCGTTGAACGACATGCAGGCGGGCGACGTGCGCATCGTGCATCTCGAGTCGAACGAGCAGGTGAGCGCGTACGAGAAGGGCCTGGTCGACGGGGCGGTGACGTTCGACCCGTACACGGCGAAGTTCGCGCAGGCGGGCGCCGCGACGCTGTTCGACAGCACGCGGATCCCGGGCGAGATCGTCGACGTGATCGCCGTGCGCGATACGATGTTCGAGCGCAAGCCCAAGGCGATCCGCGCGCTTCTGACCGGCTGGTTCGGTGCGCTCGACTACATGAAGAGCGACCCCATGGACGCGGCGCGGCGCATGGGCATCCGCCAGCAAACGACGGGCGAAGCGTTCCTGCAGGCGCAGAAAGGGCTGCACATCCCGACGCGCGACGAGAACCTGCGCATGCTGGGCGGTCCGTCGCCCGAGCTCGTCGTCACCGGGCAGCGGCTCAAGTCGCTGATGATCGAGTCGAAGCTGCTGCGCAGCGACGTCGACATCGCACGCGTGCTCGCACCGGGGCCGCTCGCCGATCTTCCGCGATGAGCTTTCCGATCCCGGCATCGCTCAAGCTGACGGTGCCGCTGATCCTCCTCGGATTCGCCGCGACGCTGTCGACGGTGAACCTGCTCTACCACGTGCCCGAGGCGGAGAAAGCGGTCGAGATCGACGGCCGCAAGCGGCTCGCGCAGGAGATCTCGCGCCTTCAGAGCACGCTCGAGTACCTGATGCTGAAGGGCGACCTCACCGCTGCGCAGCGCGAGATCGCTGTCCAGGCGCACAACCACGACGTGACGCTCGCCGCCCTCACCGACGATCGCGACATCGTCATCGCGGCGACGCGGCGCGCGTGGCTCGGGCGCGAGATGATGGACGTGCTCCCGCGGTTCGCCGTCGAGGTGGCGAGCGACGTCCACAAGGAGCGCGGTGCGGGCATGACGATCGATTCCGACGGCGACGAGCTGCTCGGCCATGCGCGCATCCTGATGGGCAGCGAGCGCGAGCAGCTGCGCCCGTCGCGCGCCGGCAGCGTGCTCCTCGCCTACGATCTTCGCCGCTACAAGGCCGAGGCGCGCGGGCTCGTCATCAAGCAGTCGCTGTACTGGGCCGGCTGGGTGACCGCGCTCGCGCTGGTCATGTGGCTGGTGTTCCATTTCCTGCTCACGCGGCGAACCGCGCGACTGGTGCACGCGGCCGAGCAGCTCGCCGCGGGCAACCTCGCGGCGCGAAGCGGCCTTCGCGGCCGCGACGAGCTCGGCCGGCTCGGGCGCGCCTTCGATGCGATGGCGCTCGACGTCGCGCAGACGCAAACCCGCCTCCAGGAGGACATCGTCGAGCGCGCGCGCGTGCAGCGGGAGCTCGAGAACAGCGAGGCGCGGCTGCACCAGATCCTGAACAACGCCACGGCGGTCATTGCCGTCAAGGACACGACCGGTCGCATCCTGTTCGTCAACCGCCAGTGGGAACGGCTGTTCGGACAAAAGCGCGAGACCGTCGTCGGCAAGACCGACGCGGCCTGCCTGCCGGCCGGGATCGCCGCGTCGCTGCACGCCAACGACCAGCTCGTGCTGCAGCGGAACGCGCCGATGGAGTTCGAGGAGTCGGTGCCGCAGCGGGACGGCGTGCGGACGTACATCTCGGTCAAGTTTCCGCTGCGAGACGCCAACGGGGTCGCGTACGCCGTGTGCGGCATCTCGACCGACATCACCGACCGCAAGCTCGCCGACGCGGCGCTGCGTGCGAGCGAAGAGCAGTATCACGCGATGTTCAACGCGTCGATCGACGGCCTCGCGCTGTGGGACGCGGCCGGCCGGATCGTCGAGACCAATCCCGCGCTCCGCCGCATGTACGGTCATGAAGACGGGGATCCCGCCCACGAAGGCGCGGCGCCGTGGCCGGGTCCTTCGTATTCGACGGAATTCCTGCGGGCGGTGGCCGAAGGCGAGCCGCTGCACGTCGACGTCGCGGCCGTTCGCGCCGACGGCTCGCCGCTCGACCTCGAAGTGCACGGCGTGCCGATGCACTACCAGGGACAGCCGCACGTGCTGACGATCGCCCGGGACGTCACCGAGCGCAAGCGGTCCGCCGAGGAGCTCCAGCGCCAGCGCGAGTCGCTCTACCAGCGGGAGAAGCTGGCGGCGCTCGGATCGCTCCTCGCCGGCGTCGCGCACGAGCTCAACAATCCGCTGTCGGTCGTCGTCGCGCGCGCGGTGATGCTCGAGGAGCACGCCGACCCGGCGATCGGCTCCGCCGCGCTCAAGATCCGCACCGCGGCGGAGCGTTGCGCGCGCATCGTGCGCACGTTCCTCGCGATGGCCCGCCAGCAGCGGCCCGAGCGCGGGGCCGTCGCGGTGAACGACGTCATCTCGGCGGCGCTCGACATCACGAGCTATGCGATCCGGACGAGCAGCATCGAGCTCGAGCTGTCGCTGGCGAAGGACCTCCCGCCGCTGCTCGCCGACGCCGACCAGCTCCACCAGGTGGTGCTGAACCTCGTCATCAACGCGCAGCAGTCGCTGCAGGAGCAGCCGCTGCCGCGACGAATCGCCATCGAGAGCCGCTACGACGCCCACGCGGGTGCGGTCCGCATCACCGTCGCGGACAACGGCCCGGGCATTCCTGCCGCGGTTCGCGCGCGCATCTTCGAACCGTATTTCACGACCAAGCCGGTGGGTGTGGGGACCGGGGTCGGACTCGCGGTCAGCCTCGGCATCGTCGAAGCGCACGGCGGCACGCTGTCCGTCGATTGCCCGCCGCGCGGCGGCGCCGTGTTCACGATTGCGCTACCCGTCGCCGACGCCGTCGCGCCCGACGGCCCGGTCGCGCCGCTCCACCAGGCGGGCGGAAGGGCGCTCCGCGTGCTCGTCGTGGACGACGAACCGGACATCCGCGAAGCGCTTGCCGACATCCTGCAGGGCGCCGGGCACCAGGTGAGCACCGCGAGCTCGGGACGCGACGCGCTGCAGCGACTCGAGCGCGAGCGCTACGACGCGATCCTGACCGACGTCCGCATGCCCGGACTCGACGGCCGGGACCTCTACCGCGAGATCGAGCGAGCCTGGCCGGCGCTCGCCTCGCGTGTCGCGTTCGTCACCGGCGACACGCTCGCGTCGTCGCTCCGCGAGTTCGTGTCGCACAGCGGACGGCCGGTCATCGAGAAGCCGTTCCTGCCGGTCGACGTGCGGCGCGTGGTGGTGGAGCTCGCCAGCGCCGCGGACGCCTAGCGCGCGGACGGGCCGGGCGAATGGGACTCATTCACTTTCGCCGTCCCCCCGCCGACGCCGCCAGCGCACGAGGAAGCGCGGGCGAGGAAGTGCCCCCGCAATGGCCGCCACCACACCGACGACCCCCACGATGCACCCGACCCAGAACACGACGTGCCACAGGTCCATGGCCCCCCTCCCGCCTTGGGAGCCGCGTAGATGAGGTCCCGCGTACGCCGTTCAAGTTCGTATTAGTACGACCGCACCGTCGGCGCTGCAGGTGCGCTCTCGCGTATCGCAAGGGGATGCGAAAGCACGGCCACGCGAGCGTTGCACGCAGGCGCCTTCGACCAAGGGGTCTGCCGGCATGCGGTGCTGCGTCGAATTCCCGTGCGCTGCGTCGGGGCCACGGTGGACACGACAGCCCATGTGCAAAGGGCCTAGCGTGCTTCGCCAGGCCCTTGGTGCTGCTGGAGTGACTCGAACACTCGACCTACTGATTACGAATCAGTTGCTCTACCAACTGAGCTACAGCAGCCATCCGGTTCGGGCAACGTCATGAATCGTCGCCGCGAAAGAGATGAAGTATAACCCGACCCGGACGGGCGTGCCACGAGGCGGCCTGGGGGCGGAGACGCGGCGCAAGCGACGGGCCAGTCGCGATCAGCGCGCGCGAAACGAGGGAATCGTGCCGATCAGCGCGAACAGGCCGCTCCAGATGATCTGCACGCCGATGCACAGCAGGATGAACGCCGACAGTCGCAAGAGCACCGCGGTTCCGGTCGTGCCGAGCGCGCGCGTCAGACGCTGCGCATAGCCGAACAGCCCGTAGATCGACACGGCGAGCAGCAGCGCACCGATCACCGCGCCCGCGATGCCGATGGCGTAGGCGAGCACGCCGCGCGGCACCTGGGCGCCGAGCGTGATCGACACCGAGATCGCGCCGGGGCCGACGGTGAGCGGCATCGTCATCGGGTAGAACGCACGCACGGCGAGCTCTTCCTTCGTCTGCGGGCGCACCGGCACCTGGTCGGGGGAATCCGTGTGCAGCAGCTTCCACGCCATCGAGCAGACGAGCAGGCCGCCGCCGACCTGGATGATGGGCACCGACAGCCCGAAGAACTCGATGATGGAGTTGCCGATGAAGAAGGCGCCGAGCACCAGCAGGAACGCGTTGATCGCGATGCGTCGCGCCAGCAGCCTGCGCTGTCCGTCGTCGAGCCCGTGCGTCATCGCGAGGAACACCGGCGCGCCGCCTACGGGGTCGACGATCGGAAACAGGGCGGCGAAGACGAGGAGCGTCTGCTCGACGAGCATCCGCAACTGGAAGTCGGGCATGGCGGCGCGGGAAAGGGCGGGCGCTACACTAGCACGCACCATCCGCCGGGGATCGCCGCCATCGTGAGCGAAACGCGTCTGCTGTTCGGGTTCCACGTCGTCACTGCCCGGCTGCGCCAGCGCGCGGAGTCGGTGCAGGCGGTCTACGTGGCGGCCGGTCGCAGCGACGGTCGCGCCCGCGACCTGGTCGAACGCGCACGCGCCGCCGGCGTTGCCGTGCATGCCGTCGACGAGCGGCGTCTCGACGAGATGGCCAGGGGCGCGCGCCACCAGGGCGTCGTCGCCACGGTCGACGCGGCGCTTCCGCACATGACGCTCGCCGACGTGCTTGACGCGCCGGACGAGCCGCCGCTGCTGCTGGTGCTGGACGGCGTCACCGATCCGCACAATCTCGGCGCCTGCCTTCGCAGTGCCGATGCGTTCGGCGCACATGCGGTGGTCGTGCCGAAGGATCGCGCCGTCGGCGTCAATGCGACGGTCGCCAAGGCGGCGAGCGGCGCCGCCGACACCGTGCCGGTGATCACGGTGACCAATCTCGCGCGGGCGCTGCGCGAGATGAAGGACGCGGGCGTCTGGATTGTCGGCGCGGAAACGGGTGGCGAGAGCCTGTTCACGGCGGACGTGTCCGGTCCGCTCGCATGGGTCCTGGGCGCCGAAGGCGAAGGCCTGCGACGCCTCACGCGCGAGCTGTGCGATCGCATGGTCGCGATTCCCACGCAGGGCACGGTCGAAAGCCTCAACGTCTCCGTCGCGGCGGGCATTTGCCTGTTCGCGACGCGCCGTGCGCGCTCGACGGACCATCCCGCGCGCCGCGTTTGAGGTTTGACAGCGGTTGCGGCATCATCCGCGCGATCGCACGACCGCCCCCTGATGCTCGCCTTCATCCTCCGCCGCGTCCTGCAATCGGCGCTCGTCATGGCGGTCGTGGCGTTCATCGCGTTCGGCCTGTTCAACTTCGTCGGCGATCCGATCGCGTTCATGCTCGGCCAGGACGCGACGATCGAGGATCGCGTGCGATTGCGCGGCGAGCTCGGCCTCGACCAGCCGTTCCACGTGCAGTTCGCCCGCTTCGCCGGCAACGCGCTGCAGGGCGACTTCGGCACGTCGCTGCGGCAGGGACGCAAGGTGTCGACGCTGCTGCAGGAGCGGCTGCCCGCCACGCTCGAGCTGTCGATCGCGGCGGCGCTCCTCGCGCTGGTCGTCGGCATCCCGCTCGGCGTCTACACGGCCCTTCGGCGGCACAGCTGGTTCGCGCACTTCCTGCTGGCCGCCTCGCTGGTCGGCGTCAGCCTGCCGACGTTCCTGATCGGCATCCTGCTCATCCTCGTCTTCGCCGTGTACCTCGGCTGGCTGCCGTCGTTCGGCCGCGGCGACGTCGTGGCGGTCGGCTGGTGGACAACGGGACTCGTCACCGCCACCGGACTCAAGTCGCTGATCCTGCCGTCGATCACGCTGTCGCTGTTCCAGCTGACGCTGATCATGCGCCTCGTGCGCGCCGAGATGCTCGAGGTGCTGCGTACCGACTACATCAAGTTCGCGCGGGCGCGCGGCCTGTCCGATCGCGCGATCCATTTCGGTCACGCGCTCAAGAACACGCTCGTGCCGGTCATCACGATCACCGGCCTGCAGCTCGGCGCGATCATCGCCTTCGCCATCATCACCGAAACCGTGTTCCAATGGCCCGGCATGGGACTGCTGTTCATCCAGGCGGTGACGTTCGCCGACATCCCCGTCATGGCGGCGTACCTGTGCTTCATCGCGCTGGTCTTCGTGATGATCAACCTGGTCGTCGACCTCCTGTACTACGCCGTCGATCCACGGCTTCGCATCGAGCGCACGGCGGCGGCGACATGAGCCGGCCTCTTCCTTGCGTGTCGAAGGCCAGGCGATGAGCGCGACATCGCCGGTCGAGCACATCCGCGGCTGGTCCGAGGCGTTCGGCGCGCTGCGACGCGACCTGCACGCGCACCCCGAGCTCGGTTTCGAGGAAGAGCGCACCGGTCGCGTCGTGCGCGAGACGCTCGTCGCGCTCGGCATCGAGCATCACGTCGGCATCGGTCGGACCGGCATCGTCGCCGTCGTGCGCGGGCAGCGCGACAGCGCCGGCCGCTCGGTGGGGCTGCGCGCCGACATGGACGCGCTGCCGATGCAGGAGGAGAACGACTTCGCCCATCGTTCGCGCTACGACGGCCGCATGCACGGCTGCGGGCATGACGGTCACACGACGATGCTGCTCGCCGCCGCCCGCTACCTCGCGGAGACGCGGCGCTTCGACGGCACCGTCTACCTCATCTTCCAGCCGGGCGAGGAGGGCTACGCCGGCGCCAAGGCGATGATCGCCGACGGCCTGTTCGAGCGCTTTCCCGCCGAGCAGGTGTTCGCGCTGCACAACTGGCCCGCGCTGGCGGCGGGCAAGATCGGCATCACGCCCGGCCCGGCGATGGCGGCGGCGGATCGCATCGAGATCACCATCGACGGCAAGGGCGGGCACGGCGCGCATCCGCACGCCGCGGTCGATCCGGTGCTCGTCGCCGGTCACATCATCACCGCCGCCCAGTCGGTCGTGTCGCGCAACGTCTCGCCGATCGACACGGCGGTGGTCAGCCTCTGTGCGATGCAGGCGGGCAACCCCGGCGCGATGAGCGTCATTCCGGCCCACGCGAAGCTCGTCGGCACCGTGCGGACGTTCCGGCCAACGACGCAGGACATGATCGAGCGCCGGCTGCACGAGCTGGTCGGCTCGATCGCGGCGGCGTTCGGGGCCAGCGCGCGGCTCGACTACCAGCGCGTGTACCCGGCGACTGTCAACCACGACGGGCCTGCCGCGTTTGCCATGGAAGTGGCCGAGGCGCTCGTGGGCACGGCCAACGTGGTGCGCAACCTGGAGCCGTCGATGGGCTCGGAGGATTTCTCGTTCATGCTGCAGGCGCGGCCGGGGGCCTTCGCGCGCCTCGGTCAGGGCGGCTCGGACCGCGGAGCATTCCTGCACAGCAGCCGTTACGACTTCAACGACGCCGTCATTCCGCTCGGCGCCGGCTACCTGGCCGCGCTGGCCGAGCGCGCGCTGCCGATCGCGTGAGCACGCCCGCGCCGCTGCCGGCGCTCGGCTGGATCTGGTCGGACGTCGATCCGGCGCCGCATTTCGCCACCGACTACGCCGACGCGCGTGCGAAGTTCCTCGCGGCCGCGGCGCGCCACCGACTCGCCGTCGAAAGCCACGTGCATCCGACGGCGCGCGGTCCCGCGGGCGAACCGCTCGCCGTCGACGTCGTGGCGCTGGGCGAAGCGACCGCCGATGCGTTGTTGATCACGTCGGGAACGCACGGCGCCGAAGGCTTCTGCGGCAGCGGCTGCCAGGTGGCGCTTCTCGCCGACGACGCCTTCGTTTCGACGCTGCGTTCGAGCGGCGTGACGCTGCTGCTCGTGCACGCGCTGAATCCGTTCGGCTTCGCGCATCTGTCGCGGACGACCGAGGACAACATCGACCTCAACCGCAACTTCCGCGACTTCGCGCGGCTTGCGCTCAACGCCGACTATGCCGAGGTGCACGACTTCATGGTGCCCGCGTCATGGCCGCCGGCCCAGGACAACGAAGTGCGAATGATCGGCTACGTGATGAAGCGCGGTGCGTTCGCGTTGCAGCAGGCGGTAAGCGGCGGGCAGAGCGATTACCCGCACGGCCTGTTCTTCGCGGGGCGCGGCCCCGCGTGGAGCCAGGGCGTGCTGCGCGACGTGCTGCGGCGTCACGCGGCGACCCGCGCGCGGCTCGGCTGGATCGACGTCCACACCGGCCTCGGGCCGTGCGGGCACGGCGAGAAGATCTTCTCCGGTCCCGACGACGCCGCGATGCTGTCGCGCGCGCGCCGCTGGTGGGGCGCGGACGTGACGTCGATCTACGAGGGCTCGTCCACGTCGGCGCGCGTCGAAGGCATGCTGTGCCACGCCGCGCTCGACGAGTGCCCCGACACCGAGTACACGGGCATCGCGCTCGAGTACGGGACGCAGTCGTATGTCGACGTGATGAACGCGCTGCGCGCGCGCCAGTGGCTCACCAATCATGCGGACGCCGCGCCCTCGGTGCGTGACGCGATCCTGCGCCAGGTTCGCGCCGCCTTCTACGTCGACACACCGGCGTGGAAGGCCATGGTGTTCGCGCAGGCGCGCGTCGCCGCGCTGCAGGCGGTCACCGCGCTGTCGCGGCGCTGAAGGGTCTGGCGATGCCGATGTGGGACGCAGCAGGCTTCGCGAGCGGGCGACTGGGCACATGGTGGGACAGCGACGTCGCTTACAGCTTCCGGCGCTCGCCGGTCGCCGTCGCCTCCGCCGTCGTGCTCGGAATTTGTCTCGCGGCGGCGCTGTTCGCCCCGTGGGTGGCCCCTCACAACCCGTTCGACCTTCGCACGCTCAACCTCTCCGACGCGCTCACCCCGCCGGCATGGAGCGAGGGCGGCCGGCGCGAGTACGTGCTCGGCACGGACGACCAGGGCCGCGACGTGCTGTCGGCGATCATGTTCGGCGCGCGCGTGTCGCTGGTCGTCGGTCTCGCGTCGGTCGTGCTCGCCGTCGTCATGGGCGTCGGGCTCGGTCTTCTCGCCGGCTATGTCGGCGGCAAGGTCGACGCTTTCATCATGCGGATCGCCGATGTGCAACTGTCGTTCCCCGCGATCCTGATCGCGCTCCTGATCGACGGCGTCGCGCGCGCGGTGCTGCCGCGGGAGTCGCACTCCGACGTCGCGCTCATGGTGCTGATCCTCGCGATCGGCGCCGCGAACTGGGTGCAGTACGCGCGGACCGTGCGGGGTTCGACGATGGTCGAGAAGAACAAGGAGTACGTGCAGGCCGCGAGAGTGATCGGCGTGTCGCCGGCCGGCATCATGCGGCGTCACCTGCTGCCCAACGTACTCGGGCCGGTGCTGGTGCTCGCGACGATCAACATCGCGACCGCCGTCATCACCGAGGCCACGCTGTCGTTCCTCGGTGTCGGCGTGCCGCCGACGCAGCCGTCGCTCGGCACGCTGATCCGCGTCGGCAACGACTTCCTGTTCTCGGGAGAGTGGTGGATTACCATATTTCCCGGTGCCGCACTCGTCGCGATGGTGCTGTCGATCAATCTGCTCGGCGACTGGCTGCGCGACGCGTTGAACCCGAAGCTGCGTTGATGCCACCAGAACGCGCGAAACGCGCGCACGCCGCTGCTTCGCTCGATGGATGCACAAGGGGAACGAGGACCTTCGACATGAGAAAGACGATCCTGCTGCTCGTGCCGTTCGCGCTCGCCGGCTGCCAGACCTGGGGCCCGACCTGGAGCGAGGTGACCGGCGTCCGCTATTACAACCGGACGACGCTGAATCGCGCCCCCACGATCATCGAGCAGGTCGACGGCCGCAGCGAGACGCCGAAAGGCTACCCGCGCACGATCTGGATCGAGCCGGGCCGTCATGAGCTGACGCTGCAGGGCGTGCCGCTGCGGCCGGGCTGGCAGGGTTACCTGCAGGAATTCGTGCTCGACGCGCAGCCCTGCCAGCGCTATTACATCAACGCGCAGTTCGAAGGGCCGCTGTCGCCGTCGAGCTGGAAGCCGGTCGTCGACTACGTCGAGCCGATCGCCGGATGCAGCGTCAAGATGGCGTCGAAGTGAGGCGCGCGCGGCGTGGCGGAGCGGGCGTTGGCTGAAGCCGCCGCGCCGCTCCTGTCCGTCCGCAATCTCCGCGTCGAGTTTCCGACGCGCCGCGGCCGGCTGGTCGCGGTGCACGACGTGAGCTTCGACATCGCGGCGGGCGAGGTGCTCGGCGTCGTCGGCGAGTCGGGTGCCGGCAAGTCGCTGACCGGCGCCGCGATCATCGGGCTCATCGATCCGCCGGGCCGCATCGCCGGCGGCGAAGTCCACCTCGACGGCCGCCGCATCGACCAGCTGCCGTACGAGGCGATGCGGCGCGTGCGCGGGCGCGAGATCGGCGCGATCTTCCAGGATCCGCTGACCTCGCTCAATCCGCTCTACACGATCGGCCGGCAGCTCGTCGAGACGATCCGCACGCACCTCGACATGAACGAGGCGCAGGCGCGCGCACGCGCCGTCGCGCTGCTCGAGGAAGTGGGCATTCCGGCCGCCGCGCGGCGCGTCGACCAGTATCCGCACCAGTTCTCCGGCGGCATGCGGCAGCGGGTCGTGATCGCGCTCGCGCTCGCGGCGCGTCCGAAGCTCATCATCGCCGACGAGCCGACGACCGCGCTCGACGTGTCGATCCAGGCGCAGATCATCCAGCTGCTGAAGCGGCTGTGCCGCGAGCACGGCACGTCGGTGATGCTCGTGACGCACGACATGGGCGTGATCGCCGAGACGGCGCATCGCGTCGCGGTGATGTACGCGGGGCGCATCGTCGAGATCGGGCCGGTGGCCGACGTCATCCACCGTGCGCAGCACCCGTACTCGATCGGCCTCATGGGCTCGATCCCTTCGATTGCGCAGGATCGCGACCGGCTCGCGCAGATCGACGGCACGATGCCTCGACTGACGTCGGTTCCACCCGGCTGTCCGTTCCATCCGCGCTGCCCGCGCGCGTTCGTTCGCTGCACGCGCGAGCGCCCCGAGCTCATGCCGGCGATGGCGTCCCTCGCCGCCTGCTGGCTGCACGACCCGGTCGCGCGGCTCGAAGCGCACCAGCGCATCGCACCGGCCGGTGCGTCGGCCGAAGCGATGCCTGCGCTCGTCGCGGCCGAAGCGCATGCGGCCGACACCGACCATGCCGGGGCGCGAGGCCGCGATCCGTTCGTCACGCCGGACGACGTCGCAGGCACCGGCGAGGCGATCGACGCGCCGCGGGGCGATACACGGTGACCGCACCGCTCGTCGAGCTGTCCGGCATCGCCAAGCACTTCGATGTGTCGGCGCCGTGGCTCAACCGGTTGCTCGAGCGCAGGTCGCGCACGATCCTGCGCGCTGTGGACGGCGTCGACCTCGCGATCGCCGCCGGCGAGACGCTCGGCCTCGTCGGCGAGTCGGGGTGCGGCAAGTCGACGGTTGCGCGCGTGATCGTCGGCCTGTACGCCCCGACCCGCGGCTCGATCCACTATCGCGGCACCGCGATCGCCGGCGACGGCGTGGCGCGCAGCGACGCGAGCTCGCAGCGTCTCGCTCGCCGGGGGATGCAGATGATCTTCCAGGATCCCTATGCGAGCCTCAATCCGCGCTGGCGCGTCGGCGACATCGTGGCCGAGCCGATGCGCGTGCAGCAGGGCGGCAAGGACGCGGCGGACGTCGACGTCCGCGTGAGCGAGCTCCTCGAGCAGGTCGGTCTCGGCGCGGCCGACAGGCTCAAGTATCCGCACCAGTTCTCGGGCGGTCAGCGGCAGCGCATCTCGATCGCACGGGCGCTCGCGACGCGACCCGAGTTCCTCATCTGCGACGAGCCGACGTCTGCGCTCGACGTATCGGTCCAGGCGCAGGTGCTGAACCTGATGCGCGACCTGCAGCAGCGCCTCGGCCTCACCTATCTCTTCATCTCGCACAACCTCGCGGTCGTGCGTCACATCGCCGACCGAGTCGGCGTCATGTACCTCGGCCGCATCGTCGAGCTGGCACCGACGCGCGCACTGTTCGGCATGCCGCAGCACCCCTATACGCGCATGCTGCTCGACGCGATCCCCGACCTGTCGATGACCGGCAAGGCGCGCACCGCGGTGGCGGGTGAAGTGCCCAACCCGCTCGATCCGCCGCCGGGCTGCCCGTTCCATCCGCGCTGCCCGTTCGCCAACGAGCGTTGCCATCGCGAGGTGCCTAAGCTCCTGGCCGGCCCGTCGGGCGGCGACGTCGCGTGCCACGGCATCGAGGAGCGGCGCATTCCGCTCGTCGCGCAAGCCGCCGTCGCCGTCTGATCGCTCCCGCGCCGCTCCCGCGCGCGGGAGCCGTGTGCGACGCCGGCCGGCGTGGCGAAGCAGCTGCTCCGCGCGAAGGCCGCGTCGCCGTTGCAGCGGCGGCCGCACGACACGGAGGACGAAGCCGGCGGCGCATCGACGACGCGCTGCCGCTATAATCGCGCGCTGCAAGCGCCGCCCTCTGCCGATTCACGCTCCCCCGCTTCCACGTGCGCCTCACCGAGATCAAGCTCGCCGGCTTCAAGTCGTTCGTCGATCCCACGACCATCGGCACGCCGGGGCAGCTCGTCGGCATCGTCGGGCCCAACGGCTGCGGCAAGTCGAACGTGATCGACGCCGTCCGCTGGGTGCTCGGCGAATCGAAGGCCTCGGCGCTGCGTGGCGAATCGATGCAGGACGTGATCTTCAACGGCGCCGGCGATCGCAAGCCGGTCGGACGCGCGTCGGTCGAGCTCAGGTTCAACAACGATGCGGGGCGCATCGGCGGTCAGTGGGGCCAGTACGCCGAGATCCAGTTGAAGCGCGTGCTGACGCGCGATGGCGACTCGAGCTACTACATCAACAACATCCCGGTCCGCCGCCGCGACATCCACGACCTGTTCCTCGGCACCGGCCTCGGGCCGCGCGCCTACGCGATCATCGAGCAGGGCATGATCTCGCGCGTGGTCGAG
>Ga0307413_10000254_pt1 | contig 16138 bp, 13 predicted proteins | sample DK1Ometagenome_3_FD_203714 | JGI IMG/M metagenome (GOLD analysis project Ga0307413, IMG submission 203714) | Maize rhizosphere microbial communities from greenhouse at UC Davis, California, United States - DK15-O-2 | ecosystem: Host-associated > Plants > Roots > Rhizosphere > Soil | place: USA... | reverse complement strand
TATTTCCAGTACGTAATCGCGGGCACCGCCGCCATCATCGTGGATCTCGATTATCGCGGTGTAATCGTTCTCCGAGGCCGGCTGCTGCAGGACCTTTATCTTCTTGCTTCGCCCCTCTTTGCGGGTGACACCGACGTTAACGGCGGCTTCGGGCAACGGGGCGGTGAAACTGAACTTGCCGGTTTCGTTCTCGGCGCCTTCGACAGTTTTCTGTTCGAGTGAATTGCCCCTGATCACCAGATGCACCTTACTGTCGACCCGCCCACGCCAGAAAACTTTCCCGCTGTTGGTTTCCGATTGGGCGTTGGAATCTGTAACGAATAGAAACAGAAAAAAGGACAGTGTAAACAAAAGGCGTTTCATAGGATAAGCCTCCGGAACTGATGGATGATACAACTTTCCACCTCGATGGGGAAAGAGTCTATCCTCTAAGGGTCTGAGCAGAAAGCCCATCAACTTATTTTTACGGTCAGACCCTCTTCCGAAAGATGCCAGTCGAGAACTTCTACGCCGGGATCGCCTTTGATCGCGTTCTCGACATCTTGCTTTCGGCCTTCTTCGCAGAAAAAGGCGATACAGCCTCCGCCCCCCGCTCCGCATACCTTTGGTGCGATCGCCCCATTTGCGAGGGCGTTGTCGATGAGCGAGTCCATATGGGCCGTCGTAATGTTCGGGGAAAGGCGTTTACGTTGAGGGTGTGACCTCTTCAGAATCTCGCCCACCTCGGTCCAATCTGACGACAGCAGCGCCTCGCGGACCGCGACGGATGTGTCGCGGATACCTTCGAAAAGGTCGAAAAGCTCTTTATCGCCGTCGATGTGCCGTTTAGTGATCTCCCAATTGTTCGTGCCGGAATTCCGCGGTTCACCCGTATAGCAGACGACTATGCGCTCGTGGAGGGTTTTAGTATCTATATCCAAAGCTTCGCGGTGCATGCCGTCCGGGCCGAAATGTATCGACGAAACGCCTCCGTACTGCGCAGAGTGGTAATCCTGATATCCGGTCGGGACCCTGATCACCTGGCATTCCACAGCGGCCGCGATCGGTATGAAACGGTCGGGAGTGTAACGATCGCCGGTCAATTTATTCAGCGCTCCGATGCAGGCGATGTTCAACGTCGAAGAACCCGCTAGGCCGGCACCCGCGGGTGCCAAAGATTCGGTGATCATTTCGAAACCGGTTTCGGGTTTGAAGAAATAAACCAGCTTCGCAAGCAATTCCAAACGGGGTTCGTTCTTCAGTTCGCCCATCTTGTCGAGGGTGGTCTCGAACATGACCCCCCGGTCGACCGACTGAAGAATTATACGGTCGTCGCCGCGCGTCTCGATCCGGCATTTTGCGAGCAGATCGACAGCGAAATTGACCGTTGAGGCGCCTTCGTGAAACAGATATAAGGGCGGAATGTCGATAGTGCCGCCGGCAAGGTCGACCCTCGTCGGGGCTGAAGTTTCGATTATCACTATTTAATTTCCTCTGGAATCGGCAAAGATGATGTGCTTGAGCAAACGTGAATTCTAGCTTAAATGAAGGTTGAAACGCGAATTTGCAAGAAATCTGAAGTCCCCGTCGTCGCGACTTAGGATCCGCGAACTCCGCTTTGAAAAATATCTTTCAATGCAAAGACCGCGTAGCACGCGGAGCTCACTTTTTGGCCGTCGAGACCTTTTCGACGCGGGGTTCGGGCCTCTCCGGATCGGTTTCGTCTTTGTAGGCGTCGCGCGTCAAGTGAAGACGCTCGCCAAGACCGTGAAGTTTTTCCTGCGCAACTTCTTCGACGGCGTGGAGCTTTTCTTCGATCTTTCTCACCGTTTCGGGGTTCACTTCTTCGACCTTTTCCGATAGCCAGAACCTTTCGACAGCGAAAATGACGATCACCGCGAAAAGGATGACGAAGAACAACGCGATCCCGATCTGCTGAAAATCGCCGATTATCGACGTGATCGCACCGCTGAAGAAATAGCCGGTCCCCGCGAGGATCATCACCCAGGTTCCGCAGCTGATGGCATCGAGCAGGATAAAGCGGTGGAAGGGCATTCGCCCGATGCCGTAAAACACGCACATCGCGGCCCGAATCCCGTATATATACTTGGAAATGATGATCGCGAACGGACCAAACTTGTCGATCAGCTTTTCGATGCGAGGCTGGGCCATCTGATAAAAGCGGTAATCCTTCGCCTTTTCGTGAAACACTCGCCCGACCGCGTAACCGACGCTATCGCCTACCATTCCCCCCAGCGTGCCGGCCAGGAATACTTTGATAAAGCTGTAACGCCCGAAAAAGTTGCTGTGGGCCATCGCCCCCGAGATCAACAGGGTGATATCGCCCTCAACCGTGCATAACGCAAAGACCGCGTAAATGCCGTATTGTTCGATGATCTGTGAAAGCTGATCCATAAAGGGCGGACACCGATGGATGGATTTGCGGCTAATGAAAGATTAGCTTTCGAGTGGGTAATACGTCAATGAACAAGCCATGCGGTCGGGCCGGGAAAGCCGTTTAGTCCAATCGGGTTCACATCATTGACACCCAATAGGCTAGTGTCTAAAATCGCGGTGTCGCTAATAAATATATGACCCCTCAGACCGCCGGAAACGGCCCTATTTTAGGAGTTGACGTGTCCGGTTCTGTTTTGACCGCTGTCGCCGTTGGCCCCGAGGGAGCGGCCTCGGAGGCGTTCAAGGAGCCTCGTTTTGACGGTTCCGATCCGTTAGAACGGATCGTCGAGTTCATTAAAGCCGCCCGCGAAAAGCTTGGCCCGATATCCGCGGTCGGCGTCGCGATCCCCGGATTGATCAATAAAGAGAACGGCGGCGTTGCTTACTCAGTTAATATTCCCGAACATTCGTCGCTGAATGTCGCCGAAGCCGTTCGAGTGGGAACGGGGTTGCCGGTGATACTCGAGAACGACGCCAACGCCGCGGCTTACGCCGAATACGTATTGGGGGCGGGAATGGGGAGTTCGAGCATTTTTTACGCCACGATCGGCGACGGGGTCGGCGGCGCATTCATACTTAACGGTAAGCTTTGGCATGGTGCGGCCGGTTATGCAGGCGAATTCGGCTACATAGTGATCGATTCGGAAGGTACGAGGCTCGAAGAAGTGGCATCGGCCGCCAATATCGTTCGTCGAACGCGAAATCGCTTTAATCGCGACAGCACATCGTCGCTGGGGAAACTTCCGGAAGAACGTATCGGGATCGCCGAGATCGTACGAGCGGGTGAAGAAGGGGATGAGTTCGCCCAATTGATGCTTGAACGTACGGGAACTTACGTCGGCGCGGCAATAGCTAATGTTATAAATCTCCTGAATGTGGAGACGATAGTGGTCGGCGGGGAGATCACCCAGGCGAAAGATATCGTCATCGATGCTATCACAAGGCGCGCAAAGGAACTTTCGTTCTCGCGATCGTTCGAGAAAACCCGGATAGTCTCCGGCACGGTCGGCGACGAGGCCGCCGCGATCGGCGTCGCAATGATCGCGGCCCATGCGTAAGCGCTCGAAAAAGTTTTATCTTCGAAAGAAGTTTTGCTAATTTCGTCTACGATTGCTCGTAAGTGTTTATATAGCTTACATTTCAGGTGTGACGAATTTGCGGAATTCGAAACATCTTGTAGAATTGAGGGCAGTTTTACAATAGTTCTTCAAAAGATTTTTACATTTGACGCTGATGCCTTCTGTTTCGGTTCCGGAGCGAGGGAAGCGTCGAATTCTAATTGCTCGGGTGCGGCCGCATTTTGAGGTTCTGAGAAATGGCTCAATTTTTCCATAAGAGTGCAAACAATATAGCGAGGATCAGCATGATCCTCGGCGTCGTCCTTGCCGGGACGGCGTTCTATGTGTACACGCAGGTGGCCCGTTCGTCGTATCTGACCGGCCGCTACGTGGAAAAACAGCAGCCCGTACAGTTCAGCCATAAGCATCACGTCGGCGACGACGGCATCGATTGCCGTTACTGCCACACATCGGTCGAGACTTCCGCTTCTGCCGGTATCCCGCCGACGCAGACCTGCATGAACTGCCACAGCCAGATCTGGGCGGATAGTCCGTATCTTGAGCCCGTTAGGGCGAGTTTCAGGGACAATATCCCGATCGAGTGGGAACGCGTTCACGATCTGCCCGAATACGCTTATTTCAATCACAGTATCCATATCGCAAAGGGCGTTGGCTGTTCGACCTGCCACGGACAGATCGACAATATGCCGGCGGTTTACCAGGAAAATACGCTGCAGATGGAATGGTGCCTTTCGTGCCACCGCGAGCCGGAGAAATACATCAGGCCGAAATCAGAGATCTACAACATGAACTGGCAGGACCGCGACCTTGAGATGGCGGACCGCGTCGCTCTTAAAGAGCAGTACAAGATCAGAAGCAGGGAAATGTTGACGAGTTGTTCGATTTGTCACCGATAGAGTTCAGAAGAGGAATCACTTAAAAGATGCCGAGTCCGGAAAGCAAAAAAGGTTTCGCGCAATCACGCGAAAAGATTCTTTCGCAGAGCGGTAAGCAGTATTGGCGCAGCATTGAGGAGTACGCGGGCTCCGCTGAGTTCGAAGACCAGATAAAGGGCGAGTTTCCCGTAAATCTGGAACAGTGGGATCCGTCTTTGAGCCGGCGGCACTTCGTTAAGGTGATGGGCGCGTCGCTCGCTCTCGCAGGGTTGTCGGGCTGCGTTATCCAGCCGCCGGAAAAAATCGTCCCTTACGTTAAGCAGCCCGAAGATGCCATCCCGGGCAAACCTCTCTTTTTCGCGACGGCGATGACGCTGGGCGGTGTCGCCACGGGCCTTTTGGCAAAATCGTTCGACGGACGCCCGGTCAAGATCGAAGGGAATCCGGAACATCCCGGAAGCCTCGGTTCCACGGACGTATTCGCACAGGCGTCGCTTTTGGACATGTACGATCCGGACCGCTCGCAAGAGACCCTTTACCGCGGGACTCCGAAGAGCTGGCAGGATTTTGTAACCGCTATAAGAACCAACGTGGACGAGGCCGCTCAGAACGGCGGCGCCGGCGTCAGATTTTTGACGCAAACGGTTTCTTCCCCGACGCTGCAGGATCAGTTTCGCCGCCTCTCCGGGGAAATGCCGAACGCCCGTTGGTATCAGTTCGAACCGGTGAACAACGATAACGCGACCGCCGGTGCGAGGCTCGCTTTCGGTTCACCCGTGAACACAGTTTACAATTTCGAAGCGGCCGAGCGGGTTCTTTCGCTCGATGCCGATATTTTCTCGGGCTTCAACGTTCGCTACAAGGCCGATTACGCTAAAGCACGCCAGCTTACGGAAGAGAAAACCTCGATAAATAGAATGTATGTGGTGGAAACCACCTATTCTTTGACCGGGGCAAAAGCTGACCACCGGATCGGTGTCAAACCGAGCCAGTTCGCCGAGGTCGCGAAGGCGATAGCTGCCGCTTTAGGAGTGGCCGGCGTGACGTCGACCTACAGCGAGAATGCAGCGTGGATCGCGGCGATGGCGAAGGATTTGAGAGAACACGCGGGCCGCTGCGTCGTGGCAGCCGGAGACGGACAATCTCCGGTGGTTCACGCACTGGCCCACGCGATGAACGCCTCACTGCAAAACGTCGGCAAAACCGTTACGTATACTGACCCGCTTACGCCATCCGATAGAACTCAGGTCGAGCAGCTTCGCGAACTTGTGACCGACATCGACGCGGGCAGGGTGACGACGCTCGTGATACTCGGCGGGAACCCCGTTTACAACACGCCAGCCGACCTCAAACTCAGCCGCGAACGGCTCGACAAGGTCGGGCTTCGCATCCACCTCGGCCAGCAATTGGACGAAACTTCGGAGCATTGCCACTGGCACATATCGGAAAAGCATTACCTCGAGTCCTGGACCGATTCCCGAGCGTACGACGGCACCGTTACGATTGGGCAGCCGCTCGTTCAGCCGCTGTACGACAGCCGCAACGCTCACGAAGTTGTGCAGCTCTTCTTCCGGGAGAACTTCGATCAGCGCGATTACGACATCGTGAGGGCGTACTGGCAGCAGCGAAACATAACCGCAGCCCCTGCCGCGCGTCCGGCTGCGGCGGCAACTGAAGATCGCACCGCCGGTGCCGCCGCTCCGACGGCAGAAGGGCGTCCCGGCTCCGCGCCCACACAGGCCGGTCCCCCGACCTCCACCCTGCCGCCGGCCCCGCCCACTTCCGGTGCCGCGACTGCAGCGACCTTCGAAGACAATTGGCGGAAAGCGGTCCATGACGGGTTTGTACCGAACACCGCTCTGCCCGCGAGAACGCTTGCCGCGAATACAGCATTTCTGAGCCAGCCGCAGGCCGCTCCGTCCGCGGGCGGACCGATAGAGATCTCGATCCGTCCGGATCCGTCCATATACGACGGCCGATTTGCCAACAACGGGTGGCTCCAGGAATTGCCCAACCCGATCACCAAGATCACCTGGGACAACGTCGCTCTGGTCAGTCCCGCGACCGCCGTTAGACTGAACCTGAATCAAGGTAATGATCCGCGCGAAATATCCGGCGGAGAACGGGGCATCGCGTTCATCAACACCTACGGCAACAATATGTCGTCGGATCTCGTTACCCTCAAATATCAGGGCGGCACGATCGGGAAGCCCGTCCCTGTATGGATATCGCCCGGCCAGCCGGACGATGTGGTTACCATTTACATGGGTTACGGACGGACACGTGCCGGAAAAATAGGCACGGGCCTCGGTTACAGCGCCTTCGACGTGCAGCGTTCCGACGCGATGAATTTCGGTTTTGGCGATATATCGAAGACTGGCGAAAAAGCCTCGATCGCGTCGACCCAGATCCACTTCAATATGGAGGGACGCGACCTTTTGCGGACCTTTGATGTGGACGTTTTCCAAGCGGACCCGACGATCGGCCACCAGCCCGAAGAATATCCGAAAACGATGTTCGATACGCGAACCGGTACCGATCAGTATTCGGAGTGGTACAAGAATAACCGCAAGTGGGGGATGTCGATCGACCTGAACACCTGCATCGGTTGCAACGCCTGCGTGGTGGCTTGCCAGGCCGAGAATAATATCCCGGTAGTCGGCAAGGAGCAGGTTGCGAAAAGCCGCGAGATGCACTGGCTGCGGGTGGACGCGTATTATTCGGGCACTGACATTAATAACCCCGGCGGAATTAACTTTCAGCCGCTGCCCTGCATGCAGTGCGAACAGGCGCCCTGCGAAGTGGTTTGCCCAGTGACCGCGACCGTGCACAACCCCGAAGGGTTGAACGATATGGTTTACAACCGGTGTGTCGGGACGCGGTACTGCTCGAACAACTGTCCGTATAAAGTGAGAAGGTTCAACTTCCTGCTTTACCAGGACTGGGACACGGCTCAGTACAAGCTCCTTCGCAACCCGGAGGTTTCTATCCGCAGTCGCGGTGTGATGGAAAAGTGCACGTATTGCACACAGCGTATCGCCGCCGCCCGCATCGAGGCCGAAAAGGACGGACGCCAGGTTCGCGACGGCGAGGTGGTGACCGCTTGCCAGGCGGTGTGTCCGACCAGTGCTATCGTCTTCGGCGATATGAATGATCCGATGAGCAAGATCGCAAAGGCGAAAAAAGACCATCGCGATTACAAACTGTTGAATGAACTGAACACGCAGCCGCGAACGACTTTCCTCGCGGGTTTGAAGAATCAGAACAAGGAAATGCCGGATTACAAGCCCTTAGCGGTTCCCAAATCGCACGCCGCCGGCGAAAACAAAGAAGGCGAGACGAAAGCGGGAGGCGAAGCACACTAAATGCAGGACCTGGAACAAATTCAAAGACGAATTTACCCGCCGATGGTCGAGGGCGACCACACGCTTGGTACCGTTTCGGATAAGATCGGCGACCTTGCCTTAAAGAAGAAAACGCCCTTCTTTTGGTTCGTCGGGTTCGGGCTCGCCTTTCTCGTCGCTCAGCTTTTGATGGTGTCGATCGGATACCTGCTTGTGACGGGTATCGGCATTTTCGGCACGAACCAGCCCGTCGGTTGGGCATTCCCGATCATCAACTTTGTGTGGTGGATCGGCATCGGGCACGCGGGAACCCTGATCTCGGCGATCCTCCTGCTTTTGAATCAGAAGTGGCGAACCTCGATCAACCGTTTCGCCGAGGCGATGACGCTTTTCGCCGTCGCCTGCGCGGCGATCTTTCCGGTGATACATACGGGCCGTCCGTGGCTCGCGGCTTATTGGCTGTTCCCCTATCCGAACACGATGGGGATCTGGCCGCAGTTCCGCAGCCCGCTGATCTGGGACGTTTTCGCCGTTTCGACTTACGCGACGATCTCGCTGCTTTTCTGGTATGTAGGACTGATACCTGATCTCGCGACGCTGCGCGACCGTGCCAAGAATAAATATTTCAAGTTCATTTACGGGACGCTGTCGTGGGGTTGGCGGGGCTCATCGCGGCATTGGCACCGATACGAGATCGCGTACCTGCTTCTCGCGGGAATTTCTACTCCGCTTGTGCTTTCCGTGCACTCGATCGTTTCGTTCGACTTCTCGGTCTCACAGATTCCGGGTTGGCACACGACGTTTTTCCCGCCTTACTTTGTGGCGGGGGCCGTCTATGCCGGGTTCGCGATGGTGCTGATCCTTTGCATCCCTTTGCGCCGCTGGTACGGGATGAAGGATTTCATCACCGACACTCACCTTCATTACATGGGCAAGGTGATGCTCGCCACCGGCCTCATCGTCTTTTACGCATACATAATGGAAGCGTATTTCGGCTGGTACAGCTCAAGCCAGTACGAGTGGTTCATGATCAAAAACCGTATCTGGACCGGCCCTTACTGGATGTTCTACTGGTTCCTGATCCTGTGCAACGGTATATCGATCCAGTTGCTGTGGTTCAAGCGATTCCGCGAAAGCACCTTCTGGCTCTTCGTGGTCTCGATCATCGTGAGCATCGGGATGTGGCTCGAACGATTCGTGATCATCGTTACCAGCCTTCATCGGGACTTTCTGCCGTCCTCGTGGGCGATGTACTCGCCGACCATATGGGACTGGACGCTGTATATCGGAACGATCGGGATGTTCTTCTCGCTCGTATTTCTCTTTGTCCGATTCCTCCCGATCATATCGATATTCGAGGTTCGAACATTGTTGCCCGAAGCGAACGTTCACGGGCACCAACAGGACTTTGAGGAGAATGTTGTCGAGGTCGAATACACCTACGAAAAGACCGATCCGCCGAATAAGGAGTCGGAAGCATAGGCGAGGCGTATTTTGCTATGGATAAGAAACTTTACGGTTTAATGGCGGAATTCGATTCGGCTACCGAGCTCGTGGACGCGGCCCGGGCGGTCAGGGAAGCCGGCTATACGAAGACGGACGGATTTTCGCCGTTCCCGATCCATGAAATGGACGAAGCTCTCGGCATCAAGCGGAGCATTCTGCCCGTGCTCGTATTTTTCGGCGGGATCACCGGGCTGCTTTTAGGGGTCAGCCTGCAGGTTTTCGTCCACTATATTGATTATCCGTTGAACATCGGCGGGCGCCCTTACTTGAGCTGGATCTCGTTCGTGCCCCCTTCTTTCGAATTGACGATACTACTCGCGGGATTCACCGCTGTTTTCGGAATGCTTTTCCTGAACGGGCTGCCGCGGCCGTATCATCCGGTCTTTAACGTTCCGCGTTTTGCCCTCGCCACGCGCGAAAAGTTCTTTCTGCTGATCGAATCGGCCGATGACAAATACGATTACGACGAAACAAGAGCGTTTCTACAAGGCCTCAACCCGCAGGAGGTATTCGATGTCGATGAATAGGTCCCAGGTCGAAAATCCCCGGTCCAAAGTCGGCAATAGAGAAATTTACTGCCTTCTGCTTACCGCGTTCTGCCTTCTCGCGGCGGGTTGCGGCGTGCGGTCGGATATGCAGGACCAGCCGCGGTACAAGACGCTTAAGAAGAGCGACTTCTTTAAGGACGGAAAGGCGATGCGGGAACTGCCGGAAGGTACGGTCGCCCGCGGATTGCTGAAGGAGAACAAAGCCTTCTACACGGGCAAGATCGACAATCCGAACCCGAACGCTCAGGTCCAGACGACCACCGATGCAACCGGAAATACGCTGGTATCAAGCTTCCCGAACGCGATCGATGAATTCCCCATACCCGTGACCAAGGAACTGGTCGAACGGGGGCAGGACCGCTTCAACATCTACTGCATCGTGTGCCACGGCCCGGTGGGGATGGGGGACGGCATGATCGTCAGGCGCGGATTTTCACCGCCGCCGACCTATCACGACGATCGCCTGCGGAATGCGCCCGTCGGGCACTTCTTCGATGTGATCAGCAACGGTTGGGGGAAAATGAACCCTTATGGGGCGCAGATTCCGGCGGCGGATCGATGGGCGATCGTGGCGTACATCAGAGCATTACAAGTTAGTCAGGACCCGGCAGAAACGATGAGAGTGAACTCGAACACAGCGCTACCGCCGTCAGCACCGTCCGCGACGAACCACGGAGGTGCCCGTTAATGGCTGAAAATTACAACGCGCCGGCCGAGCTGAACCGTTACCGCACGCTCGCCCTCGGCGTGGGCGGCATCGCCTTGATCGCCTGGGCGGCGGGTACATATTTCAACGTCGAGCAGGGACTCCGTTCGTGGCTTCTTGGATTTATTTTCTGGGGCGGGATTACGTTCGGCGGAATAGGCGTCACGATGCTTCAGTACCTCACGGGCGGAGCCTGGGGGGTCGTTATCCGCCGGATCGTCGAAGCGGCGTCGCGGGTGCTGCCTCTCGTATTCATCCTTTGGCTGCCGCTCGCGATAGGTGTTTCGAGCCTTTACGAATGGACCCATCTGCCGGCCGATGATTTCACGGTACTCCAGCGAGGTGTGTTCCAGACGCCGACGATGTGGATAATTCGCGGGGTGATCTATTTCATTATTTTCGGCGTCATGGTGTATCTGCTCAACGACTGGTCGGCCCGTCAGGATAAATCCGCGGATCACGAAGAGGCGGCCAAATGGCTCGGCCTGGCCACAAAGTTTTCCGGACCGACGATGGTCGTATACGTGATCGTTATCACCTTCGCGACCGTCGACTGGGTGATGTCGCTCGATCCGCACTGGTTCTCGACCATATGGGGGCTGCTCTTCGTCGCCGGTTGGGCGCTTAGCACGCTTTGTTTTTCTATATTGATCTTCGCGGTCGTTGGCGGCATTGCTCCAATGAATCGCGTGCTTGGCCGTCGCCACCTGCACGACATCGGTAAGCTGATCCTCGCTTTCGTGATGGTCTGGGCCTATTTCAATTTTTCGCAGCTGCTGATCATCTATTCGGGTAATATCCCGGAGGAAACGACCTGGTATCTGGCCCGAATGACGCCCGGTTGGTTCTTTGTCGGCGTCGCACTGGTTTTGTTCCACTTCGCTTTTCCGTTTGTTTATCTTTTCAAGCAGGACTGGAAAAAGAACATCAGAATGATCGGATTCATTTCGATGTTCATCCTGGTGATGCGGCTGGTGGACATGTTCTTTCTGATCAGCCCGAATCCGCGGATCGCGACCCACGGTGAGAGCCTGCCCTTGTCGCTGAGCTTTAGCTGGCTGGATATTGCCGGGCCAGTCGCCGTCGGCGGGATCTGGCTTTGGTATTTCTTTGGTGAATTGATGAAGCGGCCGCTGGTGCCGGTTATGGATCCGTTCCTCGAGAACGCGATCGAGCACGGACACGGACACTGATCTTGTTCAACGTTTGGGGTTTCAGGCGGACTGAAACGTCAACATTGAACCCGGAACAGTTAACTTGGAACTTTCTATATGAGTTCAGCTAAACACGAAAAGACGTTCGTTGATTTCGACAAGCCGTATGAACAGAATGTCATCGGCTTCCGCGGGATCGTCTATTTTGGGGTCGGGTTGTTGATCCTGATCGTCGTGACGTTCGGGCTGATGTGGGCGCTGCTCGGCGTGTTTGAGGACCAGGCTAAAACCGACAAAATGTCCAATAACCCGATGCGGATGAGCGACTTCGAAAATCTTCCGAAAGAACCCCGGCTCCAGGCCGCTCCGGGCTTTGGGGTGGATGGGCCGAACGGACGTGTCAATCTGGAATTGATGGCACCTCAATCGGAGTGGCGGGAACTGGAGAAGCAGTACCGGATGATCTGGGAAAAGGGAATGGTTGACAAAGCAACCGGGGCCGTATCTGCTCTCCCGCTAGAGGAAGCGAAGAAAAAGTTGCTCGAGAGAAATCTTAAAGCACGAGCCGGAGCCGAGGCGGAAAAGGCCTACATCGATTCGAAGCTGAGATTCTCGGACGCCAGTTCCGGTAGGGCAGCAACGGACCGACGTCGCTGAGGGGCCGTAAAATGAACATTAAAAGAACAACCTCAAGGATCTGCAGTTTGATCGCGTTTGCGGCGGTTCTTTCGATCTGTTCGGTCTTCGTCTATTCGCAAAAGAGCGAACATTACAATTCACCGCTTTATTCGCCGAAATATTACGATCCGTCCCAAGGGACGGCCAACGGTATTCCCGAGCCGCTCAAGAAGGTCGGGATCGAGCAGCGTCTCGGTGAAGCATTGCCTCTCGATGCGGAATTCAAGGATGAGAACGGCCGAATCGTAAAGCTCGGAGATTATTTCGGCAAGGGCCGGCCCGTCATCATCGCGCTTGTTTATTACGAATGCCCGATGCTGTGCAATCAGGTGCTGAACGGGCTGACCGGTTCGCTTAAGGGCGTTTCGTTCGACGCGGGCAAGGAATTTGACGTGATCGCGGTCAGCTTCGACGCAAGAGAGAATGACAAGCCCGAGCTCGCCAAAAACAAAAAGGCGTCATACATGGGCCGCTACGGCCGTCCGGGAACCGAGAATGGCTGGCACTTCCTCACGGGCAGTCAGGGTTCGATCGACGCGATAACCAAGGCAGCGGGATTCGGATACGAGTGGGACGAAAAAAGCAGCCAGTTCGCCCACGGCAGCGCGATCATGATCGCGACCCCCGAGGGCAAATTATCGCGTTATTTCTACGGCATCGATTACTCCCCCAAGGACCTAAAATTCGGGATCATCGAATCGGCCGAGAGCAAGGTCGGAAGCGTCGCTGACGAATTGATGCTTTATTGTTTCCATTACGATCCGTCAACCGGGAAATACGGCTTCCAGATTCTAAGCGCTCTGCGAATGACCGCGGTCGCGACGGTTCTCGGCATGGGCCTGATGGGCTTCGTGTTCTGGCGAAGGAACAAGAGGGTGAATAGCGAATAACTATTAACTGAAAGCGAATGACGCAGATTTATTAATCTTTAATTATTCGTTATTCACTATTCGACTAGAGAGATTATGCAAACGAGTTCGTGGGTACCATTATTTCCTGAAGCGGCTTCAAGCTTCGCTTGGCAGGTGGACGCTCTCTACTTTTACTTGATCCTGATTAGTGTGGCGTTTACGATCCCGATCGTCGCGGCGATATTTTTTTTCATGGTCAGATACCGTGAAAAGGAAAAGTTCGCCACGCCCGACGAAATGCACGGTTCGATCGTGCTCGAAACCGTTTGGTCGATCATCCCGTTCGTCATTTCGATGACCATCTTCCTCGGCGGGGCCTATGTTTACTATAACCAATACCGCATGCCGGAAGACGGTATGGAAGTTTACGTCGTCGGTAAACAGTGGATGTGGAAACTGCAGCACAGCACAGGCCAGCGAGAGATAAACGAACTCCACGTCCCCGTCGGCCGCAAAGTTAAGCTGACGATGACCACGGAAGATGTGCTGCACGATTTCTCGATCCCCGCCTTTCGCACAAAAGCGGACGTAGTGCCGGGGCGTTATACGTACCTTTGGTTCGAGGCCACTAAGCCTGGAAAATATCATCTTTTCTGCGCGGAGTATTGCGGGCTCAACCACTCGGGGATGGGTGGGTGGATCTACGTGATGGAGCAGCGCGATTTTGACAATTGGCTCGCCGGGAACGAATCCGGCGGAACGCCCGTTCAGCAGGGGCAGGACCTTTTCGAGAACAAACTGGGCTGCGCGTCGTGCCACGCCGGCGGTGCCGACCAGCGCGGTGCGAAACTGGAAGGTATCTATAATAAAGAGGTCAGACTAGTGGGCGGGCAAACCGTCATCGCGGACGACGCATATATCCGAAACTCGATCCTGAATCCCAGCTCGCAAATAGTCGAGGGGTATCAGCCGATCATGCCCACCTTCAAAGGCCAGGTGACGGAGGAGCAGCTCGTCTCGCTCGTGGCTTACATCAAATCACTCAGCGGCGTTACCGGGGCCGCACCGACAGGCACAGGCACGACCGGTTCGTCCACGATGCAGGGTACTTCGACGAACACGAACTCGACCGTGGCACCCCGGGCGGATCGCGGAAATTCAAATACACAGGGCAGTAACCCCAACGCCCCGGCCACGCGGCCGGAGCCGGGCAGGAACAATCAGTAGCGACTTAAAGTTATGCAAAACGTTGATGCAATAGGATCGGCGGATCTCACCGGGCCAACCAAAACGAATTATCTCAGCAACGGTTTTACGCTGAAATCGTGGCTGCTCACCAAAGATCACAAGCGCATCGCGATCATGTATCTGATCACGATCTCGCTGTTTTTTATGGCGGGCGGGCTTTACGCCGCGACGATCAGGCTCGAACTGCTTACGCCGGATACCGATCTCCTAACGTCCGCGACGTACAACAAGGTCTTCACGCAGCACGGCATATTGATGATCTTTTTCTTCCTGATCCCGTCGATACCGGCGGTTTTGGGAAATTTTCTCCTCCCCATCATGATCGGGGCGAAGGACCTCGCGCTGCCGAGGATCAATCTTTTAAGCCTTTATATTTACTGGATCGGCGGAGCCCTCACCGTCTATGCCCTCCTGCAGGGCGGTGTCGATACGGGTTGGACCTTTTACACGCCTTACAGTACGACGTTTTCCAATTCCTATGTCATGGCGGTCGGCCTTGGCATTTTCATCAACGGGTTTTCTTCGATCCTGACGGGCCTGAACTTCATCGTCACTGTGCACACGATGCGTGCGCCGGGGATGACGTGGTTCCGTCTGCCGCTTTTCGTTTGGGCGCAGTACGCGACCAGCCTGGTGATGATCCTCGGTACACCGGTTATCGCGATCACGGTGCTCCTGCTCGCGATCGAGCGTACCGTGCAGGTCGGAATTTTCGACCCTGCGATCGGCGGTGATCCGATTTTGTTCCAGCACATGTTCTGGTTCTATTCGCATCCGGCCGTCTACATCATGGTGCTGCCCGGCATGGGTGTCGTCAGCGAACTTATCTCCAATTTTTCGAGAAAAAAGATATTTGGCTATGAGTTCATCGCGTTCTCGTCGATCGCGATCGCCGTTTTCGGGTTTCTCGTCTGGGGCCACCACATGTTCGTCAGCGGCCAGTCGATCTACGCGGGGATGGTCTTTTCGTTCCTGACGATGGTCGTGGCTATTCCGTCGGCGATCAAGATGTTCAACTGGAGCGCGACGCTATACAAGGGCTCGATCTCATACGACACGCCGATGCTCTACGGGCTCGGGTTCATGGGGCTTTTTCTTATCGGTGGCCTTACAGGCCTCTTTCTCGGCTCGCTGGGCCTCGTCGTCCATCTCACCGATACCTATTTCGTCGTCGCCCACTTCCACTATGTAATGGTGGGCGGGCAGGTGATCGCTTACCTCGGCGGCCTCCATTACTGGTGGCCGAAGATGACGGGCCGGATGTATTCCGAATTCTGGGGCAAAGTGTCCGCGATGCTTGTGTTCATCGGCTTCAATCTGACGTTCTTCCCGCAGTTCATTTTGGGTTATCAAGGAATGCCGCGGCGTTACGCGTCGTACCCCGCCGAACTGCAGGTGCTGAATATCTTCTCCACCGCGGGGGCGTCGGTGCTCGCTGTCGGATTCATCATGCCTTTGATCTATCTCGTCCATTCGCTCTTCTATGGGAAGAAGGCACCGGATAATCCGTGGATGCTCCCGGGGCTTGAGTGGAGAACGAGTTCGCCCCCGCCGACGGAGAATTTCGAGAAGATGCCCGTCGTCACATGGGAAGCTTACGAGTTTGGCGAAGAGAGCGGATTGGATTTGGACGAGGCCCGCCGGAGGGAGTCGGTAACAACGGTTAGTTGATTTTCGATTTGCGAAGGGCGATTTGCGATCGGTAAGGGTCAG
>Ga0307413_10000253_pt1 | contig 16141 bp, 11 predicted proteins | sample DK1Ometagenome_3_FD_203714 | JGI IMG/M metagenome (GOLD analysis project Ga0307413, IMG submission 203714) | Maize rhizosphere microbial communities from greenhouse at UC Davis, California, United States - DK15-O-2 | ecosystem: Host-associated > Plants > Roots > Rhizosphere > Soil | place: USA... | reverse complement strand
GGCTGCCGCCGCTGGCCTTCGGCGCGCACCCGGTGCAGCTCGGCGCCGCGCTGGAGCCCGTCGAGGCGGACCTCGGCCGCACGCTGACCGAGCCGGTGGACGACCCGCTGGTCAAGCGGCTGTCCGCCCGCCGGCTGGTGCTGGACGGGATGTCGCGCGCCGACCTGCTGCGGCCGGCCGGCCGGCACACCCAGCTGCGCACCGCCGCCGGCCGCGAACTGCTCGCCGTCGCCGCCTTCCACGCGGCGCTGCGCGGCGACTGCACCGCCGCCGAGGTGGCGGCCGTCGGTGAGGAACTGGTCGGCCCCGTGGCGCCGGAGGTCGGCGAGACGCATTCGGCGCTGCCGTTCGCCGCGGGCGCGTTGGTGCTGGCCGGCCGCGGCTCGGCGGCCAGGAGCTGGCTTCGGACCGCGAACACGGCGACCGCCGTCGACCCGGTGTGGGCCGCCACGGTCGGCGTGGCGGCCGCGGTGGTCGACCTCGGGGCCGGCGCCAGCGGCCGGGCGCGGGCCGGCGTCGAGCCGGGCATCGTCGCGCTCGGCGCGTCCTGGTTCGACGCGGTGTCCACCACCGGCCTGCTGCTCGCCGCGGCGGCCGTGCGGGCGGACGACCTGAACCTCGCCGAACAGGTGGTACGGCAGTGCGGCACCCGTACCGACCACCCCGCACTCGGCGCGCTGCGCCAGTTCCTGTCCGGCGCGCGCGCCGCCGAGCGCGGCGACCTGGACGAGGCGCTGTCGCGGGTGCTGGACGCCGGCTGGCGGTTGGACCGGCTGGGCTGGCGCAACCCCGCGGTGCTGCCGTGGCGCTCGGCCGCCGCGGTGATCAGGGGCCGGCTGGGCGACCCGGCCGCGGCGATCGAACTGGCCCAGCAGGAGGGCGAGCTGGCCCGCCGGTGGGGCGCCCCGGCGCCGAGGGCCCGCGCCCTGCTGACGCTCAGCGGCCTGCTGCCCGACGGGCAGGGATCGGCCGTCGCCGCCGAGGCACTCGGCGTGCTGTCCGGCGCCGAGGACGAGGGCGAGCGGGCCAGGGCGTCGTTGACGCTGGCCAAGCTGCTGCGGCTGTCCGAACCTCGCGAGGCCGCGCATCACCTTCGGGTCGGTCGCGCGCTGGCACGCAAGCTGGGCATGACCGGCGGGGAACGGCAGGCCACCGGCGGCAACCCCACCCCGGGCGAGCTGACCAGGGCCGAACGACGGGTGGCCGGGCTCGCCGCCGACGGTCGGTCCAACCGGTCGATCGCGGAGGGCGAGGGCGTGAGCGTGCGGGCGGTGGAGAAGCACCTCACCTCGGTGTACCGCAAGCTCGGCCTGTCCGGCCGCAGACAGTTGCGTACCGCATGGCGGCATCAGGACAGCTGACCACGGGGTCCGCGCCGGGTTCGCGAGGATTCCCGAACCACCCGACCGCGGGGTGCGGGGCTTTCGGTGCGGTCGGCAACGCGGCGGCGGACCGGCCGGGCGTCCCGCTGCGCCGATCAGGTGACCGCCGGGTACGGCTGAGTGAACACTCGCGGCAACCGCACCGAAAGAAGCGCGCCGGGCGGGTGCGGCCGTTCGGCCGCCCTGTTCGGTTGTGCCGAAGGCTTTGCGCGCGGGCGTCACATGTCGTTGACGCCACGGAAACACGGTTCCTACCGTGGGACCCGTCCCGCCGCCACTCGAAGCGTGCGGAACGCCCGAGGGCAAAGGTCCTCGTCAACCCACTACCTGGTCACCCGTCCGCGCCCAGCGGCCGACCGGACCGCTGTGCCCGCGGAGGCCTGCCGCGGGTCGACAGCGGTCCGGCCGCGGCGCGGCGGACAGTCACCGCGGCGGCGCCGCGCCCGAGATCACCGACCCGTGCCGGAGAGATGCCGATGACCGATACCACCTCTGGACAACCCCTACGACGCGCCGGAAGACATCCGCTGGCCGTGCTGCGCGCACGATCCGGCTACACGCACGGCGGTTTCGCCCGCCTCGTCGCCGACACCCACGCCGCCCTCGGCTTCGGTCACATGGCCGCCCGCCGGGAGAAGGTGTCCCGCTGGGAGTCCGGCCGGGCCGTGCCGGAGCACACCGCGCAGCTGGCCATCGCCCACCTCATGTCGGTGCCGGACCACGAGGTGCTGCGCCGCGGCTGGCCGCACTGGCTGCACCTGGCCACCGGCGACGCGAGCGCCGTCGACCTGCCGTGGCTCGCCTCGTCGGTGTCCGACGCCGTGCACGACGCCGTGCACGAGCGGCCCGGCGAACGGGCCGACTACCTTCTGGTCAGGGGCCCGGCGGTGCACGGCCTGCTGCGCGACTGGCGCGCCGCGCTGGCCGCCACCCGCACCGGGCCGGCGACCCCGTCGCGGGCCGCCGCGGACGTGCTGACCGACCGCACCGTCGCCACGATCCGGCATCGGCTCGGTGCGCTCATCCACTTCGACTCGCAGTTCTCCGCCGCCTGGCTGTACGCGGCGGCCGCGGCCGAGCTGCAGGGGCTGGCGTCCGTGCTGGCCGAGAGCGAGCCGAGGGCCGACCTGCTGCGCCTGGTGGCCGACGGCGCGGTGCTGTGCGGCCGGCTGGCCCGCCACACCGGCAACCACGTGGCCGCGCAGCGGTACCACCTCGCGGCGCTGCGCGCGGCGACCGCGGCCGGCGACGTGAGGTTGAGCGTCGCGGTGCTGGGCCTGCACATCGGCCAGTACCTCGACCTGGGAGCCGTCGAGGAGGCGCTGACGCTGGCGGACGGGGCCCGCGCGGTGTGCGAGACCGACGAGTTGGGCCCCCGCACTCCGGCGCTGGTGCTCGCCCGGACCGCCGCCGCGCTGGTGCTGTCCGGCGACGACGCCGGCGCGGCGTCGGCCGAGCGGTCGGCCCACGCGGCACTGCTGCGCGGCGGGACCAGCCCGGCGCCGGTGCGTTCGGTCGACTCGGTGTGGATCGACCTGGTGCTCGGGTCGGCCCGCCTGCGGCGGGGTCAGCCGGACCAGGCTGTGCAGCGGTTCGAGCGGCTGCTGTCGCAGCCCGCCCAGCGCCGGCCACCGCTGCAGACGGCCTGCTACCTGCTGCAGGCCGCCGACGCGCTGACCGCCACCGGCCGGTCGGCCGCCGCCCGCGAGGTTCGCGACCGCGCCGTTCACCTGCTCAGCGGCACCCGTACCGCCACCCCCGCCGCCCAACCCGCCTGACCGACCGCGCGAGTCCTGCGTTTCGGCCCGCGAGTCCCCGTTGCGCAAACGCGGGGCTCGCGGCCCCGAACGCAGGACTCGCGCCGCTCACCTCACAGGTCGAGGGCGGCTCGGGCGATGGCGTCGGCGTCCTCCAGGGTGACCGAGCCGACCCCGGGGCGGATGCCCGCCGCGGTGGCCCAGTGCACGGTCTCGGTGGGCACGCCGTAGGCGAAGCGCCCCGGGTGCGGCCGGCCGAGGGCGTCCACCAGGCGGTACGGCCGCCCGGACACGTCCAGCCCGCCGGACTCGTACGGCGCCGCGGGGTCCGGCACCCGGTACGGCCGGCACTGCCCGGTGTCCAGCAGCTGGCGCAGCAGCGGGTTCGTCGTCCGCAGCAGGTCGATGTCGGACACCCGGGCGTCGATGAGCGTGCTCACACCGACGACCGACTCCCGCACTCCGCGCGCGCCGATCATGAACCGGGCGGGATCCTCCCGCGTGCGCACGAAGGTGCCCGGTCCGGTGACCCGCAGCACGCCGGCCTCGATGAGCGCCAGCATCTCCTCCACCCGCGACGCGGGCGGCCCGATCGACAGGTGCGCGTTCAGCGGGTTGTACCAGCTGACCACGTCCTCCCGGTACGACGAGCCGGTCACGCCGCCGTGGTCGACCACCTGCCGGACCTCGTTGCGCAGGTCCCGCAGCACGTCGAGCGCGGCCTTCAGCGGATCGGTCACGTTGCCCCGGCGGGCGTGCCGCAGGTCGTCGCGGAGGTGCTCGATCAGCCAGCTCTCGAACTCCTCGGGCGAGCCGAAGTCGTCGGGACCGCAGGGGTTCTCCAGCCGCTCCCAGGACCAGTGGTCGGCCGGGCGGATGCCGCAGGAGCGCAGCACCAGGTCCCGGTCCTCCTCGGTCGCGGCCAGGTACCGGTTCTCGAACACCACCGCGGCGAGGTCGCCGCGCCGTTCGCGCACCAGCGCCTTGTAGTACACGGTCTGCACCTCGAGGCCGACCAGCGGCCAGACGTCACGGCGGAAGTCCAGCTCGGGCCGCTGCCGCAGCGACTTGATCCGGCCGGGGGTGAGCAGCAGCGGCAGGTGCCGGCCGGCGGCGCCCTTCTCGTTCTCCCCGCGAGCGTGGTGCGGGATGCCGCGCCGGCAGCCGGCGACGATCCGCGGCTCCTCACCGGAGGGCAGGTACCGCAGCCCCTCGCCCCACGGCACGAACTTCCCGCCGCGTCCTTCGGTGAGCATGCTCAGGAAGTCGAAGAACACCAGCCCGAGCCCGCGCATGCCGACCTCGCTCCCCGGGGCGATGCCGTCCAGCCGGACGTCCGCCGGGTTGCCCGGCGGCACGTAGTGCAGACCGGTCCGCTCGGCGAACCGCGCCAGCGCGACCTCCTCCGCGGTGAGCTCGGTCGGGCTGTGGCCCAACGCGAGCACCACCGCGTCCAGCCCGGCGATCTCGGTGCCGGTGGACAGGGTCAGCACCTGTCCGCCGGACGCGTCGCGCAGCGCGATCGCCGAGTGCCGGTGCTCGACGAACCGCAGCGACGGCGGCGCCTGTTCACGCAACCGCGTGTAGACCCAGGACATGTAGTGCCCGCACTGGGCGCGGGTCGGGTAGTCGTCCGGGCCGAGCGCCCTCGCGTCCCCCAGCCCGGACACCATGTCGGAGTCCGGGCTGCGCAGCCACTCGTACAGGCTGGGGCCGGGCACGATCGGGCCCTCGCACAGCACGCTGTCGTCGGTGTACTGGCTGACCTGCGAGGTGATCGTGTTCATCAGCAGCATCGGCGGCTGGCCGGTGCGCCACACCCGCCCCGGCCCCGGCGGGTAGGGGTCCACGACATGGACGACCACGGGCCCGGGTCCGGTGTGGTTGGCGCGCAACCGTTCCAGCACGGCCAGCCCCCGGGGGCCCGCGCCGATGACGGCGAGGGTCTTTCCGGACTCGGGCACATCGTCCTCCTTCGTGGCTGCGACGGGTCGGCGCGGCCAGCCGACTGATCACTCCGGCCGACTGATCACTCCGACCGGCTGATCACTCCGATTGGGCACCGGCGGGCACGCCCGCACGACGCTCGGCCTCGGCGACCAGGGCGCCGAACGTCATGTCCAGCAGGGTGTCCAGCTCGTCGTCACTGAACTGGGCGCCGTGGTCGCCGAGCTGCATCACCAGCTCGGCCAGTGACAGCGACTCCAGCTCGAGGCCGCCCTCGCCGAGCACCGTGTCGTCCTCGACGCCGGACACGTCGAAGTTCATCTGGCGCAGGGAGTCGACGACGACGGTCCGCATGTTCTCTGGACGCGTGTTCTCGGGCATGGCGAAACCTCCGAAGTGGGTTCAGGCGAACCCGGGGGTGGGTGTGGGTGTGCCCCGCTGGCGCGGGGTGCTCGGCGGGCGGGGCCGGGTGCCCCGACCGGTCAGGGTTCGTCGGCCGGGTCGGCGGGTGCCGATCCGGTGTGCGGGCCGTGCGCCCATCGCAGAGCCCTGCCGACGAGCGCGTCGGCCGAGCCCAGGTACTCCTGCGGTTCGAACAGCCTCTTGGTGTCGACGGGAATGCCGCTCTCGTCCCGCAGCGCTCGGGCCAACGCGCCGGGCACGTCGTCCGGGTCCTCGGCGAGCGCCCCGGCGACCAACTCCTTGGCGCGGCGGCGACCGACGACCGGGGCGAGCTGGGCGACCACCCGCTCGGTGAGCAGCGCGCCGCCGGTGATCGCGGTGTTGCGGGCCATCCGGGCGGTGTCCACCACCAGGCCCTCGACCAGCTCGACGGCGGTGTGCGCGGCGCCACCGGTGAGCCGCAGACACTCGCGCAGCGGCTGCCACTCGGCGTGCCACGCGCCGGCCGGGCGCTCGTCCTCGGCGACCATCGCCTGGGCGAGGACCACGGCGAACACCGGCACCTGGCGGGCGGCCGCGGCGATCAGCGTGCTGAGTACCGGGTTGCGCTTCTGCGGCATGGCCGAGGACGCGCCCCGGCCGGCCGCGGCCGGCTCGGCCAGCTCGGCGATCTCGGTGCGGCTCTGCACCAGCACGTCGGCGGCGACCTTGCCGAGCGCGCCCGCGGCGAACGACAGCGCCGCGGCGACGTCGGCGATCGGGGCGCGGTTGGTGTGCCACGGCAGCGGCGGCGCGGTGAGCCCGAGCTCGGCGGCCATCAGCCCGGGCAGCCGCAGCTCCGGCAGGTCGCCGTTGTCCACTCCGGTCACCGCGGCGACGTGCTCGTGGTAGCCGGCGAGGGTGCCGACCGCGCCGCCGAGGGACACCGGCAGGCCGGCCGTGAGCAGGGCGTCCACCCGGTCGGCCGCAGTGCGGACCAGCATCAGCCAGGTGGCGGCCTTGAGGCCGAACGTGGTCGGCAGCGCGTGCTGGGCCAGGGTGCGCGCCACGGCGAGGGTGTTCCGGTGCTCGGCGGCGATGCCGGCCAGCGCCTCGGCGACGCGCAGCAGGTCGGCCCGCAGCAGCTCCAGCGCGCGCCGGGTGACCAGCATGGCCGCGGTGTCGAACACGTCCTGGCTGGTGCAGCCCGCGTGCACGTGGTCGGCGAGTGCCGGGTCGCGGCGGGCGACCGCCTCGGTGAGGTCGCGGACGAAGCCGACCACCGGGTTGGCCGCGTCGCGGGACCTGCGCGCGATCGACACCACGTCCAGGTCGGCGCCGGCGGCGCGGATCGCGGCGGCGGTGCCGTGCGGTACCACTGCGAGGGTGGCCTGCGCGGTGGCCAGCGCCGCCTCCGCCTCGACCATCGCGGCCAGCCAGGCACCGTCGCCGGTGACCGCCTCGACCGGCGTGCCGGCCCAGACCGGTGCGAGCAGGCCGCTGTCCGGACCCGGTCGGAATGTCTCGCTCATCGTGTTCCCAAGAGGTCGAACCGATCCGAACTGTCCTGTTCGGACACCTGTGGCCAGGCGACCAGATCCACCGGAGCGGGCCGTCCGGTGTGGACGAACCCGGCGACCACCTCGCCGCCGGTCGGCCGGGCCAGCCGCAGCACCTCACCGGTCCACGGCAGTTGCCCGCTGTTGCGCACACCGCGCAGCACGCACGGCCCGTTCGCGGCCGGCCGCACCAGGTCGACGTCGCGCGCACCCGCGGCGAGCCCCCGGCCGGTGGCCTTCACCGCGGCCTCCAGCAGCGTCCAGGCACCGAAGAAGTGCGCCGGGTCGTCCAGCGTGCCGAGCGCGATGGCCATCGGGTAGACCGCCTCCAGCACCCTGGCCGGCTCACGCACCGGGCGCAGCGCCTCGACGTCGACGCCGAGCGGGCCGTCGGCGGACAGCGCCAGCAGCAGGCAGCCGTCCGACCGCGACCAGCTGACGTGCGTGTCGGGGTGCGCCGGCAGCCACGGCCCGCCGCCGTCGCGGTGCGCGACCCGCAGCCGGCCGGGCGGCTCGCCGAGCGCCTGGCCGAGCAGTACCCGCACCACCCAGCGGGACAGCAGGAAACCGGCGCGGGTGTCGGGTCGCTTGCCGGCGGCCCGGTCCAGGTCGGCCGCCCCCAGGTCGTCGGGCCGCACCACGCCCGCGCGGTTCAGCGCCGGGTCGCGGAGGTCGACCAGCCAGCCCCGGACCACCCCGCCGGTCACCCCGCCACCGCCCGCACCGCGGGCACCCGCGCACCGCACACCGACCCGGGGGCGCGGACCGGCGCGACCACGTGCAGGTCCCGCTCGCCCGGCCGGAGCACCGCGATCGCCACGGTGCGCTCACGGCGGATGTCGCCGTCCGGCGCGACGAACAGCGGCGGCGTCGACAGCAGCGCGAGGTGCTCGTCCACCGAGGCGTCGCGGGCCAGCCCGGCCATCCGCTTCGCGCACTCGTCGAGCCGGCGGATCGAGGAGTTCCTGGCGAACACGTTGACCTGGTCGAAGATGGCGAACTCGTGGTGCAGGAAGTGGTTGGTGTGCACGGTGGCCCGGGAGCGCACCACCCGCCGCTCGCCGTCCAGGAGCTCCACGAACGCGGTGCCGTTCGGGTCGCACAGGGTCAGCGACCGCGAGCTGGCCAGCCGCAGCGAGCCGAGCACCTCGATCGCCTCGTCGACCGAGCCCGCGGTGTCCAGCACGTGCCGGATCGCCAGGTACGGCGGCACCCCCGGCCGCCACCGGCCGCCGACCACCAGGTTGATGCCGACGGCGAGGCCGTCGCTGTTGACGCCCAGGTAGCCGAGCAGACCGCCGAAGCTGAGCGTCAGCACCGTGCGCGGGCTGCCCCTGCGGGCCACCGACAGCACCGCGAGCACGTCGTCCAGGTCGCCGTTGAGGTCGACGGTCTGGGCGAGCACCGGGTGCTCGCCGGCCCGCGAGTAGGTGGTGCAGTCCGCCGCGGACCGGCTGGCCCGGAAGCCGATCACCTCGCGGCGCGCCTGCAGCAGGACCGCCTCGGCGAGGGTGAGCCCGGCGCCGTCGGCGAGGCCGTGCACCTCCTCGGCGAGGTCCGGGGTGTCCGCCTCGATCACCTCGAGGTGGCGCATCAGCTCCGGGGTGATCCCGGCCAGCGTCAGGGGGGTGTCCACCAGCGCGTTGACCCTGGCCAGCCGGTCGTCGACGAACGAGCGCAGCACCGGGGCCAGCGCGCGGCCGTGGGCCCGGCCGATCTCGGCCGGGTCGCCCGCCAGCTCGAGCACCGGCACCGCGGCGGGTGGGGTCACCGCGGTCACGACAGCATCCCGGTGACCAGCTCGGAGCGCACCCGCGGCCAGTCCGCGCGCACGACGCCGTAGAACACCGCGTCCCGCCTGCGGTTGCCGGGCATCGGGTTGTAGCTGCGCAGGGTGCCCTCCTCGACCGCGCCGATGCCGAGCAGGCCCTTGCGCGCCCGCAGGTTCAGCGCGTCGGTCTTGAACTCGACCCGTTCGGCGCCGAGCACCTCGAAGGCGTGCCGCAGCAACAGGAACTTGGCCCGCCGGTTGACGCCGGTGCCGCGGTGACCGGCGCCGAGCCAGGACCAGCCGATCTCCAGCCGGCCGTCGGCCTGGGCGATGTTGCCGTAACTGCTGCTGCCCGCGACGGCGCCGGTGCGGCTGTCCTCGATGACGAACACCACCCGCCTGCCGTCGGCGTGGTCGGCGAGCGTGGCGTCGAAGAACGTGTCGAACTCCTCGCTGGTCCGCACCCGGGACACGAAGTAGCGCCAGATCTCGGTGTCCAGCGCGATGGCCCGCATCGGCTCGCGGTCGCGCGGGTGGATCGGGCGCACCCGCACCGCGCCGTCGTCCATGGCGACCGCGGCGGAGCGGGTCCACGGCGTGCAGGCCCGGCCGGCGTGCCGGCGCAGCGCGGCGACCATGTCGTTCGGGGTGCGGATGACCGCCAGGTCGTCCTCGGTGAACTGGGTCAGCGGCACCTTCGTCTCGTCGCAGACGGAGGTGAGCAGCACGGTCATCAGCAGCGAGGTGAGCCCGTGCACGTCGCGCAGGTCGGCGTCGAGGTCGAGCCCCGCCGGATCGGTCCCGCCGTCGGGTCCGTCCTCGGCGAGCCGGGCCAGCGTGGCGCGCACCACGTCCTCGATCTCGTCAGTCGACTCGTACATGGATACCTTCCCTGGGGTCGTCGATCCGGGGGCGGAACCGGTCCCGGATCCGGGCGCGCCGCGGTTTCGCCTGTGACGTCAGCAAACCGTTCAGCTGGGTGAAGGCCTCGTCGGCGACGATCACCCTGGCGACCCGCTCGTCCGGCCGCAGCCGGGCGTTGGTGCCGGCGAACGCCTCGGCCAGCTCCCGGTCGTCGAGGTCCGCCGGCGGCGACGTCGGTGACACGACCGCGACCAGCCGGCTCTTCACGTGGTAGACCACGCACTCGGCGACGGCGGCGTGCTCCCGGAACGCCTCCTCGATCCCGCGGACCAGCACCTTGCGGCCGTTGTCGAGGACGATCGCGTCGTCGGCCCGGCCGGTGATGTACAGGAAGCCGTCGTCGTCGACGTAGCCGGTGTCGTTGGTGCGGATCTCGCCGTCGACGAACACCGCGTCCGACTCCCCGGGCCCGGCATGCTCGTAGCGGTCGGCCACCGGGAAGTCGGCGGCGATGCGCAGCACGCCCTCGTCGTCGAAGCGGATCCGCTTGCCGGGCAGCACCCGCCCGACGCTGCCGGTCCGGCTCGCGCCGGGGTGGTTCTTGCTGACGATGCAGGTCTCGTTGAGCCCGTATCCCTCGTACAGCGGCAGGCCGACGTCGAAGTAGAACTCGATCATGGACGGCCGGGCCGGCGCGGACCCGGTCCACAGGTAGCGCACCCGCGGCCCGAACGCGGCGCGGGCGGCGGCCTTGACGTCGCCGGTGCGGGCCGCGGTCATCTCGATGCGTTTCTGCGCCGCCTCGTAGAACCCGGGCACGCCCATCACCACGGTCGGCTCGGTGCGGCCCATCGCCTCGAACGCGGCGTCCGGGGTGCTGAGCACGACGTCGTGCCCGTGGCGCAGCGCCGAGTAGATCCAGTAGCGCTGCTGCAGCAGCGACAGCGGCAGGAACACGAACAGGTCGTCGCCCGGACCGTGCCGGAAGATCTCCTGGACGGCGGCGAGCGAGCTGTCCGCACTGCCCACCGAGGCGGTCATCGACTTGGGCACGCCGGTGCTGCCGGAGGTGAACTTGAGTGCCAGCGGCTCGGCCGGCCCCCTCGGCCGCGACGGCGCAACCGGTCCGCGCGGCTCGCTCAGCGCCCACACCTGCGACAGTTGCCGTACGCCGGTGCCGGCCTGCCGCCGGTCGGTGTACAGCGCGTGCAGGCCGTAGCGGGCGCACAGGTCCTCGTCCGGGTCGAACCCGGCCGGGTCCATGCCGGCGACGACGGCGCCGGCGTGCAGCGCGGCGAGGTCGAGCAGCACCCAGTCGAGCTGGTTGGCGGCCAGCACGCCGATCCGGTCGCCGGGCCGCAGGCCCCGCTCGACGAGCCTGCCGGCGAGCGCGACCGCCCGGTCGTACAGCTCGGTGAGCGGCAGCACCCGGTCCTCGCCGAGCCGCACGCAGCGCAGGACGGCGCCGGGCGCCGGCCGGTTGGTCAGGATGTGGTTGACCGTGGAGTCCGACACGGCGTCCAGCCCGACCACACCGGCGGTCACCGCACACCGCCCAGCACCGGCTCCGCCTCGACCGGCCGCCAGGCCGGGTCGGCGAAGAACTCGCGGTCGGCGAGCGTCACCGGGGTGCCCGGCGCGAGCAGGTCGACCTGGCCCGGCCAGCTGCCGAGGTCCACCCCGCCGAGCGACCCGGCGAGCGCGGCGGCGAAGCGCGGCATCACCGGGGCGGCGGCGAACGCGAGCAGCCGGGCGGCGGCGAGCTCCAGCGCCAGCGCGGTGCGCGACCGCGAGTCCTCGTCGGCCAGATCGGACTCCCTGGCCGAGAACGTGATCACATCGTCCACAATGGAGTCGAGGACGCGCGCGGCGCGGTTGAGCGAGAAGCCGTCCCCGCCCAACGCGGTGCCGGCCTCGGCGAGCCGGGTGCCGAGCACGGCGAGGAACGCGCTGTGCTCCAGCGTCCAGGTGCCGGCGTCCGGCGCCTGGCCGCCGTGTCCGGCCGCCACCCTGGCCCCGAGGCCGTTCAGCCACGGCTGCCAGGTGTCCAGCAGCCGGTCGCGCACCACCCGTTCGTAGTCGGCGGTGCCGAAGTTGGTCCGCCTGCCCTCCGGCCGGGTCCGGGACAGGTAGTAGCGGACCGCGTCGACGCTGCGCTCGTTGAGGATCTCCTTGCCCCACACCGCGTGCCGGCGGCTGGTGGAGAACTTGGCGCCGTCCAGCAGGTAGAACTCGTTGACGTGGTAGTCGATGTCCGGGTCCCAGCCGGGATGGGCGAGCTTGTACAGCACCGGGTAGAGCAGCGAGTGGTAGAAGGTGTTGTCGTAGCCGAAGAAGTGCACGATCTTCCAGTCCGCGGCCGGCTCCGCGGCGCGCCAGGCCGAGCCGTCGCTGTTCCGGGCGTCCTCGCGTCGGCCCAGCGCCTCGATGCCGTACAGGAACCCGTAGGCCATCTCCGGCCACACCCACACCACCTGGCCGGACACGTCGGTCTCGGCCGGCGTGACGCCCCAGTCGGCGGGGTGGCTGACCGGCAGGTCGAAGGTCGGCCTCGCGAACACCCGCCGGGCCAGTTCCCGCAGCCGGGCCGGCACCCGGCCGTGCCGGTGGTGGTCGGTGACCACGTCGGCGAAGTCGTGCAGCGGCAGCGTGTAACGGGTCACCTCGGCACGCACCGGCAGGTCGCCGGAGCGGGTACGCGGCTCGCGCAGGTCGACGCACAGGTTCGGCTCGCCGCACTCCTCGCAGATGTTGCCGCTGGTCGGCCCGCCGCAGCCGGGGCAGCCGCCGGACACCGAGCCCTCGTAGACGTAGGCGCCGGTGCTCGGGTCGGTCAGCGCCGGACCGGTCCTCGCCCGGACCACGCCGGAGGCCAGCACCGCGCTGAAGAAGTCGCGCAGCCCGTCCCGGTATCCGGCGGCGGTGTCGGTGACCGTGTACTGGTCGACGCCGACGTCGAGCAGCCGCAGCGTCTCGGCGATCTCGGCGCTGTAGTGCGCTGCGGTCTCGGCCGGCGTGCCGCCCTCCGCACGGGCCCGGTCCACCACGTAGCTCTGGTAGTCGTCGCTGCCGGTCAGGTGCCAGGCGCGCACCCCGTTCATCCGCTGGAACCGCACGTAGGCGTCCGCCCCGAGGTACGGCCCGGACAGGTGGCCGAGGTGCAGGTCGCCGTTGGGGGTGGGCGGGGTGGAGAAGACGAACACCGGCCGGTCGCCGGTGCGCGGCAGCCGGGGCGCGGCCGCTCTGGCCGAGGTGGCGCCGTCGCGCCAGTAGAAGCTGGTGAACATCAGCTGCTCGTCGCCGGTGTTCTGCACCACGTGCCGGTCGAACGGTTCCATCACCGCGACCGTGCCGGGCGCGACCGGGGTGCGGCTGCCGTCGGCGGCCACCACGACCCCGGTGCCGGAGACGAACAGCAGCACCTCGTTCTCGTCGTGGTTGTCGGGATGGGTGCGGCACCCGGGTTCCACCACGCCCCACGACCCGGCGACATCGGTCGCGCCCGGCAGCGGCATGGGCATGCTCGCCATCCGGATGCCGAAGGTGTCGGCCAGCTCGGCCGGGTCGAAACTGGTGACGATCACAGCAGGGTCCTCTCCGGGATGGGCATCTCACACATGGCGTGCCACGGGGCCGCGTCGGAACGGGTGACGATCACAGCAGGGTCCCGACCCCGATGGGCAGTTCGAGCAGGGCCGCCGCCTGGTCGGCGATCGCCGGGGCCAGCCGGTAGCCGGAGCCGTTGGCGGCCCCGGCGAACACCACCCGGCCGTGGTCGTCCAGGGTGCGCACCAGCGGGATCCGGTCGGCGCTGTAGGCGTCGCTGAACACCCGGCCGGACAGGACCCGGCACGAGAACGGCACCCCCGCCAGGTCCGGCGCCCAGCGCCGCAGGCAGGACAGCGCCTCGGCCACGTCGTGCGGGTCGAGGCCGACGGCGGCGCCGTCCGGGTCCACTCCCCAGCGGGTGCTGGTGTAGCTGAACAGCCAGCGGTCCGGCAGCGGCAGCAGGAACGCGTCGTCGTCGTGGAACACCACGGCCGGCGCGCCGGGCTCGGGCCGGACGTCCAGGTGCAGCGCGACGACCTTCTTCACCGCCAGGCCCGCGCTCGCGGTGAGCGAACGCCAGGCCGGCTCGTGCACCCACGGACCGGGACACAGCAGCACCCGGTCGGCGGTCAGCTCGGCGCCGCTGCCGAGACCGAGCCGCACGCCGCGCGGACCGCTGTCCAGCGACACGACCCGCACGCCCTCTCGCAGCCGTACCCGCGGGCTCAGCTCGGCGGCGAGCGCCCTGGTGAGGTCACCGACGTCGGCGCGGTGCGCGTGCGCGCACGACCAGACCCGGCCGTCCGGCGGCAGTGTCAACCGTGGACACGGCGGGCCGGGAAGGGCGTCCGGCCCGGCCGGCTCGAGGTGCAGGTAGGTGGTGGTCAGCTCCTGTGTCCCGGCCCGGGACAGCACCAGCATCGGCACCGGGTGGATCGGCAGCTCCGGTCGGCGCCGGGCCAGCCCTTCGTAGAAGTACTGGCTCTGCGCGGACATCCGGCGCACCACGGCCGAGGCGCCGCGCGGGAAGTGCAGCCCGGCCGAGCGTCGCGACGCGCCCGACCCCACCGCGTCCTTGTCCAGCAGCACGACGTCGGCACCGGGGTTGCGGGCGGCGATCTCCCTGGCGGCCAGCACCCCGACGATGCCGCCGCCCACCACCGCGTAGTCCGCGGTCCACTCGTTGTCGGGCACCCCGGCGGTCACGGCGCGATCACCCGCTGCCGCTCCCCGACCGGTGTCCACGCGGCGAACGCGGCCAGTGGGTCGCGGCCGCGGACGCCCCGGATGCGGTCGGCGATGCGCTTGCCGCGCCAGGCGACCAGGCTGAGGTTCGGGTCGGCCAGCCCGCGCTGCACCCGGGCCGCGTTCTGCACGAACAGCGCCCGGTCGGCCGGGCCGTCCCACACCGCGGCGAAGTCCCTGTCCACCTGGATCTCCTCGCCGACCCGGCGGAACCGGTGCGCGAGCGGCTTGAGGAAGTCCACCCGCGCCGGCCGGAACCCGGTCGCCCAGATCACCACGTCCACCTCGACCTGCTCCAGCTCACCGGTCTGCAGGTGGGTGCAGGACACCCGCCACGCGCCGCCGCCGATGCCGTCCACCGCGACCACCTCGCGGTGCGGGCGCAGCGGGCACTGCGGGGCCACCTCGTTGAGGAAGTGGTGCTGGTACAGCGCCTGGTAGATGGCGCGCAGGGTGGGCTCCGAGACGCCGTCGCTGGCCAGGATGTGCCGGTCGTTGTGCGCCCGGCGCAGGTCGAGCTCCAGGCCGGCGAAGTGGTCGGAGTAGCAGGGCATGAAGAACTCGTTGGTGAACGGCGAGTCGTCCATCGGCAGGAACGTCGGCCGGCGGCTGATCCAGGTCACCGACTCGGGCAGCTCACCGGCCGGGCGCGACAGCAGGTCCAGGAACGCCTCCGCGCCGGACTGGCCGCCGCCGACCACCGCGACCCGCTTGCCGGCGAGCGCCCTGGCCCGCGGCATGAACTCGGACACGTGGAACTGCGACGGGATCGAGTCGATCAGCGCGAACGGCGGCGTCCACGGCTCGGTGCCGACCCCGACCGAGATGTTCTCCGTCCAGATGCTGCGCCGGTCGGTGTGCACCCGGAACAGCTCGTCGAACTCGACCTCGAGGACCTCCTCGCCGAACGCCACGTCCGGGTTCCGGTTCGCCGCCCAGGCCAGGTAGTTGCGGAACTCCAGCCGTGGCACGGCGTCGAAGCCGGCGTTCAGGAAGTGGTACATCCGCCCCATCTCGGTGAGGTAGGCGGTGAACGAGAAGGGGTTGGTCGGGTCGACCAGGCTGACCAGGTCCTTGAACATCGAGACCTGCAGTCCGGCGCCGGGCACCTGCTGACCGTCGTGCCAGCCGAAGTCCGGCTTGCGGTCGAGGAACAACGCCGGTGTGTCGGCGTGGTCGTGCAGGAAGGCGGCGAGGCTGAGGTTGGAGGGCCCCACGCCGATTCCGACGCACTTGTAGGGCTTCGTGCGCTCACCGATCCCGGTCTGGTGCGCAGGCCCTGCGATCCTCCGGTGCGACATGCTGCTCCTCTAGCTGGCGGGTGGGTTGCGGCGCTGACTGGCTGTCCGGCTCTCCTGGCGGGTCAGCGCCGACCCGGACGTAGGGACTCGGCGACGATCGACCGCTGGATCTCGGAGGGGCCCTCGTAGATGCGCAGCGAGCGGATCTGGCGGTAGAGGCGCTCCGGCAGGCTGTCGGCGACCAGCCCGGCCGCGCCGAAGACCTGCACCGCCGTGTCGACGGCCTCCTGGGCCGTCTCGGTGGCGAGCAGCTTGGCCATCGCCGACGTGCGCGGGAAGCCGCGGTGGCCGCGCGAGCCGCTGTCGGCCTCCCACGCGGCGCGCGCGACGAGCAGGTCCGCGGCGGCGAGCCGCACCTCGAGGTCGGCGATGTCGGCACGCACCG
>Ga0307413_10000251_pt1 | contig 16164 bp, 14 predicted proteins | sample DK1Ometagenome_3_FD_203714 | JGI IMG/M metagenome (GOLD analysis project Ga0307413, IMG submission 203714) | Maize rhizosphere microbial communities from greenhouse at UC Davis, California, United States - DK15-O-2 | ecosystem: Host-associated > Plants > Roots > Rhizosphere > Soil | place: USA... | reverse complement strand
GCGAGCGGCACGTCGCCGAGTTCCTCGCCCGGCTGCGCGAGGGCGACGGCGAGCACCCGCCGCTCGCCGCGTCGTCCGCGGCCCGGGCCGTGGTCGCGGTTCGCGGCCTGCACCGCTTCGCGGTCCACGAGGGCATCGTCGACACCGACCCGGCCCGCGAGGTCCGTCCGCCCACCCCGCCGCGCCGGCTGCCGAAGGCGTTGCCGGTCGCCGACGTGCTGCGACTGCTGGAGACCCCGGTCGGCGACGGTCCCGCGCCACTGCGCGACCGGGCGCTGCTGGAGGTGCTGTACTCCACCGGCGCGCGCATCTCCGAGGTGGTCGGCCTCGACCTGGACGACGTGGACGCGGGGGAGCGGACCGTGCTGCTCGCCGGCAAGGGCGGCAAGGAGCGGCTGGTGCCGATCGGCCGGCCGGCGCTGGAGGCGCTGCAGGCGTACCTGGTGCGGGCCCGTCCCGGTCTCGCCGCCCGCGGCAGGGGCACGCCCGCAGTGTTCCTCAACCAGCGCGGCGGCCGGCTCAGCAGGCAGAGCGCCTGGCAGACGCTGAAGGTGGCGGGGGAACGGGCCGGACTCGCCGCGTCGATCTCGCCGCACACGCTGCGGCACTGCTTCGCCACCCACCTGCTGGAGGGCGGCGCGGACGTGCGGGTGGTGCAGGAGCTGCTCGGTCACGCCTCGGTGACCACCACCCAGATCTACACGCTGGTCACCGTGACGACCCTGCGCGAGGTGTACGCGACGGCGCATCCGCGGGCGCTGTCCGCGGGATCAGGTGCTCGGCGGACCCCAGCATCCGGCTGACCAGCCCCGCGTAGTCGGCACCGATCTTCTCCGGGTCGCCGACGGTGTACCAGCGGGCCACGTCCACGCCCAGCGACAGCACCGCGCGGGCGGCCACCTTCACGTCCGCCACCGCGAACACCCCGGCCCGCATCCCGCGCGCGATCACCTCGCGGACTTCGCGCTCGGACTGCCGGCGCAGCTCCGCCACCTCGAGGTAGTCCTCCTCGTCGAGCGCGTGCAGCTCGTACTGCACCACCCTGGCGACCCGGTGCCGGCGGGCGTGCCAGGCGACGAACCGCCGGACAAGCCGGTCCATCGCCTCGACCGGATCCGCCACCGCGGCCGCCTCGCGCAGCAGGTCCAGCGCCCGCTGGTGGCCGCTGCGGCTGATCGCGGAGAGCACCGCCGCCTTGGAGGGGAAGTGCACGTACAGCGCGGCCGGGCTCATCCCGGCGGCGGTGGCGATGTCGCGGGTGGTGGTGGCGTGATAGCCGCGCTCGGCGAACAGGTCGACCGCGGCCGCCATCAGCCGCCGGGCGGCCTCCGGCCGGACGTCCGGCCAGAGCTCCTCCGGCGCCTCGGTTCCGGTCACGCTCTCGGTCACCGCCGGATCACCGTCATTGCGGCCCCGGCAGGTCGACCAGCTCGGCGAGACTCGCCCGGTGCCGGCCCGGCGTGCCGAGTGCCAGCTCGTTCGCCTTGGCCCGCTTCAGGTACAGGTGCGCCGGGTGCTCCCAGGTCATGCCGATGCCGCCGTGCAGCTGCACCGCCTCCTCCGCGGCGTGCACCGCGGTCGACGCGCACAGCGACTGGGCGACGCTGACCGCGACTGCTGCGTCCGGGTCGCCGTTGGCCAGCGTGTCCGCCGCGTAGCGGGCCGCGGCGCGGGCCACCGCCAGCTCGCCGAACAGGTCGGCCAGCCGGTGCTTGAGTGCCTGGAACGACCCGACCGGACGGCCGAACTGGTAGCGCTGCTTCACGTACTCCACAGTGGACTCGAGGCAGTAGTCGGCGATGCCGACCTGCTCGGAGGCGAGCAGCCCGGCGCCGGCCAGCAGCGCCGCCCGCACCGCCGCCGCGCCGTCGTCGGTCAGCGTCGTGGACGCGGCACCGTCGAACGACACGTCGGCGACCGGCCGGGTCAGGTCCAGCGGGACCGCCTCGGTGACGGCCACCGCCGACGGCGCGGCGGCGTCCACCGCGTGCAGCTCCACCCCGTGGGGGCCGGCCACCGGCACCACGAACACGTCCGCCACGTCGGCGCCCGCGACGCTGCGCACCGTGCCGGTGAGCCCGCCACCGGTCGCGCGCACGGTCGGCTCGACGTCCGGCCACGCGGTGAACGGCACCGCGAGCGCCGCGGTCCGCTCGCCCTCGGCGACCGCGCGCAGTACGCCCGCCGCGCCCGGACCCGCGGCCAGCAGCGCGTTCGTGGCGAGCACCGAGCTGGCCAGGAACGGCACCGGGGCGAGCGAGCGGCCCAGCTCCTCCAGCACGACGGCGACCTCGCGGGCGCTCGCGCCCTGGCCGCCCAGCTCCTCGGGCACCGGCAGCCCGGTCACCCCGACCTGGGTGGCCAGCGTGCGCCACAGGTCGAGGTCGATGCGCTGGTCGGACTCGACCCGGCGGAGCAGGTCAGCCGGGGCGCAGCGGCTGGCCAACAGGCCCCGCACACTCGCCCGCAGGTCCTCCTCGACGTCGCCGTAGAGCAGATTCGCCGCGGTCGCTGTGTTCACTTGGGCAGGTCCTTCCAGGCGACGTCCTTGTCGGTACGAGGTTCCGACGGCAGGCCGAGCACCCGCTCGGCGACGATGTTGCGCAGGATCTCCGAGGTTCCGCCCTCGATGGAGTTGCCCTTGGCGCGCAGGTAGCGGTAGCCGGCCTCGCGGCCGAAGTAGTCCACCTGCTCCGGCCTGCGCAGGGTCCAGTCGTCGTAGCGCAGCCCGTCCTCGCCGAGCAGCTCCACGTTCAGCCCGGACAGCGCCTGCGCGTTGGTGGCGAACAGCAGCTTCATCGCCGAGCCCTCCGGGCCGGGTTCACCGGCGGCGAGCTGCTGGCGCAGCCGGGTGCCGGCCAGGCGCATGCCCTCGGCCTCGGTCCACAGCCGCAGCAGCCGGTCGTGCAGCTCGTGGGTGCGCAGCTCAGGTCGCTTGCGCCACAGCTCGACCACCGGGCCGACCGCGGCGCCCTCGCGGGGCACCGGCCGGCCGCCGATCGCGACCCGCTCGTTCATCAGCGTGGTCTGCGCGACCCGCCAGCCCGCGCCGATCTCGCCGAGGCGCAGGTCGTCGGACAGCCGCACGTCGGTGAGGAACACCTCGTTGAACTCGGCCTCGCCGGTGATCTGCCGCAGCGGACGGACGTCCACGCCGGGAGCGTGCATGTCGCAGACGAAGTAGGTCATGCCCTGGTGCTTGGGCACGTCCGGGTCGGTGCGCGCGACCAGGATCGCCCAGCGGGCGTTGTGCGCGCTGGAGGTCCACACCTTCTGCCCGGTGACCAGCCAGTCGTCGCCGTCGCGGCGGGCCCTGGTGCCCAGCGCCGCCAGGTCGGAGCCGGCGCCCGGCTCGGAGAACAGCTGGCACCACACCTCCTCGCCGGTCCACAGTGGACGCAGGAAGCGCTCCTTCTGCTCGGCGGTGCCGACGCTGAGGATGGTCGGGGCGGCCATGCCGAGACCGATCCCGTTGCGCGTCGGCCGGTTGTCCGGCGCGCCGGCGGCGCGCAGCTGGGCGTCCACGACCGCCTGCAGCTCACCCGGCGCGCCGAGGCCACCGAGCCCCACCGGGTAGCGAACCCAGGCGAGTCCCGCGTCGAACTGCGCGCGCAGGAAGTCGAGACGATCGGTGCTCGCCGGGTCGTGCTCGGCGAGCAGGGCGGACACCCTGTCCTTGATGTCCGCCGCGTCGATGGTGGCTGTCGGGCTCATGCGCTCCTCCTCGGGGCGTCTAGCTGACCGGGCCGCCGGCCACGTACACGACCTGGCCGGAGACGAACGACGCCTCGTCGCGGACCAGGAACGACGCGAGGGCGGCGATGTCGGCGGGCTGGCCGATGCGGCGCACCGGGATGGCCGCGGACGCGCCCGTGACGAAGTCCTCGAAGGACACGCCCATCCGCTCCGCGGTGGCCCTGGTCATCTCGGTCTCGATGAAGCCGGGCGCGATGGCGTTGACCGTGATGCCGTACCGGCCCAGCTCGATCGCGGCGGTCTTGGTGAAGCCCTGCAGGCCCGCCTTGGCCGCGGAGTAGTTGACCTGGCCGCGGTTGCCCACCGCGGAGGTGCTGGACAGGTTGATCACCCGGCCCCAGCCGAGCTGCGTCTGGTGCTTCTGCACCTCGCGGGTCATCAGGAAGGTGCCGCGCAGGTGCACGTTCATGACCGCGTCCCAGTCGTCGTCGGTCATCTTGAACAGCAGGTTGTCGCGCAGGATGCCGGCGTTGTTGACCAGTACGGACGGCGCGCCCAGTTCGTCGGCGACGCGCTGGACCGCGGCGGCGACGGCGGCGCTGTCCGAGACGTCGGCGCCCACCGCGATCGCGGTGCCGCCGGCCTCGGTGACGGCCGTGACCGTTCCCGCGCAGGCGGACTCGTCGAGGTCGATCACGGCGACCCGCAGACCGTCCGCGGCAAGTCGGGTGGCGACGGCGGCACCGATGCCTCGGGCCGCTCCGGTCACGATCGCGGTTCGGGTCTCGGTCACCGCTGTCCTCCGTGCCTTCTGTCGACTAAGCAAGCGCTTAGAAACCTAGTTGGCGTCGGCAACGCTGTCCACCACAGAATCTGCTCCGGTAGATGACCTGAAACACAGAACGATGTATGGTCGAACCGTGGATTGGTCGGACCGCATCCTTGTCGAGGCGTTGCAGCGCGACGCCACGACCTCCTACGCCGATCTCGGTCGCCTGGTCGGGCTGTCCGCGGGCGCCGCCCACGAGCGGGTCCGCAAGCTGCGTGAGCGCGGCGTCATCACGCGCACCACGATCGAGGTCGACCCCGCCGCGGTCGGCCGGGGCGTACTCGCGTTCGTCACCATCGACGCGACGTCGTGGATGGGCGGCGCGGACACCGCGGCCGCGGTCGCCGCGATCACCGCCGTCGAGGAGGCGCACATCGTCGCCGGTGGTGCGTCAATGCTGCTGAAGGTGCGTACCGCGACGACCGCGGCACTGCAGGAGGTACTGCGGGCCGTCTTCGACATCCCCGGGGTGCGCGGCACGAACAGCATCGTGGTGCTGCAGACCCTGTTCGAACGGCCGGTCGACCCGACGGAGGAACCGAGCGATGCCTGAATCGACCTCTTCTGGGCTGATCTACTGCGGAGTGCCGGTCGATCGCTGCGACAGCCGGCGCGACGAGCCGACCTGGGCGGACGAGTGCCGCGCCGACCCCGGCGCCACCGTGGTCGCCCTGTGGCGGGACCGGTGCCTGCTCGTCGGCGACCTGGTCCAGGCCGGCTGGTCGGTCCACACTGGACCAGACCTGGTGGCCGCGGCCGGCGAGGTGGTGGTGCTCGGCCGTGGCAAGACCGGGCCGGTGTTCGCCGCCGACCTCAGCCACCTCGCCGAGACGGACGCCCTCGCCCTCGCCGGCGCGCACCGCACCGCCGACCTCCGCTCCGTCATCACCACCATCGACCGCGACATCGCCGGCACCCTCGGCTACGCCAAGGGCATCCTGCACTGGCACCGCAACCAGCGGTTCTGCCCGACCTGCGGGTCAGCCACCACCAGCGGTGCCGGTGGACACCGCCGCCGCTGCGCCGCCGACGACTGCGGCCGGCTGCTGTTCCCCCGCATCGAGCCCGCGGTGATCGTGCTGGTCGAGACACCGGGGCCGCGGCCGCGCGTGCTGCTCGCGCGGCACCGCAACGGCAGGGCCGACGACTGGTCCACCCTCGCCGGCTTCGTCGAGATCGGCGAGAGCCTGGAGGACACCGTGCACCGCGAGCTGCGCGAGGAGACCGGCATCGAGGTACGCGACGTGCGCTACCAGGCGTCGCAGGCCTGGCCGTTCCCGTCCGGGCTGATGCTCGGCTTCCGCGCCACCTGCGTCGAGTCCTCGGTGGACGACGTGCGCGTCGACCCGGCCGAGCTCGCCGAGGCGCGCTGGTTCACCCCGGCAGACCTGCGCTCCATGATCGACCGGCACGTCGCAGCCGGTACCCACCGGATCGACTCGATCGAGCGCCACCTGGTGGACGGCTGGCTGGACGAGGTCGGCTGAACGCACCTGGTGCTGGTCTGCGGTGAGCGGCTGTGCCAGCCTTGTCCGCGATGCCGGAACCACCCAGACCCAGCTCCCCCCGGGCCGCCGAGCTACCGCCGGTGGCCGGAGCCGGGCTTGCCGGGCTCAACCTGGACCAGCTGCTCGCCGAGGTGCACGAGCGGCTCGCCGAGATCGTGCGCACCCGCGACCGGCTGCAACGGCTGCTGGAGTCGGTGGTCGGCATCGCCTCCGGCCTCGAGCTCGAGCCGACCCTGCAGCGCATCGTGCAGTCCGCCGTGGAGCTGGTGGACGCCCGCTACGGCGCGATCGGCGTGCTCGGCGAGCGCGGCGGCGGCCTCGCCGAGTTCGTGCACGTCGGCATCGACGCGGCCACCCGATCGGCGATGGGCCACCTGCCGGACGGCCGGGGCCTGCTCGGACTGCTGATCGAGGACCCGCGGCCGATCGCGCTCGCCGACCTCTCCCAGCACCCCGCCTCGGTCGGCTTCCCGCCCAACCACCCGCCCATGCACAGCTTCCTCGGGGTGCCGATCCGGGTCCGCGACGAGGTGTTCGGCAACCTCCACCTCACCGAGAAGCGCGACGGCGCCGCGTTCACCTCGGCCGACGTGGCCGTGGTCGAGACGTTGGCCGCGGCCGCGGGCGTGGCGATCGAGAACGCCCGGCTGTTCGAGTCGTCGCGGCGGCGGCAGCACTGGCTGGAAGCCGCCACCGAGATCAACGAGGCGATCATCGGCGGGGTCGGCATCGGCGCGGCGCTCGCCCTGATCACCCTGCGGGCCAGGGAACTGCTCACCGCCGACGCCACCGTGCTGCTCACCGGGTCGGTGTCGGACCCGGCGGCACTGGAGATCACCGCCGGTTCCGGCGCGGTGGTCGACCGGATGGTCGGCCGCAGCATCCCGGTCGGCGACCCGACCGTCGCCGAGGTGTTCAGCACCGGCAACCCGAAGGTGGTCGCCGACCTCGCCGGGCTCGTCGGCTGCGAACCGCGGTTCGCCGGGCCGGCGGGCGGGCCGGCGATGGTGGTGCCGCTGCGCACCGTCGCCGGGGTGCGCGGCGTGCTGATCGCGATGCGCCGCAAGGGCCGCCAGCCCTACAGCAACGACCTGCCAGCCGTGCTCGGCTCACTGGCCGACCAGGCGGTGGTGGCCAGCGAGTTCGCCGAGAAGCAGCGCAGCCAGCGACTGCTCGACCTGCTCGCCGACCGCGACCGGATCGCCACCGACCTGCACGACCACGTCATCCAGCGGCTGTTCGCCACCGGCCTCAGCCTGCAGGGCACGCTGCGCCGGGTCACCGACGACGACGTGCGCAGGCGGTTGCGGCGCTCCGTCGAGCAGCTGGACCAGACCGTCCGCGAGATCCGCACCGCGATCTTCGACCTGCACACCGCGGGCCACGACGGCGGCGGCAGCCTTCGCCGCTCGCTGCTGGACATCGTCGCCGAGCTCACCGCCGAGTCCGGTCTCACGCCCAGCGTGCGCATCGGCGGCGCGGTGGACACCCTGGTCCCGGCCGCGTTGGCCGAACACGCCGAGGCGGTGCTGCGCGAGGCGGTCAGCAACGCGGTGCGGCACGCCGGGGCGAGCTCGCTCGCCGTCGCGGTGGACGTGACCGACCGGATGCTCATCGACGTGACCGACGACGGGTGTGGCGTGCCGCCGCACGCACACCGCAGCGGACTGGCCAATTTGGACCGCAGGGCGCGGCAGTGCGGGGGAGAGTTCGACATCACCAGCACCGCCAACGGCGGCACCACACTGTCCTGGCGGGTACCGCTGGTCCCGCCGACCGCACCCGTCCCGCGGGCGTAGGCCGGACCTACACCTGACGCTCCTGCTCGTGCAGCTCGGCGGCGAGCACCGCGGCCTGGGTGCGCCGCTGCATCCCGAGTTTGGCCAGCAGGTGCGACACGTAGTTCTTGACGGTCTTCTCGGCGAGGAACATCCGCTCGGCGATCTGGCGGTTGGTCAGCCCCTGGCCGACCAGCTCCAGCACCACCTTCTCCTGGTCGGAGAGCGCGCCGAGCGGGTCGCGACGCTCCCGGTCGCGGCGGATGCGGGCGATCAGCGCCGCGGTGGTCCGCGCGTCGATCAGCGACTCGCCGGCCCCCACCCGCAGCACCGCGCTGACCAGATCGGCGCCCAGCACCTGCTTGAGCACGAACCCCGCGGCACCGGCCATCACCGCGTCGAACAACGCCTCGTCGTCGGCGAACGAGGTGAGCATCAGGCAGCGCAGCCGCGGCAGTCGCGAGCGCAGGTCCCGGCACAGCTCGACGCCGCTGCCGTCGGGCAGCCGCACGTCCAGCACCGCGACGTCCGGCTCTGTGGCCGGGATCCGGATCGACGCCTCGGCGACGCTGGACGCCTCACCGACGATGGTGATGGCCGGCTCGCCGTCGAGCAGGTCGGCCACACCGCGCCGGACGATCTCGTGATCGTCGACCAGGAACACTCGCAGGTCCACCCGCGCACGGTACCGCGCTGCCGGTCGCCGATGTCAGCCGATCATGTCCGGTTCAGATCAGCAGCGGGCCGGGAGTCACCTCGAAGAGGGCGACCAGCCTGCGCACCGACTCCGGGGCGTTGTGCAGCACCAGCCGGTGCTCGGGCGCGAGGTTGTCGCAGGCGCGCATCAGCACCACCACCTCGGCCAGCTCCACCCCGTCCAGCTCGGCCAGGTCGAGGTGCACGTCACCGTTGGCCTGACTGCACAGCGCCAGCAGCAGCTGCTCGAAGTCGAGTTCCACCCGCCCCCGGCGGTCGGGCGGCGACTCCCCCCGCTCCGCGGCGGCGCGCAGCTCCACGGGCTCTCCTCGGGGAAACGGGTGGTGGATCGAACTGAATCGAATTGAATACGACAACGCCGGGCCCCCCGCACGCAAGAGGCGGAAGTCCCCACCGGCCACTCGGCCCGCCATGTTGTGGATCCCGACGTTTCGGGGTACCACGTACCCATGAGGTCGGTATGGCGCGGCGCGATCGCATTTGGACTGGTCACCATCGGCGTGCGGATGTACACCGCGACCGAGGAGCACGACTTCCGGTTCAACCAGGTGCACCGCGAGGACGGCGGCCGGATCAAGTACCGCCGGGTGTGCTCGGTGTGCGGTGAAGAGGTCCAGTACGGCGACATCGCCAAGGGCTACGAGCTCGAGGACGGCCGCATGGTGATCATGGAGCAGGAGGACTTCGACGCCCTGCCGCTCAAGACCGACCACGCGATCGACGTGCTGCAGTTCGTCTCCGCCGAAGAGGTCGACTCGATCTACTTCCAGAAGACCTACTACCTGGAGCCGGACAAGACCGCGCAGCGGCCCTACGCGCTGCTGCGCGACGCGCTGGAGAAGTCCGACCGGCTCGCCGTCGTCAAGATCACCATGCGGCAGCGCGAGACGCTGGCCATGGTCCGGGCCCGCGACGACCTGCTGGTGCTGCACATGATGCTGTGGCCGGACGAGATCCGCACCCCGGACTTCGCCTTCCTCGACGAGGACATCGAGGTCCGCGACAACGAGCTGACGATGGCGAACTCGCTGATCGACAGCATGTCCGGTGCGTTCGACCCCAACGACTACACCGACGACTACACCGACGCGATGGCTCGACTGATCGAGCAGAAGGCGGACGGCGCGGAGCTGCCGGAGCAGCCCGAGGAGGAGGAGTCGACCGGCGAGGTCATCGACCTGATGAGCGCGCTGGAGCAGAGCGTCGCGCGGGCCAAGCAGGGCCGCGACGACAGCTCCACCAAGACGAAGAAGGACGAGGACAAGCCGGCCAGGAAGACCACCACCCGCTCGAAGACGGCGAAGGCGAAGTCCGCCGATGGTGCCGATGGTGCCGACGAGAAGCCGGCGCGAAAGACCCGCGGTGGCAAGCGGACGGCCTGACCGGGACAAGCTCGACCGGGACAAGCTCGACACCTACCGGGCCAAGCGCGACGCCCGGCGCACCCCGGAGCCGGTACCGACCGCCGGCGTCGGTGCGGAGCCGTCCGGTGCTGGCGACACGTTCGTGATCCAGGAGCACCACGCGCGACGGCTGCACTGGGACGTGCGGCTGGAACGCGACGGCGTGCTGGTGTCGTTCGCGGTGCCCAAGGGTCTGCCCGAGGACACCAGGACGATGCGGCTCGCGGTGCACACCGAGGACCACCCGATGGAGTACGCCGACTTCTCCGGCGAGATCCCGAAGGGCGAGTACGGCGGCGGCCGGATGTTCATCTGGGACAGGGGCCGTTACGAGACGCTCAAGTGGATGATCGACAAGGAGATCGACGTCGTCCTGCACGGCGACCGGGTGGACGGCCGGTTCACCTTCATCAGGACCGCGCAGGGCTGGCTGGTCAAGCGCCGCGACGCGGCGTCGCGGCCGAACCGGGTGCCGGCGCCAGAACAGGTGCTGCCGATGCTCGCCACCATCGGCGTGATGCCGACGGACCAGGCGAAGTGGGCGTTCGAGTTCAAGTGGGACGGTGTGCGCACCATCGCCAGGGTCGAGGGCGGCCGGGTGCGCTTCGCCAGCCGCGTCGGCAACGACATCACCGCGACCTATCCCGAGCTGCAGGGGCTCGGTGAGCAGCTCGGTGCGACCGAGGCGGTGCTGGACGGGGAGATCGTGCTGATGGTCGGCGGCCGGCCGGACTTCTCCGCGCTGCAGCACCGGATGCATGTCTCGTCGGCACAGGTCGCGCGCACCATGGCGGCGAGCAGACCGGTCACCTTCCTGATCTTCGATCTGCTGCACCTGGACGGCAGCGCCTGCCTCGGCCTGCCCTACGAGCAACGGCGCAGGCTCCTGGAACGGCTCGAGCTGCGCGGTCCGCACTGGCAGACCCCGCAATCCTTTCCCGGTGCCGGCGAGGCGGTGCTCGCGGCGAGCGTGGAGCACAAGCTGGAGGGTGTCGTCGCCAAGCGGCTGGCCTCGACCTACACGCCCGGCAGGCGCAGCCCGGACTGGATCAAGATCACCCACTGGCGCACCCAGGACGTGGTGGTCGGCGGCTGGCGGCCGGGGGAGGGCAGGCGGAGCGGGGTGATCGGCTCGCTGCTGCTCGGGGTTCCGCAGGGGGCGGGCCTGCGGTTCGTCGGTTCGGTCGGCACCGGGTTCGACGACCGGGAGCTGACCCGGCTGACCGCCCAGCTCAGACGACTGTCCCGCAGGTCGACGCCGTTCGTCACGCCGATGCCGCCGGACCGGGCGCGCGGCGCGCTGTGGGTGACGCCGACGCTGGTCGGCGAGGTGGCGTACCGGTTCTGGACACCGGACGGGCGGATGCGCGCGCCGGCCTGGCGGGGACTGCGGACCGATGTGCCGGTGGCCGACGTCCGACTGCCGCCGGACCTGGTCATCGAGGACGGAGCCGGCGATGGCGGGTGAGGTGGTCACGGTCTCGGTCGGCGGCCGGAACCTGAAGCTGTCCAATTTGGACAAAGTGCTCTATCCGGAGGCCGGCTTCACCAAGGGCGAGGTGATCGACTACTACGTCGCGGTGTCCGGCGCGCTGCTGCCGCACCTGGCCGGCCGGCCGGTGACGCTGCGCCGCTACCCGGACGGGGTGGACGCGGAGTCCTTCTTCGCCAAGAACATCCCCGGACACGCGCCGGACTGGGTGCGCCGGGTGGAGCTGCCCAGCTCGCACAGCGCCCGGGGCGTCACCGAGTACGTCATGGTGGAGGACCTGCCCACCCTGGTGTGGACGGCGAACCTCGCCGGGCTGGAGCTGCACGTGCCGCAGTGGCGCATCGACGACGACGATGTCGCCGAACCGCCGGACCTGCTGGTGTTCGACCTGGACCCGGGTCCGTCGACGACCGTGGTGGAGTGCTGCCTGGTGGCCGAGCTGATCCGTGAGGTCCTCGATGAGGACGGCCTGGTCGGCCACCCGAAGACCAGCGGTGCCAAGGGCCTGCAGTTGTACGCCCCGGTCGTCGCGACCGGGGGACGGACCACCTCGGAGTACGCCAAGGCCGTCGCCGAGCGGCTCGCCCGTGAGCATCCCGACACGATCACCGCGACGATGGCCAGGCGCGAGCGGCCGGGCAAGGTGTTCATCGACTGGAGCCAGAACAACCCGGCGAAGACGACCGTGGCGCCGTACTCGTTGCGTGCCCGCCCCCACCCGACGGTGTCGACCCCGGTCGGCTGGGACGAGGTCGCCGACTGCCGCAGTCCGGACGACCTGCGGTTCACCGCCGCCGACGTGCGCGAACGCCTCGCCGAGGACGGCGACCTGCTGGACGGCCTGCACGCCGACCCGGTGCCGTTGCCGGGCTAGGTCGTGTCCCGAGGTGGCGGACAGGGACGTCGGGACATGACCGAGGCACCGGGTCCTGTGTCGGGCTTCGTGGCGGCACGGCGGGCGTGGCCGGGAGGCGCCGGCGACCGGGTCGCGGTCTCGTCGGTGACCGGGCGGGCGTCGCCGGCGAACCGGACCAACGACTCGCCCTGCTCGATCCGGCCGGCGACGAGCCGGTCGGCCAGCTCGGCCACCGGCAGCCGCCTGTGCGAGGCGATCAGGATGACGTTGCCGAACCGCTGCCCGTCCCACACCGAGGGACCGGCCAGCGCGCACACCTGTGGGAACACCGCGCGCATGGTCGCCACCTGCGCCCGGACGAAGGTCAACGCGCCGCCGTCGCCGGTGTTGACCACGAGGACGCCGGTCGGCCGCAGCGCCGCGGCGGCCAGTGCCAGGTACTCCACCGAGGTCAGGTGGGCCGGGACGCGGGGGCCGTCGAACACGTCGGACACGATCAGGTCGACCGTCGCCGCGCCGACCTCGGCGAGTGCCTCCCGGGCATCGCCCCGGCGGACCTCCAGCCGCCAGGACGGATCGAGCGGCAACCGGTCCAGCACCAGCTCGATCAACCCGGCGTCGACCTCCACCACCCGCTGGTCGGAGCCGGGACGGGTGGCGGCGACGTAGCGGGGCAGCGTCAGCGCGCCACCTCCGAGGTGCAGTGTCCGCAGCGGTTCGCCGGCCGGTGCGACGACGTCGACCAGATGGGCCAGGCACCGGACGTAGGGGAACTCCAGGAACCGCGGGTCGGTCAGGTCCACATAGGACTGAGCGATGCCGTTGAGCCGCAGTGTCCAGCCGCCCGGTCTGTCCGGATCCGGCTCGAGCTCGGCCACGCCGCAACCCACGTCACGGGTGATCGCCTCGTCGCGGACATACCCCACGGTGACAACCTACCTCTGGTCAGCGGTTCCAGCCGGGGTGTGCGGCGCGGGCGGCGACCACCGTCGGCTCCGGCAGGTACGCCAGGGTCGCGCCGGCATACCTCGACGAGCAGGTCGGTGTCGGCCGGCCTGATCCGGTCGCCGACCGTCGGGCGGACTCAGGTGCATGCGGACAGGTCCATCACCGGATTCGCCCCGTTCGCCGCCCGGAAACGCACCCGTAACACGGACGGTGCCAGGATTGGCGGGTGAGCATGTCGATCCATCACCGCATCGCCGACGAGCTCGGCGTCCGGGAGAACCAGGTCCGCGCCGCTGTCGAACTGCTGGACGGCGGCGCCACGGTGCCGTTCGTCGCCCGGTACCGCAAGGAGGTGACCGGCAGCCTCGACGACGCCCAGCTGCGCACCCTCGACGAACGGCTGCGCTACCTGCGCGAGATGGAGGAGCGGCGCACCGCGATCCTCGACTCGATCCGCGAGCAGGGCAAGCTCGACGACGCGCTCACCGCGCGGATCATGGCCGCCGACACCAAGTCGCGGCTGGAGGACATCTACCTGCCGTTCAAGCCGAAGCGGCGGACCAAGGCGCAGATCGCCCGGGAGGCCGGCCTCGAACCGCTGGCCGACACCCTGCTCGCCGACCCGAGCGGCGACCCGAAGACGGTCGCCCAGTCCTGTGTGGACATCGAACGCGGGGTGGCGGACGCCGCGGCCGCGCTGGACGGCGCACGGTCGATCCTGGTCGAGCGCTTCGGTGAGGACGCCGACCTGATCGGTTCGCTGCGCGAGCGGATGTGGACCACGGGCCGGCTGGTCTCCTCGGTGCGCGCGGGCAAGGAGGAGGACGGCGCCAAGTTCAGCGACTACTTCGACTTCTCCGAACCGTTCACCAAACTGCCGTCGCACCGCATCCTCGCCATGCTCCGCGGCGAGAAGGAGGAGGTCCTCGACCTGGTGCTGTCGCCGAACGCCGGCGACGAGCCGGAGCCGGACGGGCCGGGACCCTACGAGCGCGAGATCGCCGCGAGGTTCGGCGTGGCCGACCGCGGCCGGTCCGGTGACCGCTGGCTCGCCGACACCGTCCGCTGGGCGTGGCGCACCCGGATCCTGGTCCACCTCGGCATCGACCTGCGCGGCCGACTGCGCCAGCACGCCGAGGACGACGCGGTCGCGGTGTTCGCGGCCAACCTGCGCGACCTGTTGCTCGCCGCGCCGGCCGGCAGCAGGGCGACCATGGGCCTCGACCCCGGCTTCCGTACCGGCGTGAAGGTCGCCGTCGTGGACGCCACCGGCAAGGTCGTCGCCACCGAGACGATCTACCCGCACCAGCCGCACAACCGCTGGGACGCGGCGCTGGCGGTGCTCGCCCGGCTGGCCGAGCAGCACGCCGTCGAGCTGGTCGCCATCGGCAACGGCACCGCGTCGCGGGAGACCGACAAGCTCGCCGCCGACCTGGTCAAGCTGGCTCCGAAGCTGACCAAGGTGATGGTGTCCGAGGCCGGCGCCTCGGTGTACTCGGCGTCCGCCTACGCCTCGCGCGAGCTGCCCGAGCTGGACGTGTCGCTGCGTGGCGCGGTGTCCATCGCCCGACGGCTGCAGGACCCGCTGGCCGAGCTGGTGAAGATCGACCCGAAGTCCATCGGTGTCGGCCAGTACCAGCACGACCTCGCCGAGTCGAAGCTGTCCCGCTCGCTCGACGCGGTGGTCGAGGACTGCGTCAACGGTGTCGGCGTGGACGTCAACACCGCGTCGGTGCCCCTGTTGACCAGGGTGTCCGGCATCGGTGCCGGCCTCGCCGAGAACATCGTGGCGCACCGGGACGACAACGGGCCGTTCCGCACCCGCAAGGCGCTGATGAAGGTGCCGAGGCTGGGCGCCAAGGCGTTCGAGCAGTGCGCGGGCTTCCTCCGTATCCCCGACGGCGACGACCCGCTGGACTCCTCCAGCGTGCACCCGGAGGCCTACCCGTTGGTGCGCCGCATCCTGGCCTCGGTCGGCACCGACGTGCGCTCGCTGATCGGCAACCGGACCGCGCTGGGCGGGCTGCGGCCCGCCGAGTTCGTCGACGACGTGTTCGGTCTGCCCACCGTCACCGACATCATCGCCGAGCTGGACAAGCCCGGCCGCGACCCGCGTCCGGCGTTCAGGACCGCCACCTTCGCCGAGGGTGTCGAGAAGATCGGCGACCTGCGCCCCGGCATGGTGCTGGAGGGCGTGGTCACCAACGTGGCCGCGTTCGGCGCGTTCGTGGACGTCGGCGTGCACCAGGACGGCCTGGTGCACGTGTCGGCCATGTCGAGAACGTTCGTGCGCGACCCCCGCGACGTGGCGAAGTCCGGCGACATCGTCCGGGTGAAGGTGCTCGAGGTGGACGTCAACCGCAAGCGGATCGGGCTCACCATGCGCCTGGAGGACGACCCGGCCGACGCGCGCCGCGAGCGCGGTGACCGGGGTTCCGACCGGGGCGGTGACCGTGGTGGTCGTGGTTCGGGCGGTGGCAGGGCCGGCCAGCCGCGCAAGGACCGTCGGGAGGAGCGACCGGCGACCGGCTCGTTGGCCGACGCGCTGCGCCGGGCCGGTCACTCCCGCTGACCATCGGTGCTGTCGGTGCTGAGGGGCACAATGCCGGTATGAGCACCGACGACGGGCCGGCGGTCGCGGTGGCCGGCATGGCCTCGCCGACCGGGCCGGTGGCGATCGCGGTCAGCGCGGTGGGCCTGCTGAGCGTCAGCTGGTGTACCGCGCCGGAGCTGGCCGCTGCGTTGCGCCGGCCGATGGTGGTCGACGAGGCGCGCACCGGGCCGTGGTCGGCGCAGCTCGCCGAGTACTTCCGCGGTGAGCGCGCCGCGTTCGACCTGCCGATCGACTGGCGGCTCACCTCGGGCAGCCGGCAGGCGGTGCTGCGCACCCTGTACGAGACCGTCCACTACGGACAGTCGGTGACCTACGGCGAGCTG
>Ga0307413_10000250_pt1 | contig 16195 bp, 10 predicted proteins | sample DK1Ometagenome_3_FD_203714 | JGI IMG/M metagenome (GOLD analysis project Ga0307413, IMG submission 203714) | Maize rhizosphere microbial communities from greenhouse at UC Davis, California, United States - DK15-O-2 | ecosystem: Host-associated > Plants > Roots > Rhizosphere > Soil | place: USA... | reverse complement strand
GATCGTCGTCGTTGAGCCGGCCGCGCACATGATCGCTAGGTCCGCCACGATCCATTCCATCCGGGTGTTGGACGCGATCGCTACCCGATGCTCGGGCTCGATTCCAAGCGCAAGCAGGCCAGCAGCTAGCTGAAAGGCTTTGTCCTTGGTTTGTGTCCAGCTCAGTGAAACCCAGCGATCATCCTCGATGTAGCGAAAGGCTTCTTTCGAGGAGGATGCCTCGACCTGCCTCAGCAGCATGGCGCCGACCGAAGCCGGCCGCGCCGCCAGCAATGTTGTCTCCGTCACATCCGAAGGGTAGCTGGTGTTTTGATTGCTCCGCCCGCTCTGCGCGGCAGCGCCAGAGCCCATTAGCGCGATCCGCGCGGAGCGAGCGGAGCAATCAAATGCGCTCTAGCACGATTGCCATTCCCTGGCCACCACCTACACACATTGTCTCGAGGCCGAATTGAACGTCTCGCACGCGCATTGCGTTGAGCAACGTGGTCATGATGCGGGCACCGGTACACCCGAACGGGTGGCCGAGTGCGATGGCTCCGCCATGCACGTTCAGCCGTTCCATATCAATGCCGAGGTCCCGGGCGGAGGCGATCACCTGGACCGCAAACGCCTCATTGATCTCCACCAGATCCATGTCATTGATCGTCATCCCCGCATTGGCCAGGGCTCGGCGGGTAGCTTCCACTGGTCCAAGGCCCATGATCTCTGGACTGAGAGCGCTGACGCCGGTCGCCACGATGCGTGCCAGCGGGGTGACATCGAGCTCGGCCGCCCGGCGGTCACTCATGATCACCACCGCGGCAGCCCCATCGTTCAGCGGACAACAGTTGCCGGCGGTGATCGTGCCACTAGGGCGAAACGCAGGTTTGAGTGCCGACACCGCCTCCATCGTGGTGCCTGGTCTGGGTCCGTCATCGGTGCGGACCACCGTGCCGTCTTTCAGCGTGACCGGTGCGATCTCGGCCTCGAAGATCTGGTTGGCGATGGCCTTCTCGGCAAGGTTTTGCGAGCGGACGCCGAACTCGTCCTGCTCGGCTCGGGAGATACCGCGAAGAGTGGCCACGTTCTCCGCCGTCTGGCCCATGGCGATGTAGATGTCAGGCAGCTCGCCGTCCTCGCGCGGATCGTGCCACGTCCGGTTATCCATGGCGGTTGCGAGGCTGCGCTCTTCCGCGCCGGCGAAGATCGGATTGTGGGTGTCGACCGGGTCGACGCCGGCGGAACCGAAGCCGCGGTACCGCGAGACGCATTCGACTCCCGCCGAGACGAAGGCATCGCCTTCTCCGGCTTTGATCGCATGGAAAGCGATCCGTGCGGTCTGAACACTCGACGCGCAGAAGCGATTGATCGTCGCAGCCGGGACATTGTCGAGCCCGAGCTGCACGGCAATCCGACGCGCCACATTGCCGCCCTGCTCGTCACGCGGCTCGGCACAGCCGACAAGAATGTCGTCCAGCGTGCCCGGATCCAGCGCCGCTACCTTGGCCAGCGCGGCACTGATGACGCCGGCGGCAAGATCATCAGGCCGAATGTCTTTGAGCGATCCCTTGCCGGCGCGTCCGATCGGCGTACGCGCAGCAGAGACGATGACGGCCTGAGGCACTTCAAGATCGGCTCGCGGCATGTTGATCACAACCCCAGATCGCGGCCGATGAGCTCTTTCATGATCTCGTTTGAGCCTGCCCAGATCTTGGAAACCCGAGCGTCAGCCCACGCTCGCGCGACTCGGTACTCATTCATGTATCCATAGCCACCCCACAGCTGCAAGCAGGCGTCAAGAATGTCGTTCTGCACTTGCGCCGACCACCACTTGGCCTTTGCGGCATCCACCGCGGTCAGCGTGCCCTGCACAGCTTCCATCACACACTGATCAACGAATGCCTGAGTGACATCGGCCAGGGTCTGCAACTCGGCAAGGGTGAACTTATTGGCCTGGAAAGACCCGATCGGCGCACCGAAGGCTTTGCGTTCCTTCACATAATCCAGGGTCTCTTCGAGGATTTGGCGAGCATGAGAGATGTTGTTCACGGCTGAACCGATCCGCTCGGCAACCAGCCGCTGCATCATGTAGCCGAAGCCTCGGTTGATCTCGCCGATCACATTCTCGGCTCGAACCCGTACGTCGTCGAAGAACAGCTCGGATGTGTCTGCCTCCGGCTGACCGACCTTGTCAAGCTTCCGGCCCCGCTCGAATCCAGACATCGAGGCCTCCACGGCGAACAGAGTGATGCCCTTAGCACCTTCCGGGCTCGTGCGCGCCGCCACCAGCGCCAAATCGGCAGAGGCGCCATTGGTTATGAAGGTCTTGGAACCATTAATGATCCAGTCTTCGCCGTCACGAACCGCTTGGGTTCTTAATGCGGCAACATCCGAACCGCCAGATGGCTCGGTCATAGCAAGTGCGGTGATCAACTCCCCACTGCAGAACTTCGGCAGCCAGCGCTGCTTCTGTTCCTGAGTGCCAAGGTCAACCAAATACGGCGCAACGCAGTTCGTGTGTATGCCAATACATGAGGAGTATGCGAAGCCTAGCCGAGACAGTTCTTCTGCCAAGATCAAAGAGAACCGCAGGTCGTCCACGGCGGTACCGCCGTATTGCTCCGGCACATTGAGTCCCAGAAAGCCCCGCTTGCCGAGCTCGAGCCAGACCTCACGACCGAGCTCATGATTGGCGATGTGCTTCTCCTGGTGCGGCCGCAGAGTCCGATCGACGAAGGTCCGGCAGCTTTCCCGGAACGCGCCGTGGTCCTCGTCGAAGATCGTCCGCCTCATCGCGCCTCCATTGAAAGCCCCAAGTTACTCATCGGTAATTTTACTCGACGGGCTGATTTACCAACCGAGCACTACGATCAAACGCGATCATGCCCAAGACCGCCACACTCTCCCCTGAGGTCGCTGAGCTGGAGCTCCAGCTCAGTCGACGCGGTATTGGAAAGATCCTCGATGTCACGGCGCTTACCCGCGCGCTCTACTCCTCTGACGCCTCGCTGTATCGGGTCGTACCCCAAGCTGTCGCGCAGCCGCGGACAGTCGAAGATGTAGCGGCTGTTTTGGATGCGGCTCGAGCCGCCGGCATGCCGGTGACGACACGGGGTGCGGGTACCTCATGCGCCGGCAATGCTGTCGGCCCAGGATTGATCTTGGACACCTCACGCTACCTCAACACCATTGTTGATATTGATCCCGAAGATCGAACGGCGCGAGTCGAGCCTGGCGTCGTGCAGTCGGCGCTGCAGGTGGCAGCGGCGCCATACGGTCTGCGTTTTGGGCCAGATCCCTCGACACACAACCGCTGCACGATCGGCGGCATGATCGGCAATAACGCGTGCGGACCACGTGCTCTCGGGTACGGCCGGACCGCCGATAACGTCGCGGCACTCGAGGTGATCACCGGCTCAGGCGAGCAGATCACCCTAGACGCGGCCGGTGCAAACCATGATCGCGCAGCGAGCCTCATCACCTTGAAGTCAGTCGTACAAGGGAATCTCAGCACTATTCGCACCGAATTCGGACGCTTTGAGAGGCAGGTGTCGGGCTACAGCCTGGAGCATCTGCTGCCAGAGAACCGCTTCAATGTGTCACGTTTCCTAGCCGGGAGTGAAGGCACCCTCGCAGTGATCATCGGCGCGACGGTACGACTAGTGGCCGATCCGCCAAACACCATCATGATCGCGCTCGGTTATCCCACGATGGCCGACGCCGCCGACGCTGCACCGATGATCATTGATCACCACCCGACTGCCTGCGAGGGCTTGGACCGGCGGATTGTCGATGTGGTACGTCGGACCCGAGGCGACGCCGCAGTACCGCCGCTGCCACGGGGGGATGGTTGGTTGCTCGTTGAGCTTGCTGGCGACGACACAGCTGAGCTCCATGTGCGCGCTGACGCGCTGTTGGCTGCGGCGGGAGCTTTGGACGGCTTCATCATCACCGATCGGGCAGAGACTACGGCGTTGTGGAAAATCCGGGAGGACGGTGCAGGTCTCGCGGGCATCAGCCTGACTCGGCCCGCCTACCCAGGTTGGGAGGATGCGGCGGTGCCGGCCGAGCACCTCGGCTCTTATCTGCGGGACTTCGACCGACTCCTTGGTGATCATGGATTTGATGGGCTGCCCTATGGGCATTTCGGTGACGGCTGCGTACACGTCCGCATCGACTTCCCGCTGACCGAGGGAGACGGGGCTGAGGTTTACCAGACCTTCGTCAAAGAGGCGGCGCAACTGGTGGCTGGTTACGGCGGCTCACTGTCAGGCGAGCATGGCGATGGCCGGGCCCGCTCGGAGTTACTGCCCGTGATGTACTCGGCGGCTGCGATTGAGCTCTTCGGTCAGGTGAAGGCCGCGTTCGATCCCGGCAACGTCCTGAATCCTGGGGTGTTGGTCGACCCTCAACCGGTCAACGCCGATCTCCGCGCGGCGGCTCTGGTCGGTCGCTTCGACGAGTTCGCTCAGGCGGTGCATCGCTGCTCCGGTGTGGGCAAGTGCCTGGCCAACACCACGGCGGGACTGGGGGTGATGTGTCCCTCCTATCAGGCCACCCGTGAGGAGAAGGACTCCACCCGCGGTCGGGCTCGCGTCCTCCAGGAGATGATCAACGGTGGAGTGGTCCGACAGGGCTGGAGATCACCTGAAGTGCACCAAGCGCTTGACCTTTGCCTGTCCTGCAAGGGATGCGCGCGCGACTGCCCGACCGGGATCGACATGGCCTGGTATAAGTCGCAGGTTCTTGACCACACATATCGCCGCAAGATCAGGCCGCGTAGCCACTACACGCTGGGATGGTTGCCCCGCTGGGGCCGCTTGATCACCAAAGCACGGTTGCTGTCGAGTCTGGTCAACTTCAGCACGGCTACTCCTGGTCTGCGAAGTGTGGTGCGCTGGACGGCTGGTGTTGATCAGCGTCGCACGCTCCCCCGGTTCGCCCCGGTAGCGGCTCGGAGGCGTGTTGCGGCTCCGGAATCCAACGGGAATCCGGTAGTCGTCTGGGTGGACTCCTTCTCCGATTGCTTCGCTGGGAACGCAGTCGCAGCCGCCGTGTCGGTGCTGGCCGCGGCCGGTTACGCGCCTCAGATCTTGAAAAGACCCGCCTGCTGTGGACTGACCTGGATTAGTACCGGCCAGCTCGACGGTGCCCGACGGCAGCTGCGCGCCGCGCTGGAGATCTTGCATCCAATCGTCGCCGCCGGCAGGCCGGTGGTTGGCCTGGAACCCTCCTGCCTCGCGGTGTGGCGCAGCGACGCCTCCGAGCTGTTGCCGGACGATCCGCGCGTCGCCGAGGTCGCGGCTGGCGTACTCACATTGGCCGAGCTACTAGGGCGCACCTCGGACTGGACACCACCCGATCTGACGGGCATCGAGCTGGTTGTCCAGCCGCATTGTCACCACGCCTCGGTGCTCGGCTGGCAGGCCGATGCGACCTTGCTGGCAGCTACGGGGGCGACGGTGACCACGGTAGGCGGCTGCTGCGGACTCGCCGGCAACTTCGGTGTCGAGAAGGGCCATTACGAGGTGTCGGTCAAGGTCGCCGAGCATGACCTGCTACCAGCCGTGGCCGCCTACCCCACCGCCATCGTGCTAGCGGATGGTTTCTCCTGCCGCACCCAGCTCGATCAACTTGCGGGCCACCAAGCCATGACCCTGGCCGAACTCCTCGCTGATCACCGACTTCTTAGCGAGTGAGGCGGCGGTGCGTGACGCGGTGCGGACGAGCCGCCTCTAATCCGAGCCGAGCGATCTTATTGGCCTCGTAGTCGGCGAAGTTCCCCTCAAACCAGAACCATTTGGCCTCATCGTCATCGTCGCCTTCCCAGGCCAAGATGTGGGTCGCGATCCGATCGAGGAACCAGCGGTCGTGTGAGATGACCACGGCACAGCCGGGGAATTCCAGCAGGGCATCTTCCAGCGACTGCAGCGTCTCGACGTCAAGATCATTGGTCGGTTCGTCGAGCAGCAGCAAGTTGCCGCCCATCTTCAAGGTCAGCGCGAGATTGAGGCGGTTCCGTTCGCCGCCGGAGAGCACGCCTGCGGGCTTTTGCTGATCGGGACCCTTGAAGCCGAACGAGGCCACGTACGCGCGGGAGGGCATCTCGAAGCTGCCTACCTTGATGTGATCAAGCCCGTCTGAGACCAGCTCCCAGACGTTCTTCCGCGGATCAAGCCCCGAGCGCGCCTGGTCAACATAGGAGATCCGCACCGTATCGCCGAGTACCAGGTCGCCGGCGTCCGGCTCCTCCTCACCGATGATCATGCGAAACAGCGTCGACTTGCCTACACCGTTCGGGCCTACGACACCAACGATGCCGGCCCGCGGCAAGGAGAAATTCAGGCCGTCGAAGAGCAGCCTGTCCCCGAAGCCTTTGACGAGCTCTCTCACGTCGAGCACGTTGCTGCCAAGCCGTGGACCAGGAGGGATGTTGATCTCCTCGAAGTCCAGCTTGCGGCTGCGCTCCGCCTCCGCCCGCAGCTCCTCGTAGCGTGACAGTCGGGCTCTGTTCTTGGCCTGCCGCGCCTTCGGGTTGGATCGCGCCCACTCCAGCTCGCGCTCCAGGATCTTTGCTCGCTTGGCATCCCGGCGGCCCTCGATCTGGAGCCGAGCCTTCTTGGAATCGAGGTAGGTGGAGTAGTTGCCCTCGTACGGATGCGTCCGGCCGCGATCGAGCTCAAGAATCCACTGCGCCACGTTGTCCAGGAAGTACCGGTCGTGCGTCACGGCGAGCACTGCCCCGGGATAGGACTTCAAGTGTGTCTCCAGCCATTGCACCGACTCGGCGTCAAGGTGGTTGGTCGGCTCATCGAGCAACAGCAAGTCCGGCTGCTGCAGCAGCAACTTACACAGTGCGACACGACGGCGTTCTCCACCTGAGAGAACATCGACCATGGCGTCTGGCGGTGGGCAGCGCAGTGCATCCATCGCCTGCTCGAGCTGGGAGTCGATGTCCCAGGCATTACGAGCGTCGAGTTCGGTCTGTACCTCACCCATCTCGGCCATGAGGGTGTCGAAGTCGGCATCTGGCTCACCCATGGCGACGCCAAGCTCATCCATCCGGGCCTGCAGCGCCTTGACGTCTGCGACACCCTCCTCGACGTTCTCCAGGACGGTCTTGCCTTCGGTGAGCGGCGGTTCCTGGAGCAGAATTCCTACCGTCGCATCCTTAGCGAGCGTGGCATCACCATTGTTGGGTTTCTCGATGCCTGCCATCACCTTGAGCAGTGTCGACTTGCCAGTGCCGTTAGGCCCGACAACACCGATCTTGGCGCCGGGATAGAACGACAGCGTGACGTTATCCAGCACGACCTTGTCACCGAGGGCCTTGCGGACGTTGTGCATCGTGTAGATGAACTCAGGCATCGAAACGGGGGAACCTTCACTTGGATGCGAAAACCTTGCAGGGGCCAACCTTAGATGGCACCTGCCCCACCAGCACACCAGAGGTGCTCTGCAGCGGCGCTCAAGTATGCCAGCCGTCCTTTACTGCGGGCGTCGGTCGCGCGAGCAGTACCCAAACTGCATGAGCGGTGACGCACCACCGGCGGCCACCGCATGATCGCGGCCTAGCTCGACGAGCTCGGCCGGTCGGGGGCGGGCCAGCCTGACATGGTGCGTCACCTGTGGGCGCGGATCCGCGCGGATATGCAGCGCTGCCGCGCTGCCCGGCGGATCCGGCCCACCCGCCTGAGCCCCCTCAGTTCGCCCTGACGCCGGCCGCAGAACCGGCGCGAACTGTCTCAGGCGGCCTGCGGGGCTTGGGCGGTTTGGGGGGTGCGCTCCTCCACGCTCAGCCCAGCCGCCTCCACCTCGTCCTCCGGTGGCTCCTCAGCTTCTCGGGAATCGGTGGCCGTCAGGCGAGGTGGCCGGCTGAATGCCGACGTACCGCGATTCAGGTCGTGACCGACGATGTCGGCCTCGAGAACGAGCCGCTCGTGCGTCTGTCCGTCCTTCTCCCAGACATTGGTTCGGAGTTTGCCCACCACCAGGACGGGGTCGCCCTTGCGCACGCTCTGCGCTACATGCTGGGCCAACGTCCGGAAGCAGGCCACCTCAATCCATGTCGTATTGCCGTCGCCCCACCCATTTTTGGTCTTGATGCGCGGCGTACACGCCAACCTGAACGCGGACACCGTTCCGTTGCCCCGGCTTTCGACCTCAGTCCCGGCGTAACCCGTGATATGCACCTGTGACTCCATCGGCCTCCTTTCGGCTCGTCCTTTCGCTGTCTGACAATTCGTCTCGCCATCAGAATGCGGACACTGGCCGAGATCGTGCGGTCGCCGGGAAATCTGTGGATGACGCTCGGAGACACCTTCTGCTTGTGGACAGAGGACATCTCCGGCACGGGTCAGAAACTGGTTGCCGGCTCCGTTGGCGTGCGCGTTACTCCGCACAAGGCCACGCATAAAGGCCAAATCGGGCTAATCAGCCGCCACACGCGACCAGGTGCGGAGAAACGCGACACCCAACAGCTAGAGAGGCCTACAGATCGACAAACACTCGGCTCGTGTGCGAGGCCAGACACTTAACCGCGTACCCGCTCCAACGCGAGGCGAGCCTTTTCATAGCGGTCCTGCTCGGCCTTCACCGGATCGATCACCAGTTCACCGGTCACCCGCGCGATCGCTGCCCGGAGCGATTGCCGGGCTTTCACCGTACGCCGCCGGGCACCTACCTCGACGAAAATCCTGGCCAGACCGGCGAGCAGCAAGCCAGCCAGTACTCCGCCAATCGTCAACACAGTTGGTGCCGGCAGACCCCACCAGGTCACCTTCGGAAGCGGGGGCAATTGCAGGTACGCGAGCAGGAACGACAATCCAAGCCAACCAAGGCCGACGACCACCGCAGCCACCAGCAGCCATTGCAGCACTCGAACCAGCTGCCACCACCGCCGATGGTCAGCAAGATCAAGATCGGTCGCCGCAATGGCGCGATCGACCCGATCCGGCAGCGCATCCTCCGACGAGCGGGCCGCCTGCTTGATCTGATCGGCCCAACCACGGGTCAGGCCCTGAGCTGCCTCGTCGGCAAGAGTTCGCACCCCCGTATCCACGCGGGCCTTCTGCACCCCCGACGTAGCCGGCAGGGACGTACGTCCAACTCCCGACGGATCGACCTCTTTATGTCGACGGCCAACGCCAAGGCGATCAAGATGCAGCCGCCGCAGCGGGTCAGGCTTGAACTTGGCAATCCATGCCAGAACCGGCCAGCCAGTGGCCAAACCACCCCGCAGTCGCCACGCCTTGCCGACAGCCTCGGTGACGACCTGAACCCCTGCTGCGACGGCCACCTGCCCAGTCAGCCGGTCAATGCTCGAGCGCGCGAGTGGCGTCACCTTGGTCGTGCCCGAGGCAGCGCTGAGCTTGGCGGCGGTTACCGAAACGTCAGCGGCCAGCCGACGTGCAGCAGCCTGCTTCTCGGCGACCTCCTTGGCCAGCAACTCGCGCAGCGCCTCGATACCCTCCCCAGTCAGCGCGGAGACCGCCATGACCGGCACATTGCCCAAGCCCTCAGAATTCAGCAGCCGCCGGAGATCAGAAAGGCACTGTTCTCGCTGACTAGCACTGAGCTTGTCGACCTGGTTCAAGATGATCATCATCACCTCGGCGTGCTGGGCCAGCGGCTTCAGATAACGATCATGAATGGCGGCGTCGGCGTACTTTTGCGGATCGACCACCCAGATCAACATGTCGACCAGCTGCACCAGCCGATCGACCTCCATCCGATGGTCCAGTTCGGTGGAGTCATGATCAGGAAGATCAAGCAGCACCAGACCGTCGAGCGCGGCGTCCATCGCGGGATCGGTCTCCAGCGCATGCCGACGCGGGATCTGCAGCCAATCCAGCAGATCCTCAGCTGATTCGTCGCCCCAGCTGGACGCCATGGCATGTGCGGTTGTCGGACGGCGTACGCCGACAGTCGCCAATGTGGTACCGGACAAGGCATTGAAGATCGAGGACTTCCCGGAGCCGGTCGCGCCGGCGAGGGCGACAACGGTGGCGCTTCCGGATATGGCAAGCCGCCGGTCAGCTTGATCAACGACGCGTCTGGCCTCGGCCAGAGCATCGGAATCAACTCGGCCCTCGCACAACTCGACAGCTTCGCCCAAGGCACGAAGATGATCAACCAGATGCTCGCTGGCATCCTTGCGGCTAAGCACCCCAAGACTCCGGCCGGCCACTATCGGAGCTCCTCTCGCGGCTGGTCGACCAGCTCCCCATCAACGATTTCGCTATCCTTGGCCGCTTCTCCGCTGGGAATCTGGCTCACCGTCGGCGCATCGATCGCCAGCCGCCGTTCACCCGGTGGCAACGCCGGCTCAGCCACCTCGCTGACGGGCAGGCCGCCCTCGCGGGCAGACTCCACAGCCGCAGCCGCGGCGCGTAGCCGTTCTGAGTATTCGGAGTCGACCGCCAGTCCGTCCAAGATCTTGTGATACCGCACGAGCTCGTCTGCCAGCAGCGCTTGAACCCGCGCATCAAGATCATCTTTTGCGGTCTGGGCGAGTCGTCGGATGGCTTGATCACCAAAGACCGCCTCTAAGATTCGCTGCGCGAGCACCGCGGTGCCTCCGGCAACGCCGATTTCGGCTCCGACCAAGCCACCGGTGTGGGCGAAGACGACGATCATCAAGGCCACGCCGATACCGTTGATACCGAGGGCGTAGAACCGAGCCCGAGAGCGCTTGGTCATGCCCTCGTCCGCGACCAGGTCGAGGACCGCTCCCTGCCAATCGCGAACCGCTCGGGTCGCCCGCCGGTCGAAGTCCGGCGAGGAGCGCGACAAATCAATGTCGGCGCTTTCGATCAAGGCCCGGCCGGCGGCATTGGCCTGCCATGAGGCTTCCGCGCGCTCGGCCGCAGCCGCGGCCTCCTCGCGCAACAAAGACTCAAGACCGGACTCGACCGCAACCTTCAGATTCCCAGCACCCGGCGGCTCGCCCCGAAGGGCAGCCATCAGGCGGTCCCGAAGCCAGCTCACCTTCTGCTCAAGCGCCCGGAAGAACTCGCCGGTTCCAACGAATTCATGCCAGCGCGCAAGCACCTCACCGCGCAGCAGCGTCCCATCGGCAGTCTGCACGCCCACCGTCCGAACCGCTTCGGAGTAGGAGCGGTCGGCTTCGGCGCGCAGCTGCTCGATCACCTCAAGCTGCTCATCGATCGACTCAGCCAGCGCTGGGGCTTTCGCCGCCAGGGCAGCGATCGCTCCGTCAAGGGTCTGGTGGACGACCTTGGCGCGACTGGCCTGATCGGCGGCCAGAGCCGCAAGCCACCCTCGGATCGGCTGGATCGCGCTGGCCGGCAGTAGACCCTCGGAGTCGACGGTTGTTTCCGGTACAGCGAACAGCGGCGAGTCGCCGAGACCCCGTTCGCTCATCAGGTGGCCTAGATGTGGTGGGACCTCCGTCATGGCACGCGGCGGCACCCGATCAAGCACAACTGCCACGGCAGCGCTTCGCGCCGCCGCAGCTCGCAGGAAGCTCCAGGGCACCGCGTCGGCGTACCGCGCCGCGGAGGTGACGAAGAGCCAGAGGTCTGCCGCTGCCAGCAACTGTGTCGCCAGCTGGCGGTTCTCTACGACTACCGAGTCGATGTCCGGTGCGTCCAGAAGTGCCAGGCCGGGGGGAATCGAGTCCTCGGTCACCAGTTGCAGAGACCGAGAATCCTTGGACGCTCCCGTTGAACGAGCAAGTCCGGGAAGAATCCGATCATCGGTAAACCAGCGGGCGTCCTCGCTGTGATGCACAAGGACGGGCGCTCGGGTCGTGGGCCGAATCACGCCGGGAGCGCTCACCTGCCGGCCGACCAGCGAGTTCACCAGCGTCGACTTGCCGGCACCGGTCGAGCCGCCCACAACCGCGAGCAGCGGGGCATCGATCGTCGCCAGCCGGGGCATGATGTAGTCGTCGAGCTGGCGGATGATCTCCTGAGTGACCTTGCGCTGCTCATCGGCTCCGGGTAGTGGCAACGGCAGGCTCACCGGGACGACCGCAGCCCGCAGCTCCGCTAGCGCAGATTCCAGCGGCGTCAACAGCCTGCCGGTCATCTGCGGCTCCCTATTCTCCAGGCGGTTTCCAGCTGGGGTCGACCTCCGAATACTGGGTAGCAGTCTGCCCCAACGGCACATAGGCCGAAGCGGACGCGCCCTGAGGCAGGCCGGTTGGGGCCGGAAACGCGATGGGTGCTGGATAATTGCCGCCCAGCCCGGCAGGGCCTGGATAGCTGGGCGGTGCGTACGCTTCGATTACACCGGTGCGGCGACGCCGGAAAGATGGGTAGGCAGCTCGGCCCTCGGGCAGGACTACTGCTTCCCGACGGATTGCTCGGATCCTTGCTAACAGTTCCTTCTCTCGCACCCGCCCGGTCTGATCGATGAGGCCACGAGTCAAGGCATCCCGAAGATACGCCAGCTCGGTGACCGCTCGCTGCATCCTAATTGTCGCAAGAAATGTGTAGGGACCTTCGAAAAGGGCATGCCACAGCGCGCGCAACCGGGTCCCCAGCCGAGACATCGCCATCGGGTCGGTTTCGGGAAGCCAGCCCAGTCGGACGTAGTCGGTGAGACGTTCCCGGATCAGCCGGCCCTCTCTAAATAGCTGCCGGACTATGAAGATGATCATGCCGATGACGAGTGGCAGCGCCACGGCAAGGTAGATGAAGAGCACGTTGCTGCCCTGCATCAGACTTGCGGTGGTGTTGAACGCCATGTGCAGGAACACCGCTACGCCATACCCAGCCAGCGGCGCGATCACCCGCACGATCTTGCTCTTGGAGCGCAGTGCAATCGCAAGCCCGATGCCGGTCATGGCGGTGAACAGCGGATGCCCGAAGAAGGTCACCAGGCCGCGCAGCACGAAGAGGTTCTGCAGCGCCTCCAGTGGCGGGACCTGGCCGAAGGTGCGCGCGGCGTACCGGTAAACGCGGCCGTAGTACAAGATGTTTTCGGTGAAGGCAAAGGCTGCGCCGGACAGGCCGGCGAGCACGATTCCGCTGAGCCGGCTGACCCACTGGTAGCGCATCAAGATCGCCAGCCAAAACAGCACTGTAGCTTTGGACGCTTCCTCAACGAATGGGGCGACATAGATGGCCGCTCGGGCAGCGGTCGCCGGGTCGCCATCACCAATGATGCTGAGATGCTGGGCCGCCAAAGTGTTGATCTGGGCAGAAGCGTAGGTCGCGACGCAGGCTCCCCATCCAAAGGTCATTAGCCAGACCCAGAATCGTTGCGGTCGGTATCGGTCGGCCCACAAGAAGAGCAAGGAAAGCGGGATGGCGGTGACCGCGGCGTACTTGACCGCGACAGGAATCGCCTCAGTCCCCAATCCGGGTAGCGTGCCGCCCGGCACCTCCCGATCAGGCACGACTTGGTTGTAGAGCAGGAGCAGCGCGGCCAGGTAGACCAAGATCATCACGACCGTGAGCCAGGCGAGCTTGTTCTTCAGCAGCCTCTTCGGCACCGGTTCCTGGGGATCAGGGTCACGAGGAATGCCGTTCCGCCGTAACGCGCGGGCTAGACCGTCTCGCTTCTTGCGAGGCGGCGCTGCAACGCTGACCGACATGGCACCAAGGATAGGTGGGATCGGACCGGCAGCCTTGCGCCAAGAGAGTTACTTGGCGAACCAGGCGATGAAGGGTTCGACGTGCATCAGGAATTCGCTCGGTCGCGCCTCGTGCCCGTCATGATTGGAGTTCATTGTGGCGAACGTCCCGTGGGGAATACGCTCGCTCAGCTCTTTGAGCCGGTCTTGGGGAAGTGTGCTGTGCGCGGCACCGAGCACCAGCGTGTTGGCATGGATCCGGGACGCGTAGTCCCACCAGATGGGTGGCGGCGCATTACGCCAGCGGTGCACCGCAATCAGGGCGCGCCAGTCGTAGTCGGCGCCGGGCTCGGGCTCCCGCGGAATCGGTTTCGGTGGATTGGCCGGATCGGGTGGCGGCATCTCCTCCAACACCAGCAGTCGGATGAACTCGGGCCGAGTAGCGGCTAACTCGTACGCCGTGACTGCACCCATGGAATGGCCGATGACGATCGCCGCGAGAATGCCAACGTGCTCCATGAACCTCACGACGTCATCACGCATGACCTCGAAGGAGTAGTCGCGGGTCCATTCGCTGTCGCCGTGGCCGCGGGCGTCCAGAGCGATCACGCGAAAGCGGTCACCCAGTGCCGTCGCCACGTTCCGCCAGCCCAGGCTGGACGAGGTCAGACCGTGCAGCAGCAGCACCACTGCAGCATCTGGCCGGCCCCACTCCCGATAGTTAAGGGTCGGTCCCCCGTGCAGACGTACGGTCGGCATGCCCGAAGGCTATCGGTTATTGGGCCTGTCAGGCGTCCAGATGGGCTAGGCGCGGCCACTGTTGGAGCCAGTCGCCTTGCGGGGCGGCGCAGACCCAAATCGGCCGACCACGCTCCTCGTTGTCGGCGCCCACCTCGTTGCTGATCACTGCAGCGGCCTGGCAATCGGTGAAACTCGCGAACGGGTCCTCCAAGCCGATAACGATCACCGGAGCGGCGCCCGGCGGCGGTGGTCCCCAAGCTGCGAAGGCGTTGTGACCGCTGAACACCGGACGCTCAAAGCCATACCACTCCAGCGCGCCCGCCTCCCCGTAGTTCCGGGTGAAGACCACAGCGCTTGCCCGCTGATCGGCAGGCAGCGAATCGAGCGTGGCGCGTACCGAGGCGACGTACTCAGGCCAACCGATCGTCTCCAACTGATCGGAGTCGAGGGCGGGGTAGAAAGAGGCCGCATATGTGCGTGCCGGCAGCACTGGCACGAAGGCTGGCCAGGCGATTGCGGCCGAGAGTGCGAGCACGACACCAGCCACGACAAGTCGGCGAGCAGTCCAGCGGGCCGCAAGGGCCGTACAGCCGGCTGCTACCAGCGGGACGGTTGCTCCCGCCAGGTAGTAACCCTTCCCCGCCGCGACAAGAAAGACCGCAGTCGACACCAGGAAGGCCAGGGCGATCGGGCGCAGTTTTGTCCACGCCGGGACGCGAAACAGTTCCACCAGTCCGTACAGCCAGACGATGGCGATCAACGGGGAGAACATGGCGAGCGCCTGAGCCAACAACCCCAACCGACCGGTGAGGCCGCCGTACTCCTCGGCGATGTCGGCGCCAAGAGCTAGCACCGGCCAGCCGTTCTGGAATTGCCAGATCAGGTTCGGAAGCCATAACAGCAGCGCGATCAGTCCGCCAAGCCACGGGTATGCGGTGCGCAGCTGCCAGCGAGTCGCCGGCACGAGCAAGACGCCGAGGAATATCGCAAAGAGCAGGACCGCGATGGCGGTCTTGTTGTTCAGGCCGACCCCAGCCAGCAGACCCGCAAGCAGCCAGAGCCGCGGCCGGTCGTCGTGCAGCGCATAGCCGACCACCAAAAGCACGGCAGTCCACGCAAGAGTGTCGAAGGTGGCGGTGCTCAGGCGATGACCCAGTGTCACGGTGATCACAGACACCGCCACCGTGCTTGCGGCCAGCAGTTGAGCTGCGCGGCCGCCGTTAAGCAAGCGGGCGAATGCGGCGGCACAAACAACGAGCAGAGCCATCGCAATCAGACTGGGCAGGCGGAGCAGCAAGAGGTTGTGCGGCGCCAGCTCCGTAGCGAGGCGGGCGAGCAACGGGGTGAATGTCGGCTGATCCGGATAGCCCCAGGCCAGCCGCTGGCTAGCGGAAACGAAGTAGAGTTCGTCGCGGTGCGGGCCGTACCGGTTGATCATGATCAACAACAGCACGGCAAGTCCGGCCACCACCGCTCCGACCTCCGAGAGCGCAAACTTCGGTCGCGCCTGCTCCATTGGACCATCTTGGCCCCCACCGCTCCATTCGGCGGCCCGCCCTTGGCCGTGCGTTCGGATCAGTCGTGTACGACGTCGCCCAAATCCGCCCACTGACCTTCTTCAACGGCCAGCAGGTAGGAATCGAGGAAGTCCCATAGAACTGACTTGTCGAAGCCGCTGGGCGATCCAGCGAACAGTGGCGAGGGCGGCGTCGGGCCCAGCGGTTGCAGCTTTACGTGGCCGATGCTCCAGGTGTGCGGCCCGTGCTGGTTATCGGATGCCAGAAGCTCGCTGAAGTTGTGCCGTTTTGCTGTTTCGTCGCTGTGACGCAGCACTCGGCCGCCCTTGACCACGAAACACGGCGTGGCGTACGCGTTCATGATCGCGTCCAGATCGTCGCCGTTCCACGCTTCTCCGTATTGGGCAATGAA
>Ga0307413_10000249_pt1 | contig 16223 bp, 9 predicted proteins | sample DK1Ometagenome_3_FD_203714 | JGI IMG/M metagenome (GOLD analysis project Ga0307413, IMG submission 203714) | Maize rhizosphere microbial communities from greenhouse at UC Davis, California, United States - DK15-O-2 | ecosystem: Host-associated > Plants > Roots > Rhizosphere > Soil | place: USA... | reverse complement strand
CAACCGAACCGACAATGCCGCCGCCATCTGCTCACCGCCTGAAAGGCTTACGAACGGCCGGTCGTACCCGCCCTCTTCGAGGCAGATCCCGTAATCCTCCGTCCATTTCAGCGTGCGCTCGGCGTTGCCGGTGATCTCGCGGTACATCTGGTTCGCCTCATGCGAAACGTGCCAGACATAGTTTCGAGCTACCAACGGCGCGGCCTCCTTCAGAGTCGTGCGGATAAAATCGGTCGTCTCCCGCACCTTTTCGAGCCGTTCCTTCTCGCGAAACTCGTCCTGCATCGATAACCTGATCGCTTCGAGCCGCACGAGCTCCGCCGCAAAATCGGTTTCTTGTTTTACGATCACATTGTACGTCGTTTCCAGCTCGACCTGCCGTTTTCCCAGTTCCTGCAATTCGCGACGTTCCGCAAGATGCCGTTCGCGGTCGTAACCCTCGCTCGACTTGTTGTACGCTGCCTCAGCCTCGGCGAGGCGCCGTTCAGCAACATCGAGTTCGGCACGGACCGCCGTAAACTTCTCTTCCCGCTCCGCAAACAATTTCGCCAAAGCCTCATTCACAATAAAGGCTCGATAAGCGTCGGCGGTGGCATCTCGAGTATTCGAAGTTGTGACCCAATCCTGATCCAGATCCTTGTAGCTTTCAAGCTGTTCGGCGAGGATCCGGCGTTCGCTTTCGAGCCGCTCGAGATTCTTCTCCATCGCGGCGAGCTGTTCGCGGATGTCACCCTCGCGGCGGGCTTCCTGCTCCAGCACCGCGATCTTCGATTTCGGGTTGTCGAGCGCCTTTAGTTCTCCATCGACGCGTACCAGATCTGCCTTCACCCCGGGCAGGTCTTCCGATTCTTTATCGAGTGCGGCCTTTTCACTCGCGAGGCGTTTCCCCTCGTCGCCGATCTCCGCCGCGCGTCCTTCAAGCACTGATATTTGTGCAACGTACTTCGCAGCCTCTCGGGAAAGGTTCAGGGCTGTGGACACAGAGGACCTTTCGTCCTGAAGCACCGCGATCTTCGACTTTATCTCACCGAACTGGCTGGTGACGAACATCTCCAGCGTTTCGCCTTCCTTCAGATTCAGACATTTCTGCGAAAGTATTGGGCACAGGCCGTTCATTATCTCTTTCTGGAACCGCTCGTCGCGTTCGAGCGTCGCCTGAAGACTCGCTAGCTCGCGGATGATCTCGATGTCGCGGCCTTCGAGGTTCGCTAAAGAGTCAGCCGTCGCACTCTTCTCGCGTGCTTCTTTAAGCTGGATCGTGTTCGTCCGGTAACTGTCCCGCATTCGGAGGATCTGATCGTCCAGAACCTTGATCCGAGCGCAAACCGATTCAAGCCGGCTAACGTCCGCCCGCAGCTTTTCCACTTCCCTTTCCAGACGTTCCTGGTCAATGGCCAGTTGCTTCAGCGATTCGATCGCCGCGTGCGACCGTTGGATGCTTTCGAGGTCGTTGTTCAGATGCTTGCGGTCGGAAACCACGTTCGCGATCGCCGATTCGACTTTTTGATTCTCGAGCCGAAGCTTTTCCCGGGCCTCACGCTCTCGTTCGAGTTCCTTAAGCCTACCAAGCGATTCCGTGTGTTTTTCAGCATCCGCCCGCGCAGCATCTGTCTTCGCCGCGGCCTCGCTGGATTGCTTCAATTCCGCTTCCCGCTGGCAGAAGACAAGATCTATTTTCGCTTTCTCGGCCCTCAGTTTTTCCGCTTCGGCCTGCAGTGCCGCGAAAGCGGCCTCAGCCTCGTCGAAGACTTTCACGGTTTCAGCCTTGCCGCTCACGTTCCGGGTGATCTCGTCGACCGAACGCGAGAGCTCCTCCACCTGGCCCTTCAATCGTTCGTACTCCGCCTCGATCAGCTCGATCTTTGCGAGTTCGCCCTCGGCCCGGGCGATCTTGACCGAGACGGCATTGATCTGCCCCTCAACGAATCGCACCGTCTTCAAAAGCTCTTCAGCACCCCGGCGGTACTCTTCCACTTTGAGCAGCGTGTCGAAGGTCTTCTTTCTCTCTGCCGCTGGAGCGAGAAAGATTGCGGTGAACGTGCCCTGAGGTACGCCGATGGCGTGCCGGAAGAGAGCTTCGAGGTCCGTTCCCGGTTCTACGCCGAGGTGCTGCCAAAGAAAGCGGGTGACTTCTTCTTTTTTATCCGCGATTCGTAGCTTCAGTGCGGGATCGTAGACGTAATAACCGGTATTCGTATCCCGATATACCGTGTACTCGCGCTCGTCCAGCCCGCTCTCGAAAGTGACGCGCACGCTTCCCTTCTTTGCTCCGCGTCGAAGGAATTCATCCTTTTTGTACGCTAGAAGATCGAACAGCGTCCACGCGATCGCCTCGATGATCGTCGTTTTCCCGGCCCCATTCTCTCCGCAGATCGACGTGCTGCCGCGTTCGAATTCGAATTTAGACTCGGCATGGGATTTTATGTCCTCAAGCTCGACCCGTTTAATGAACATCTGACGTTACTTATTGATTATTTCAGATTTGAGATCTGAAGTTTAAGGTCCGAAAATCCGAAATCTGAGATCTGAAATTTCCGACTTTGCTTCTTTCTTCGATACTAAGATAATCAAGTAGCGAAACGCGAATGCGCAAGCCCGCGCGCGATCAAGGGCGGCTCCGCTGAGTGGATCGTTTCGATATCGCTTAAGCGAGGGTTTACTCAAAATCAGCGGGCCGAATTATGAAAATTGCTAACGGCGAAAGCGTGATGCTCGTTCTGCACACGCCGCGGGAAAAATTGCTGGGGATTCTCGATGAGATCAATCCGTCCGGAATCTTCGTTCGGGCGATCGATCTTGGGTATTTTGACGATTGGGTCGCCTCGATCGTGAACGACGAGCAGTACCTGCCGATGAGCGATTATTTTATACCAATGTGGCGGCTGGAACGGATGACCCGCGACGAAGGCACGCCGTCGATGACCGAACTTTTTGAACAGAGGACCGGAAGAAACTTAGGGGAATTTTAGAGACCGGATATTACGGTAGGGACCTCGAAGAAAACGATTAGAACTTGAGTTCAAACTTTTGCCCCTGCTGACTGATGCCGATACTGCCGCTGGTGGTCGTGATGCTCACGTTTGTGGTATCGCCTTTCCCGATACGTCCGACCAGGCTCTTGCCGCCTTCGCTTTCGTTCTCGGTTTCGATCTTCAGCGGCAGCCTCGAATCGAAGGTACCGAAACCGTAGGATGCGATCACTTTACAGGAAGTGTCTTCCGGAAGAAGCATTCGGATCGAACCCGCCGATGTTTTGAATTTGTATATTCCGCCGCTGAGAAATTTCCCCGCGAAACTCACGTTCCCCGAGATCGAGCTGACGTCGATCTGTCTGTGGCTCACATTTTGGAGCACGACGTTGCCGCGCCCCGAGCTGCGGACCTTTAGCAGATCGCCCACCTGGCCCGGTTTCACGTCGAATACCATAACGTTGCCGGCGGTCGCTTGAACGTCGATCGCCCCGCTTGAGCTTTCGACCGTGACATCGCCGCGGTGCACCACCGCTCCGACACCACCCACCACATTTCGAACGTTTATGCTGCCGCGGAGGATGTTGAGCGTCGCCTTCCTGATCGAATCGATCTCGGTGCCGGCCCCCTGGGCGTCGAGCATTATGCTGCCGCCCATAGGCATATCGATCTCTACCGATTCGCCCGAAAGGCAATTGGCCGATGGGCCGACGGCCCTGCCGGGCGAGCCCGCGGCGGTAATCCAGATCCAGTTCGCCTTCCCGGTCTCCGCATTTTTTTCCAAAGACTTGAATTCAAATTTCCGCCCGTCGCGGACGAACACGCGGACCTCGTTCGTCTCGGTGCCGTTGATCTTAATCTCGCCCTGGGCGATGCAAAGTTTGATCGCGACGTTTGGGTCAGCCGCGATCGCCTTTTCGTTAGTGCCGTTCGGTTCGCGCGGAAAAGACGGAGGAGCCGGGTAAGTGGGCGGTTTGATCTTGTCCTTAACTTCGGGTTTTGGTTTCGGCGCTTCCTTCTGTGCGATGACGCCCAGCGGAAAGCCAGCCGAAAGGCACAGCAATAGCCCGAGTTTTACGATCCTTCCGTACATTCTTCTACCCGTCAAAATGGTACTGCCACCGGCTACTGAAAACTAGCCATCAGTTCGTCGCGTTGGGCCGACGATTTAAGGAGTTCGATCTTGTCCTGATAGGACGAATAAAGTACCTGCCTGGCCGCCAGATTCCGCGGATTTTTCTTAACCACCCTCCGCATCTTCGAGATTGAATCATCCACGACCGCCAGATCTCTCTGAAATGAAACCTCGCCCGACGGCCTCGCCGCCGCGTTCTGAGCCGTTACGGTTTCCTGAAGCTCATTAATTGTCTTAACGTAGCTCTCCTCTCCCGGCAAATACTGAGCACTCGCGGGAACCGCTGAAACCTTTCTCGGCCCGTTCACCACGTAGCTGGCTCGGATCATGCGGTTAACTTCGGAATCAGAAAGATTGGTTACTCTAACCGATTCTCTTTTCACCGGCGTCGCTTCGATTTTTGCGACAGTCGCGTTATTTTGATCTTGGACTACCGGAGCGGGCGGAGCAGAATCCTTTGAACCGGATGCGACAGGAGAGTTGACTACAGCGACCTCTCCGGTCGTTACACCGTCACCACTATTCATCACCCATACCGCGGCGACCATCCCGAATACGATCAAAATTCCGGCAGCCGATGCGAAAGACGGGCTCGCAAGGCTTACCGTTACGAAGGCGGCAAGCCGGCCCCAAACGGAGGTGCGGCTCTTCTCCTCAGAGATCTCTGCGTTGATTCGGGTCCAAAGGCGCTGCGTCGGCACGAGGGAATTCAGTTCGCGGTCCAGAACGGAAAAGACCATCGAACTTTCTTCCTCGGCTTGTGCGAGCAAAAGGGTGCAGGTGTCGCAATCCGAGACGTGCTCCGAGATCTTTACGGCCTGTTCCGGACGCGTCTCGCCGTCCAGAAAAGCCTGTATGGTTCCTATGTCTAAACAATTTCCGTTCATAATGTGTCTCTCCCCACCTTGCCGTAAAATCTCATGAACTCCGCGCGTGCACGGGCCACATATGTGCCGATGCTCGTTTCGTTCAACTCAAGGCTTTGTGCGATCTCCCGGTAGGAAAGGCCTTGTTGTTTCAACATCAGGCAGCTTCTGAGCGGCTCCTTGATCTTGCCCAGCGCCCGGTTGATCTCGTTTATCCCGGCCCTTTCTTCAAACTCGTCTTCCACCGAGATTACGCCGTTTTCAACTGTATCTTTGACGTAGTTCTCATCCCGCGTGTTCGCCCTTATCTTTGTTCGCAAAGTGTTCTTGGCCACGTTCATCGCCACCCTTATCAGCCATGGGCGAAGCATTTCCTGGTCGAGCGTGTCCAAATGTTTATAAAGCTTTATAAACACCTCCTGGGTGACGTCCTCAGCCAGTCCGGCGTCTTGCACGACGGATCTTGCCGCGCGGAATACGGTCCGATGGTGGAGCGAAAACGCCTCCTCGAACTCTATCGTATCTTTAGCTACGGCAGCCGCTGCTTGTTCGGACATTGAGTCCACAAAAGTATTCGTCGGATCGCTCATTTCCAGCATTTACCAATGCCTTCAAATAAAATACACCAAGGTGCCCGAATTTGTGACAACAAAGGCGATACCACGCACTCTACCACCTTCTAACGCGGATTTTGCGGTCTGCACTATTCATCCGACAACGCGCACCGGACGGATCTTAATAGTTAAGAATCTGGGCCTTTTGTACCGTTTCAGGCGACAATTGGGACTGGGCAAACGGTGTGAGCACAAAATAATGGCTCAGGTCTTCCGCTTCAACGAGCTCGTAAATAGTTGATTCCAAGGTGCCTGGAGCGGTCTCAGGGGTGATTTCGGGATCAACGGTGGCGAGCTGTTTCAAACACTCAACCAGATGTCGGTTCCCCACGCCAAACTCGCCAGTCTTGTTTCCGATCACCAGTCGAACTTCCGCTTGCTGTTCGGCAAAATGCGACAAAAGCATCGCGGCCTGAGCGACAGCATTTTCGAAACGTTCCGAGGCGACCGGTCGCTTTCCGTCCTGCTCGGATTCCAGCTTTTCGCGGAGCGTAAGTTTTGGCTCACCGCTTTCCGGTATGCGCTGATCGAGCACGACCGTTATTTTGCGGTCGTCCTCCGCGGCAAACTCCCTCACGATCAATCCGCGTGAGCGAGCCGTCGCCTTCCAATCGACGCGGCGGAGATCGTCATTCGGCTGGTAATCCCTAAGCGAAAGCAGGTCCTGCCCGGAGCCGCGCTTTTGCGAGATCAATTGCCCCGCCTCGAGCGGCATATCGTCGATCTCTGATGAAAGCGGCTCAATGGCGGGAAGGACGATCAGCTCAGTTTCGCGAGCTGATAATCGTCTCCGGTGTCGAAAGAAGGCGAACGGGAATTTAGTCGAAAGCTCGAAATCCTTGATCAGAAATCTACCGCGGGCGGGGAAAACGTGCGGCACTTTGCTTTCGGTGACCCGGTTACGGGGCAAATAGGAAAAATAGTCCAGCGTCCGCCTCACCACCGGGGCCTTGGCTAATCTCTCAGCGATTCGTCGTGGTAGAAGTCTCCGTAGATCTTCCGCGGCGATGGATTCGTCGCGTTCCTTCCCCCTAACTTCCGCAACAACTGAATAGCTCGACAGCAGCTTCTTTCGGTTGTGGATGCTGACGATAATGTTCGTCTCCTCACCGGCGAAGATCGTTTCCGGGAAACGCATCTTCACATCGAGCTTTTTCAAACACAGTCCTCCCGCCACGAACCCGACGACCATCGACGCCGCAAGCACGGAAAGCACAAGAAACAAAAGGTTGTTACCCGTATTCCAGGCTGAGAACCCGACGATCACGATCAGCCCGAGCATGATCGCTCCGCCGAGCGTAAACTCGAATGGCAAATTCAACTGCGAGGCTTCTCTGCTCGCGTTCTTTGCGAGCGGCGGGACAACGAAGATCAGGATCAGCAGCACGAAAACCATCGATATCCCGGCCGCCACACCGGCCAGGCGCGGATTCCCTGTCAGATGCGCGACATACGTGAGCCCGGCTAGCCCGATCCCGCCGAGGATGACCACGATCCCGAACACGGCGTTCCGCAGATCCCTTAAGCTGAAAAGCTGGCTAAGCTCGCGGTAGTTCATTTAAACCGGAACTATGGTTTTCTGGAGGATTTCCTGAAGAGCGTTTTCCGCGTCGCGTGTGCGGTTCCGCATCGACGCCGAGCGGGAATTGGCGATCACGCGGTGCGCGAAGCACGGAAGCACAAGGCGCTTTATATCATCGGCGATGCAGTACTCGCGGCCCTCGACGAGCGCGAGAGCCTGTGAGGAACGGAAAAGTGCCAAAGCTCCGCGCGGGCTGACGCCAAGTTCGAGCAGTTCACTTTTGCGCGTCGCCTCGACGATCTGAAGAAGGTAATCGACCAGCACCGTATCGAACTTAACCGCCCCAACCCTCGCCTGCAGTTCTAAGACCTCGCCTTCCGAGAGCACCGGTTTCACAAAATCGATCGGATTCATCTCGGCGCGATTGAGCAGAATCTGCCTCTCATCCGCAAGACTCGGGTAGCCCATCTGCAGCCTCAGCATGAACCGGTCGAGCTGCGATTCCGGAAGCGGATAAGTGCCGTGATGTTCCGAAGGGTTCTGCGTCGCCACCACCATGAACGGCAGCGGCAGCCTGCGCGATACGCCGTCAACGGTCACCTGTTCTTCCGCCATTGCCTCGAGCAATGCGGACTGCGTCTTGGGGGTCGCGCGGTTGATCTCATCCGCCAGGACGATGTTCGCGAAGATGGGCCCTTGCTTCCACTCAAAATTGCCCGATCGCTGGTTGAAAATCGAAAGCCCGATCACGTCCGACGGCAAGAGGTCCGAAGTGAATTGAATGCGCTGGATCGAAATGTCCAACGCGCGTGCGAGTGCACTTGCCAGCGTTGTCTTCCCGATCCCCGGAACGTCTTCGATGAGCAGGTGACCCTTCGCGAAGAGTGTCACAAGCGCGTATTTCACCGTTTCCGATTTTCCGCGAATTACGGTCTCGATCGCGGCCTGAAGTTCGGCGATCTTTCCGGCGGCGTCAAACTCCCGGGCCGGCTGAGGCCGAACCGTCGTTTCGGTTTCTGCGGTTATCCAATCTCTCATCAGGGGTTTCGGGGAAGTAATATCCATCCGGAAAAGCTCCAATCTGATAGTTTACAGGATTATGGATGCCGTTCACAGGTCAAAATTTGCAGCCTAATGCAAAGGCCCTCGCGCGAGCCGGGGCGATACGATCTACTCAGACATCTCGCCCTTGCTCCCGCGCGGGCCTTTGCAACATTGCAGACGCGATTGGCATCGAAATTTTGAAACTTCTTGTGTATACTTTCGTGTACAGGTCCGGAGGATCACCCTAATAAAGTTTTATGAAGATGTTTAGAAACCGTTTCCGCGATGAGCGCGGATTTAACCTGATCGAGCTGATGATCGTGATCGCGATCATCGGGCTGTTGATCGGTGTCGGCAGCATCGCTTGGGGTGCAATGATTCGCGCCGGAAATGAGACCTCTGCTCAGACGATACTCGATCGCGTTCGGACGTTTCAGGCCCAATACGCCTCCAGAAATAAAGGTAAGTTTGCGTCGTTCGATCAGCTTATTGAGAACGCTGGTCTGGATGAAGCGTATCGCGGGGAACGACCAATCGTGAACGGTTACACTTTCACGCTGACCATTGAGGAACCCTCCAGCGCAAAACCAGGGTTTTATTCTGTCAACGCCGACCCGCAGATCGGGGACGGGATAACCGCGACCGGCAGGCGGCACTTTTACACAGATTCTTCACTCGGCACTATAAAGGCGACCGACGAAAATCGTCCGGCAAAAGCCGATGACCCATCGATTTAAAATACCCGGCCGTCTTAGCTCAGTGGTAGAGCACTCGCTTCACACGCGATAGGTCAGAAGTTCAAATCTTCTAGACGGCACCATTATTATCAACAGTTACAGGCGTCATTATGACGCCTGTAACTGTTTCTCACCCAGATTTCCACCTGATTTGTCTTAATCAAGTTTTTTAGCTAACCAGACTGTCTCATAGCTCGGAACCTTGGAATTCGAATTAGTTCCACAAAGTCTTCTACCGGCGCTTTTGCATCCGACCTTAACGTCCCTGCCCGCTCATGATCGTGAAATCCACCGGAACCGACACGTTTCCCCGAACGCGGAAAACGAAATGTCCGGATGCTAGCCCCTCCAACTGGATCTTTTTACCTTCCGCCGCCGAGACCAGCTTGCCGCTTTCGTCAAACAGTTCGAATACGATCGATTGGTTGCCGTGATTCTGGCTTATCTGCGCGTCCAGGCTTGACCTTCTCAAATCGAAAGGGATCCCCACTGCCGGCTGGCCCGGATTTATTGTTCCGGAGTAACGCTCTTCAAATCTCCCGCCGGCGGTCTCGTCTTCCACAGGGCTCGGCAACGGGCTTGGCGAGGGTGTCGGCGAAGGGCTTTGGGACGGACTCGGCGTCGGTGTCGGATCGGTCGAATCGACTATGCCGAAGTCGGACCCGGCCGCCTGGTCTGCATTCAATAATAACCCCCCCGAGATCGACGACCCGATCAGGATATGCGCCTCGGCCTGGGTGTTCGTTGAGGTTGTGTTGAGCACATTCATGCCGACGGCGGCATTCACTTTGTCGAGCCCGAGGCGGATCGTGATCTCGTTTCCGTTTATCGCGCCCGAATCGGCGGCGCCGATGGTTTCCTGATTTTGGGTTCCAGTGGCAAGCGTGGTGATCTTGCCGTATTCGAAGGTCGTGGCGGCCTCATCGACGGATGCGGTCACGAACACTTCGGTCTGACCGAACGCGGATGTCATCGTCCAGCGCATATTCGGCGCGGTGACCGAGGCGTCGGAAACGATCAGGCGGTAGACGATCTGATTCGCCGTCGGGTCATACCGGAAAAAGGCTTCGCGAATATCCTGAGCGGTAGTGCCGAGCTGATCGTCGGCGGGATCGGTTATCTGCGGCGCGTTCGAGTCGTTCGATGGGAAAAGATTTGCCGGGTGCGGTACCATTGCCAACTCCAACGCCTCCCGAACGGCGTTGTGTGCGTCCACGTATCCCGAGCCGACGACGCGTTCCTCATAAGGCATTGGCGTCGCGGTCCGGCGCAAAACGGTAACGACCTCGTCGGGCGTCAGCAAAGGGTTCGCTTCGAGCATCAGGGCAACGATCCCGCTCACCTGCGGGGTCGAGAAGCTCGTCCCTTGCGAGGTGGTGTAATACGGCAAAAATGCCGGGGGGATGGTTGAAAGGTCGTTCGCACCGACGAATGCGGGGATCGTGCCCGCTACATTAGTAACGCCCGGTGCTTTTGAACGCGCGCTTTTTATGTCAACCCCCGACCCGGTTATATCAGGACGCAGATTCGGAGTTACCGAAGCATCCGCCGGTTGACCTGAGACGTCGCTTCCCGACCCGTTATCGTTGCCGCGTGACGAAAAGCCAGCCGGCGTGCCGAGCCCCCGCTTTTCGCCCGCGGCGACCGAGATCACCCACGGGGAGACGGAATATGGATTTATCACGTTCGGGGCGTCGCCGTCGTTGCCGGCAGCGAATACGACCGTGATGTTTCGGTCATGCATCATCCGCGTGGCGGTGTTTATCGGGTCATTGGGGTCGTAAGGCAGGTCGGCAAGCGTGGTGCCGTACGAATTATTGCAGACACGGATGTTGTAACGAAATTGATTGACAAGGGTGTAATCCATCGCCTGAACGATCGCGTATGTCGTAAGGCCGAAATCGTTCCCGGCACGAATTCCTATAAGTTTCGCGCCTGGCGCCACTCCCGTGTAGAGCCCGCCGGATGCCGCACCGGTGCCGGCCGTTACGGCCGCGCCGAAGGTGCCATGCCCGCCCTCAACATCGGAGATCGGAGCGTTTTCTACCGGAACGACAGGCAGGAACCCGGATGGAAGCTCCAGCGGCACGTCAGCGGTAGCGAAATACACGTTCTGCACGACGTTCTGCCCGAGCTGCAGATCGGGGTGCGTCGCGTCTATCCCCGTATCGATGTAGGAAACGCCGATATTCCGGCCCGAAACCGGAAGGCCGCTGTTCCCCGCCGTAACTTCCATATCTCGTATCAGGCTTTCGACACCGGTGATCGTACGCCCTTCGCGGTCCAAAAGGCGCACCGTACGGTTGGCGTAAAGTGATCGGATACTCGGTTTGGTTTTGAGGGCGTTAAACTGCGTTCGATTGATGCTGGTCAGCACGATCGGGAGCTCTTTCAGGTACCGCCCCCCGGCGATCCCGAGCGACCGGAGCATCTGGAAGTCGGTGCTTGTCGGCTTTTTTTCGAAGGTGATGATGACCGGCGTAAGACCCAGCGGCAGAGAGTTTACCTTCGTCTCTAGCAACCTGTCGACCGAGGTGGCGGCGAAGGCGGAAATGCTGAGGACTATCGTGGTTGTTGCAGCAAATATAAGAGTTTTAAGCCGGTTCATCGTTTCCTCCAGAAACAGAAATAATTTTCTATAGTGAGGTTACGGCCGCCGCCTTGAGGGATACTTGAGTGAGACTTGAGGTTCGGTTTTGCATCTGCTCTGTGGCCCGAAAGATTCGCATTCTGATAGTTCAGATCTCAGGCATAAATTCCCAGCTTTCAGATCTGAAATTTGAGATCTCAGATCTTTTTCCCAGGAAAAATTTTGATTTACGGAAGATCGCAGACCCCATTTCGGTCAATGGTGTGGCCCGGTAAAAAAACGGCGGTGTGCGAAGAAAAAAGGCGGTGACGAATTCGTCACCGCCTTAACGACCATTCCGGGATGATCCAGTTAACAATAGCGAGCTATTGCATCCTTATGAAAGTCACCTTCTTTGTCAGCGGATTGACGGTGAAGCGGAATAAACCCGAGACCAATTTGGTGGTGGCCGAGAGCGTGCCGGATCCGGAGCCGCCCACCGTTCGCGTACCCCCGTTCGCGTTCGGCGAATTTTCCGGAAGCAGCTGCGTCGTCGCGATATTGAATTGCGATGGGCCGTTAAGGAAACCGAGCACGCGAAGTTTGTACGTCCGGTTGGGCTGGACGGCCGACGAAACGAATTCCGTCGCAGTGGCACCGGCCGATCGCGTGATCACCGTGTCATCCTCCGTGCGGAGCTCGAAGTCGAGGTCCGCGCAAGTCGCGCAGGACAGGGTCGCTTCTAGTGCTGTCGCATCCGACTGCGTCGTGATCGGAACGTCCATCCAGGTGATCCCCTCAAACGCCGGGTCGCCCCAGGTCACACTTCCGTTCTCATCCGCGGTGCCGGTCGGCTCGCCCCCTACGATCGTTCCGGTCTTCGTTTCGTTGTACAGCGAGTACACGAGTGCTGCCGGTGCATCATCGCCGCCGTCCCCCGTCTCGCTTCCGCCGAAGGCGGTTCCCGCGAATGCGTTCGCGTAGATTCGGGCGTCGAAGGTGAAGAGCTGCGTCAGCGGGTTGTTGAACTCCATTCGCTTCGCCGATGAGGTGAACCCAAGCGGAAGGGTTTGGTTAAAGACGAAGATGTTGTTCGCCGCGTCCGCGTTCTTCACTGACACCGACGGGTTCGAGATACTGACGACCTGGAACTCGATCGGGCCGTAGAGAGTCTTGTCGGACGAGAAGGCTCCGCGTGTGTTGGTCAGCTTGTTGTCGAACGACGTGATGCCGCCGGTAAAGCTGATGTTGGAAAGTGCGGAATCGACCTGGGCGGTAACGTCCTGACGCACCTGCGTGGCTCGGCTCGAATTCGATAGGCCGGACCACCCCAGCTGACCGGTGGAATTTACACCGACCGCGCGTACGACGTATTCGCTGTCGAACAGGTTGTTCAATCCGGCGGGTGCGAACACCTCTTGCACCTTGCCCCTGTCCTCATATGAAAGCTCGCTTCCGTTGACGAACGCTACGTGGCGGTAACCAGTGGTGGAATCGTCGCCGTCGATGAACTCCCGTTCTCCGTTCTGTTCGCGCATGCCGGCGTTTGCCGTCTTGCGTTTGAGCACCTGGTAAGAAGTTGCTCCCGGGACCGCGTCCCACGAAACGCGGAGGCTTCTCGCGGTGGCGGGTGCGACCTGCACGTTCGAAGGGACGGCTGGGGCGGCCTGATCCGCCGCGAAATGCGACACGCGGGTGGAGATTGTCACCTTGCCGCCGGAGAACTCGCGGGCGTTGATTCCCAACTCTTTTGCGGCGAATATCTGTTCGATCATCGCGCGATGCCTTCCCGGGGAATCCGGATCGGCAGAGTTGCTCGGGTAGAGGAGCTGATCGGCGACGATGAAGGCATCCCGCGTTTTCACGAAAGTGTCCGGCGAAGTGGTGCCGAGGACGTACATCGCTCCAAGGAAGTCGCGTTCGAAGATGTTCGTCCCGTTCTTGATCTTCTTTTCTGCCTTTCCGTCCTTCGGCTGCGGACGTCTGTAGGTGGCGTCCTGCGGATACACGCGGTTGAACATCTCACGAAGGTCCCACAAGGTGGACATCATGATCTCGCCGTCGTAGTGCTCTTCTTCCAGGCCGGTACTCCAGGTCGCATAGTCGGAGTACTTCAGCGTCGATTTCGCACTTCGGATGTAAGCGAGCGAATCGGGGTCGCGGCCGCGGTCGCGGGCGAGCTGGCGATAGCCCTTCGAGTTGACGACGTAATCGCCCAGGCTCGCGTTATCGGTGATAGTGAATGCCCACATATCAGCCTGTGCTTCGTTCAGGGCACTCCCCTCTATACCTTCGAGGCCTGCGATCGGCGATGTGATCGCGTGCATCCCTTCGTGATAGGGCACCGTGCCTTCGAGTGCAAGGTCGTTGAAATAATATCCGTGGCCGTAAACGGTCGGGTTCACGACGACGGGCGATTTGGTCGCGGTGACCCCCTCGATGATCGAGGTGAGATTGAACGCGAGGGCGTTGTCGAGCCCAAGCACGATCTGCGCGAAGTTAGGGTCGGTCGGATCCGGAAGAGTTCCTTCGGCGGCGTCGAGCGCGAGCAGCACGTTCGGGATATGCACGGTCGCGGGCAGCGGTGTCGATTTGTTCGGGTAATCGTCGGGGAAGGCTCCGCCGCCGAGCGCTGTGTTGTCGCCGCCGACGTGCAGGTGATCAACGTATTCGACGAGGTACGTCACGAAGAAGAACGCGTTGATGTCGTCCTGATGCTCGGCCGGTTCGGCGAGTTGGTCCGCCTCGTTCGTGCGGGCCTCGAGCGCCGTCGGGTCGTCCTTGCGGAAATGCCAGGTGCCGAGAGCGGCCTGCCCGAAGGGCTGCTTGCTGATCAGGGCGTTGTTCACCAGCGCGTGCGTGCCCGTGAGCGTGCCGTTCACACCAGTGACACGGTTGGACGGATCAAATTTACGCAGCGTGACGCGTTCCTGGCCGCAAGGCGCCGGGCCGGTCGCCGTCTGGCAAGTGCTGATAACGCTGTTGTCCTTCAGATTGGCGTCGATTTGCGGATACTTAGGGTAGATATCGGCCGTTTCCGCACCCGGTAGGCTCTGGAACGCGGCGAAATCCTTGCGAGCGATCACTTCTCCGGAGTTCGCATCGACGGTGATCATGTAGAGGCCGAAGGGATTCGTCGAGAACTTCGCGATCTTCCACGCGAGACGGTAGCCGTCCGCCGTCGGGTAGATCGAAAGCGTCGGCGGGATCGAATCGACCGCCCCGAGCTGCTGGCTGATGATCGAAAGGCCGTTTTGAAGAAGGTTGGTCGCCGCCGAGGGCAGTGCGACGTGGAAGCGGTTGAGATCTCCATTCGCCGCCGCGACAGCTTGGTCAGCGGAGATCGCCGGCTGTGTGTTGATCGCAACGTCTCGGAAGAACGGCCCGGACGCCATCACGACCTGGTTCTGCGCGTTCATCACGATGCCGATCCCGCCGTCGGAGACGGGCACTCCGTTGAAGACCTGCTGAAACCGCATCAGGTTGCCGCCGAGTGCCTGCCGCTGGCTGAAGACCCGGAAATTGTTCAATTCCGATACGCCGAAAAGCGCGGCATTTTCGTTGATGAACGCACGGGCGGCTTCCTCGGGACTTCCGGGATACGACTTCGACGCGAAGTCGTACATCACCTCGGGCGTGCCGCCGAAGTCGTTCCAGCGTGACGTCATGCCTGGAGCATTCACTGCGGTCTTCAGTGCCTCGAGGGCGGCGAGCTGCGCACTTGTCGCCTGACGGACGTTCGGGAGCGCTCGCGATGCATTCAGATCATAATTGGGTGCCGGACGTCGATATATGTCTTCGAGTTTCCGTTTCGACGCGGCGTTGGACGATGTGAGCGGCTGCCACAGGGCGGCCGCCGCCACCACGGCGACGGCAAACATTACCATCCATAGTTTAGTTTTGTGCGAGCGGCCGTTCATTCTTAAGTTCCTTTTCATTTTTCCTCCGGTACCTTCTGTTCAAGTAATTTGTGAATAATTCCAATTAAGATTCGGGGGCGCGGAACCCGGAACTTTCGATCCGGGCCCCGCGTACCCATGTCCCGCTCCATGCCCCCGCGAGGAGCGGGAACCTTGTTAGCCGCCCGTGGTGAAAAGCTGGCGGTAATTGATAAGCGTTTCTGCAAGCGTCGCGCGGCTCATCGACGTGGACGGCTCGAAACGCGGCCCCGGCACGACGATGAACTGACCGGGAGCGATCTGCCTCACTTCGGAAGGGAACGCGGCGAACAACCCCTTGTCGAGGGCAAGCTGCACGTACCCTCTAAGAGCCGACGGGATCTGAGAGTTGTCGGTGATAGCGGTCCCGTTCACGGTGATGGTGGACCCGGCGAGCGAACGGGCCTGTGCGTCGTGGCCGAGCGCCTTCACCAGCGCCACCGCGACGTCCAACCGCCCGGCTGTTCCTCCCGGATTAAAGGCCGTGACGCCCGCGGACATCATCCCGGTCGGGGAAAAGTCAAAGTCGCGAAGCGACGAACCCCTGGCCGTGACCGATTCGGCGATCAAGCCGAGATCGGCCGAAACATCCGAGAATTTCGGAGCGGCGGTCACCGTCTGTCGCAAGCTGGTGTTGAGTGCGAGCGAACGCGACAGGTCTTCACGCGTGATGTTGCTGTCCGGACGGAAGGTTCCGTCGCCGTAGGTGTCGATAAGCCGGCTTCTGAGAGCGACCTCGATCGCTTCCTGCTTGGCGTGCCCCTGGATGTCGGCGATGTAAGGCAGAATGAACCTCACTTTCGCGATCGTTCCGTCGACCGGGCCGGGC
>Ga0307413_10000248_pt1 | contig 16228 bp, 14 predicted proteins | sample DK1Ometagenome_3_FD_203714 | JGI IMG/M metagenome (GOLD analysis project Ga0307413, IMG submission 203714) | Maize rhizosphere microbial communities from greenhouse at UC Davis, California, United States - DK15-O-2 | ecosystem: Host-associated > Plants > Roots > Rhizosphere > Soil | place: USA... | reverse complement strand
CCGCACCCGCCCCCGCCCTGCCCCGCCCTTGTTGTCGCGGGGGGACCCCCACGCCACTAGAGCTATGTCGGGGTGCCCCCCACACCACGGGGAGAACCACGGGGGGAACCACGGGGCGAACCACGGGCGGAGAGGGCGTCCCGCAGGAAGCGCACCTGCAGCAACAGCAGGTTCTCGGCGACGACCTCCTGCGGGGTCATGTGGGTCACGCCGGACAGGGGCAGCACCGTGTGCGGGCGCCCGGCCGCAAGCAGCGCGGAGGACAGCGTCAGGGTGTGCGCCGCGACGACGTTGTCGTCGGCCAGGCCGTGCACCAGCATCAGCGGCCGGTTGAGCCGGGCTGCTTCGGAGATCAGGGACGTGCGGGCGTAGGCGTCGGGCCGCTCGGCCGGGGTGCCGAGGTAGCGCTCGGTGTAGTGGGTGTCGTAGAGCGCCCAGTCGGTGACCGGCGCTCCCGCCACCGCGGCGTGGAACACGTCCGGCCGGCGGAGCACCGCCAGCGCCGCCAGGTAGCCGCCGAAGGACCACCCCCGGATGGCCACCCGGGACAGGTCCAGGTCCGGGTGCCGCGCGGCGACCGCGCGTAGCGCGTCCACTTGGTCCTCCAGCACCGGCCCGGCCAGGTCGAAGGCCACCGCCCGTTCCCACTCCGGCCCCCGGCCGGGCGTGCCCCTCCCGTCGGCGACCACGACCGCGAAGCCCTGGTCGGCGAACCACTGGGAGGACAGGAACCCGTTGCGTACGGCGAGAACCCGTTGCGCGTGCGGGCCGCCGTAGGGGTCGAGCAGCACCGGGAGCCGTCCGCTGCCCGGCCGGTGGCCGGTCGGGAACAGCAGCGCCGCACGCAGCTCCCGCTCGCCGAGGGTCAGCCGGTGCACCGCCGGCACCAGCGGCGCGTCGGCGACCAGACTGGAGATCTCGCCGACCGCGGTGCCGTCGCGCAGCACGGTCAGCCGGGGGCCGGTGTGGTCCATCGTGGACGAGGCGAGCACGGTGACGCCGCCGCCGCGCGCCGCCGAGTGCACACCGTCCACTGTGGATACGGCAGTCACGCCGGCCGTGTCGTGCGCGTTGTCGGCGCCGACCAGGTACACGTGCACCTGGGTCGGGTCGTCGGCGGAGGCGGTGACCAGCACGTCGTCGCCGACGTCCAGCACCGACCGCACCTGCAGGTCCGGCCCGGTGACCGGCTCGCCGTCGACCAGCAGCCGGTAGGCGTCGTCGCGGACCGCGACCGTCACCAGCCGGCCGGCCGGGGTCCAGGCCGGCACGCCGGGCACCACCTCGATCCAGTTCTCGTCGGTCTCCTCGTGCAGCAGCGACGTCGCGCCGGTGTCCGGGTCGACGGACAGCACCCGGACCGTGCGCTGGTCACGCGACTGCACCGCGATCAGCGGCGGGCCGCCCGCCGACCAGTGCGCGGTGACCAGGTACGGCAGCGCGGTGTTGTCCCAGTCGACGCGCACCTCGGTGCCGTCCAGTCCGGTGACGGTCAGCGTGACCACCGCGTTCGCGGTGCCGGCTCCCGGGTAGCGGACCACGGCGGGCTCGCTGGCCGGCCGCGCCGGGTCGGCGATGTACCACCGGTCGACCCCCGTCTCGTCGACGTGCGCGACCAGCAGGCGGCTGCCGTCCGGCGACCACCAGTAGCCGCGCGAGCGCTGCATCTCCTCGGCCGCGACGAACTCGGCGGCACCACAGCCGCGATCCGGCCCGGCCGGTTCGGCGATCGCCCGGTCGCCGGTGCCGTCCGCGCCGACCACCCGCAGCGCCGGGCCGGACAGGTAGGCGACGTGGCGGCCGGTCGGGTCCGGTCGTGGGTCCACCACCGGACCGACGACGGGCAGTTCGCGCGCCTCGCCGGTCTGCGCGTCGGCCAGGAACAGCCGGCCGGACAGCGCGAACGCGGCGAGCCGGACCGCCTTGTCGGTGGCGTTGCCGACGATGCCGGCCCGCTGCTCACGAGCCCGCTCCCGGCGGGCGCGCTCCTCGGCCGACAGCTCCTCGCCACCGCCGCCGAGCAGCTCGGCGGGGTCGGCGAGCACGGACTCCGTGCCGGTGGCCGGGTCGAAGCGCCACAGCAACTGCCGCGCGCTCTCGCCGGACGACGAACGCAGGAACAGCACCCGCGAACCGTCCGGCGCGACGCGCACGTCACGCGGCGCGCCGAGGGTGAACCGCTGGGTTCTCGCCTGCCTGCGCAGGAATTCGGTCTGGTCGCTCACCAGACCGACCATAGTGTGCGGTGCGGAACACCTCGGACCACGGACGCGGGTCGATCGCCCCGACGCGCCGCCCGGTCGACGCCTAGGAGGCCATCACCTCGGTGAACGACGCGAGGATGCCGGCCCAGCCGGTCTCCTCGCCGATCGCCGCGCTGATCGACGCCGCACCGTCGCCGTGCCGGTGCAGCGCGCGGTGTTCGAGGTCGACCCTGGTCCGGCCGCCGGCCTCGGGGCTGAACCGGACCTCGATCTCGCTGGCCCGCGCCGGGTCCGGGTCCGGCTCCCAGTCGTCCTGCAGGTGCCAGGACAGCAGCAGCCGGCGCGGCGGTTCGTGGGCGAGCACCCGGCCCCAGTCACACTCCGATCCGTCCGCGCCGCGCTCGAACCAGCGGCCGCCGGCGAACGGCTCGACCACCACGTCGGCCAGTTCGGCCTCGCCGATGTGGTGCCCGGTCGGCCACCAGGTGCCGAACTCCTCGGTGAACACCCGGAAGGCGCGCTCCGGGGTGGCGTTGACGACGACCGACCGGCGAACGGTCAGGTCGGCGCCGGCGGGTGTGCTCATGGGCCCTCGTCTCGATCGGCGGCTCGATCGGCGTCTCGGTCGACGGCGGCGGCGAACGAGGCGAGCGCGGTCTCCCACAGGGCGTCCAGGTAGACGCGCAGCTCGTACATCCCCGCCTGGTCGATGCGGTACAGCCGACGGGTGCCGTCGGCGTGGTCGGTGACCAGACCCACGTCCTTGAGCACCTTGAGGTGCTGCGACACGGCCGGGCGGCTGACCGGGAGCTCCCTGGCCAGCTCGCCGACCGCCATCGGCCGGACGGCGAGTCGCTCGAAGATCGTCCGACGGGTCGGATCGCCGAGCGCGCCGAGTCGATCCACCGAGCCAGTCACCACCAACGGTAAGCTACAACTTACCGATACCCGAATCAAGCACCGTCAACGAGTTCGTCAGGTGTTGCGCGGGAACCCGAGGTTCACCCCACCGTGCGACGGGTCCAGCCAGCGGCTGGTCACCACCTTCGACCTGGTGAAGAAGTGGATGCCGTCCGGCCCGTAGGCATGCGTGTCGCCGAACAGCGACTCCTTCCAGCCGCCGAAGGAGTAGTAGCCGACCGGCACCGGGATCGGCACGTTCACGCCGACCATGCCCACCTCGATCTCCCTGGCGAACCGGCGCGCCGCTCCCCCGTCGTTGGTGAACACCGCGACGCCGTTGCCGTACCGGTTGGCGTTCACCAGGTCGACCGCCGAGGTGTAGTCGGCCGAGCGCACCACCGACAGCACCGGACCGAAGATCTCGTCGGCGTAGATCGACATGTCCGCCCGCACCCGGTCGAACAGCGTCGGGCCGAGCCAGAAGCCGGCGGCGTCGCCGTCCACCTCGATCCCCCGGCCGTCCACCACCAGGTCGGCGCCCTCGGTGACACCGGCCTCGACGTAGCCGACGACCTTGTCCCGATGCGCCGCAGTGACCAGCGGACCCATCTCGCAGCCCGGCCGGCGGCCGTCACCGACCGTCAGCTTCGCCATCCGCTCGCGGATCTTCGCGACCAGCTCGTCGCCGACCGGGTCGACCGCGACCACCACCGAGACCGCCATGCAGCGCTCACCGGCAGAGCCGAACCCGGCGGACACCGCGGCGTCCGCGGCCAGGTCCAGATCGGCGTCCGGCAGCACCACCATGTGGTTCTTCGCTCCACCCAGCGCCTGCACCCGCTTGCCGTTGCGGGTCCCGGTCTCGTAGATGTAGCGGGCCACCGGGGTCGACCCGACGAACGAGACCGACCTGATGCCCGGATGCTCGAGGATCGCGTCCACCGCGACCTTGTCGCCGTGCACCACGTTCAGCACCCCGGCCGGCAGCCCGGCCTCGGCGAACGCCTCGGCGATCCACAGCGCGGCGGACGGATCCTTCTCGCTCGGCTTGAGCACCACGGCGTTGCCGCAGGCCAGCGCGGTCGGCAGGAACCACAGCGGCACCATGGCCGGGAAGTTGAACGGAGAGATCACGCCGACGACGCCGAGGGGCTGGCGCATCGAATAGACGTCCACAGTGGACGACACGTTCTCGCTGTAGCCGCCCTTCAGCAGGGTCGGCACGCCACAGGCGAAGTCGACCGCCTCCAGCGCCCGCTGGATCTCGCCGCCCGCGTCGTCGAGCACCTTGCCGTGCTCGGCGGTGACGATCTCGGCCAGCTCGTCACGCCGTGAGGACAACAGCTCGCGGAAGGCGAACATCACCTTCGAGCGGGCGGCGAGCGAGCTGTCCCGCCACCCCGGGAACGCCGCCGCCGCGGCGGCCACCGCCTCGTCCACCACGGCCGGCGCGGCGAAGTCCACCTGCCCGGTGACCGCGCCGGTCGCCGGGTCGAACACCTCACCGGACCGCTCGGTCACGCCGGACCACGGCTTGCCGCCGATCCAGTGGCTGATCCGCTTCGCCATCAGCCACCCACCTTCGGTGACAGACCCTGCCGCGCCGCGTCGATCGCCTCGCCGAGGGTGGCCAACGCTTCGGCGACCTCCTCCTCGGTCACCGACATCGGCGGGGCGAGGCGCACCACGTTGTTGTGCAGCCCGCCCTTGCCGACCAGCAGGCCACGCGCCCTGGTCTCCTCCAGTACCCGCACCGCCGCGGCCGGGCTCGGCGTCCTGCCGCCCGGCTCGACCAGCTCGATGCCGATCATCAGGCCCTTGCCGCGCACGTCGCCGACGATGTCGCAGCGCCCGGCGATCTCGCGCAGACCGTGCAGCAGCCGGTCGCCCAGCACCGCGGCGTTGCGCTGCAGGTCGTGGTCGGCCAGGTAGTCCAGCACCGCGGCCGCGCCGACGGTGGCCACCGGGTTGCCGCCGAAGGTGGAGATCGAGTTCGCCTTCAGGGTGTCCATCACGTCACCGCGGGCCACCACCCCCCCGATGGCAAGGCCGTTGCCCAGCCCCTTGGCGAAGGTCATCATGTCCGGCACCACGTCGTGTGCGGCGATGCCCCAGAGGTGCGAGCCGATCCGGCCCCAGCCGGTCTGCACCTCGTCGGACACGAACAGGATGCCGTACTCGTCGAGCACCTCCTTGAACGCGGCGAACAGGCCGTCCGGTGGCACGCAGAACCCGCCGACGCCCTGGATCGGCTCGACGATCATGCAGGCCACGTCACCGGACGTGGTGGTCTGGATGATCTCGCGCAGGTCGTCGGTGCAGGCCCGGATGTAGTCCGCCTCGGACAGGTGGCCGAACGGGCTGCGGTACGGGTAGCCGCCGTGCACGTAGGACACCTTGACCGGAGACAGCGAGCTCGCCGACCAGCCCCGGTTGCCGGTGATGCCGACCGTGCCGAACGCCCGGCCGTGGTAGGAGTTGCGCAGCGCCAGCACCTGGTTGCTGCGCCGGAACTCGGTGGCGAGCATCAGCGCGGTCTCGTTGGCCTCGGTGCCGGAGTTGGTGAAGAACACCTTGGCGTCCGCGATGCCGGACAGCTTCGCGATCCGCTCTGCCAGCTCGACCTGGGCGCGGATCAGGTACAGCGTCGATGTGTGCAGGATGCCGGTGTCGAGCTGCTTGCGCACCGCGTCGCTGACCTCGGCGATGTCGTAGCCGACCGCGTTGGTCAGGATGCCGGCGAAGAAGTCCAGGTAGGACCTGCCGGTCGAGTCGGTCACCCGCCTGCCGTAGCCGTGCACGATCTCGATCGGCTCGTCGTAGTAGAGGGCGATCCACTTGGGCATCACCGCGCGGTGGCGGTCCAGCAGCTCCGACATGCCCGCCAGTCTGGCCGCCGCCGGTGGGCCCGGCCATGGACAACGTGTATCTGCGTGACCGGCGTGGCCGTACGTTGTGCACATGTACCCGACCGTGGCCGACGTCCTCGCGCTGCCGGTGGTGCGCCAGGGCAGGCCCACCGTGGTGGCCGGCACCGCCGGCCTGGCCAACCGGGTGCGCTGGGTGCACGTCGCCGAGGTCGCCGACATCGCCCACCTGCTGCGCGGCGGTGAGCTGGCCCTCACCACCGGCATCGCGCTGCCCGACGACGCCGAGGCGCTGCGCCGCTATGTCGACGAGCTGGCCGCGGTCGGCGTCGCCGGCATGGTGGTCGAGCTGCTGCGGCACTGGCCGGGCGGACTGCCGCAGGCCATGATCGACGCCGCCGACCGGCACGGGCTGCCGCTGATCACGTTGGGCCGCGAGACCCGGTTCGTCTCGGTCACCGAGGCCGTCGTCGGGCTCATCGTGGACGCCCAGGTCGCCGAGCTGCGCGCGGCCGAGCAGGTGCACACCACGTTCACCACGCTGACCGTGGCCGGCGCGGCGCCGGCCGAGGTGCTGCGCGAGGTGACCCGCGCCTCCGGCCTGCCGGTGGTGCTGGAGACGCTCGGCCAGGACGTGCTCGCCTACGACACCGGCGGCGCCGACCCCGGCGACCTGCTCACCGACTGGGCGCGCCGCTCCAGGGCGGTCACCGTGGGCGCCCGCACCGGCTACCACGAGGACGCGGGCTGGCTCGTCACCGTGGTCGGCGCGCGCGGCAACGACTGGGGCCGGCTGGTGCTGCTGTGCCCTGAGCCGCCCGCGCACCGGCACGTGGTGATCATCGAGCGGGCCGCGTCCGCGCTCGCCGTGCACCGCCTCGCCGCCCGCGACCGCGAGGGCCTCGAGCGCCACGCCCACCGCACGCTGCTCACCGAGCTGCTCGGGACGGTGGTGCCGGCCGACCTGAACGCGCGGGCCGCCGCGCTGGGCATCCCGCTGCAACGCCGGCAGCTGGTCGGCGTCGCGGTCCGGCCGAACGCCGCCCTGCAGCCCAGGCCGGCGCCGGCCATGGCCACCCAGGAGGTGCTGCGCGACCTCGCCGAGGCCACCGCGCTCGCCATGCGCCGCGCGAGGGTGGCCGCGCTGGTCGGGGTGGTCGACGACACCAGCGTCCGTGCGCTGCTCTCCCTCACCGCGGCGGCCGACGCGGACACCGTGCTGCGCAGGCTCTCCGCCGAGCTGCAGCACACCCCCACCGGCGGGCACCGGGCGATCCCGGTGGTGCTCGCCGTCGGCACCACTGTGCAGGAGGTCACCCACGCCCGGCGCACCCTGGTCGAGGCGGCACACGTGGCGGACGCCGCGCTGAAGCGGCCGTCCGACCGGCCCTACCACCGGCTGCACGACGTGCGGCTGCGCGGGCTGCTGCACCTGCTCGCCGACGACGACCGGCTGGCCGCGTTCGCCGACCGCGAGCTGGGCGCGCTGGTCAGCCGCGACGCCGCGCACGACAGCAGGCTGCTGGCGGCGCTGCGGCACTTCTGCGCCCACGGCGGCAACAAGTCCGCCGCCGCGGCCGCCGCCCACATGTCCCGCACGGCCTACTACCAGCAGCTCGCCCGCATCGAACAGATCCTCGGAGTCAGCCTCGACGACCCCGAGTCGGTGCTCTCCCTGCACGTCGCCCTGCTCGCCCACGACATGCCGGACACCGGGCTACGGTGAGAACGTGCAGACGACCGAGATCGAGGTGCGCACCGGCGGCCGGGAGCGGGTGCACGATCTGACCGGCGTGTGCGCGGACTTCCTCGGGGAGATCGACGCCGTCGACGGTCTGCTGAACGTGTGGGTGCCGCACGCCACCGCGGGGCTGGCCGTGCTGGAGACCGGCGCCGGCTCCGACGACGACCTGCTGACCGCGCTCCGCGACCTGCTGCCCGCCGACGACCGCTGGCGGCACCGGCACGGCAGCCCCGGACACGGCCGCGACCACGTGCTGCCCGCGATCATCTCGCCGTCGCTGACCGTGCCGGTACTCCGCGGCCGGATGGCGCTGGGCACCTGGCAGTCGGTGTGTCTGGTGGACACCAACCGCGACAACCCGGTGCGCACCGTGCGCCTGTCCTACCTGGACGGCTGATCACATCCGCGCAACCTGCAGACTGTTCACCGAGCCGAACAACACTGAACACAGTGCCACTGCCCAGTTTCCCCGGTCCGACACACGATGCCCCGATGCAGTGATCCCCACGAGGGGATCTCTCCGAGGTATCGAGGTGAGACGTTGACGAGTTCCCCGGTCACCCAGGCGGACGGGCGAGTGGATCTGCCGGACCACGGCGCCATCGCGGACAGCCCGTACTACAACCCCGAGCTCGCCCCGGTGCCGATGCGGGAACGCACCTGGACCACGTACAACTACGTCGCGCTGTGGGTCGGCATGGCCCACAACATCCCCAGCTACACCCTGGCCGCCGGGCTGATCGCGCTCGGCATGGACTGGGTGCAGGCGTTCATGACGATCACCCTGGGCAACCTGCTGGTGCTGATCCCGATGCTGCTCAACAGCCACGCGGGCACCAAGTACGGCATACCGTTCCCGGTGTTCGCCCGGGCGTTCTACGGCGTGCGCGGCGCGAACGTGCCGGCCGTGCTGCGGGCCCTCATCGCGTGCGGCTGGTTCGGCATCCAGACCTGGATCGGCGGCGCGGGCGTGCACGTCATCGCCAGCAAGATCTTCGGCGACGGATGGGCCGACGCCGCGCAGCTGGGCGGCAAGCCGTGGACGCTGTGGCTCTCCTTCGCGGTGTTCTGGCTGATCGAGATCTGGATCATCTGGAAGGGCATGGAGACGCTGCGCCGGTTCGAGAACTGGGCCGCGCCGTTCGTCATCGTGGTCGCCGTCGTGCTGCTGGTCTGGATCATGATCAAGGCCGGCGGACCCGGCCCGATCCTGTCCCAGCCGTCCGCGCTGGGCTGGGGATCCGGCTTCTGGACGGTGTTCTTCCCGTCGCTGATGGCGATGATCGCGTTCTGGTCGACCCTGTCGCTGAACATGCCGGACTTCACCCGGTTCGGCGCCGGCCAACGCCAGCAGCTGGTCGGCCAGACGCTGGGGCTGCCCACCACCATGTCGTTCTTCGCGATCCTGTCGATCATGATCACCTCCGGCACCCAGGTGATCTACGGGGAGCCGATCTGGGACCCGATCGCGCTGGCCAACAAGTTCGACAACGTGCTGGTGGTGGTGCTCGCGCTGTTCACCGTCCTGGTCGCGACCATCTCGGTGAACGTGGCGGCCAACGTGGTCAGCCCGTCCTACGACTTCTCCAACCTCGCGCCCAGGCTGATCAGCCGCCGTACCGGCGCGCTGATCACCGGCGTGATCGGCGTGGTCATCATGCCGTGGAAGCTGCTGGAGAGCCCCGAGGTCTACATCTTCGCCTGGCTGCAGACCTACGGCGGACTGCTCGGCGCGGTCGCCGGCGTGCTGATCGCCGGCTACTGGCTGCGGGACCGGACCGAGCTGCACCTGGAGGACCTGTACCGGCAGGAGGGCCGCTACTGGTACACCGCCGGGTACAGCTGGCCGGGTCTGATCGCCACCGGGGTCGGCATCGTGCTCTCCGTCGGCGGCGCGTACTCCAACCCCGGAGCCGGCCCGTTCCCCACCGACGGGCTGATCCCGTTCCTGAAGCCGCTCTACGACTACAGCTGGGCGGTCGGTCTGGTGGCAGCATTCCTGGTGTACCTGGTTCTCGCCCGGCCTCGGGCGAACAGCACCCCGACGCGGGTGGAAGGAGAGGCGCGTGTCTGAAGTGGTCAGGGCTGCCCTTGTCCAGCAGAAGTGGACGGGTGACAAGGACTCGATGATCGCGGCCTCCGTCGCGGCGATCGAGAGCGCGGCGTCGCAGGGCGCGCAGGTGGTCTGTCTGCAGGAGCTGTTCTACGGTCCGTACTTCTGCCAGGTGCAGGACGCGGACTACTACTCCTACACCGAGGCGATCCCGGACGGACCAACCACGCAGCTGATGTGCGAGCTGGCCGACCAGCACGGCGTGGTGCTGGTCGTGCCGATGTACGAGCAGGAACAGTCGGGGGTGTACTACAACACCGCCGCGGTGATCGACGCCGACGGCACCTACCTCGGCAAGCACCGCAAGAACCACATCCCGCAGGTGAAGGGGTTCTGGGAGAAGTTCTACTTCAAGCCGGGCAACCTCGGGTATCCGATCTTCGACACCGCGGTCGGCCGGATCGGCGTCTACATCTGCTACGAGCGGCACTTCCCGGAGGGCTGGCGGGCACTGGGCCTGGCCGGCGCGCGGATCGTGTTCAACCCGTCGGCGACCAGCCGCGGCCTCTCGGAGTACCTGTGGCGGCTGGAGCAGCCCGCGGCGGCGGTGGCCAACGAGTACTTCGTCGGCGCGATCAATCGGGTCGGCGTCGAACCGCTCGGCGACAACGACTTCTACGGCCAGTCCTACTTCGTGGACCCGCGCGGCCAGCTGATCGGCGAGGCCGCGTCGGACGCTGACGACGAGGTCGTGGTCCGGGACCTGGACATGGGCACGCTCGCCGAGGTGCGCGACCTGTGGCAGTTCTACCGGGACCGCAGGCCGGACAGCTACGGCCCGCTCGTGCACCCCTGACAGCGCTGGAGGAGCAGATCTGATGCGCACCCTCATCCACGGCGGAACCGTGGTGAACTCGACCGGCCCGTTCACCGCGGACGTGCTGGTCGACGGCGAGACGATCAGCGCGGTGACCGCGCCGGGCGTGATCACCGAGGCGGACGACCGCATCGACGCCACCGGGCGCTACGTGCTGCCCGGCGGCATCGACGTGCACACCCACATGGAGATGCCGTTCGGCGGCACGTTCTCCGCGGACACCTTCGCGACCGGCACCGAGGCCGCGGCGTGGGGCGGCACCACCACCATCGTCGACTTCGCCGTGCAGGCCAAGGGCACCTCGCTGCTGGCCACGCTGGACAAGTGGCACGAGAAGGCGGACGGCAACTGCGCCGTCGACTACGGCTTCCACATGATCGTCTCGGACGTGAACGACTCCACCCTCAAGGAGATGGAGTCCTGTGTGGACGCCGGGGTGAACTCGTTCAAGATGTTCATGGCCTATCCCGGCGTGTTCTACGCGACCGACGGCGAGATCCTGCTGGCCATGCAGAAGGCCCGCGAGATCGGCGGCACGATCATGATGCACGCGGAGAACGGCATCGCGATCGACCAGCTCGTCGCGCAGGCGATCGCGTCCGGGAAGACCGAACCGGTGCAGCACAGCTACACCCGGCCGCCGGAGCTGGAGGGCGAGGCCACCTCGCGGGCCATCCAGCTGGCGAAGGTGACCGGCGCGCCGCTGTACATCGTGCACCTGTCCGCGTCGCAGGCGCTGCGGGCGGTCGCCGAGGCGCGCGACACCGGGCAGAACGTGTTCGCCGAGACCTGCCCGCAGTACCTGTACCTGTCCATCGAGGACATGGCGCGGCCGGACTTCGAGGGCGCCAAGTTCGTCGCGTCCCCGCCGCTGCGGGAGAAGTCGCACCAGGCGGACCTGTGGACCGGGCTGCGCACCAACGACCTGTCCGTGGTGTCCACCGACCACTGCCCGTTCTGCTTCGCCGACCAGAAGCAGCTGGGCCGCGACGACTTCTCCAAGATCCCGAACGGGATGCCCGGCGTCGAGCACCGGATGGACCTGTTGCACCAGGGGGTGGCGGCCGGCGAGCTGTCGCTCGCCCGGTGGGTGGAGATCAGCTCCACCACGCCGGCCCGGATGTTCGGCATGTTCCCGCGCAAGGGGATCATCGCGCCGGGCGCGGACGCCGACGTGGTGGTGTACGACCCGAACGTCACCCAGACGCTGTCCGCCGCGACGCACCACATGAACGTCGACTACTCGGCCTACGAGGGCATGCGGCTCACCGGTCAGGTCGACACGGTGCTCTCGCGGGGCTCCGTGGTGGTGTCGGGTGGCGCGTTCCACGGTCGATCCGGACACGGCAGGTTCGTATCGCGCGAGCTGTCCCAGTACCTCAACTAGGAGGCGTCCCCGATGGATTTCGGTGTCGTGCTGCAGACCAACCCGCCGGCCAGCGAGGTCGTGCGGCTGATGCAGCTGGCCGAGCGGCACGGCTTCAGCTACGGCTGGACCTTCGACTCGTGCGTGCTGTGGCAGGAACCGTTCGTCATCTACTCGCAGATCCTCGCCAACACCGAGTCGATGGTCGTCGGGCCGATGGTGACCAACCCGAGCACCCGCGACTGGTCGGTCACCGCGTCGCTGTTCGCCACCCTCAACGACATGTTCGGCAACCGGACGGTGTGCGGTATCGGCCGGGGTGACTCGGCCCGGCGGGTGATCGGCCAGAAGCCCGCCGACCTGTCGGTCGTGCGGGACGCGATGCATGTCATACGCGAGCTGGCCGAGGGCCGCGAGGCGGAGCTGCACGGCGCGCCCGTGCGGATCCCCTGGGTCCGCGACGGCCGGCTGGAGATGTGGATGGCCGCCTACGGGCCCAAGGCGCTGCGGATGGTCGGCGAGCACGCCGACGGCTTCATCCTGCAGACCGCGGACCCGGCGATCGCCAGGTGGACGATCGACTCGGTGCGTGAGGCGGCCCGCGACGCCGGCCGTGATCCCGGCGGCATCACCATCTGCGTCGCCGCGCCCGCCTACGTCGGGGACGACGTGGCGCATCAGCGTGACCAGCTGCGCTGGTTCGGCGGCATGGTGGGCAACCACGTGGCCGACCTGGTCCGCCGCTACGGCGAGTCCGGGCCGGTGCCGGCCGCGCTCACCGAGTACATCCGGGGCCGACAGGGCTACGACTACTCCCACCACGGCAAGGCGGGCAACCCGTCCACCGACTTCGTGCCGGACGACATTGTGGACCGGTTCTGCCTGCTCGGTCCGGCGGCGGCACACGTGGACCGGCTCACCGAGCTGCGTGAGCTCGGCGTGGACCAGTTCGCCGTGTACCTGATGCACGACCAGCAGGAGGAGACGCTGGCCGCGTACGGCGAGGAGATCGTCGGCAAGCTCGGCTGAGCCGCTCGCGACCGCCCGGGATTTCGTCGACCGACCGCGCCGCTGCCCGTTCGGGCGGCGGCGCGGTCCCGTTCGCGCGCACGGCGGTGCCGACCGGGCCGTTCGACCTCAGGGCATGGTTGTGTCCAGTGCATGACTCATCGGCGAGGAGAACACGAATGAGCAACGTGCCGGCGGGGGCGACCCTGTCCGAGGACGGCCACTACTGGTGGGACGGCCAGGAGTGGCAGCTGGTCCAGCAGCAGCAGCAGTACGACGGCGGAACCGGGGGCGGCGACGGCGGATCGGGCGGCGGCGCCCCGGCGGGGCAGGCCATCATCGCCTTCACCGACGTGTACGCCGGTGACTCGAACACCGGCATGGGGCCGCGGGTGATCATCGACGTCGACGACAACCCGGACAACCACCACGTGCTGCACGTGGGTGCCGGGTGCGTGGCGGTGTGGGGCGAGATCAACTCGGGCGACGCCGACGCGGTCAACTACAGCGACCAGTACAAGATCGACGGCGTCGAACACACCGTCGACGAGCTGCACCTCGGTGTGGGGCAGCACACCATGCGCAGTGTGAAGCTCGGCCGGCTGTCCGCCGGAAAGCACGACTTCGAGATCACCCTGAACGGCGGCCCGGCCTGGGGCGAGGACCACCAGTTCGACGTCTCCGACATCTAGGTCGAGACACAACCCGGCTCGGATCGGCCGGCGACTCAGCTGATCGGGTCCGCCTCGGTGAGGCGGGCCCGTTCGGCCGTCACGTCGTAGGTCGGGCCGGGGACCACCGGCGCCAGCTCGCGCAGCGTCTCCAGCAGCAGCGAGGCGACCGCCCAGTTGCGGTACCACTTGCGGTCCGCCGGGATCACGTACCAGGGCGCGATGTCGGTGTGGCAGCTGGTCAGCGCGTCGGCGTAGGCCTGCTGGTAGGCCGACCAGCGGGTCCGCACATCCACGTCGCCCGGGTTGTACTTCCACTGCTTGGCCGGGTCGTCCAGCCGGGCCAGCAGCCGCTCCTTCTGCTCGTCGGCCGAGATGTGCAGGAAGCACTTCACCACCGTCGCGCCGGCCGCGGCCACCTCGGCCTCGAACTCGTTGATCTGCTCGTAGCGGTCCCGCCAGACATCCTCGGCGACCAGCTCGTTCACCCGCACCACCAGCACGTCCTCGTAGTGCGACCGGTCGAACACGCCGATCTGGCCCGCAACGGGCAGCTGACGGCGGACGCGCCACAGGAAGTCGTGCCGCAGCTCGGCCTTCGTCGGCGCCTTGAACGAGGCGATCCGGACACCCTGCGGGTTCATCAGGCCCACCACGTGCTCGATGGTGCCGCCCTTGCCCGAGGTGTCCATACCCTGCAGCACCAGCAGCACGCTCCGCGCGGACTCCGCGTACAGCGCCTCCTGCAGGTCGTGCAGCTCGGTGCCGATCGACGCGAGCCGTTCGGCCGCCTCCGCCTTCGAGGTCGGGCCGACCGGGGTCGCGTCGGTGGGCACCGAGGCCGGGCCGTCCGCCGTCACCCGCAGCGCGTCGCGCACCGAACCGGACGCCCCGCCGCTGGCCCCGGCCGCCTTGTCCTTCTTCGCCATGGCCGCAGCCTAGGGCCTCTCGTCACCGCGCCGACCGAAGCGGGCGCGCAACGAACCGACGTCGGCCCGGTCCACCGCGCAACAGATCGGCGGCGCAAGCAACACCCGGCGGATGAAACAGCCGTCGTCGGCCGTTTAGCCTGTCCAGCATGAACACCCCCACCACCGCGTCGACACGCCCCGAGTCCCACCCCGAGCATTTCATTGCTCTCGACGAGCGGTGGAGCACGCACAACTACCACCCGCTGCCGGTGGTGATCGCCGAGGCGGAGGGCGCGTGGATGACCGACGTGCGGGGCCGCCGCTACCTAGACTTCCTGGCCGGCTACTCGGCGCTGAACTTCGGCCACCGCCACCCGGCCCTGGTCGCCGCCGCGACCGAGCAGCTCGGCCGGCTGACGCTGACCAGCCGCGCGTTCCACCACGACCAGCTCGGCCTGTTCTGCCAGGAGCTCGCCGAGCTGACCGGCACCGACCTCGTGCTGCCGATGAACTCCGGCGCGGAGGCCGTCGAGTCGGCGATCAAGGTCGCCCGCAAGTGGGCCTACCGGGTCAAGGGCGTGCCGACCGGTCAGGCGGAGATCGTGGTGGCCGACTCCAACTTCCACGGCCGCACCACCACGATCGTGTCGTTCTCCACCGACTCGGTCGCCCGTGACGACTACGGCCCGTTCACTCCGGGCTTCGTCGTGGTCAAGTACGGCGACATCGAGGCGTTGGAGTCCGCGGTCACCGACCGAACCGCCGCGGTGCTGATCGAACCGATCCAGGGCGAGGCGGGGGTGCTGGTGCCGCCCAGCGGCTACCTGCGCGAGGTGCGGCGTGTCTGTGACGAGCGCGGCGTGCTGTTCATCGCCGACGAGATCCAGTCCGGGCTGGCCCGCACCGGCACCCTGTTCGCGCTGGACCACGAGGGCGTGCGGGCCGATCTCTACACCCTGGGCAAGGCGCTCGGCGGCGGCATCCTGCCGGTGTCCGCCGTGGTCGGCCGGGCCGACGTGCTGGGTGTGCTGCGGCCGGGCGAGCACGGCTCGACGTTCGGCGGCAACCCGCTGGCCTGCGCGGTGGGCCGGGCCGTGGTGCGGCTGCTCGCCACCGGCGAGTTCCAGCAGCGTTCCACCGAGCTCGGCGGCCACCTGCACGCGCGGCTGGGTGAGCTGGTCGGCCGCGGGGTGGCCGAGGTACGCGGCCGAGGCCTGTGGGCCGGGGTCGAGATCGCGCCCGGCGGACCGGCGGGCCGGGAGGCGTCCGAGGCGCTGATGGAGCGCGGTGTGCTGTGCAAGGAGACGCACGACACGACGCTGCGGGTGGCGCCGCCGCTGGTGATCACCGAGGCGGAGATCGACCAGGGTGTGGCCGCCATCGCCGAGGTCGTCACCGGGTCCTGACCGACGGAGCCGGTCGGTCCACGATGGACATCGTCTGTGGACATCCATTGTGGACCAACTGGGCCGCCGTGCCGGGTCCCGTCCGGCCGACGGCGGAGGCGTGCTGCCATCGAACGGCCGTACCGGAGGGGCACGAACCGACGTCGACCGAGGTCACCGGACGCGCTGCACCCGCGCCTCGTCCCACACCGGCTGGTCCACCTCGACCACCGAGCCGT
>Ga0307413_10000247_pt1 | contig 16231 bp, 16 predicted proteins | sample DK1Ometagenome_3_FD_203714 | JGI IMG/M metagenome (GOLD analysis project Ga0307413, IMG submission 203714) | Maize rhizosphere microbial communities from greenhouse at UC Davis, California, United States - DK15-O-2 | ecosystem: Host-associated > Plants > Roots > Rhizosphere > Soil | place: USA... | reverse complement strand
TGCCAGGGGCGTTCGCCGGCGTCCATCTTGGCGCGGCGCTCGGCCAGCACGTCGTCGTCCACCAGCAGGCGCAGCGTCCGGGCGTGCACGTCGATGAGGATCTGGTCGCCGTCCTCGACGAGGCCGATGGTGCCGCCGCCCGCGGCCTCCGGGGAGACGTGGCCGATCGACAGTCCCGACGACCCGCCGGAGAAGCGGCCGTCGGTGATCAGCGCGCACACCTTGCCGAGTCCGGAGCCCTTGAGGAACGCCGTCGGGTGCAGCATCTCCTGCATACCGGGCCCGCCGGCGGGACCCTCGTAGCGGACCACGAGCACGTCGCCGGGCTGGATCTCCTTGTTCAGGATGACCGAGACCGCCTGCTCCTGGCTCTCCACCACGCGGGCCGGGCCCTGGAAGGTGAACAGCGACTCGTCGATGCCGGCCGACTTGATCACCGCGCCGCGCTCGGCCAGGTTGCCGTGCAGCACCGCGAGGCCGCCGTCGGCTGTGTAGGCGTGTGCGACGTCGTGGATACAGCCGCCGGCCGGATCGGTGTCCAGTGCGGACCATCGGTTCGACGTGGAGAACGCCTCCGTGGTGCGCACCCCGCCCGGGGCGGCATGGAACAGTTCGACGGCGACCGGCGACGGCGCCGCGGACCGGATGTCCCATGTGGACAGCCACTCGGTCAGCGTCGGGCTGTGCACCGAAGCCACCTCGGTGTTCAGCAGCCCACCGCGGTACAGCTCGCCGAGGATGGCCGGGATGCCACCGGCCCGGTGCACGTCCTCCATGTGGTAGTCGGAGTTCGGCGACACCTTGGCCAGACACGGCACCCGGCGGCTGATCGCGTCGATGTCGGCGAGCGTGAAGTCGATCTCTCCCTCGCGGGCGGCGGCCAGGATGTGCAGCACCGTGTTGGTGGAGCCGCCCATCGCCATGTCCAGCGCCATCGCGTTCTCGAACGCGGCCCGGTTGGCGATCGACCGGGGCAGCGCCGACGCGTCGTCCTCGGCGTACCAGCGTCGGCACAGCTCGACGATCGTGGTGCCGGCGTTGAGGAACAGCTCGCGCCGCGCCGCGTGCGTGGCGAGCGTGGAACCGTTGCCGGGCAGCGCGAGGCCGAGTGCCTCGGTCAGACAGTTCATCGAGTTGGCGGTGAACATGCCGGAGCAGGAGCCGCAGGTCGGGCAGGCCGAACGTTCCACGACGGACAGACCTTCGTCGTCCACCTCGCTGGACGCGGACGCGGAGATCGCGGTGATCAGGTCGGTCGGCGCGTGCGCGACCCCGTCGACGACAACGGCCTTGCCGGCCTCCATCGGCCCGCCGGAGACGAACACGGCAGGGATGTTGAGCCGCATCGCGGCGTTCAGCATGCCCGGGGTGATCTTGTCGCAGTTGGAGATGCACACCAGCGCGTCCGCCTGGTGGGCGTTCGCCATGTACTCGACCGAGTCGGCGATGATCTCCCGCGACGGCAGCGAGTAGAGCATGCCGCCGTGGCCCATCGCGATGCCGTCGTCGACGGCGATGGTGTGGAACTCCCTCGGCACGCCGCCGGCCGCGCGGATCGCCTCGGCGACCACGTCGCCGAGGTCGCGCAGGTGCACGTGGCCCGGCACGAACTGGGTGTAGGAGTTGGCGATCGCCACGATCGGCTTGCCGAAGTCGGAGTCGGTCATGCCGGTGGCTCGCCACAGCGCGCGGGCACCCGCCGCGTTGCGGCCGTGGGTGGTGGTGCGGGACCGGAGTGCTGGCATGAGCACAAAGCTACTCCGTGACCTGCGACGTCCGGTCGCTCAGGTCCATGGCACTGAGCAGCGACAACGCCGACGGGTGAGGGCCGAGCGGGTCCGGCCGCGGAGTGCTGGCACGAGCTCGGTGCCGCTCTGGGCTACTCCGGGACCTGCGCCATCGGGTCTGCCAGATGTCCGCCGCTGACCAGTGACAACGCCGACAGGTGGCGGGTGCGCACCGACGGCAGCGCGACCTCCGTGCCGTCCTCGCGCACCGCGTGGACGGCGCCGCGCGGGGTCAGCCGCAGCCCGGAGAGCGCCGACCAGGGCAGCCTGTCGCCGCCGATCAGCCGACGTACGGTCAGCCCCTCGGCGTCGGCGACGGTGCGCACCCGCACCACCCACACGGCGTAGGCCAGTGGGATGAGGAAGATCGCGGCGAGACCCGGAGCGGCGAACGCGAACGGGACGGCGCACACGGCGGCGAGCGCACACGCGAGCAGGGCGCTGCCGGGCGTGCGGAACACGAGCCGCTCGGGCACGCCGAGGGCGTCCGCCGGTTCGGTTTCGTGCTGCTCGGGGTCGCTGGCTTCGGACACCCCGCCATCGTAGTGACGTCCAGCATGCGGGAAGGGCGTCCCGCAGAGTTGACGCCTTGACCCGATCGCACTAACGTCCCGACACGTGCCAAACCTGACCGGCCTCGTACTTCCGACGCGCGTTCGACGCTGAGGAAGTCAGCTGCGTCGAACGCGCGACCCTCGCCCGACCCATCGTGGTTGGCGGGGGTTTTTTCGTGTCCAGAGCCGAATGGCCAGAGCTGAACGACCAGATCCGACAGACCCGACCTGACCCCGACCCGAGGCAGAACCGATGACCAGCGCAACACCGCGAGGCGTCCCGGCCGACCCCGGCACGACCACCACCGGCCCCGCCGGCCCGTCCCGGCCCAAACCCACCCCGCCGGTGGGCGCACCCGTACGGGTGACCGGCGCGCAGTCGCTGGTGAAGAGCCTCGAGGCGGTCGGCGTCGAGGTGGTGTTCGGCATCCCGGGCGGCACGATCCTGCCGGCCTACGACCCGCTGCTGGACTCCACGAAGGTGCGCCACGTGCTGGTCAGGCACGAGCAGGGTGCCGGGCACGCCGCCACCGGCTACGCGCAGGCCACCGGCAGGGTCGGCGTCTGCATGGCCACCTCCGGACCCGGCGCGACCAACCTGGTCACCCCGCTCGCCGACGCGCACATGGACTCGGTGCCGCTGGTCGCCATCACCGGTCAGCAGACCAGGGCGCTGATCGGCACGGACGCCTTCCAGGAGGCGGACATCTGCGGGATCACCATCCCGATCACCAAGCACAACTACCTGGTCATCGACCCGGCCGACATCCCGCGCACCATCGCCGAGGCGTTCCACCTGGCGAGCACCGGCCGGCCCGGTCCGGTCCTGGTGGACATCCCCAAGGACGTGCTGCAGGAGTTGACCTCGTTCCACTGGCCGCCGCAGCTGCAGCTGCCCGGCTACCGGCCGACCACCCGTCCGCACGGCAAGCAGGTCCGGGAGGCTGCCCGGCTGATCGGCGAGGCCCGCCGGCCGGTGCTCTACGTGGGCGGCGGGGTGATCAAGGCCACCGCGTCGGCCGAACTGCTGCGCCTGGCCGAGCAGACCGGCATCCCGGTGGTGACCACGCTGATGGCGCGCGGCGCGTTCCCCGACTCGCACCGCCAGCACCTCGGCATGCCCGGCATGCACGGTTCGGTGGCCGCGGTGGCCGCGATGCAGAGCGCCGACCTGCTGATCGCGCTGGGCGCCAGGTTCGACGACCGGGTGACCGGGCACCTGCCCTCGTTCGCGCCGGACGCGAAGGTGGTGCACGCCGACATCGACCCGGCGGAGATCTCCAAGAACCGCCGGGCCGACGTGCCGATCGTGGGCGACTGCAAGGAGATCATCACCGAGCTGATCGACGCGCTTGGCGAGCACGGCACGCCGGACCTCACCCTCTGGTGGCGGAAGCTCGACTCCTTGCGCGACACCTACCCGCTGGGCTACGACTGGCCGGCCGACGGCACGCTGGCGCCGCAGTACGTGATCGAGCGGATCGGCGCGATCGCCGGGCCGGAGGCGATCTACACCGCGGGCGTCGGCCAGCACCAGATGTGGGCCGCGCAGTTCATCCGCTACGAGCAGCCGGCCACCTGGATCAACTCCGGCGGCCTCGGCACGATGGGCTTCGCGGTGCCGGCCGCGATGGGCGCCAAGTTCGGCCGGCCGGACAAGGTGGTCTGGGCGATCGACGGCGACGGCTGCTTCCAGATGACCAACCAGGAACTCGCCACCTGCTCGATCGAGGGCGCGCCGATCAAGGTGGCGGTGATCAACAACGGCAACCTCGGCATGGTCCGCCAGTGGCAGAACCTGTTCTACGCCGAGCGCTACAGCCAGACCGACCTCGGCACGCACAAGCACCGCATCCCGGACTTCGCGCTGCTCGGCGAGGCCCTGGGCTGCGCGGGCCTGCGCTGCGAGACCCGTGAGGAGGTCGACTCGATCATCCACCGCGCGATGGAGATCAACGACCGGCCGGTGGTGATCGACTTCGTGGTCGGCAAGGACGCCCAGGTGTGGCCGATGGTCGCGGCCGGCACCGGCAACAGCGAGATCATGGCGGCGCGGGGCATCCGGCCGCTGTTCGACGAGGACGAGGTGTCGGCGCGATGACGACGCACACGCTGAGCGTGCTGGTGGAGAACAAACCCGGTGTGCTCGCCAGGGTCGCCGGGCTGTTCTCCCGGCGCGGCTTCAACATCGAGTCGCTGGCGGTGGGACCCACCGAGCACGTGGACGTGTCCAGGATGACGATCGTGGTGGCGGTCGAGGACCTGCCGCTGGAGCAGGTCACCAAGCAGCTCAACAAGCTGGTCAACGTGATCAAGATCGTGGAGCTGGAGCCGACCGTGTCGGTGCAGCGCGAGCTGCTGCTGGTCAAGGTCCGCGCGGACGCGACCGTGCGCAGCCAGGTGCTGGAGACGGTGCAGCTGTTCCGGGCCAAGGTGGTCGACGTCGCGCCGGAGGCGGTCACCATCGAGGCCACCGGCACCGCGGCGAAGCTGGAGGCGCTGCTGCGGATGCTGGAGCCGTACGGCATCCGGGAGATGGTCCAGTCCGGCATGGTCGCCATCGGCCGTGGCCCCCGTTCGATCACCGCGACCGCGGTCCGCTGAGTTTCGTATCCAGGAAGGACGAGCAAGTCACATGGCAGTGGAGATCTTCTACGACGATGACGCCGATCTGAGCGTCATCCAGGGCCGCAAGGTCGCCGTGATCGGTTACGGCAGCCAGGGGCACGCGCACGCGCTGAGCCTGCGCGACTCCGGTGTGGACGTCCGCATCGGACTGCCGGAGGGCTCGAGGTCCCGGCCGAAGGCCGAGGAGCAGGGGTTGCCGGTCGGCACCCCGGCCGAGGTGTCCGCCTGGGCGGACGTGATCATGATCCTTGCGCCGGACACCAGGCAGCGGTCGATCTACGCCGATGACATCGCGCCGAACCTCGCCGAGGGAGACGCGCTGTTCTTCGGCCACGGCTTCAACATCCGCTACGGCCTGATCACTCCGCCGTCCGATGTGGACGTCGCGATGGTGGCGCCGAAGGGCCCGGGCCACCTGGTCCGCCGACAGTTCGCCGACGGAAAGGGTGTGCCCTGCCTGATCGCCGTCGAGCAGGACTCGACCGGCTCCGCCCAGGCGCTCGCGCTGTCCTACGCCAAGGCCATCGGCGGCACCAGGGCCGGCGTGATCAGGACGACCTTCACCGAGGAGACCGAGACCGACCTGTTCGGTGAGCAGGCGGTGCTCTGCGGTGGGGCGAGCGCGCTGGTCCAGGCCGGATTCGAGACGCTCACCGAGGCGGGCTACGCGCCCGAGGTGGCCTACTTCGAGTGCCTGCACGAGCTGAAGCTGATCGTCGACCTGATGTACGAGGGCGGCATCGCCAGAATGCGGTACTCCATCTCCGACACCGCCGAGTACGGCGACCTGACCCGCGGGCCGCGGGTGATCACCGACTCGGTGAAACAGGAGATGAAGAAGATCCTCGGTGAGATCCAGGACGGCACGTTCGCCCGCGAGTGGGTGGCCGAGGACGAGGCCGGTCGGGGGACCTACACCAAGCTGCAGCAGGACGGTGAGCAGCACCCGATCGAGGAGGTCGGCCGCACGCTGCGCGGCCTGATGTCCTGGGTGGACCGGGAGATCACCGAGACCGCCTGACCCGAGCGGGAGGTGCGTACCGGAGGCCACGACCTGTCGTGGCCTCCGGTATACCTGTGCGGTCAACACAGCGAATCGACCCAACCGAGGGACCAGCAGGTGAGCGAGCAGAAGACCCGCGCGGACGCGCCGATCTACGACGACAAGGCGCACGTCCGGGGCAAGCTGGACCTGACCGCCGCCCAGTGGCAGCGCGCCGCCGAACCGGACGCCGATCCGGACGGCGAGTACGTCGAGATCGCGTTCGTGCCGCACAGCGACGGCAGGACCTACATCGCGATGCGCAATTCCAAGCACACCGGTCCGGACGACACCGTGCTGGTGTTCACCGAGGCCGAGTGGGACGCGTTCGTCGAGGGAGCCAAGGCCGGGGAGTTCGACGAGCCCTGGTGACGGGGCGATGACGACTGGGCGATGACGACTGGGGGCGATGACGACGGGGGCGATGACCGGGTCCTGACGGTCCTCAGCCCGTCGCCGTCCAGCGCTCGGTGACCGCGGCCAGTCCGGCGTCGGTCAGCTCGCCGAGCACCCGCAGCCGGGCGAAGCCGCCGTCCGGGTAGACGTCGAGGCGGACCTCGCCGGTCGGGGCGGCGCCGGGCGGCACCGCGAACCGGTGCCGGGTGTCCGGTTGCAGCCGGGTGCGGCCGATCAGCTCGACGCCGTCGCCGGTGGTCAGCCGGCACCAGCCGGGCGCGTTGCCGACGAAGTGGCTGGTGTCCACCACGACCTGGCCGATCACCGCCTCGCCGGCGAGCTTCACCCGCACCCAGTCGTTGCCGTCGTCGCGGCGGCGGGCGGTCTCCCAGCCCTCGCCCATGGTGGCCGCGGAGCCGGGCAGCAGCAGGTTCGCCGGGGTGGAGTAGAAGCGGTTGGAGCAGTCCAGCACCGTGCCGCCGTGCTCGGCGGCGGCCACGTCGACGCGGCCGGTCAGCCAGTCCGGGTCCGGTACGACCTCGCCGCGCACCCGCAGCCGGGCCACCCCGCCGTCCGGCAGGATGTTGAGCCGCACGTGGCTGACCCGCCGGGTGCTGCCGCAGGCGAACTCGTTCGTGGTGTCGCCGGTCAGCTCGGACGGGCCGACCAGCTCGAACCAGTCCGCGGTCGCCACCTCCGCCGGGCTGGGATAGCCGTCGACGAAGGCGCCGTCCACCGAGCAGCGCGGCGGGTAGTTGCCGGTGAAGAACGCGGTGTCCACGGTCACCGTGCGGACCAGGCCCGGCGCGCCGAGCCGCACCACCGCCCAGTCGTGGCCGGGGGTGCGCCGTCGCCGGGTCTCCCAGCCGTCGTACACCTGGCCCCTGGCGTTGAACGTGTGCGGCGCGAACGTCGGCGGGTACGGCTGGATCAGGTTCGCCTTGTCGGCGAAGAACTCGTCGTTGGCCGCCACCACCGCGGCACCGAACGACCGGGACGCGAGGTCGGGGAGCAGGTCGAGCGCCGTCACCGGGTGGCTCCGGTGATCGGGTGGTCGGTGCGGCGCAGCCACAGCAGGCCGAGCACCGGCAGCACCAGCGGCACGAACCCGTAGCCGGCGCCGAAGTCCGACCACACGGTGGCGTCGGGGAACGCGTCCGGCGCGAGCCGGCTCACCGCGCCGACGACCAGCACGCCGACCAGCTCGATCGAGCAGGACAGCACCGCGACCAGCCGGGAGGTGCGGCTGCCCAGCGCGAGGCAGACGGTGGCCACGACGTAGATCAGTGCGGCGAACGCCGACAGCAGGTAGGCGAGCGGGGCGTGGTCGAACCGGGTGGTGAGCTGCACCCCGGAGCGGGCGCTCGCGGCCAGGGCGAACAGCGCGTAGACCGCGATCAGCACCCGTCCGAGGCCGCCGCGGGTGCGGTCGGCGAGGTCGTCCGGCGGGTCGGGTACCGATCGGCGTTCAGGCATGGCCGGCCCACAGCTGGTTGAGCCGCACGATCAGCACCGGCACCGTCAGACAGCCGATCATGACCACCACGTTGCCCCAGCGGGTCTTCTCGGTGAGACCGAGGAACCCCACGATCAGCGGCACCAGCGCGGTCGCGATCAGGTAGCCCACGAAGGTGCCGCCGTGGACGTCGCGTTCGGTGCCGATCAGGTTGACCACGCCGATCACCAGCAGCACCAGCAGGGCCACCTCGATCACGGCGAGGCCGAGCACCACCGGCGTGTCCACCCGCATGTTCGCGATCAGCGGGATCAGCGTCGCGGCCGCCAGCACCAGGCAGGCGATGGTGATCGCGGTGGGCAGCACGGGCGGCATACGTCGACCCTAGTGCCCCCCGCCGTCGCCGGATCGCCGGATCCGTCGCACTAGGATCGAGGCGTGAGCACACACGTTGACGTCGTCGTTCTCGGTGCCGGGCCGGGTGGGTACGTGGCCGCGATCCGGGCCGCGCAGCTCGGCCTGACCACCGCCATCATCGAGGAGAAGTACTGGGGTGGGGTCTGCCTCAACGTCGGGTGCATCCCGTCCAAGGCCCTGCTGCGCAACGCGGAGCTGGCGCACCTGTTCACCCGGGAGGCCGACGTCTTCGGCATCCAGGTGGACGGCACTGTGCGCTTCGACTTCGGCGCGGCGTTCCGGCGCAGCCGCGAGGTGGCCGAGGGCCGCGTCAAGGGCGTGCACTTCCTGATGAAGAAGAACAAGATCACCCAGTTCCAGGGCCGGGGCACGTTCACCGACGCCAACACCATCGAGGTGGCCCTGAACGACGGTGGCACCGGCAGTGGCGTCGAGCGGGTCACCTTCGACCACTGCATCATCGCCGCCGGAGCGACCACCCGGCTGCTGCCCGGCACCCAGCTGTCGGAGCGGGTGGTGACCTATGAGGAGCAGATCCTCACCGAGACGCTGCCGGCGAGCATCGTGATCGCCGGCGCCGGCGCCATCGGCGTCGAGTTCGCCTACGTGCTGCACAACTACGGCGTGCGGGTGACCATCGTCGAGTTCCTCGACCGGATGGTGCCGCTGGAGGACGCCGACGTGTCCAAGGAGCTGGCCCGCCGCTACAAGAAGCTCGGCATCGAGGTGCTCACCGGTACCAGGGTCGAGTCCATCCAGGACAGCGGGGACAGCGGCGGCAAGGTTCGGGTCACCGTGTCCAAGGGCGGCGAGCAGCGCGTCCTGGAGACCGACAAGGTGCTGCAGGCGATCGGGTTCGCGCCCCGGGTCGACGGCTACGGCCTGGAGAGGACCGGGGTGAAGCTCACCGAGCGCAAGGCGATCGAGGTGGACGCCCGGGGCCGGACCAGCGTGCCGCACATCTACGCCATCGGCGACGTGACCGCCAAGCTGATGCTGGCGCACGCCGCCGAGTCGATGGGCATCGTCGCGGCCGAGACCATCGCCGGCGCGGAGACCATGGAGCTGGACTTCGTGATGATCCCGCGCGCGACCTACTGCCAGCCGCAGATCGCGTCGTTCGGCTGGACCGAGGCGCAGGCCCGCGAGCAGGGCTTCGACGTCGAGGTGGCCAAGTTCCCGTTCACCGCGAACGGCAAGTCGCACGGCATCGGCGACCCGCAGGGCTTCGTGAAGCTGATCAGCGACAAGAAGTACGGCGAGCTGCTCGGCGGACACCTGATCGGACCGGACGTGACCGAGCTGCTGCCGGAGCTGACGTTGGCGCAGCAGTGGGACCTGACCGTGCACGAGGTGGCCCGCAACGTGCACGCGCACCCCACGCTCGGCGAGGCGGTCAAGGAGGCCGTGCACGGCCTGGCCGGTCACATGATCAACTTCTGATCGTCCGGTCGATCGAGAGTATCGTGACTCCGTGACTAATGTGGCCGTTGCCGGAGATGGCCGGATCTACGACGCAAAGTTCGTCTCACTCACGCTGACGAACTTCCTGTCGTACAAGTCGGCATCCATGGAGTTCGGGAATTTCACGGCGCTCGTCGGGCCGAACGGAAGCGGCAAGTCCAACGTCATCGCGGCAGTGAAGTTGCTGCGAGACATCCCGTTGCACGGCCTGCCGAATGCCATTGCCCGTCGGGGTGGATTCGATCAACTGCGACATCGGAGTATGGGGCGTCCCTACGATCCCGCCATCAGGATTGATTTTCGGCTTAACAATCAGACCAAGACGTCCTACTACGAGTTGAAGCTCGGGTCGGTCGTTGGTGGGCGGTACGTGGTGAAGCGGGAGCGCGGCTCGATCTATCTGGACGGCGAGAACGATTTCCACTTCGACCAGACGAACGGTCGGCTGACGTGGCGGGATCGTATCGCCGGCCAGCTCGCACACACCTCTGATTCACAAGGTCTGCCCGTGCCGCCCGGCCAGAGTGCCATCCCTCTGTCGGCTGGATTCGCGTCGTATCTCATCGCGGAGGTGCTGCAGGGCACTCAGACACTCGAACTCAACCCGACTCGTATCGGTGAATGGCAGGAACCTTCATCGGTTCGGGTGCTCGAGTCGGACGGATCGAATGTTGCCAGTATTCTTGAAGAGATGTCGCAGCAGGAGCGGAACGAACTAGTCGAACTTCTTGCTGCGGTGGTACCGGGAATCGTGAACATCTCTGTTCGGCATGTCGCCGACAAGGTGACGGTGGTGTTCACCCAGGACGTGGGGCAGGGGCCGCGCGAGTTCTTTGCGAAACAGATGTCCGATGGAACACTGCGGGTTTTCGGTATATTGGTTGCGGTCACTCAGGGGGTCGGTGGGAACTTGTTGGCCGTCGAGGAGCCGGAGGTCGCCATACATCTCGGTGCTCTGCAGACGTTGGTACAGATTCTGCAGGCGCAGACTGACTCGACGCAGATTCTGATCACGACCCACTCGGCGGACATCGTCGATCAGCTCGATTTGGACGATTTGCGAGTGGTATGGTCCGAGGATGGTGCCTCAAAGATCGCTCCAGTTGCCGATCATACCCGCGAACCAGTCAGGCAGGGCCTGATAACGCCGGGATCTCTCCTTAGGGCGGATGCGTTGGATCCGTCGGCATGACCGCGAGGCCGTACCAGCCGCACATCGGCATCATCGTCGAAGGTGCCGGCGACAAGATCGCGGTTCCGCTGCTGCTCAGGATGAAGCTGGAAAGCCTGGGTATCTACGATGACGTCCTGGGAAAGCCGATTCCTACCAATGGTCGCTCCAACATGACCAAACCCGGAGGTATCGAGGGATTCGTGGCCGCTGCCACCGCGCGACCGGGCTGTCGATCTGTGCTGGTCGTTGCCGATTCGGATGACGATCACGCCTGTGCGTTGGGTCCGGAGTTGCTGAAGCGAAGCGGTTCACAGACTAACCTTCTCGTTGTCGTCGCATTAGCGGAGCGGAACTACGAGGACTGGCTACACGCCTCGATAGAATCGTTAATTGGTGACTCCGCGGCTAGGTTCGATGAGTCGAACCGTCGGGGCATCATGGCTGTTCGGCAGGCGATGGCGCCCGAAAAATACATCAAGACTGTCCATCAACCTCGATTCACCGCGAGAATGAACATCTCGCTGGCGGAGTCGAGGAGTCCCAGTTTGGCGCGATTCCTTCGGCGGTTCGAGACGCTCGTTGCGACCGTGATCCCCTGACGGCGAGGACCCCTGTCCTGGCGGCGAGTGGCGTGGCAAGGTCACGGCCACCAGGACCGTCGCGAGCAGACCGCCGGCGCCGGCCACCACGAAGGTGGTCGGCGCCGAGGTCGCGTCCAGCAGCAGCCCGCCACCCACATAGGACAGTGCGGCGGCCGCGCCGACCGCGCCGTAGAGGTTGGCGAACACCCGCCCGCGCAGTCCGGCCGGCACCAGCCGCTGCACCTCACTGTTGACCGCCACGTCCATCGCGGCGATGCCGAGGCCGCGCACCGCCTGCAGGACGAACACCACGGCGGCGGCGCCGGCCACTCCGGTGAACAGGTTGCCGGCGCTGCTGACCGCGAACCCGACGATCATCAGCCAGACCATCGACAGCCCGGCCGAGACGCGCGCCAGCAGCAGGTAGCCGACCAGCAGACCGGCCCCGACCGCGGCGAGCAGCAGCGCCACCACCGGGTCCCCGACGCGCAGGGTATCGGTCGCGAGCACCACCAGCGCGACGTCGTCGATCGCGGTGCAGGCGACCACGGCGCTGAAGCCGAGCGCGATGATCCGCACCGCCGGCACCGACCACAGGCTCGCCACGCCGGCCCGTGCCTCGCGCAGCAGCGACCGCGGCGCGCCCGCCGGATGCTCGACGGCCGGCAGCGGCGGCAGTCCGCGCAGCAGCAGGGCGGACACCGCGAAGCTCGCCGCGTCGACCAGCAGCACGCCGCCCACCCCGGTGAACGGCAGCAGCGCGGCCCTCGACGCGGACCCGAACACCTGCCCGGCCGCGGCGCGCAGCGCCACCAGGGCGAGCAGCGCCGGCAGCGGTGGCAGGGTGAGCGCGATGACCAGCAGCAACGCGCACTGCGCGAGCTCGCAGCCGATCATCACCCGCCGCGCGTCGAACCGGTCGGCCAGCGCGCCGAGCAGCGGACTCGCCACGGCGGGCAGCACCTCACCGGCGAGCAGCAGTGCGGACACCGCGAGCGCCCGGCCCGCGGTGTCCGCCAGGTACAGCATCAGGGCGACCAGGCTGAGCGTGTCGCCGGCGAACGAGATGACGCGGGCGGTGCCGAGGCGGCGCAGTGCCTGGTTGGCCCGCAGCAACCGCACGGCCGGCGTCGACATGGCTCAGGACACTAGGGCGTGAGCCAGGCCGACGGCGTCCGGATTTCTCGGTCCGATCAGTGGTGGTGGTGGTCCAGTTGCGCGCGGATCTCGCCGGCGGGCCACAGGGTGGAGTGCACGTTGACGTAGGTCTTGCCGGCCCGGATGGCCGCGGCCAGCGACTCGAACTCGCCGGCCGAGATGCCCTGCGGGACCGGGCCGATCACGTCGACCGGCCGGATGGTGCCGCTGATCGTGGCGGGCGCCGGCGGGCAGGACTGGGTGCCGGCCGGGCCGTTGCCGAGGTTGGAGCACAGGAACACGCTGATACCGCCGGCCTGAGCGACGCCGCCGAAGTGGATGTGCGACTGGGTCACCGTGCCCTCGGTCGCCCGGTAGGTCAGCGTGTAGCCGATCTCCCTGGCCCGCTCGTCGACGTCGGCGGTGAACCGGCCACCACCCGTGGTGGACACCGTGGCCGGGTCCTCCTGGAAGCCGGACAGCTCGACGCCGATGGTGCCCCGATCGCCATCCCGGGCGTCACCGCCCTGGTCGGCCGCGGCGCCGGCGGCGAGCGTCGTGGCGGCGAGCGCCGCCACTGCCAGGGCGATGACCGGACGGATGCGAGACCGCATGGTTGGTACCTCCTTGCGTCAGCCCCCTGACGAGGGAAACGCGCGCCGGCACCGACCGGTTCAGTTCGTCAGCCCTCGGCGCGTTCCCGGGCGTCGTAGGCGAGGTCGTTGTAGTCGGGTGCCGGCTCGGTCTCGCGCAGCTCGACCCGCTCCTGCGGCAGCACCCTGGGCGGCAGCTCGCTGAAGCGGGCGTGCCGCAGGAAGGACAGCTCGTCGTCGGAGAACCGCTCGTGCCGCTCGTGCTCGGGGTCGGTCATCGGCTCTCCACTGATCGTCCGGTGGGGTTCGTGTCACTTCTACTACAGAAGCATGGCGGCGATGCGGCCGACGTGGGTCGCCGCGGTCTCGGTCACCACCTGGATGGTGTCCCTCGCGCTCGAACCGGCGGGCCCCGGTCGGTGTGGTCATGTCTCCGCCGCGTCCTCGCTCCCGACCATTCAGTGAACGAACGTGCACTGAACATTGCGGCGCGCGCGTGGTGGCTGTCGTGACGAACAAGGGCCGGCGATCGGCGGTGGTGCACGTGCGTACGCTCAGGCGCGTGGCGGCGAACGGGGACACCGGCTCACGGCAGGAGGGCAAGCGGCGCACCAGGGCGGCACTGCTCTCCGGCGCGTTGTGCCTGCTCGCCGACCGCAGCCTGGCCGGGCTGTCGCTGCGCGAGGTGACCAGGGAGGCGGGCATCGTGCCCACCGCCTTCTACCGGCACTTCGCGTCCATGGACGAGCTGGGCGTGTCGCTGGTCGACGAGAGCATGCGGTCGCTGCGGCACATGATCCGCGAGGCCCGGCGAACCCTGGCGCCGCTCGCCCAGGACGTGATCGCCGGCTCGGTCGCCACGCTGGTCGCCGGCCTGCGGACCACCGAGTCGCACGTCCGGTTCCTGGTCAAGGAGCGCTACGGCGGGGTGCCCGAGGTGCGCCGGGCGATCGCGGTGGAGCTGAAGCTGTTCGCCGGCGAGCTGGCCACCGACCTCGGCCGCTTCCCCGGTCTCGCCTCGTGGAGCTCGGACGACCTGCGGATGGCCGCCGACCTGATGGTCGCCGCCATGCTGAACATCGTGATGGTGCTGCTCGAGGTGCCCCGCAACGACCCGGCCGCCGAGCGCGAGGTGGTACGCGCCGCGGAGCGGCAGCTGCGCCTGATCGTCCTCGGCATGGCCCAATGGCGCAGCGGCTAGTCAAATTACCCACCGGTAACACGGTTTGACTACGTGGTGAATGCCTCAGTCGGCCCGCTGTGGTCTTCGTGGTAGACCTCTTCCGTGACAGAACGCACATCCGTGGGGGTTCCCCGGGAATCGGTGACGGGCGAGCGCCGCGTCGCCCTCGTGCCCAAAGTGGTCGAACGGCTGCGGGCCAGGGGCCTCGACGTCGTGGTCGAGTCGGGGGCCGGTGAGGCGGCGCTGATCCCGGACCGCCTCTACGAGGACGCCGGAGCGACCATCGGCGAGCCGTGGTCGGCCGACGTCGTGGTCAAGGTCGCGCCACCCACCGCCGACGAGGTCACCAAACTGGTGAAGGGAAGTGTGCTCATCGGCTTCCTGGCGCCACTGACCGATCCGGACGGTGTCGCGGCGCTGGACGCCGCGGGGGTGACGGCGTTCGCCATGGAGTCGATCCCCCGGATCTCGCGCGCCCAGTCGATGGACGCGCTGTCCTCGCAGAGCAATGTGGCCGGGTACAAGGCGGTGCTGCTCGCCGCGCAGCACCTCACGCGGTTCCTGCCGATGCTCACCACCGCGGCCGGTACCGTGCAGCCGGCCCGGGTGCTGGTGCTCGGCGTCGGGGTGGCCGGGCTGCAGGCGCTCGCCACCGCCAAGCGGCTCGGCGCGCACACCACCGGCTACGACGTGCGGCCCGAGGTCGCCGAGCAGGTGCGCTCGGTCGGCGCGCAGTGGCTGGACCTCGGCATCGAGGCGGCCGGCTCCGGCGGCTACGCCCGGCAGCTGTCCGAAGAGGAGCGCGCCGAGCAGCAGCGCAAGCTCACCCAGAAGATCTCCGGGTTCGACGGCGTGATCACCACCGCGCTGGTGCCCGGCCGGCCGGCGCCGACGCTGGTCACCGCGGAGGCGGTGCGGGGCATGCGGGCCGGCAGCGTGGTGGTCGACCTGGCCGGTGAGGCGGGCGGCAACTGCGAGCTCACCGTGCCGGGCGAGGTCACCGTGGCGCACGATGTCACCATCGTGTCCCCGCTGAACCTGCCCGCCACCATGCCGGAGCACGCGAGCGAGCTGTACGCGCGCAACGTCCAGTCCCTGTTGGAGCTGATGCTCGACGGCGACGGCCGACTGACGCTGAACTTCGCCGACGAGGTCGTGGCCGGCGCGTGCGTCGCCGGTCGGCCGGCGGCAGACCAGGAGGAGGAGGTGTCCGATGTTGGTTGAGAACCTCGCCATCCTGGTGCTGGCCGGCTTCGTCGGCTTCGCGGTGATCTCCAAGGTGCCGAACACGCTGCACACACCGCTGATGTCCGGTACCAACGCCATCCACGGCATCGTGCTGCTCGGCGGCCTGATCGTGCTCGGCCTCGGCGCCGAGGGTGTGCTCGACAGGATCCTGCTGGTCATCGCCATCGCTTTCGGCACGATCAACGTGGTCGGCGGGTTCCTCGTCACCGACCGCATGCTCGGCATGTTCAAGGGCAAGAGCGACCGTTCCGATAGGACTGACAAGTGAACTGGATCCACGACCCGACGTTCATCCAGTGTCTGTACATCGTGGCCTTCGGGCTGTTCATCTACGGCCTGATGGGACTGACCGGGCCGAAGACCGCGGTGCGCGGCAACCTGATCGCCGCGGTCGGCATGGGCATCGCGGTGGTCGCCACCCTGCTGCTGCCGGGGATGGGCAACTGGCTGCTGATCGTGCTCGGCGTCGGTATCGGCACGGTGATCGGCGTGCCGTCGGCCCGCAACGTCAAGATGACCGCGATGCCGCAGATGGTGGCGCTGTTCAACGGGGTCGGCGGTGGCGCGGTGG
>Ga0307413_10000246_pt1 | contig 16276 bp, 10 predicted proteins | sample DK1Ometagenome_3_FD_203714 | JGI IMG/M metagenome (GOLD analysis project Ga0307413, IMG submission 203714) | Maize rhizosphere microbial communities from greenhouse at UC Davis, California, United States - DK15-O-2 | ecosystem: Host-associated > Plants > Roots > Rhizosphere > Soil | place: USA... | reverse complement strand
GTTCGACGGCCGTCCTGATGTCATCGGGCAGTCGCTCGTCGTAGACGATCAGCCGCACACCATCGTCGGCGTGATGCCGGCGGGGTTCCACTTTCCCCCGGCGATCACGCTGCGCGGTCTGGGTCCTTCTGTCCCGCGCGACATCTGGGTGCCGCTGCGCAACCTGTCGCCGCAGCGCGGCGCGCACAACCTGACGGTCATCGGGCGGCTGCGCGACGGCGCCACGTTCGGAGGCGCGCAGCGGGATCTCGCAGCCATCGCCGCAGACCTGGAGCGCGAGCATCCGGATACCAACCGCGAGTGGAGCGTGAAGGTCGTGCCGCTTGCCGAGCAGATCGTCGGCGACCTTCGGCCGGCGCTGCTGGCGTTTGCCGGCGCGGTAGCGTTCGTGCTGCTGCTGGCATGCGCGAACGTGGCCAACCTGCTCCTCGTGCGTGGCGTGACGCGCAGGAAGGAAGTCGCGATCCGCACCGCGCTCGGCGCCACGCGCGGCGATCTCGTGCGGCAGTTGCTTGCCGAGGCGGCGGTGCTCGGGCTCGCCGGGGCCACTCTCGGCGCCGTCGTCGCGTTCTGGGCGGTCCGGATGGTCAAGGTCTCCGCGCCGGCAACGATGCCGCGTCTCGACGAGGTGGCAATCGACGCGCGTGTGCTGGCGTTTGCGCTTGCCGCCGGTCTCGTCTCGTCGCTCCTCTTCGGGCTCGCGCCGCTGCTGCAGACGGCACGTGCCCGCGTTGCCGAATGGCTGCACGAGCGCGGCGGTGGCGCGGGTACTCCTGCGGCGCGCCGCGTGCAGAACGCCCTCGTCATCGCCGAGGTGTCGCTCGCGCTCGTGCTCCTCGTCGGCGCCGGGTTGCTCATCGAGAGCTTCGTGCACCTGCGCGCCGTCGATCCCGGCTTCCGCCGCGATGACGTGCTGACCGCGAAGGTGATGCTGCCGGCGACGCGCTACGCCGCGCGCGAGAAACAGGTCGCGTTCGTCGAGGACGTCGAAGGGAAGATCTCCGCCCTGCCGGGTGTGCGTCGCGTCGGCGTCACGAATGCCGCGCCGGTAGCGGACAGCCGCGAAGGGACGTCGTTCACCATCGAAGGGGCGCCGCCGTCGCCAGCAGGCGAGGAGCCGCACATGAACTGGAACAGCGTCTCGCCCGGGTACTTCGAGACGCTGGGCATTCGCGTGCTCCGCGGACGCGCGTTCGGCGAGCGTGACCGGCTGGACGCGCCGCCGGTGATCGTCATCAACGAGGTGCTCGCGAACCGGTACTTTGCCGGACAGGATCCGATCGGCCGGCGCATGCGCGCGGGATTCAACAGCGGCACCGTCCGCGAGATCGTCGGCGTCGTCGCCGCCGAGCGGCATGCCGGGATCGCCGCCGAGCCGCACAATGGTGCGTACGTACCGATGTATCAGTTCCCGCGCGGCGGGCAGATGACGCTGCTGGTGCGAACCGCATCGCCGGCCGCGACGGCCACGTCGGTGCGCCGCGCGGTGCACGAGATCGATCCGTCGCTCGCCGTGTTCCAGGTCGAGCCGATGTCGCAGGTGTTGTCCGAATCGGTGGCAGCGCCGCGCTTTTCAACCGTGCTGCTGGCCACCTTTGCGATCGTCGCGCTGTTGCTGGCCGCGATAGGGCTGTACGGCGTAATCGCACATGCGGTGAGTCAGCGGACGCGCGAGATCGGCATCCGAATGGCCCTTGGCGCGAGCCGTCCTGCAGTGCTGCGGATGGTGGTGGGCCGTGGGATGTGGCTCGCGTCGATCGGCATCGTTGCGGGACTCGCAGTGGCGCTCGTCGTCGTGCGCCTGTTCGCGGCGCTCCTGTTCGGTGTGTCGGCGACCAACCTAGCGACATACGCGCTCAGCGGTGTCGTGCTGCTCGCGGTCGGCGCGCTCTCCTCGTACGTGCCCGCGCGCCGGGCGATGCGCGTGGACCCCGTCGTCGCGCTCCGCGCAGAGTAGAGACTATGATCGCCGAATGGCGTGGACGCAAAAGGCGCTCTCGACGGCTGCTGGCAAGGTTCCGTATCTCGATGGCGGAGATCCGGGTTCGGCGCATGTGATCGTCCTCGTGCACGCGTTCCCCGTCGGGATGCGGATGTGGGAGCGCGTCGCCATTCCGCAGGGGTGGCGCGGCATCGCGCCTGCGCTGCCCGGGTTCGATGGCGTAGAGCCGCTTGCGACGGAGTCGCAGGTCATCGACGACTACGCGCGCGCGATGCTCGACGTCATGGACGAACTGCGGATAGACAACGCTGTCGCCGGCGGCGTATCGATGGGCGGCTATGTGGCGTTCGCGCTGTGGCGGCTGGCGCGGCTGCGGTGGCGCGGCCTGGTGCTTGCGGACACGCGTGCTGGCGCAGACAACGAGCAGGGACGGGCCGGCCGCAACAAGATGCTCGACCTCGTGAAGCGAGAGGGCAGCCGCGGCATAGCCGACGAGATGGTTCCGAAACTCCTTGGCGAGACCACGCGATCGTCGCAGCCGGATCTCGTCGCCGACGTCCGGCGGCTGATCGAGCGGCAGACGAGCGAGGGGATCGCGGGGGCGATCGTGCGCCTCCGCGACCGGCCGGATTCGACGCCGCTCCTGCGCGAAATCGGCGTGCCGGCGCTCGTCGTCGTTGGCGACGAGGATGTGGTGACGCCGCCGGCGGAGAGCGAGCAGATGGCGGCGCAGCTCGAGGACGCGCGGCTGGTGCACGTCCCCGGGGCCGGTCACCTCGCCTGCATGGAGAAGCCGGAGGCGTTCAACGCCGCGCTCGCGTCGTTTCTCAGCGCGATTCGAGGTTGAACGTGTCGCACGACTCGATGCGGCCCGACTCGAGGCCTCGGCGCAGCCACTCCATGCGCTGCTCCGACGAGCCATGCGTGAACGATTCGGGGACGACCCGGCCCTGCGTCTGACGCTGCAGGCGATCGTCGCCGATCGCCGCTGCCGCGCGGAGCCCCTCGTCGGCATCGCCCGGCTCGAGCATTTCGTGCTGCGCCGCGTAGTGGCCCCACACGCCGGCAAAGCAGTCGGCCTGCAGCTCCTGTCGCACTGACAGCGCGTTGGCCTGGGTCTCGCTCGCGCGGCCGCGCATCTGCGCGACGCGATCCGAGAGGCCGGTGACGGTCTGGATGTGATGGCCGACTTCGTGGGCGATGACGTAGGCCTGCGCGAAGTCGCCGGGCGCGCCGAAGCGCTCGTCGAGATCGCGGAAGAACGAGAGGTCGAGGTAGACCTTGCGATCGGCAGGGCAGTAGAAGGGCCCCATCGCCGCGCTACCCGTGCCGCACGCAGACTGCGTCGCGTTCGTGAACAGCACCAGGATGGGCGGAGCGTACGACTCGCCGCGATCCTGGAAGATCTGGCGCCAGGTTTCCTCGGTGTCGGCCAGCACGACGGACACGAACTGCACCTGCGGGTCGTCCTCCGCAGTGCCGCTCGTACCGACGGTCTGATCCTGTCCGCCGCCGGCGCCGCCCATCATGTCAATCGGGTTCTGCCCTGTCAGCGCCGAGAACAACAGGAGCAGCACGAGGCCGCCGATGCCGCCGCCCACGGGCAGCGCCATGCCCCTGCCGCGCCGGTCCTCGATGTTTCCACTTCCCGTCCGTCCCTGCCACCTCATCCACCCCTCCTCGATTTGGGGTCAGACCCCGGATGTAATCGGACTCAAGGTTGGCGGTTCCCGCCAACCTTGAGCGTGATTACATCCGGGGTCTGACCCCTAACGTATGGTCGCGATGCACGTGGGGTGCCGTGGCATTATGGCTGGGCATGGACTTGGGACTCAGGGACAAGGTCGCGCTTATCACGGGGTCCAGTCGCGGACTCGGACTCGCCAGCGCGCGGGCGATGGCGGCCGAGGGGTGCCGCGTCTGCCTGTGCGCGCGCACCGAGACGCGGCTCGCCGAGGCGGCGCGCGAAGTGCGCGAGGTCGCGGGCGCAGACGACCGCGTGACGACGGCCGCCGCTGACGTCAGCACCGCTGACGGCGTCCGCCACGTCATCGATGACGCCGTGGCGACCTTCGGCGGCCTCGACATTCTCGTCAACAACGTCGGCCTCGGACGCGGCGGCGGCCTCGTGGAGACGAGCGACGCCGATTGGCAGGAGGCGATCGACCACACGCTGATGCCTGCCGTCCGCGCCTCGCGGCTCGCCGTGCCGCACATGAAGCGCCGCGGCGGCGGCGTCATCATCATGATCGCGTCGATCTTCGGCCGCGAAGCAGGCGGCCGCATGACCTACAACGCGGTCAAAGCGGCCGAGATCAGCCTCGCGCGGTCGCTGGCGCAGCAGCTCGCGCCCGACAACATCCGCGTCCTCAGCGTCTCCCCCGGGTCGATTCTCTTTCCCGGCGGATCGTGGTGGAAGCGCCAGCAGGAGACGCCCGAAGCGATCGCGCAGTTCGTCAGGCAGGAACTGCCGTTCGGCCGCTTCGGCACCGCAGAAGAAGTCGGTGACGTCGTCGCCTTCCTTGCGTCGCCGAGAGCCAGCTGGGTCGCGGGAACGAGCGTCGTCGTGGACGGCTGCCAGAGCCGATCTTTCTAGCGCGGGGCGCGCGGTTTCGCGAATGCCGCGTAGTACACCGGCACGCCGGCCAGCACGATGGCGAACGTGACGCCCGTCCACACCGGATCGGTCACGAGCGCGTTGGTCACCAGGTAGATGACGCCGATGATGAAGATGGCGGGCACCACGGGGTAACCGAGGACCTTGTACGGGCGCGGCAGGTCGGGACGCGTGCGCCGCAGCTTGAAGAGCGCCGCCGTGCCGAGGGCGTAGAACGGCCAGATCGACAGCACGAACGTGTCGGCGAGCTGCTCGAAGGTGCGGGCGAGCACGAAGATCACGCCGAGCGCAGCGGCCAGCAGGATCGCGACGTACGGCGTCCGATAGGTCGGGTGCACTTTCGCGACGGTGGTGAAAAAGAGGCCGTCGTCGGCCATCGCAAAGAACACCCGCGGGGAGGCGAGCATGCTCGCGTTGAGCGAGCCGAACGCGGAAATCATCACGATCGCTGAAATGAACGCGACGCCGACCTGGCCGAACATCGCCTGCATCGTGTCGGCGGCAATCAGGCGCGACTCCGCTACCTTCCCGATCGGGCTCACATAGAGATAGGCGACGTTCGCCGACAGGTAAATCGTGAGGATGGCGAGCGTGCCGATGATGATCGCGCGCGGCAGGTTGCGCTGCGGATCCGCGACTTCGCCGGCTGCAAACGACAGATCGGCGAAGCCGTCGTAGGCCCACAGCACCGAGATGAGCGCAAGGCCGAAGAGCCCCGCGTTGACGTCGCCGCCGGCAGCGGTGAAGTTCGCGGTGGATGCACCAGCGTCTCCGCCAAGGACAATCGACACGAGCACGAGGAACGCGAGTGCGCCGAACTTCGCGATGGTCGACATGCCCGCGATGAAGGCCCCGAACTGCACGCCGCGGACGTTCACGAGCGCGGCGAAGACGATCGCGCCCGCGGACAGGTAATCGGCGGCGCGCTCGTGCAGCGCCGGATCGATGCCCATCGAGCGCAGGAAGTATTCGCCAAACACCGTGGCGATGGCGCCCACCGCCGACGCACGAATCAGCACCAGCTCCGACCAGCCGAAGAGAAACCCGGCGAGCCGCCCCCAGCCTTCGCGCAGGTACACATACCAGCCGCCGGTCTGCGGCATCGCTGCGGCGAGCTCCGCCACCGACAGCGCGCCGCACAGCGAAATCAGCCCGCCCAGCAGCCAGACGCCGAGCATCAGCATCGGATCGGGCACCCGCGCGGCGATGCCCGCCGGCGTGCGGAAGATGCCCGACCCGATCGTCACTCCAATGACGATGCCGATGGACGCCCAGAGACCCAGGCGCCGCACCAGTTGCACGTCGGCGGCGCGGGGAGCGGTGGTGTGAATGGCCATTGGAGGGGAAGCCTATCAAATCCCAACTTCCAACTCCCAACTTCCAACGCTCATTCTTATCGAGGTTCTCGTGACGTCGTGAGTACCCGCAGGCTGGAAGCCAGCTCCACCAGCTTGATGAATTCCCCGCGGTAGCCCTCAGGGTCGGGGCCTCGATGGCGTCGCGCACGTCCAGCGGCCGCCGCGAAGCTGGAGGCGCCCGCGTGCTTCGACCCGCGCAGCAGCATCCCGAACTCGGCGACGGCCGATGCGAACCCGATATTCGCGGTGGCCGGTCCGGGACTGTCCGCCATCGCCGCCTGCAGCAGGCGGCTGGTGTCGCCGTCCGGCTGCTTGTAGCGCAGCTTCACCGTGACCAGCTCGTTTGACGCGGATGCCGGCGCCGGTTCGTGCTGCGCCTGATATTTGAGCGGATCGGTCGCCGGCGCATCGACTTCTTCGCCGACGGGCACGATCTCGTACAGCGCGGTCGCCGAGTGGCCGGCGCCGATCTCGCCCGCGTCCTTGCGATCGTCGTTGAAGTCTTCGTGGCGCAGGATGCGGTTCTCGTATCCGATCAGACGATACGCGGCGACGCGACGGGGGTTGAACTCGACCTGGATCTTGACGTCCTTGGCGACGGTGACGAGGGTGGCGCCGGCCTCGCGTACCAGCACCTTGCGCGCCTCGTGCAGCGAGTCGAGGTATGAATAGTTCCCGTTCCCCTTGTCCGCAAGCTTCTCCATCGTCGAGTCTTTCAGGTTGCCGGTGCCGACGCCGAGGACCGAGAGGAAGATGCCGCTCTCACGTTCGCGCTCGATCAGGCGCACCAGTTCGTCCTGGCTGGTCACGCCGACGTTGAAGTCGCCGTCGGTGGCCAGGATCACGCGGTTCACGCCGCCGCGGATGAAATGCTCGCGCGCCACCTGATAGGCCAGCGTAATCCCGGCGGCGCCGTTGGTAGACCCGCCCGCCTCGAGCTGTCCGATCGCTTCGTGGATTGCGGCGCGGCGATCGCCGCTCGTCGACGGGAGCACGAGGCCGCTCGCCCCCGCGTAGACGACGATGGCGACGCGATCGCGCTCGGTGAGCACGGTCGTGAGCATCTGCAGGCCGGCGCGCACGAGCGGCAGCTTGTCTTCGTCGATCATCGACCCGGATACGTCGATGAGGAACACGAGGTTGCGCGGCGCCGGTTCACGCTCGTCGATCTCGCGCGCCTGCAGACCAATCAGTGCGAGGCGATGGCGCGGGTTCCACGGACACTCGGTCAGCTCGGTGGTGATGGAGAACGGCGCGTCGCCGGACGGCTTCGGGTAGTCGAAGCGGAAATAGTTGACCAGCTCCTCTATGCGCACCGCGCCGGCAGGCGGGAGCGTCCCTCGCGTGAGGAACCGGCGGACGTTCGCGTACGACGCGGTGTCGACGTCGATCGAGAAGGTGGACAGCGGATCGGCGGTGACGCGGCGGAACGGGTTCTCATCGACGCTGTCGTACGCTTCCGTGTTGAACGGTCCGGCGTAGCGGTCCATCCGCGACGGCATCGATGGCGCGCCGGGCGCCGCGTGGTACGCGCCACCGCCCACGTCCCCGACGACGCCTTTGCTGGCTCGCGCGGCTACGCCCCCGACGGCGACCTGCTCGTCGAGGGTCGCCGGGTGCAGGCGAACGTCGACCTTCGACGTACCACCGGCGTTCACCGTGACCTTCATTGTGAGGGTGACAAAGCCGGCAAGCTCCGCGCGGACGTCGTACGGGCCGGGCGGCAGGTTGCGGAATTCGTAGGTGCCGCGCGCATCGCTGGCGGTGCGGCGGGTCTCGGCGCCGGCGAGCGTCACCGTCACGCCGGGCAGCGGCGAACCGGACGTGTCGACAATCGTTCCGCGGATGGTTCCACGACCGACTTGCGTGAAAACGGAGGTCGCCAACAACAACACGACGGCAGCGGACCACGCGGCTCGGGTGCGCATAGGTCATCTCCCCGGCAGGCGTCCTCAGGCTCTGGCACCTGGTTTAGACACCGGCGCCCGACCTTCGGCCGTGAAGCGGAATGAGGCGAAACGGCGTCCAACGTAAAATGACCGGGATGGCGCAAGCGCCCGCGTCCCTGACGGGCAAGGTGATCCTGCATTACCGGGTCGGGCAGCGCCTCGGCGGCGGCGGCATGGGCGAGGTGTATCTCGCTGAAGACACGCGCTTAGGCCGCCAGGTGGCGCTCAAGTTCCTGGCGCCGGCGGCGCGCCGCGACGAGGAAAGCCGCGCCCGCCTCGTGCGCGAAGCGCGCGCGGCGTCGATGCTCCGATCGCCGAACATCGCCGTCACCTACGACCTCATCGAACACGGCGAGTCGCTCTTCATCGCGATGGAATACGTGGAGGGCGACCTGCTCTCCGACCGCGTCAGCCGCGGGCCGCTGCCGATGCGCGAAGCGGTGGGCATCGCACAGCAGGTCGCCGACGCGCTCGACGAAGCGCACTCGCAGAACATCATCCACCGCGACATCAAGAGCTCGAACCTGATTCTGGCGCGCCGCGGCCTCGTGAAGGTGCTCGACTTCGGCCTCGCCAAGTTCGAGGATCCGCTGAACCGTCACGGTCGCGACGTGACGGCCATGCAGCTCACGTCGCCGGGACTGGTGATGGGCACCGTGTCGTACATGGCGCCCGAGCAGCTGCTGGGCGGCGTCATCGATCACCGCGTCGATCTCTTCGCCCTCGGCGTCGTCCTCTACGAGATGGTGGCGGGCAGGCTCCCGTTCACCGGCGACACGATCGCCGAGGTCTCCGATCGCATCCTGCGCCACGAGCCCGACGCGCTGGCGCGGTTCAACTACGCCGTGCCGCCCGATCTCGAGGCGATCGTGCGCAAGGCGCTGCAGAAGAATCCCGAGTTCCGCTACCAGTCCGCGCGCGAGATGTACATCGACCTGCACAATCTCGATCGCCGGCTCGAGGCGCTCGAGAGCGCATCGCTGATGCGCCAACAGGCGCAGCCGGCAGCGCCAGCGCCGCTCGCGCCAGGCGATCGCGTGGAGCAAGGCGAGCGATCGATTGCAGTCATGGCATTCGCCAACGTGACACGCGAGGCGGCCGACGACTGGATCGGCGAAGGGATCGCGGAGACGGTCACGTCCGACCTGAAGAACGTGCATCACCTTGCCGTGATCGGCCGCGCGCAGGTGTTCGAGCTGCTGAAGAACATCGTCTCCGGGCGCGATGCCGCCGACGATCGCCTGGCCATCGAGCTCGGTCGCCGCCTCGGCGCGTGGTGGGTCGTCACCGGCGCCTACCAGCGCATCGGCCCGCGCATCCGCATCACCGCGCAGGTGATCGAGGTGCTCACCGCGTCGCTCATCAAGACGGTCAAGATCGACGGCCGCATCGACGACATCTTCGAGCTCCAGGACCGCATCGTCTTCGAGCTGAGTCGGAGCCTCGATCTCAAGGTCGGAAAGGTGGAAGCGGAGGCGATCGCGCGCGACGAGACGCATTCCGTCGAGGCCTTCGAGGCGTACTCGCGCGGCCTGCTGAACATGCGGCAGGCGACGGGCGAGTCCATCGATCGTGCAATCGCGCTCTTCGAACGCGCCACTGCGCTCGACCCCGACTACGCGTCGGCGTGGGCGTCGCTCGGCGGCGCCTTCCAGCTGAAAGGCATGTTCCTCGGCGTGCGCGAGCTTGCCGAGAAGGCGGTTACGACACTGCAACGCGCGATCGCGCTGCAGCCGACGCTGGCCAACGCGCACGCGTGGCTCGGCCTCTCGTACCTGATGATCGGCCGCACCGACGAAGCCGTGGCGTCGCTGCAGCAGGCGCGGCTCCTCGAGCCGGACAACGCCAGCGTGCACCAGGCGCTCGCGCGCGTGCTGTGGATGGGCAAGGGCCGCGTCGACGAGGCGATCGCCGAGCTCCGCAGCGGGCTGCTGCTCAACCCGGACGCCGGGTACTCGTGGCTGCAACTGGCGTTTCTCGAGGCGGCCGCGGGACAGCTCGACGAGGCGGAGCATTCCGCCCGTCACGCCATCGAGCTGCAGGAGCGCGCGATGTCCGGCGCCGAGGGACTGCTGATCGTCGGCGGGCATACGCGGCTCGGCTACGTGTATTACCGGAAAGGTCAATACGACCGCGCGCTCGAGGAATACCGGCGCGAGCTGGCGTTCCTGGCTACGACCGATCACGGCTTGCGCGAGCGGACGTTGATCGAGCTCCATCAGAAGCTCAGCGCGCTGCATGACGCGCGCGGCGACGCCGCTGAAGCGGAGCGGTTCGGCACGCTCGCCATTGACGGGCTGGCGCGGCGCCTCGCCGCAGGTGCGGATGACCCCGCAACGCGCTATTACGTCGCCGCCGTCTACGCGCGACGCGGCGATCTCGACAACACGCTCGAGCACCTCGCGCTGCCGCTGGCCCGCCTGCCGCTCTTCACGCCCTGGCGTGTCGAACGCGATCCGGACTTCGACCGCGTCCGTTCGAACCCGATGTTCGCCGCGCGCATCGCCGCGGTCGCCAAGGTCGTCGGTTCGTAATCCCCGGCACACATCCTGCTCTCTTCCGCCGCGGCGTCGTGTACGCGTACGGGAAACGTACGCATGCAGCTCGGCAGACGCCGGGGAGGCGAAACGTGGCGGTTGCAATCATGGAACGGGAGCACATCGGTGAGCTCGGACGCGAGGGCGCCCGCGGCGTGAACATCGGGCGCGTGGAGCGCTGGTTGACGCTCGCGGCCGGCGGCGCGCTCACCGCGTATGGATTGAAGCGGCGCGATCCGCAGGGCGGCCTCGCGGCCGTCGCCGGTGCGGCGCTGCTCTATCGCGGCGGCACGGGACACTGCGACGTCTACCAGGCGCTCGGCATCAACCGCGCCGGCAACGGATACGCAGCGATCGCCGACGCCGGATCGGACACCCGCGCGCAGCTCGGCGGCCGCCGCGGCGTGCACGTCGAGGAATCGATCACCATCAACAAGCCGGTGGCGGAGGTGTATCGCTTCTGGCGCAATTTCGAGAACCTGCCGCAGTTCATGGACCATCTCGAGTCTGTCTCCATGCGCGAGGAAGGCATCTCGCACTGGGTCGCGAAGGGCCCCGCGCGCATGAAGGTCGAGTGGGACGCCCGGGTCATCAACGAGGTCGAGAACCAGGTGATCGTCTGGCAGTCGCTCGAAGGCTCGATGGTGTCCACCGCGGGTTCGGTGAACTTCGAAGAAACGCCGCGCGGCACCGCGATTCGCGTGCACTTCCAGTACAACCCCCCGGGCGGAAAGCTCGGCGCCGCAGTGGCGAAGCTCTTTGGCGAGGAACCGAACCAGACGGTGCGCGAAGATCTCCGCCGGCTGAAGCAGATTCTCGAAACCGGCGAAGTGCCGACCATCCAGGGCCAGCCCACCGGCCGCGGCCGCAATCGCAGCTGGTAGCGACGAACAGCGTCGGAGGTCGTAGGTCGTAGGTCGTAGATCGAAGCGACGAGCGCCCGGCCTCCGATCTACGACCCACGATCTACGATCTACGAGGGAGTTCCAGATGAAAGCAGTGTGCTGGGAAGGCACCAACGACATCCGCGTCGAGCGCGTGCCCGATCCCACAATCCTCAATCCGCGCGACGCCATCGTCCGCATCACGTCGACGGCGATCTGCGGCTCCGACCTGCACCTCATGGACGGGTTCATCCCGACCATGCGCAAGGGAGACATCCTCGGGCACGAGTTCATGGGCGAGGTGGTGGAAACCGGCCGCGGCGTGACCAACCTGCGCAAGGGCGACCGCGTGATCGTCCCGTTCCCGATTGCCTGCGGATCGTGCTTCTTCTGCGACCAGAAGCTCTTCTCGCTGTGCGACAACTCGAACCCGAACGCGTGGATGCAGGAGAAGATGTACGGCTACACCACCGCCGCGCTCTTCGGCTACTCGCACATGATGGGCGGCTACGCCGGCGGCCAGGCCGAGTACGCGCGCGTGCCGTTTGCTGACGTCGGCCCGTTCAAGGTGCCGGACCATCTCAGCGACGAGCAAGTACTGTTCATGACGGATATCTTCCCGACCGGCTATATGGCAGCCGAAAACTGCGGGCTCACAGGCGGCGAAACGGTTGCCGTGTGGGGCTGCGGGCCGGTCGGCCAGTTTGCGATCCGCAGCGCTTTCCTCCTTGGCGCGAAGCGCGTGATCGCGATTGACACCGTCCCCGAGCGGCGCCAGATGGCGGCGGCGGCCGGCGCGGAGCTGCTCGATTCGATGGATCCCGACGTGTTCTACAAGATGCGCGAGATGACCGGCGGCATCGGCCCCGACGCGTGCATCGACGCGGTCGGCATGGAAGCGCACGGCGCGCACATCGACTACTGGTACGACAAGGCAAAAACCGCGGCCATGATGGCCACGGACCGCGCCTCGTCACTGCGCCAGGCGATCCACTGCTGCCGCAAGGGCGGCGTGCTCTCGATTCCGGGTGTCTACGGCGGGTTCGTCGACAAGGTGCCGATGGGCGCGGCGTTCAACAAGGGGCTGACGCTCAAGATGGGGCAGACGCACGTGCACAAGTACTTGCCGAAGCTGCTCGCCCACATCGAGAAGGGTGACATCGACCCGTCGTTCGTCATCACTCACGAAGTGCCGCTCGACGACGCGCCCGAGATGTACCACACCTTCCGTGACAAGAAGGACGGGTGCATCAAGGTGGTGTTGAAGCCGCATTAGACTCTTGAATTAGTGATTAGTGATTGGTGATTGGTGATTGATTGGTGATCGATGGCGATCGTCGAATCAGTAATCACTAATCACTAATCACCAATTCGAATCACATCTCGTTGTTCTTTTCTGCAGCTTTGTACGTCGGCGTCGTCAGCGTAGACGGCGCCCACTCCGACTCGCTCTCCCGGCCCGGCTTCGCCTCGTCGCCATCGGCCGACGGCGCCGGCAGCAGGTTGTTCATCAGCGTCATCGCGTCCTGGAACAGCTCCGGTGCGACCGCGCGCGCGAGGATGGCGAGCTTCGCCTGTACGGTAATCACGAGCTCCGCTTCGCCGCGCCGGCATGCGTTGATGATCTGCGAGGCGGCCCGCTCGGCGTTGATGCTGGCGATCGGAAGCGAATCGGAGATCGCGAACCACGCGTACTCCTGCGGCCGCTTCCCCTTGAACATGGCATTCACTGGCGACCCGGTCCGCATCAGCCCGGGACACACGGTGGTGACGATGATGTTGTCGCGCATCAGTTCGAGGCGGAGGCCGTCGGAGAGGCCGGTGAGCGCGAACTTGCTCGCCGAGTAGGGCACGAGGTGCGGCACGGCGATCTTGCCGCCGATCGACGAGATGTTGACGATGCGCCCTTCGCCCTGGCGACGCATGTGGGGCAGCGCGGCAAGGACCATGTAAAGCGGTCCCCAGAAGTGCGTGTTCATCGCGTCTTCGTAGTCGGCAAGCTTCATGTGATCCAGCGGTCCGACCTGGATGATTCCCGCGTTGTTGATCACCACGTCGACGCTGCCGTACTGCTCGATGGTCCGCGCGATCGCCCGCTCCGCCTCGTAGCGTTTGCGCACGTCGGCGGGGGCGAGCAGCACGTCGGCGAACGGCTCGCGCGTGCGGATGTCCTCCGATGCGCGCTGCAGCTCCGCCTCGTCGCGCGCGATGAGCGTCAGCCTGGCCCCTTCGCCCGCGAGCTGGCGCGCCAGAACCAACCCGAGCCCGCGAGAGCCGCCGGTGATCACCACCGACTTGCCGTGAAAGTCGTAGGCGCGGCTCGCCCGCAGCGCGCGCGTGGCCATCAGCGCGCCGGCGCCCAGGGCGCCGAGTGCAACCGCCTGCTTCTGCCGTGCCGTCATCCTCATCGTTTTCGCCCCCTGCCGGAGGGCACGCAACCGTTGTGCCCGCAGGAACTTGGAACCGGAACCCGGAACGGGCCTTTGCCCTTTGACTTTTGCCTTATCATCGCCGTACGATTCCACCGCGATGATTCTGGCGCGGCGCCCGCCGACTACCTCTCAGGGCGTCCCGAGCTCGTTCGAGGGACGCACCGATCCAGCCCACGATTACGCGCTCCAGACCGCGCTCGACCGGCTCACCGGCGGAGCTGTCGAGCGTCCCGACTCGCCGGATGCCTGGGTCACGGCGATCCGCCGCCTGCCGGCGAAGGCCGCGCAATACTCGCCGTTTCCCAACGAGATCGACGGCCGGCTGCGCGCGGTGCTCGCGTCGCGCGGCATCGGCGAGCTCTACACGCATCAGGCGGACGCGATCGCGCACGTGCTCGCGCGGCGCAACGTGGCGATCACGACGCCGACCGCGTCAGGCAAGACGCTCTGCTACAACGCGCCGGTGCTCGACGCGATCCTGAGGGATCCCTCGACGCGCGCGCTGTATCTCTTCCCGACCAAGGCGCTCGCGCAGGACCAGTTGGCCGAGTTGGAGGCGCTGGGGGATGCGCTCGCGGAGGGCGACCCTCAGGTCGGACCGGATGACCGTCCCCAGATCGGCGTCTTCACGTACGACGGCGATACACCCGCCGACGCGCGACGGTCGATCCGCGGGCGCGCGCATGTCGTCCTGACCAACCCCGACATGCTCCACTCGGGGATCCTGCCGCACCATCCGCGCTGGGCGAAGCTCTTCGAGAACCTGAAGTTCGTCGTCATCGACGAGCTGCACGCCTATCGCGGCGTGTTCGGCAGCCATCTCACGAACGTGCTGCGCCGCCTGCGCCGCATCTGCCGCCACTACGGGTCCGACCCGACGTTCATCTGCTCGTCGGCGACGATTGCCAATCCGCGCGAGCTGGCGGAAGCGCTCGTCGAGCGCCCGTTCGAGCTCGTCCAAGAGAGCGGCGCGCCGCGTGGCGAAAAGTTTTTCCTCTTCGTGAACCCGCCGGTCGTCAACCAGCAGCTTGGGATCCGGCGCTCGTACCTGGCGGAGACGCGGCGGATTGCGTCCGAATTCCTCAAGCGACAGCTGCAGCTGATCGTGTTCGCGCAGAGCCGGCTGTCCACCGAGATCCTGACGACGTACCTCAAGGATGATTTCGCACACGCTCCCGGCACGCAGGAGCTGATTCGCGGCTATCGCGGCGGCTACCTGCCGCAGCGCCGGCGCGAGATCGAGAAGGGTCTGCGCGAAGGATCGGTGCGCGCCGTCGTGTCCACCAACGCGCTGGAGCTTGGCCTCGACATCGGCGCGCTCGACGTGTGCGTGATGGCCGGCTATCCGGGCACGATTGCCGCCACCTGGCAGCGCGCCGGGCGCGCGGGCCGTCGCAGCGGACGTTCGGCGGCGGTGCTCGTCGCGAGCAGCGCGCCGCTCGACCAGTTCGTCGTTCGCAACCCGTCGTACTTTTTCGATGCGCCGCCGGAGCACGCGCTCGTCAACCCCGACAACCTCCACATCCTGGTCGATCACGTGCGCTGCGCGGCGTTCGAATTGCCGTTCACGACGGTGGAGCAGTACGGCCGCCAGGACGTGCAGGAGGTGCTGGGCGTGCTGGCCGAAAGCGGCTTCGTCCACCGCTCGGGGGGTGAAGACGGCACCGAAGGTCAGTGGCAGTGGACGAGCGAATCGTATCCTGCCGACGCCGTCAGCCTGCGATCGATCTCGTCGGACAACTTCGTGATCGTCGACACCACGCGCGGCGCGGACGTGATCGGCGAAACCAGCTTCACGAGCGGCCCCCCGACGCTGCACGAGAAGGCGATCTACATCCTCGAGGGACAGCTGTACCAGGTCGAGAAGCTCGACTTCGACGGCCGCAAGGCGTACGTGCGACAGATCGACTGCGACTATTACACCGATGCGATCACCTATTCGAAGGTGAAAGTGCTCGAGACGTTTGCCGCGGAGTCGCTCAAGTCACACGGCGAGGTGCACGTGTCCTCGCGCGTGGTCGGCTTCAAGAAGATCAAGTTCTACACGAACGAGAACATCGGCTCCGGCGAGCTCGATCTGCCGGAGCAGCAGATGCACACGACCGCCTACTGGCTGACCCTGCCGCGCGACGTCATGGCGGCGCTCCCGTTCGCGTCCGACGATCGCCGCGACGGCGTCGTCGGCCTGTCGTTTGCCATGCGTCAGGTGGCGCAGCTGCTGCTGATGTGCGATCGGCAGGACATCGGCATCTCGATTGGCAACGGCGACCATGGCGACGATGGGGAATTGACGCAGCTGCCGGACGAGCCGCGCATCTTTGTCTACGACAACTACCCGGGCGGCATCGGCTTCAGCGAGCCGCTGTTTGCGATGCACGAGGATCTCCTGCGCCGCACGCGCGAGGTGATCGCGGGCTGCGAGTGCACGCACGGGTGCCCGACGTGCGTCGGCCCGGTGGGGAACACGGGCCCGCTGGCCAAGCTGGTGGCGCTGCGGATCCTCGAGAATCTCCAGCTTCCAACTGCCAACGGCCAAGGGTGATGAGCTCGTCGCTCG
>Ga0307413_10000245_pt1 | contig 16290 bp, 8 predicted proteins | sample DK1Ometagenome_3_FD_203714 | JGI IMG/M metagenome (GOLD analysis project Ga0307413, IMG submission 203714) | Maize rhizosphere microbial communities from greenhouse at UC Davis, California, United States - DK15-O-2 | ecosystem: Host-associated > Plants > Roots > Rhizosphere > Soil | place: USA... | reverse complement strand
ATCATCGGATGTCCCTCGTAAGAACCGATCGACCATCCGTAGCCGTAATTGGTCGCCTTACCGTTGTTCAATTTCGACGAGGTCCAAGCCCGCTGGAGCGATGATTGTTTGACCAATTTTTCCGTGTACAGGGCCGCGTCCCACAGCGCCAGATCGTCCACCGAAGAAACGAGGGAGCCGGCGGCGTACGGCTGGCTCGTGCTGAGGTAGGCGGCGTTTACAAAACCGTCTTTACCCTTGGAATAGCCGGCCACGCGGCGGGCAATGATACGGGCTGTGTCGTCGTAATAAGAATGCTTCATCCCGAGCGGGGCGAAGATGTTCTTTTCGATAAAGTCCGCATAGGTTTGCCCCGAAAGTTTCTCGATGATGGCCCCTAAAAGAAAGTAAGCCGAATTGTTGTAGGCATACCGCTCGCCCGGAGCAAAATCCATCGGCTTGTCTTTGAAAAGCGCGATCATCTCGCTCGTTGTCATGTCCTTACGCCAAAGCGGGATCCATTCCGGAATGGACGTGTAGCTCTTGATCCCCGATGTGTGGGTCAGCAGATGCTCGATCGTTATCTTTTGCCCTTTCGTCGGGTAATCGGGGAAGAACTTAGTAAGGTCGTCCTCCAGCGAGAGTTTGCCCTGTTCTGCCAGCATTAGTACGGCGACGGCGGTGAACTGTTTGGTTATCGAACCGGTTCGAAAGACCATATCGGGTTCGATCGGGACGCCGAGTTCCATGTTGGCCCGGCCGTATCCTTTGCGGAGCACCACTTTGCCGTCCCTTACGACGATCACGGCCGCACCGGGCTCGTCGGCCTTGTAAGTATTTTCGAGCAATTCGTTTACGGCCGCAGCCAGTGCCTCGTCGGAAAGCAAAGCCTTTTGGGCAATCGCGGAATGCATCCCGGCGAATACGAGAAGCGCGAGTATTAATATGGTTGAAGAGCGTGTTGGGTAAACTTTCAGGTCCTGCATAACGTTAGCTTTACAAAAACGGTTGCGAGTGTAGGCCCATAACTCTCCATGGCGATGGGCTATCGGATTACTGAACCTGCCGCCCCGGACCGTAGATCAACTTTCCGGGTCGTGCGCCGGTGTGCTTTCCGTTTTCCATCACGAGTTGTCCGTTTACGAAAACGAGCTCGATGCCCGTTGGCGGGCGGAATGGAAATTCGTAGGTCGCATTGTCCTGGATCTTTTCGTAATCGAACACAACGACGTCTGCCCAATTGCCTTCCTTTATCGTTCCACGAGAAGCGAGCCGCAACCGGGTTGCCGGCCAAGACGTCATCTTTCGGATCGCCTCGGGGAGGGTAATGATCTTCTTCTTGCGTACGTATTCCGCGATCACGCGTGGGAAATTTCCGTAGCCGCGGGGATGGCCGTTCCCGGCCGTGTTCGGATCGACCGGCTGCGGCGAGGCCGCTGCATCGCTGCCAAGACTGATCCACGGATATTTCAGAGCCGTTTCCACATCCGATTCGGACATCATGAAATAAAGGGCCCCCGTCCGGCCGTTACCTTCGAGAATGATGTCGAAGGCCGCATCCGCGGGGTCCTTGTTCCATTCCTTACCGATCTGCTCGATGTTCTTGTTCTCAAATTTCTTGTGTTCCGGGTTTCCCGAAGAAGCGAGGACCACTTGTTTCCAGCCACCGGCCGCCTCGACGATGTTCCACCATCCCGGTGACCCGGTCTTGATCTCGTTCTTGAGCCGAGCTCGGATCGTGGGGTCCTTGAGCCGCTCGAGTAACTTGTCACGCCCGCCTTCGGCGGCCCAGGCGGGGACAACGGCATTCAGCGACGTGCCGCCCGCGGTGTAAAGGTACATATCGGCGGCCACGTCGAGGCCACGGGCACGGGCCTTTTCTATAGTCTCGCCCGCTTGCCGCATGAGGGTGCCCCAGCCGGGTTGGTATGCCGCCTTGAGGTGATAGATCTCAACCGGCAGGCCGCCTTTTTCGCCGATGGTGATCGCCTCTTCGATCGACTGGACGAGCTCCTTCCCCTCACCGCGAATGTGGGTGACGTAGAACCCTCCGTACTGCCCCGCCACCTTCGCCAGTTCGATCAACTCGTCGGTCTTGGAATAACTTGCGGGCGGGTAGATCAGGGCGGTGGACATGCCGAGGACGCCGCTTTTCATCGCGGTTTCCATAAGGCCCCTCATCCGTGTAAGTTCCTCGCCCGTCGGCTCCCGGTCGTCCTGGCCGACCACCGCGGTCCGCGCCTGCGTCGCGTTGTAATAGGTGCCGAAGTTCACACTTATGCCGCTCTTTTCCAGTCCCGCGAAATACTCACCTATTTTTTCTGCCGGGACCGGCGTTCCACCCTCGCCGGCGATGAGGGTGGTAAGGCCCTGCATCAGCTTGCTTTCCGCAAGACCGTTTCGTGTGAGAACGCCGCCAGATTGATCCTGCATGTCGATCCAACCGGGCGAAACGTATTTGCCGGTCGCATCGATCTCGCGCTTGCCTTTTCCTTCGATCTTGCCAATCCGGACAAAGCGTCCGTCCTTTATGGCCACATCTGCCGCAATCCAGGGGTTACCTGCGCCGTCCAACACCCGGCCGTTTCGAATGACGATATCGTAAGGAGTGGCGTCGCCTTGCCCTAGGATTGTGACGGAGCCCTGGATTGCGAAAAGACCGAGGAGAGCCGCGGAAACAATGTTACGCAAATACTTGATCATTTATTTTCCCCCGCTGGTAGCGCAACCTGCCCTGCACCGGAATATTTTTTCATTATCTCCATCGATCGGTCGGCCAGCTTGAAAAGATGTGGATGGGCTCGATTCCCGTTTGTCAGGATCGCAAAACCCAGTTTACGATCGCGATTTCCAAGCAGAAACGCGGTGTAGCCCGCTAGGCTTCCGCTGTGTGCGAAATAACGGTCACCGTCGCGCACCTGCGCCCACCAGGTCAACCCGAAACCGGAAGTCTCGTTTCCCCAGATCCCTTCGATCCCGGGCTTGAATTGGTCGAATTGGCGCGTGAACATTTGATTCAAAGTGGCCTCGCTAATGATCCTGCGGCCCTTGAAAACTCCGTTGTTGAGATTTGCGATCAACCAGTTAGATTGATCCAGGATGGTCCCGTAAACGATTCCGGCGGGAAAAACTGCCGCCTTGATCCGCACGGCGGGCGTTTGGCGGTGCGTCTTCTCATCCACAACGTAAGGCACGGACAGCCGCTCATCCATTTCGGGGGTCGGGTCGAAGGCGGTGCTCGTCATCTCAAGCGGCTTAAAAATGTTCTCCTGGATGTATTGCCTGTACGGAACGCCCGAGAATTTCTCGACAAGATAACCGATCAATGTGAACGCGGGGTTGGAGTAATGCACTTCCGTCATCGGTGGCTTCGCCACCTTGAGCTTTGTACGAAGATATTCTACGAGCTCGGGCGGGGCGTTATTGCTCCAAACCGGGACGGCTCCAAAGTCGCCGTCCAAACCCGAGGTATGCGTGAGAAGATGGCGAAATCTAACGGGGTTTTTCGGATCGTCGTTCTGGATCTTAAATTCTGTTAGGTAATCGTTGACCGGATCGTCAAGCTTGAATTTGCCCTTTTCCATTTGCTGGAGAAGAGCCACCGTGGACATCGCCTTAAAGGTCGAACCGATCAGATAGACGGTGTTCGTCGTCGCCGGGGTGCGGGCCCACAGATTCGATTCGCCGTACGACCCGGTCCAGATCACCTTATCCCCGGAAACCAACGCAACTGTCGCCGAGGGAATATTCCCCTCGATCATCGCTCGCCGGATCTCGGGTTCGAGATCGGCCGCGACCTTGTTTACGTCGATATTCTGACCGAATAACGTGGGGCAGCAAAAAGCTAAAACTAAGGTCGCCTTGACGACCGATAACCATGCGTGCCCGAGTGATTGTATTGTTTGGGTTTGGGGTCTGTTAAACATTCTTACGTGAATATCCTGTAAAAAATGAAAGTCGTTTCGTCGGGGTGATGGACCTAGCTGCCGGCGGAACGCGTCGCATCTTCCCCGTTCGCCAACGGGAGACTATTAAAAGTCAGACAAGCGCAAACATGCAAAGTCGCGGCAATTTTACCTTGACGCCTCCAACACGGGCAACGCGATGTGTGATGAGTACTGCCGCGAGCGATATACGCGCTGGGTGGCCGACTGAAAATCTGATTCTTTAGCGAGAAAAATGTTTGGCACGAAACGCTGCGGGTTCCGGTCGATCACGGGGAACCAACTGCTCTGTACCTGCACCATTATCCGGTGCCCTTTCTGAAAGACATGGTCGTTCGCCGGAAATCCGATCTGGTAACGCACCACCGCGTTTGCCGCGACCGGCTCCGGCTTCTCCCAACTCTTGTGATAGCGGCCGCGGAACACATCGCCCGCGATCATTAATTGATAGCCGCTCATCGCGGGGTCGGGCGTGTAGTTTTCCGGGTAAACATCGATGAATTTGACGATCCAGTCACTGTCGGTTCCCGTTGTCGACGCGAATAGGTTGGCAATGATCTTACCCGAAACAGTGATGTCTTCCGTGAGCGGGTCCGTGACCCACGTCAGAACGTCCGGGCGATGGTTTGAGAACCGCTGATCGTCCACCTGCCATGTCCCCCAGCCTGACTTAAGTTTGATCGGACGCGGGCGATACGGAACGGGATTGGCCGGATCTGAGATGTAACTGTCGAACGACGCCGGGGTGTCGGCGTTTGGGGGCGTAAACGACAACTTTCCTTTTTCATGGAAATAAAGCTGCCGCGCTGCGATATCGCGTTTGGGGGGCCAAGCCTCATGCCGAACCCATTCGTTGGCACCGGTCCTGAACGTCAGGCCCTCGGGAAGGTCAGGGCTGGATTTGCCTTTAAGGTAATGTGCCAAAAAAGGCGCCAGAACGTTTTTTCGATAATGTGCCGACGTGGCACTTCCAAAGTCGATAGCACCGAGTTTACGCCCCTCGCCTCTGGACCAGCCGCCGTGGTTCCACGGACCGACCACCAAGAAGTTCTGATTCGCCGTGTCGTGACGCTCGAGCAGTTCGTAGATCTTGATCGGGCCGTAAAAGTCTTCCTGGTCCCACCAACCAGCCACGTTGAGCGTCGGAACGGTTACGCGATTAAGCCACGGAGCGAAACCTTGCCGCTTCCAAAATGCGTCATAGTCCGGATGATTTACGAAGTCGTTCCAAGTCGGCAGCTTACCTTTAAAATATTTTGCATCGACGTTTGAAAGTGCTCCGAGATTCAAATACCACTCGTAAACGTCGTGTCGGTCGATGATGCCGGCGGGGTCGGTCATGCCCTTCGACGATTCCAGCATGTAGGTGAATTCGAGCCCATAGCTCAGCCGAAATGCTCCGTTGTGATGAAAGTCGTCGCCAAGCCACATGTCTGCAGGTGACGCCTGAGGAACGATCGCCTTAAGAGCCGGATGAGGGTCGAGCATCGCCATAACCGCCAGCCACGCACCATAGCTCGTGCCCGCCATTCCGACACGTCCGTTGTTCGGCGTATTCTTTAGCAGCCACTCGATGGTGTCGTAAGCGTCGGTGCTTTCGTCGACCGCCCTTTTGTCTTTCGAATCACGCGGCTGCCTCAGCATTACGAACTGTCCCTCGGATTTGAATCGTCCGCGAATATCCTGATTTACCACAACGTAACCGTCTGCGGTCAGCTCCGGTATTGCGGCCGCCAATTGTGCCGGGCTTAGATCTCCGATGCCGTAGGGAGTGCGGAGGAATAATATTGGACGTAATTCGGGGGGACCGGTCGGAACGTAAATGTGAGTGTTAAGGCTCACCCCGTCGCGCATCGCGATCATCGCCTCAGTTCGAGTAAACGGCTCCGCAGGCGGTTGCGCGACTGCTAAATCAAATATCGCACAGCACGCCAAGACAACCAGAATTCGAAGATGTGAGGCTATTTTTCTTTCCATATTCCTTCTTACCGTCACCGGCGTCTGAATAACGACTCCAATCTCGGGAAGCTACTTGGCCCGCTTCCTGTTCACGCGATCGATGGGTGCCGGCCGCGGTAATCCGCGCTTTGGCGAGGTCTGAAGCAGCTTCATCGCTTCGGCAACGGCTCGCTCGAGCTGCGGATCGCGGCCCTTTGCTACTTCGGACGGGGTGTATTCCACTTCGATGTCGGGCGCCACGCCGACATTCTCGACGTCCCACTCACCGCCGACGTTATAAAAGGCGATATTAGGTGCAGTGATGCCGCCCCCATCGATCGTCACGGGAAAGCCGAGCGTGCCCACTAAACCGCCCCACGTTCGCGTTCCGACAAGCGGCCCGATCTTGCGCTGATGAAAGTAAAACGGCAGTGCATCGCCGCCCGAGCCGGCCGATTCGTTAATGAGCATGACCTTCGGGCCGTAGATTCCGGCGAACGGCGATGTGGTGGTTTCGCCGTCGCGCAGGGCAAAATAGCCCATCAGCTTTCTGTCGAGTTCATTTACGATATAGTCGGCGACCATCCCGCCCTGGTTGTAACGCTCGTCGATGATCGCTCCGTCTTTGTCCTGTTGTGCGTAATAATAACGGGTAAATGATGTGTATCCGGGGCCGCCGGTGTTCGGGAGCCATACGTACGCCAGTCGGCCGCCCGACAATTTATCCACGAGGCGTCTATTGTCTTCCACCCAGGCCCGCGTCCGCAGCCCGTTCTCACTTGCGACCGGGATGACCGTAACAAGTCGTGAGCCCTGCATAGAAGGTTGCGAGTTGACGCGAATTATCGTCTGCCGGCCCGCGGTCCCTTCAAACAGGCTGTGTGGGTTGACCGGCGGCACGAGCGGGCGGCCATTCACTTCCAGGAGATAGTCACCCTGTGCAACCTTTACGCCCGGAGCACTGAGCGGCGCTCTTAATTCCGGATTCCAATTCTCACCCGTCAAGATACGGCTGAAGCGATAGCGGCCGTTTTCAACCTTAAGATCGGCACCCAGCAAGCCCACGCTCACGGGGTCCTCGTCTGGAAGGTCTCCGCTGCCGGTCAGGTACGAGTGCCCCACGGTTAATTCGCCGCCGGTCATCGCGATAATGTATCCAAGGTCGGCTCGATGACCAACGGCGTTCACCAGAGGGAGATACTTCTTATATATCGCCTCCCAGTCCGCGCCATGCATTTTCGGATCGTAGAAATACTCTCGCTGTATCCGCCACGTTTCGCGATAGATATTTGCCCATTCGGCTCGTGGGTCAACCTGCATCTCAAGCTGATCCACATTCAGGGAGCCGTCGCCGACCTTCGCCGGGGCCGCGGTTCCCACGATACCCCACCGCGCGCCGGCCTGATAAAGAAGTTTTTTCTTATCCGCTGATACTGAGTAACTTCGAATTCCTTCGAGAAACGGCGCGGCTCTCCGGTCCTTGAGCTGGAATCGCAGAAGCCGCAACGCTCCTCCACCATCAGCGATGGGCTCGGTGACAAAGAATGAACCCGTGGGGCCTGCTGAAAGGCTCCGGTAGTCCTTAGGCGGAACGCCAACGGATATTATCCGCTGTCCGATTCCATCAGGATCGATACGAAGCGGAGGAGTTGAAGCTGGTGTGGATTGAGCCGGCGGCTTCGCGGTCTCGCGAGGTTCGGCCGGTGTTACGGGCTGAGGCTCATCGTCCGACTCGGGCAAAAGCGGTGATGCTTCGTCGGCGCTCAACACCGCCAGGTAGATCGCACGGCGGACGGGACGGTCCAATGAACTCATCTCAAGCCAGCCGGTGCTCGGGCCGAAATCGGTGCTCGACATGAAATAGAGATATTTGCCGCCGGCATCAAAGGTCGGTGATACTGAGTCTGCCAGGCCGTCGGTGATCTGATGGAACTTCTTGTTCGCCACCGAGTAAACAAAGATCGCCCGTAAATGGCTCGGAAGATTCTTCGAATAGGTGATCCATTTCGAGTCCGGCGACCATGACGCATCGAAATCCCGGAATGGATCCGGGTAATTGTCGACATCGACCTTTTCGGCTTTGCCGCTCGCAGCTTCGATCGTCCACAGATTCTTGTGATTATCCTGGATCAATATGCGACTGCCATCCGGAGACCATAGCGGTTTCAAATAGAAACCTTTTGTCGGCAAAGGGGTCGCACGAGCGGGTGTAACACCCATCGGCTCGCCGATCATCAACTGATATTCGCCGGTAGCATCCGAGAGCCAGGCAAGCTGTGATCCGTCAGGCGACCACGTAGGGCTGCGGTCATGAGCGCCGGAGCTTTGCGTTAGATTTCGGAAATCTCCCTTTTCGGCCGGTACAGTAAAAATCTCGCCCCGAGCCTCAAACGCCGCCCTCACGCCTGTCGGAGAGAGCACCGCATTCCTGATCATCCCCGCCACCTTTTCAAAATGCGGCTGAGCCCATGGCAGGTCCCCTTTCACATCGATATTGAGTTGCCTTGCCTGACCCGTTCGAGCATCGATGAGGTGGATATACCCCCCTTGCTCATAAACGACCGCATCGGGACCTGCAGACGCCGTCATAACATCGAAGTCGTCATGTGTCGTGAGCTGAGCGACCTGTTTGGTACCGGTCTTATAGGAAAAGATGTTCGCGGTGTGATTCCTGTCCGAGATGAAATAGATCGTATCTCCGATCCACATCGGAAAACTATCATTGCTGTTCGACCAGGGAAGCTTCTCGACTGAATTATCCGCAAGGTTTATGACCGAGACGGGGTGCGTTCGGCCGCCCCTGTAGTGACGCCAGAAACTGCCCTCATACCACGCGGGAAACATCGAGGTTGGGAATTCTTCATAGGCGAGCCGCTTTCCATCAGGCGAGTAGACGCCATTTAGGCCTCTCGGCAATGCGAGTGGTTCCGGCAGACCTCCACTCGACGCGTCGACCGTCCAAAGTCGAAAGTGCGCCTCGAGCGGAGCACTTGTGCGCACCGACGCGAAAACAATGCGGCGTCCGTCGGGGCTCCAGCCATTGACGCGATCCAAAACCGGATGATACGTAAGGCGCTTGGGGTTCCCGCCCTCCGTCGGCATTAAATAGACATCCGTATTTCCCGCAACCGTCGCGCTGAACGCGATTTGCGATCCGTCCGGCGAAAAGTACGGGTCAGTTTCGACTCCCGGCGTAGAGGTGAGCCGTCGGGCCTGACCGCCGCTTCGAGGAACGACCCAGAGATCACCCGCATACGAGAAAGCCACCAGATCCCGGCTAACCGCGGGATGACGCAGCAGCTTGGTGCCTTGAGCCGAGACGATAGCAGAAACAATGGCACTCAACAATACGGCAATGATCAAATTTCGTATTTTCATTGAAGGTCTGGATTAGTACAGTACCGAGGGCCAAACTCGTTCAGCCCTCGGTAGCATTTGATAACAAAGGTATGCTCACAGAATCAAAACTCCACTCTGAATCCGAACTGCCCCTCCCGCCCGGGCAGGACTTGAACTATCTGGCCGAACGGCTGTCCGGCGATGTTTTCCTGCGTTTGAACCGCCGCCGGATTCTTGCGATTGAGCATATTGAAGAACTCAAACAACACCTGCACTTTGACCCGTTCGGTCACTTTGAACTGCTTCGAAAATCGCATATCCAAGTTTACAAAAGCAGGAGCGGTGAATGCATTCCTGCCAGCTGCGGTGTCGATACCGTTGGTTCTGCCGTTGCCGTCCGGATCGACAAGCGATGCTGAAGTACGGCTGAAATGATATCCGCTCTGAACCCGGAAGATCCCGCTGACCTGGAACTGCCACGGCAGCTGAACGAGACCATTAACCTGAAAAATATGATCCAGCGAAAGGTCCGATGGCCCCTTGTCGCGATCCGGGCCGTTCAGAAACACCCCGGCTCGCTCGACAAAAACGCCGTTTAGCCGGGTGAAGGACTCGTTAGCGTTGGTTCGGCCTGTACCAGGTTCAGTAACCAGCGGCACAACTCCGACATAGCTGTCCGAAGGCTCCGCAGTAATGCCAAGTGAATTGTCAGTTGATTGCGAATATGTGTAATTCGCGCCCAACTGATATCGATTGGAGAACCTTTTGTTGAAGTTGACGATCAGTGCGTTGTATCTTCCTTCGAAAAAGGGTCCAAAGGTGCGAACTTCGAAGCCGGTAGTCGGCGGCAAATACCGGACGCCCAGCACGCGGGATTCGAATGCCAGGTTACTGGCCCTTACACCCAAAAGATTCCTCATTTCGCGATGGAAATAATCGATTTCGATGACCATATCTCGGGCGATTTCGTGTTGCACGCCGATATTGGTGCCCAAGGTGTGAGGGGTCTTGAAGGTACTATCGAGTGTGATCGGAACGACTTGCGGAGGCAGGATCGGATGGCCTAAAAAGCCTGAAGGGGTGAAGAAAAGCAGCCCGGGTTGACCAATCGAGATGCTCGCTTGCGTCGCATACTGTTCGGGTGTCAGACCGGTAAGCGCCTGGACGTTGTTGACCGTGATGATTGTGTTCGCGGGAATCGGCGAACGCCCCGCGGCCACGATGTTGTTGAAACGGTCGACTCCTACCAAGGGAATCGGGCCAAACGGACAAGAAAGTCCCGCCGCGGCAATTTGGGCATCGGTCAAATTGCCGAGCAGGGCATTCGAAAAACAAGCACCGCGGAAGCCGCTTAGCAAGGGAAGGCTCGTGATGAATGAAGGCGAGCCGTACCCTCCGCGCGGGAAAAGCAGATACTGGACGAATCTTTGATCCGTGCCGCCAAACTCAGGAATGTCTTGTGCGAGACCGAGGCGAAACTGATCATAATAAACTCCAAAGTTAGCCCGTAAAACGGTTTTTGGTGTGATAGACCAAGCGACACCCAAACGCGGAGCGAAGTTTCGTTTTGCTTCAAATTCGGTATCGTAGTCCCAACGCATCCCGAGATTGAGCGTTAGGTTGTCGCGAACCCGCCAATCGTCTTGCACGAACAGCGCGGTGTAATTGTTCCGAAGGTGAAACTCGTCGCCTTCCGGCGTTATGCCGCCCGTATCGCGGCGGAGAATGGGACCGGCGGCGGCGGCGCCATACGTCAAAAAGTCAGCGGGCGTCGCGAAAAGCTGGTCGTCCGCATTTCGGGTATCGACCCCGTCGACCACCGTGCGCAGGAAATTCACCCCGAACTTTAAGTCGTGGTCGCCAAAGCGCTTGTTAACATTGGCGTTGAACGACGTGTATTTCTGATCCATGTTCGAAGGCGTCCGAGCGTTGCCATAAGAGAAACGTGGCAGATTGCCCAAAAAGGTGCAGGTTGCGAGTGTGCAAGTAGCCGGGTCGAACGGAACGAACAGGGTGGCCCCGCCCAGTTCGGTCTGGGATGGTAGAGAATCGCTTTTCTCGCCGCGATACGCCCCGCGAAGCGTCAGGATGTATGGATTACCTTGATCGCCGAACAACACAGTGTCGCCGAAAGCCAACAGCAGGCGGCGAGCACCGGAATCATTTCGGGTCGAGGGCAAGCTCGAAGCAGCGGAAAGCGGCTGAAAGTTCTTTATCCGCCCGTTCGTGTAATTCATCTCCTGGGAGAGCTGGTGGCCGCCGAGTACTTGATTGAGCTTGAGAAACGCCCGTGTCTCGGCGGTGCGCATAGGAACATCGAACGGCTCTTCCTGGTCGCGCAGCAATTGATCCAGTTGCGCATTTCCGGAGGGCTGAAAATTAAAATCGAGCTCACGACGCTCGGTGATCCGCTCGGCGGAGCCGAAGAAAAAGAACTTATCCTTAATGATCGGCCCGCCGCCCGCCAAACTGTAATCGTAACGGCGAAGATCAGGAGCCTCGGTACGTGCAGCATCTAGGGAATTCGGAGAATCCAGTACGTCGTCGCGAATGAAAAACGAGCCGACACCATGGAAGCGATTCCCGCCGCTTTTGGTTATGACATTTACTATCGCCCCCGAGGCCTGACCGAACTCGGCCTTGTAACCGGTGGTCAACACCTGGAATTCCGCGATCGTCTCTTGGTTGAATTGCGCGCCCGCCCCGCCGCTGACAGTGTCTTTATTAGGGTGGCCGTCGATGAAGAAATTATTGTTACCGCTGCGCTCGCCCAGTACCGGGTTGGCACTGTCGCTATCTGGGTCGACCCGACGGTTGATCGCCGTCCCAGGTACTAATTGAAGCAGATCGATATAGTCGCGGCCTTTGACCGGAAGATCGCGGATCTGCTGCGGCGTTACGGTGGTGCCCGTCGCCGGCGAGTCGGTGTTCAAAAGCGGCAATTCGTCGGTGACATTGACGACGTTTCCCGCAACATCCCCGACCGCTAGCCTGACGTCGAAAGTCGCCGTGCGGTTAAGGGTTAATTCTAATTGTGAAGTGTTGACCGCGAATCCGGTTTGCGTGACCGTGAGCGTGTACGTGCCCGCGGGCAGAGAGACGAGTCGGTAAAATCCTTCCGCATCGGTCACGACGGTTCTCTCGGTCGCGAGCGTTCTGCTGCTTGCTTTAACCTGGGCGCCGGCGACCAATGCGCCGCTGGCATCCGTTATTGTCCCTTCGATCGTTGAAGTCGTGGTTTGGGCTGCGGTCGTGATACTAAGAGTAAAAATATATAGCAAGGCGGCGAAGAATAGTAAGCCGCCCCCGTTCCACGCGAATTTGTTTCGCGAGATCTTTTTTTCTCTAACGGACATCAATCGGGTCCTGTTCGGTTTCATTGCGGTTCTCCTTCGCTTGGGCCGGGTTTCGAATCGGATCTCGTTCAGTATTGTCTGATCGATGGACGTTTTCGATCGCCTGTGCAAATGGCTGCTTGGATCGGGTCGAACTCGACTAGTTTCAATAGTGATTTGAAGAGCTACAACTTTCTACACCAGTTGTTGCACATTGTCAACAATAGGCAACACCTAATGCATTCTTGACTAGATATTTATTGAACCCGTCAAAAATGGCCCCATCATTTCGCCATTTTTCCTTAGGCTTCGGCCTCGGATGGATTTTGCTGCTCATGAAGCGATTCGCGATTAAATCGGTGCACCACCGTTTAACCTTGCACCATCTGTTGCTATTTTGGAGCAACCCCCTTATGATGTGTCGCAATTTTAAGTTTTGCGAATTGAGCGGTTCCTACAATGGGTCGGGCGCCCGATTATGAAAATCAACAGAGCCAAATCTTCAAAAGTGGTATCCACCGACGGCTCCGTCACAGTCGCTGACAGAGTCCCCGGCGGACGCAGAGAAGCCGAAGCGAAGCAAGGAAATCCGGGGCCGGGCGCGACGCCGCTCGGGATCCGATTCCTCGAATCCAAGTCAGAGCTCAGTTCCAGTCGCCAACGCTTGGTGCAGCAAATTCTGGACGAATCCAGCGATACATTTTTTCTCTCCTCGCGGGAGATGGGCCGTCGTTACAACGTGAACACCGCGACGATCATTCGTTCCGTCCAGGCCCTCGGCTATGAAAAGTTCGCCGATTTTGCGCACGACCTTCGGGAGTATTTCATCACAGGCATATCGCCCTATTCGGCGATGAAAGCTGCCGTGGAAACTGACCAAAGCGTCGCCGACCGCATTCGAAGGAGCGTGGAAAAGGACGTCGCAAACGTAAGTGAGTTTCGGGCGAGTCTCGATCCGGACCGAATTATCGATATTGCCAATCGCATAAATCTAGCCAGACGCATCGTCATCATCGGGATCGATTTCGCGGCCCCCCTCGCCGGCTCCTTGGCTTATGGTCTGGTTCGACTGGGATACGACGCGGACGCACCCGTGGGCAGCAGCGGAGTCGTGCAAAACAGGGTCAAGATAATAACGCCGAAAGACCTTTTGATCGCTATCAGCTTTGGCCGCGGACTGCGTGACACGATCGCAGCCGTTCAGAGCGCCCGGCGGCGAAATGTTCCCAGTTTCGGCATCACGGACGGCGACGCGACCCCGATTGCCAAATACTGCGACGCCTACCTGGTGGCGTCCACCGCCCGAACGTCGTTTATCGATTCCTATGTCGCGCCGACGGCTGCGGTCAACGCGATACTTGTCGCGTGCGCTCACAGCCAATCGGCCCGCTCGCTCGAACATCTGCGAGAATCCGAGGAAGAAAACTTCGCCAGCAACCGCTGGTTTAGCGAAGAGAAAGGCACAGAAACCAATAGGCGTAAAAAGTAGATAAATAGCTATGCCAATGGTGGGTGCCCGATGACGCTTAGCGTCCAAGCCCATTCGCGGTACTGGAATATCGACTGATGCAGTCCACTTCTGAAACAATGCAAATCGTCTTTCGCGATATCGAGGGTGCGCATGAGATAAAGGCCGTCGAGGATCTGCAGATCGAAGCCTGGGGTGACGAGGAGCGGGATATAGTTCCGCTAAATCAACTTGTGGCGGCCAGGTATGTAGGCGGCAGTTTAGTCGGAGCATTCGACAATAAGAAGTTGGTCGGTTTTGCATACGGATTTTACGGTCATCTCTGCGGTCGGATCGTACACCACTCTCACATGCTTGCGGTTGCTCCTGCATACCGTAACCACGACGTGGGACGGCAGCTAAAATGGGCTCAGCGCGAGCGTGTAGTCGCGGATAAGATCGCGGACCGTATAACGTGGACCTTTGACCCCCTCCAATCGCTCAATGCCCATTTCAACTTTAATAAACTCGGCGTCGTTTCCGATACGTACAAGATCAACGTCTACGGCGAACAAGGAACAAGCTTTCTGCACCGAAACGGGACCGACCGTCTGTTCGTTACATGGCTGCTCGACAGCGCGCGGGTTAAAGATATTATGGCGGGAAACCCAACGGCGCGGCCGGATTCGGGACGGACAGCGTTGCGGGTGCTGCGCAATTCGAATTCCGGCAGTCCCGAGCCGGAGGCAACGATCGGGGACGCCTCATACGCGAGCTTGATCGCGATCGAGATCCCGGCCGACATATCTTCAATCGAACGGGCCGACCCCGACCGGGCCCGAAAATGGCGCGAGGAAACCCGCCGCGTTTTTACAGAGGCACTATCGGAAGGTTTTGTGATCGTCGATTATTTTCGAGAAAACGAGCAAACCGGGTTCTATCTTCTGGAAAAAACACGGGCCGACGACGCGGGACTGTAAAGAAGGCGTCGACTAAAGACTTCGAAAAACGGAAAGCCGTTAATAAACATTGTGGCAAATTTAACCCTTGAAAAAATCCTGTTGCGGGAGATCGAAATGCCGCTCAAGTATCCGTTTGAGACGAGCTTTGGGACGACGACAAAGAGACGCATTCTGGTCGTCCAGGTCTTCGATAAGTGCGGTGCTTCCGGCTACGGTGAATGCACGGCGATGGAGGGGCCGTTTTTCAACCACGAAACGATTGACACCGCCTGGATGATAATTTCGAAATTTGTCGGTCCGATGATGACTGCGGCCGGCGTTTCGAACGCGACCGACATTGGACCCGCGCTCAGTGCAATTCAAGGCAATTGTATGGCGATCGCAGCGGTAGAGACGGCGATCTGGGATTTGGAAGCCAAGCTATTGGGCCGGCCGCTTTGGCAGCATCTGGGCGGTGTGAAAAGCTCGATCAGTTGCGGGGTTTCGATCGGTCTACAAAGATCGCCGGAGACCCTCGTCGAAAAAGTTGCCCACGAGGTCGAAAGCGGTTATCAACGCATTAAGCTAAAGATAAAGCCCGGTCAAGACGTCGAACTGGTAAGAGCTGTTCGCGGAGAATTTCCCGAAATTACTCTCTCGGTTGACGCAAACTCGGCATATTGTCTCGAAAGGGATGTCGAAATGCTGCAAGAGCTCGACGATTACGATCTGCTGATGATCGAGCAGCCCCTCGCGGCGGGCGACCTTATCGACCACGCGAAACTGCAGCAGCGGCTGAAAACCCCTATCTGCCTTGACGAGTCGATCACCTCCTTACGGGACGCCCGTCAGGCACTCGAACTGGACGCATGCCGCATCATCAATATCAAGCTTGGACGCGTCGGAGGACACGCGTCGGCGCGGGCTATTCAGGAGTATGCCGCGCAGCGCGGTATTCCAGTTTGGTGCGGCGGAATGCTGGAATCTGGTATCGGTCGCGCGCATAACATAGCGATGTCGACGCTCGACGGTTTTACCCTTCCCGGCGATGTCTCAGCGTCCGCGCGTTATTGGGAGGACGACATTATCGAGCCTCAGGTGACAGTCAGTCGTCAAGGGACAATCGTTGCTCCGACGACTCGGGGTATAGGGTACGAGGTCGATGAGCGAACGATCAAACAACTAACATCACGATCAGAAGCGATCCTTCTATGAACTCAGAGAGTGTAGGAAATATCCGGCACATTAGTACATACGGGAAAGCTTTCGGCCGGATTTACGGCGCAGGATACAATTCGTATTGTTTGTTGCAAGTTTCTCGATACTGTCGTGTCTCACGCGAAAGATGGTTGAGGACGTCAATAGTT
>Ga0307413_10000244_pt1 | contig 16299 bp, 12 predicted proteins | sample DK1Ometagenome_3_FD_203714 | JGI IMG/M metagenome (GOLD analysis project Ga0307413, IMG submission 203714) | Maize rhizosphere microbial communities from greenhouse at UC Davis, California, United States - DK15-O-2 | ecosystem: Host-associated > Plants > Roots > Rhizosphere > Soil | place: USA... | reverse complement strand
GGTGGACGGGCGTGGTGGTGGACACCGCGGCGGCCGAGGGCGTCTTCGTCGCGGCGCCCTTCAGCGCGCAGGACCCGCGCCCCGAGGCGCAGCGCTTCGTCGCCGCCTTCCAGCGCAAGTACGGCCGCGTCCCCGACGGCAACGCCGCCCTCGCCTACGACGCGACGTGGCTTCTCGCCAGGGCCGTCGCCGCGCGGGGCGCGAGCCGCACGGGGGTGCGCGCCTACCTGGCCTCCCTGCACCGCAGCGGCGGGCACGCCGGGGCGACGGGGCGCATCGGCTTCGGCGCCGACGGCGACCCCGTTGGGCGCGGCACCGTGATGACGCGCGTGCGTCGCGGCGCGCTGCTGGTGGAGGGCGGCGAATGAGGCGCGCGATCGACGGGGCGCGCAACACGATCCGCGGGCGGCTCGTCGTCGGCTTCTCCACCGTGGTCGCGCTCCTCGTGCTCGCCGGCGTGTTCGCGCGGCTCTCGATGAACGCCACCTCCCGGGACGTCAGCAGGGCGCTCGTGCACCTGCAGCACGACGCGCGGCTCACCAGCACCCTCTCCGCCAACATCGCGCAGGAGATCGACGCGGCGTCGGCGTACCTGCTCGCCGGCGACTCCGCGGCGCAGGCGGACTTCCGCCGCCGGAGCCGCGACGTGCACGCCGTGCAGCGCACCATCCTCAACCTCGCCGACCAGACGCCCGACGAGGTGGCGACGGCGGCGACGATGGAGCGCAAGCTGTCGGAGGTGGAGGTCCACTTCGCCCTCGCCCACCGCCTCATGGACCTCGGGCGCACCGCCGAGGCGCGGCGCGAGGCGGCGCTCGCCCACGCGCAGGTCAGCGAGCTCCTCACCGCGCTCGAGCGGTGGGGGGTGATCAAGACGGACGAGCTGGTCGTCGCCTCGCGCCAGCTCAACGCGCAGGCGGAGCGCCGCTCGTGGACGCTGGTGGCGCTGGTGCTCGTCGCGACGCTCCTCGCCGTGCTCGTCGTCGCCAGCACGCTGCGCTCGATCGACCGCCCGCTGCGCGCCCTGGTGGCGCACGCGCAGCAGCTCAGCGCCGGCGACCTGTCGGTGCGCACCACCCAGGCGATGCCCGGCGAGTTCCAGATCCTCGCCGGCGCGATGAACCAGACCGGCGAGTCGCTCTCGAAGGTGGTGGTGGGCGCGACGTCGACGGCCGACGACGTGGCCGGCTCGGCGCACGACCTGGCGAGCGTCGCGCAGCAGATCTCGCTCTCGGCCGGGCACATGGCCGCGGCCATGATGGACGTGAGCGAGGGCGCCGGCAGTCAGGTCACGCACCTCCGCGAGGTGGACGTGCGCCTGCAAAGCATCCGCACGTCGGCGGAGGGCGTGCTCGCGGGCGCCGAGGAGGTGGGCGCGCTCGCCGGCACGATCGCCGAGAGCGCGCAGGCCAAGCGCGCGGAGCTCGGGCGCGCGCTCGGCATCCTCACGGACGTGCGCGCCACGGTGCAGGCGGCGAGCGCCGAGGTGGAGGGGCTGAACCGCGCCGCGGAGCGCATCGACGCCTTCGTCGGGAGCGTGAGCCGCGTGGCGGAGCAGACCAACCTGCTCGCCCTCAACGCGGCCATCGAGGCGGCCCGCGCGGGGCACGCGGGGCGCGGCTTCGCCGTCGTCGCCGAGGAGGTGCGCAAGCTCGCGGAGGAGGCGCAGGTCGCGGCCGACGACGTGGTGCAGATGACGAAGCTGGTCACGGCGAGCGTCGCCCGCACGACCACCGCCATGGAGGCGGGCGTCTCGCGCGTGCAGGAGATCGAGCGCGTGTCGCGCGACGTGGACTCGGCGCTCACCACGATCGCCGACGCCGCGGAGCGCACGCGCCTGGCGGCGGGGACGGTGACCGGCGCGGCGGAGGAGAACGTCCACGCCGTGGAGGGCGCCGCCGCGGGGATCAACGCCATCGCCCGCACCGCCGAGGGGCACGCCGTCGCCGCGCAGGCGGTGAGCGCGTCCACGCAGGAGCAGAGCGCCGCCTGCGAGCAGATGAGCTCCGCCACCACCCAGCTCCTCGCCGGGAGCACCCAGCTCCGTGGGCTGGTGCGCGGGCTGCGCACCGCCGCGACCGCCGGCTAGCGCGCCGCCCGGCGGTCGCACACGGAGCGAGGCGGGGCGGGGAGAGCTCTCCCCGCCCCGCCTCGCTCCCGGCCCACCACGCCCGATCCCCCTAGCGGCCCACGCCCGGCGCCGCGGGCGTCGCTTCCTCGGCGCCGTCCACGAGCCCCTCGTAGTCGCGCGGGTTGTGCAGCGCCACCGGCACCGACTTCTTGCGGAGGCGCAGGTTCAGCATCTCGACGAGCACCGAGAAGCCCATCGCGAAGTAGGTGTAGCCCTTCGGGATGTGGAAGCCCAGCCCGTCGGCCACGAGGTTCGTGCCGATGAGGACGAGGAAGGAGAGCGCGAGCATCTTGATCGTCGGGTGCCGGTCGACGAAGGCGCTGATCGCGCCCGCGGCGGCGAGCATGATGCCGAGGGCGATGACGTTCGCCACGATCATGATGGAGACCTCGTCCACCATGCCGACCGCGGTGATCACCGAGTCGAGCGAGAAGACGATGTCGATGAGCATGATCTGCACGATCACCTTGGCCAGCGATCGCGCCGCCCCCGCCGCGCCGCCGTGCTCCTCCTCGCCTTCGAGCTTGTTGTGGATCTCGAACGTCGCCTTGCCGATGAGGAAGAGGCCGCCGACGAGCAGGATCAGGTCGCGCCCCGAGACGCCGTGCTCGAATACCGAGAACAGCGGCCGCGTGAGCCCCACCACCCACGAGATGCTGAGGAGGAGCAGGATGCGCGTGACGAACGCGCCCAGGAGCCCCAGGCGCCGCGCCTTCGGCTGATCCGCCGGCGGCAGCCGCCCGGCGAGGATCGAGATGAAGATGATGTTGTCGATGCCGAGAACGATCTCGAGCGCCGTCAGCGTGAGCAGCCCGATCCAGGCGTTCGGGTCGGCGAACCAGTCCATAGTGCGAAGGACGAGGTGGGAGGAACGAGGGAAGAGGAACGAGAAACGTACCGTCCGGCGCGAAGCGCACCAGCGACTAGCAATTCCCTCGCCGCTGGCCTACCTCGTGCCTCTCACCTCGTGCCTCTCACCTCGTCCCTCGCCCTCACTGACTGCACGCCGCCCCCGGCTCCGGGCGCGGGCCGTCCACCGCCGGCCGGTGGTCGAGCCCGGCCAAGCGCAGCGTCAGGTCGTGGATGAAGCGGGTGATCCGGCCGTAGTTGGCGTAGTCGATGTACTGCGGCTCGTCGGTCACCTGGTGGTAGTCGCCGTGCAGGCCGGTGAAGAAGAACGCCACCGGGATGCCGAAGCGGGCGTACTCGTAGTGATCGCTCCGGCAGTAGATGTTCTCCGGGTGGCCGTTGGCGTCGAGCCGGTAGTCGAGCCGGAGGGGGTCGCGCCGGGCGCGGTTGACCGCCTCCACCAGCTCCCCGAGCTCGCTCGAGAGGCGCCGCGCGCCGACGATCCCCACGTACCCGGGTCCCCCGCCCTGCACGTCCTCCGCCTGGCCGCGGCCGATCATGTCGATGTTGATCTGCGCGACGATCGAGTCGCGCGGCACGGACGGGTTGTCGGTGAAGGCGCGGGCGCCGAGGAGCCCCTTCTCCTCCCCGGTGTGCCAGACGAAGAGGACGGAGCGCCGCGGCTTGTGCGGCCCGTGCGCCAGCGCCTCGGCGATCTCGAGGAGGGCCATCGAGCCCGACCCGTCGTCGTCGGCGCCGTTGTGGATCGAGTCCGGGCGCGCGGGGCGCAGCCGGCGCAGGCTGTCCACGTTCACGCGAATGGCGGCGCGCCGCTCCGGCGGCAGCTCGGGGAGCCCGGCGAAGGCGCCCTGGAGCCGCCACGCCTCGCGGTTGACCGCCCGCAGCGAGTCGTGGTCCACGGCCGCGGAGGCGACGCCGACGTGGTCGTTGTGCGCGCCGAGGGCGACGTACGTGCCGCGCAGCGCGGAGTCGGTGCCGGGGATGATGCCGACCACGTTGCGCGCCGGCGCGGGCTCGTTCTCGTAGAACAGCGTGCCCGCGATGCGCCGTCCCACGAAGCCGGGCGGGGCGCCCGCCGGCGCCCGGCCGAGCAATCGCCGCGCCGCGCGGGCGCTGACGTGGAGCGACAGCGGCGCCGGCCCCGGCTTCCGCTGCGGCACGATGCGCGGCCGCCGCTGCGCGCTCGCCGTGCGCGCCAGCGTCTCGTCGCTCACCTCGAGCGCCACGCCCGCCGCGCCGGCGAGCGGCGACCCGGGCCCTACCGCCGGCGAGGCGTAGCCGGCGCCGCGGCTCGCCAGGAGCACCACCCTGCCCGCCGCCTGCTCCGCGGTGATCGCCAGCGGCTCGCCCTGCACGCCGCCGAAGATCACCTGCGCGCCGTCCACCGAGTGCGTGCCGCCGGTGGGGACGACGTCGGTCCACAGCGCCACCGGCGCGCCGTCCACGCTGATGCCCCCGCGCTCGCTCACGAACCGGCGGAGGAAGGGCACCGTCTGGAAGTAGCTGCCGTCGTCGCCGGCGGGGCGCACGCCGAGCCGCTCGAGCTCGCGCGCGATGTAGGCCGTCGCGCGCAGGTTCCCCTCCGTCCCCGCCTCGCGGCCGAGCATGGAGTCGTCGGCGAAGACGTAGAGGCGGGTCATAAGGTCCGCGTCCGTCACCGCCGCCGTGGTGGGGCGCGGCGCGAGCTCGAGCGGGAGCTCCGACGCGTGCGCGGGCGTGTGCGCGGGCGCCGACTGCGCGCACCCGGCGGCCGGCGCGAGGAGCATCACGAGCGAGAGGGTTCTCGACAGGGTCACGACGGAATCGGTTGTCGGTGAGGCGGGCGCGCGCGTCAGCCGCGCGCGTCGGCCCAGCGGGCGGGATCGAACAGCGCGTCGGAGAGCTCGGCGTCGACGGTCACGTCGGCGTACTCCTCGCGCCAGTAGGGCCTGCCGTCCCGGAGGAAGACGATCTCCTTCGGCACCGGGCGCCCCGCCACGTCCTGGTAGGTGAAGTGGTGGTCCGTGCTCACCGTGCGCCCCCCCGCCTGCTGGCGGGACACGAGGCGCACGAGGAGCCAGCGCTCGGCGTCCACCCAGAACTGGCTGCTCGCCGAGTCGCCGGCGGGGGCGCCCACCACGTACACCGGGCGGCCCTGCCAGCTGTCCTCGCGCAGCACGCCGCGGTCGATCTTGAGCGAGTCGAGCGCGGCGAGGGTGCGCTCCGCGGGGAGCGCGTAGAGGTCCGCGCTCAGCAGGAGCAGCGGGTGGATCTGCGGCGCGGTGCGCACCGGCCGCCCGGCGTCGAAGGTGTAGATCGTGTCGTCGCGGACGAGGAAGCCGCTCCGCGTCGTCTCGGGCAGGAACTCGACGCGCAGCCGCCCCGGCACCTGCTGGTACTCCCGCCAGTCGCTCTTCTCCTCGCCGCCGTCCGCCCGGTACAGCGTGTTGTGCTGCAGGAAGGTGAGGGTGCGATACCAGCGCCCGTCGTAGTGCGCCTTCATCCGCTCGACGAGCTGCGCGGTGGAGGTGACCGGCGCCGCCGCCGCCGGTGCCGGCGCGGCCGCCGCCGGAGGGGTGGCCGGGCGCGCGCACGCCACCGTCAACGCGGCGGCGCAGGCGGGAGCGACGAGAGAGCGGAGGGTGGGCATGATCGGGACCGGTGGGCGAGTGGGAGTGCCGCGGGCGGCGCCGGGCAGCTGGCGACCCAGGTAAGCTGCTCGCCGGTGCTACCCCGCGCGAGCGGCCGCGGTGCCCCCCGCGCGGCGCCCAGGGCGAGCCCGGCGGCCGCGCCGCCGAGCAGGAGCCAGCCGGCGCCGACGCGAAAGCGCACCATCAGGACGAGTGCGACCGCGGCGAGGAGCACGGCGGGCGCGTCCACCAGCGCCGCGCGGGCGATGACGAGTGTCGCCGCCGCCATGAGCGCGAGCGAGGCCGCCGCGACGCCGCGGAGGAAGGCGCGGGCCGCGGGCGAGGCGCGCAGCCGCGGAACGAGCGGGCCGCTGACCGCCACGAAGAGGAAGGCCGGGAGGAAGATGCCGAGGGTGGCCAGGGCGGCGCCCGCGCCGCCGGCGAGCAGGTAGCCGACGAAGGTGGCCGTGGTGAAGAGCGGGCCGGGCGTCATCTGCCCCGCCGCGACGGCGTCGAGCAGCTGTCCCTCGGTGAGCCAGCCGCGGCCGGCCACCAGCTCGGCACGCAGGAACGCGACGAGCACGTAGCCGCTGCCGTAGAGCACCGCGCCGATCTTCAGGAAGAGCGCGAAGAGCGCGCCCGGCGTCGCCGCCGCCGCGGCGGCGCCCGCCGCTGCCACCACCGGCGCACCCGACAGGAGGAGGGTGCCCCCGGCGCGCTCCGCGCCCGCGGCCGCACCGCGCGCGCGCGGCCGGAGCAGCACGGCCGCCGCGCCCGCCGCCACGAGGACGAGCAGCTCGTCGGCGCCGTACAGCGCGAGGGCGAGCGCCACGGCGGCGATCGCCTGCAGCGCGCGCGTCGCGACCGCCGTGCGGGCGAGGCTCCACACCGCGTGCGCGACCACCGCCACCACCACCGGCTGGACGCCGGCGAGCAGCGACGCGGCCGCGGGGAGCGCGCCCCAGCGCACGTACGCCCAGGCGAGCGCGGTGACGAGGAGCGCCGCCGGCGCGATGAAGCAGACGCCGGCGACGACCAGCCCCGCCCAGCCGGCGCGCGCGAAGCCGAGATGGATGGCGAGCTCGGTGGAGTTCGGCCCCGGCATGAGCTGCGCGGCCGCGAGGAGCTCCGTGAACTCCGCGGCGGAAAGCCAGCGGCGGCGGCGCACGAGCTCCTCCTCCATCAGCGCGATGTGCGCGGCCGGCCCGCCGAAGCCGGTCGCGCCGAGCTTCAGGAAGACGAGGGCGACGTCGGCGACGGGCGAGCGCATCGCCGGATAATGTGCGCGCGGCCGCCGGGCGCGCCACGCCGCGCCCGCGCGGGCGCGCACCGCGCGGGCGCGCTACTCGCGCACCGCCGGGGTGTGTAGCTTGAGAGGATGCACGGCACGCCCCGCCGCGCCGTCCTCCTGCTGAGCGGCGGCCTCGACTCCACGACGATGCTCGCCCTCGCCACGTCCGAGGGGTTCGAGGTGTACGCGCTCACCTTCCGGTACGGGCAGCGGCACGAGCACGAGGTGGAGGCGGCGCGGCGCGTGGCCGCGCGCTGGGGGGTGGCGCGCCACGCCGTCGCGGAGATCGACCTGCGCCCCTTCGGCGGCTCGGCGCTCACCAGCCCCGGCGTTCCCGTGCCCAAGGACCGCGCGCCCGACGACCTGACGCACGGGATCCCGGTCACCTACGTCCCGGCGCGCAACACGATCTTCCTCTCCTTCGCGCTCGCCTGGGCGGAGGTGCTCGGCGCCGAGGACATCTTCATCGGCGTGAACGCGCTCGACTACTCGGGCTACCCGGACTGCCGGCCGGCCTTCATCGACGCCTTCGAGCGCCTCGCGAACCTCGCGACCGCGGCGGGCGTCGAGGGGCGCGCGAGCATCCGCATCCGCGCGCCCCTGCTGCAGCTCAGCAAGCGCGAGATCATCCAGCTCGGCACGCGCCTCGGCGTGGACTACGCGATGACGACGAGCTGCTACGATCCCGCGCCCGACGGGGCGGCGTGCGGCCACTGCGACGCCTGCCAGCTCCGCCTCAAGGGCTTCGCCGAGGCGGGCGCCGCGGACCCCGTGGGGTATCAGGCGGGATGAGCTACACGGTCAAGGAGATCTTCTACACGCTGCAGGGGGAGGGCGCGAACGCGGGGCGGCCGGCGGTGTTCTGCCGCTTCGCCGGCTGCAACCTGTGGACGGGGCGCGAGCGCGACCGCGCCACGGCGGTCTGCACGTTCTGCGACACGGACTTCGTGGGCGTGGGGCCGGACGGCGGCCGGTTCACGACCGCCGAGGCGCTCGCGGCCGCGGTGCGCGACCGGTGGCCGGCCGCGGCGTGGCGCGCGCCGGGCGTGCGCCCGCTCGTGGTGTGCACCGGCGGCGAGCCGCTGCTGCAGCTCGACGCGGCGCTCGTCGCGGCGTTCCACGCGGCCGGCTTCGAGGTGGCGGTGGAGACCAACGGCACGCAGCCGGCGCCCGCGGGCGTGGACCACCTGTGTGTGAGCCCCAAGGCGGGCGCGCCGCTGCTGCTCCGCGCGGGGCAGGAGCTGAAGCTCGTCTACCCCCAGCGCGAGCCGGAGGCACAGCCGGAGCGCTTCGAGGAGCTGGCGTTCGACCGCTTCTACCTGCAGCCGATGGACGGACCGGACGTCGCCGAGAACACGCGGCGAGCGGTGGCGTACTGCCTCGCGCACCCGCGGTGGCGGCTCAGCGTCCAGACGCACAAGGTGGTCGGAATTCGATAGAGCGAGGCGCGGGGGACGAGGGGCGAGGCACGAGGTGCCTGCCGCAGCGGTCGCACTTCCTCGTTCCTCCTCCCTCGTGCCTCGTACCCCGGGTTCATGGAAATCTTCAAGGAGTTCAGCTTCGAGGCGGCGCACCGGCTGCCGCACGTGCCCGAGGGGCACAAGTGCGCGCGGCTGCACGGGCACTCGTTCCGCGTGCGCGTGACGGTGCGCGGCGCGGTGGACCCGCACACCGGCTGGGTGATGGACTTCGGCGAGCTGAAGGCGCACTTCCGCCCCCTCGTCGAGCGGCTCGACCACCGCTACCTGAACGAGATCCCGGGGCTCGAGAACCCGACGAGCGAGGTGCTGGCGCGCTGGATCTGGGAGGCGCTCCGCCCCGCCCTCCCTTCCCTGGCGGCGGTGGAGGTGCGGGAGACGTGCACCAGTGGGTGCGTCTACCGCGGCGAGCTGATCTAGAAGGAGTTAGCGCGAAGCGAGCGGGACGGCGAGGCAAGGGCGCGGCAGCGACTGTGACGATTTGTCCACACTCTCGTCATAACGACTGAATGGCGCTATAGTAGCGCGTCCACAGCGGCGGCCCCGACGGTGGCCGCCGCAGTTGCTGTCTCCCTCGTCCTCCTGACATGACTCGGCACTGGCTCGCGCGCGGCACCCGCCGCGGTGCGCAGATGGGCGCGATCGTCGGGTTGTCGCTCGCCGCCGGCGCCGGTGCGCTCGGCGCCCAGCAGGTCGATGGCGCCGCGGCCTGGTTCGCCGCCGTCGCCACCTCCCCGGCGATCCGCGTGGCGCTCACCGGCGTCCCGCTCTCCCCGGCGGGCGGCGCCGCCCCCGCGCCGTTCGCCGCCTTCGGCGCGTCGGCGCAGGCGCTCCGCGACTCGGTGGTGGCGATGGCGCGGGCGCAGATCGGCCACCGCTACGTCCTCGGCGGACAGACGCCCGAGCGGGGCTTCGACTGCAGTGGGCTCGTGCGCTACGTCATGGCCGCGCTGTCCATCGACCTGCCGCGCACGGCGAACCAGCAGGCGCGCGTCGGGCGCGACATCCCCCGCGACACGTCGCGCCTCCGCCCCGGCGACCTGCTCACCTTCGGCAAGGGGAAGCGGGTGACGCACATCGGCATCTACGTGGGCAACGGCCGCATGGTGCACGCGAGCAGCAAGGCGGGGCGCGTGATCGAGACGAACCTGCTCCGCTCCGCGCACCCGCTCATCAAGCCGTGGCGCGGGGCGCGCAGCCTCGTGGCCCACGCCGACAGCGCCGCCGCCCGGGGGAGCTGACCAGGGGCGTCGCCGCGCCGCCCGCCTAGCGCGGGAGGGCGACCGGCGCTGGCGGCAGGGAGTCCGTCGCCGAGCGGGTGATCCGCCCCGCCGCGCTCACCCGCGCCCCCGTCTCGGGGAAGTCCAGCCGGCTCAGGGAGTCCACGAGCGCCGCCGCCCGCCGCGTGCGGTCCGCGGCCACGCGCCCCGGGCGGCGCTGCCGCGTGGGGCGCAGCTCCGCCTCGAGCACGCGCCCGGTCTCGTCGAGCGTCATGCACGCCACCGCCGAGCGGGCGATGGGCTCGGCGAAGGCGAACGGCCCGTAGGTGACCAGGTTGCCTAGCGAGTAGAGCACGAGGGCGTCCCCGCGCCACTCGGCGGCGCGCAGGACGTGCGGCCCGTGCCCCACCACCACGTCCGCGCCGGCGTCCACCGCGGCGCGAGCGAAGGCGACGGGGTTGCCCCGGTCGGTGCCGTAGAAGCGCTCGACGGTGTCCCGCGTGCGCTGCGCGCGCACGCCCTCCGCGCCGATGTGCGCCGTCACGACCACGCGCTCGTAGCGCTCGGCGGCGCGCGCCACGTGCCGCCGCACGGCGTCGAGGTCGCGCGCGTCCGGTTCGGCCGAGGTGCTGAAGCCCAGGAAGGCGATCGTGTCGCCGGCGGCCGTCGCCACCTCGGTGGCGAGCGTGTCGGCGCCGGTGACGTGCACGCCGGAGCGCCGCAGCCAGGCGCGCGTGCTGTCGAAGCCCGCCGGCCCCGCGTCGCGCGCGTGGTTGTTGGCGAGGTTGCCGACCACGCGCGCGGGCGCACCCAGCCGGCGGAGCGCGCGGGCGGCGGTGGACGGCATGCGCAGCGCGAAGCAGGCGGTGGAGTGCGGGCCGCACTTCGACGGCGCGCGGCCGCGCCCGATCGCCCCCTCCACGTTGAGCAGCAGCACGTCGGCGTCGCGCACGAGCGGGCGGAGCGGCGAGAGCAGCTCGTTGGGGTTCGGGAGCGCCGGGGCGCGCAGCCGGTACTTGCGCGCGAAGAACGGCGCCCAGCTCGTGTCCAGGTTCGTCGCGAGGGTGACGTCGCCGCCGGCGCACAGTCGCACCGGCTTCCGCCCGGCGGCGGGCGCGGCCGGCGTCGCGCTGTCGCCCCGCGCCGCGCGCGCGTCAGGCGCCGCGGGGCGCGCGGAGTCCGGCGCGGCGGCGCGCGCGGGGCGCTGCGCGTGCGTCGCGCACGCGGCGAGGGCGCTCAGCGCGAGCGGCAGGGCAATGAAGCGAAGGCGCACGGTGTGGTGGTGTCGCGAGGCGAGACGTCGATCGGTACGGCAGCGAACGTATGCGCACCCAACGAAAGTGGGAACCCACCGCGGACGAACGGCGGGGGCACGACGTTTGCCATGGTAAACATGCCATCGATACCCGCTCGCGTGGTACCCGGCATCCTTCCCGCCGGCCCGCGGTCGCGAGACCGCTCCTCCCACGCGCTCGGCGACGGAACGCACCGCGCCCGTCCCTGGGTACCCGCTGGACTGGCGCAGCACTCCACTACGCGCTCCCAACCGACCGCAGGTGACAATGACCGCAGAGACTCGCCCCGCCGGGGCCCGCCACGCCGTTGCCTTCGACTTCCCTCTCATCGTGCACAGCCACTTGCGATGGGACTTCGTGTGGCAGCGGCCGCAGCAGCTCCTCTCGCGCATGGCGGGCTCCGCGCCGGTGCTGTTCGTGGAGGAGCCGGTGCTCCTCGACGACGTGCGACGCGAGCGGCTGGAGATCAGCGAGCCGGCGCCCAACGTGTTCCGCGCCGTCCCGCGCCTGCCGGCCTACCTGCGCGACAGCTACGACGCCGCGGCGAGCACGACGCGCGCGCTCGTGCAGCAGGCGGTGGGGCGCGGCGGGCCGCTGGCGGGGCGCTTCGCCGGCGCGGTGCAGTGGTTCTACACGCCGATGCCGGCGCCGGCCATGCTCGGCGCCTTCGGCGAGCGCGGGGTCGTGTACGACTGCATGGACGAGCTGGCGCAGTTCCGCTTCGCCCCCACCGACCTCCCCGAGCGCGAGCGGCAGCTCCTCGCCAACGCCGACGTCGTGTTCACCGGCGGCCACAAGCTGTACCAGTCGAAGGCGCGCTACCACGACAACGTGCACTTCTTCGGCTGCGGCGTGGACGCCGCGCACTTCGCGCGGGCGCGCAGCGCCGACACGGCGGTGCCCGACGACGTCGCGCAGCTCGCGCGGCCGATCATGGGCTACTACGGCGTGATCGACGAGCGGCTCGACTACGACCTGCTGCGCACGCTCGCCGCCGAGAACCCCGAGGCCTCGCTCGTGATGGTCGGCCCGGTGGTCAAGGTGGACCCGCGCGAGCTCCCGCAGGCGGCGAACATCCACTGGCTCGGCCAGCGCGACTACGAGGACCTGCCGCGCTACGTGAAGTCGTTCGACATCTGCCTCATGCCGTTCGCGCTCAACGAGGCCACCGAGTACATCAACCCGACCAAGACGCTCGAGTACATGGCGGCCGGCAAGCCGATCGTCTCGACCGCGGTGGCGGACGTGGTGCACAACTTCACGCCGGTGGTGAAGGTCGCGCGGTCGGCCGAGGAGTTCGTGGCGGGCGTGCGCGCGGCCGCGGCCGCGCCGGACCAGGCGCTCATCGAGCGCGGGCTGCAGATGGCGCGCGGCGCGTCGTGGGAGGCGATCGTGGGCCGCATGCGCCGCCTGATCGTCGAGGCGGTGGGCGCGGGCGAGGAGTCGGCGGTCGCCAGCGCGCTCGACGCCGCCGCGGAGTGGAGCGAGTCGGGTTCGCGCCGCGGCGGGAGCGCGGGCGTCGCTGCCGCCGCGGGCGAGGAGCTCGGCGCCTAACGGCGTGGCCATGCGGCAAGCGCAGATCGCGGGCGGTCCGGGGGCGGGTGCCGCCCCCCGCCCGCTCGAGGTGTGGGCCGGCGTGGAGTGCACGGTCAACCGCGTCGGCGACGACTACTTCGACCAGCTCGCGCGCTCGGGGCACGCGGACCGGGCGGACGACCTCGACCGGCTGGCGGCGCTCGGCGTGCGGGCCGTGCGCTACCCCGTGCTCTGGGAGCGCGTCGCGCCGCACGGCCTGCGGCGGGCCGACTGGAGCTGGACCGACCACCGGCTGGCGCGGCTCCGCGAGCTCGGCGTGCGGCCGATCGTCGGCCTCGTCCACCACGGCAGCGGGCCGCGCGACACGAGCCTCCTCGACCCCGCGTTCCCGGCGCGGCTGGCCGAGTTCGCGGCCGCCGCGGCGCGGCGCTACCCGTGGGTGGAGGAGTGGACGCCGGTCAACGAGCCGCTCACCACCGCGCGCTTCTCGGCGCTGTACGGACTCTGGTACCCGCACCTGCACAGCGAGGCCGCGTGCATGCGCGCCCTGCTCGCCCAGTGCGAGGCCGTGGCGCGCGCGATGGCGGCGATCCGCGAGGTGATTCCCGGCGCGCGGCTCGTGCAGACCGAGGACCTGGGGATGACGCACGCGACGCCCCGCCTCGCCTACCAGGCGGCGTTCGAGAACGAGCGGCGCTGGCTCTCCTTCGACCTCCTCTGCGGGCGCGTGCAGCGCGGCCACCCGCTGCACGGGCACCTCCGCTGGCTCGGCATCGCCGACCGCGAGCTGGCGCCGCTGGCCGAGCGCCCCTGCCCGCCGGACGTGCTCGGCGTCAACCACTACCTCACGAGCGAGCGGTTCCTCGACGAGCGCCTCGAGCGCTATCCGCACTCGTCGCACGGGGGGAACGGGCGCGACCGGTACGCGGACGTGGAGGCGGTGCGCGTCTGCGCGGAGGGCCCGGCCGGCCCGCTCGCGCTGCTCGAGCAGGCGTGGGCGCGGTTCCGGCTGCCGGTCGCCGTGACCGAGTGCCACCTGGGGTGCACGCGCGAGCAGCAGCTCCGGTGGCTGGACGAGGTGTGGTCGGCGGCGCACGCCGCTCGCGCGCGGGGCGTGGACGTGCGCGCGGTGACCGCGTGGTCCGCCTTCGGCGCCTACGACTGGGACTCGCTGCTCACCCGCGACGTCGGGCACTACGAGAGCGGGCTGTTCGACGTACGGGCGGCGGCGCCGCGCCCGACGGCGCTGGCGGCGATGGTCCGCGGGCTCGCGACGGAGGGGCGCTTCGCCCATCCCGTGCTCGCGACGCCGGGGTGGTGGGCACGCGAGGAGCGGCTGCTCTACCCGCCGGAGAGCCGCGCGGCGGTAGAGCTGTCGCCGCCGGACGGGCGTGGCTGCGCCGGTCCCGGGTCGACCCCGGCCGCGGGCTCGGCCGCGGGCCCGGCCGGGCCCGCGGCCGGGGTCCCCCCCCGACTGCACGATGGCGCCGCGCGGCCGGTGTCGCATCACCCGTTCATCGCGCCCGTGCGCGCGAGCGCGCCGGCCGAGCGGCCGCTGCTCGTCGCCGGCGCGGGCGGCGTGCTCGGGCGGACGGTGGCGCGGCTGTGCCGCGCGCGCGGGCTCGCCGTGCGCGCGTTCGGGCGGCGCGAGATGGACATCGCGGACCCGGGCGCCGTGGCCGCGGTGCTCGACCGGCTCGACCCGTGGGCCGTGGTGAACGCGGCCGGCTACGTGCGCGTGGACGACGCCGAGTGGGAGCGCGAGCGCTGCCGCCGCGAGAACACCCTCGGCCCGGCGGTGCTGGCCGCGCTGTGCGCCGACCGCGGCTTGGCGCTGGCCACCGTGAGCAGCGACCTCGTGTTCGACGGGCGGAAGGGCGCGCCGTACGTCGAGGGAGATGCGGCCGCGCCGATCAACGCCTACGGCGAGAGCAAGGCGGAAGGCGAGCGGCTGGTGCTCGAGCGGCACCCCTCGCCGCTCGTCGCGCGCGCCGGCGCGTTCTTCGGCCCGTGGGAGGAGCTGAGCTTCGTGACCACGACGCTGCGCGAGCTCGCCGCCGGGGTGCCCGTGCCCGCGGCCGACGACGCCGTGATCTCGCCGAGCTACCTGCCCGATTTCGTCGACGCGCTGCTCGACCTGCTCGTCGACGGCGCCCACGGCGTCTGGCACCTCGCCAACGCGGGCGCGCTCACCTGGGCCGAGCTGGCGCGGCTCGCCGCGCGCACGGCGCGGCTCGACGACGCGCTCGTCGAGGGGCGCTCGACGCGCGACTTCGCCTTCCCGGCCGCGCGCCCGCTGCACACCGCGCTCGCCAGCGAGCGCGCCTGGCTCATGCCCGCCGTCGAGAACGCGATTTGCCGTTACGTCGCGGCGCGCCCCCTTCTGCGCGACGGGGCGTGCCACGCACCTCACCAACAGCACTGCTCGCCGCCCGGCGAGGACGCCGACGTCGGCGTCCTCGCGTAGCGGGGGCCAGTGCGCGACCATGAGTTGATCCGGAGAGCGCAGCCCGTGTCACAGCAGAAGATCGTCATCATCGGCGCGGGCCCCACCGGCCTCGCCGCCGGCTACCGCCTCAAGGAGCTCGGCTACCAGAACTTCACCATGCTCGAGGCGCGCCACAAAGTGGGCGGGCTGGCGAGCTCCGAGACGAGCCCCAACGGCTTCACGTACGACATCGGCGGGCACGTCCTGTTCTCGCACTACGAGTACTTCGACCGCCTGTTCGACCGGCTGATGGGCGACGAGTACCAGGAGCTGGTGCGCGAGGCGTGGGTGTGGATGGAGGAGCGGTTCCTTCCCTACCCGTTCCAGAACAACATCAAGTACCTCTCGAAGGAGACGGTCTTCGAGTGCCTGATGGGGATCATCGAGGCGCAGAAGCAGCCCCTCGACCTCTCCCGCTTCGCCAACTTCGAGGAGCTGATCTACGGCGTGTTCGGGGCCGGCATCGCGAAGCACTTCATGATGCCGTACAACTTCAAGGTGTGGGCGCACCCGCCGCGGATGATGAACAAGGAGTGGATCGGCGAGCGCGTGTCCGTGGTGGACATCAAGCGCGTGCTCGGCAACGTCATCCACGACCGGGACGACGCGGGGTGGGGCCCGAACTCGACGTTCAAGTACCCGCTCTACGGCGGCACCGGGGGACTGTTCGAGCGGATCGTGCCCTACGTGCAGGACCACCTGCGGCTCGACGCCGAGGTGGCGCACATCGACACGGCGGCCAAGGAGGTGGCGCTCAAGGACGGCACGCGCGAGCCGTACGACGTGCTCCTCTCGACCATGCCGATGGACAAGCTCGTGCACGCCATGAACGGCGAGACGCCCGAGGAGGTGCGCGCGGAGGCGAAGCGGCTGCGCCACTCCGGGTCGTACATCGTCGGCGTCGGGATCAAGCAGCCGGTGCCGTCCAAGAAGTGCTGGATGTACTTCCCCGAGAGCAACGCCCCCTTCTACCGGCTGACGTACCTGTCGAACTACTCGCCGGAGGTGGTGCCCGACGCGGCGCGCTACTACTCGCTGCTCGCCGAGGTCTCGCACTCGGAGTTCAAGCCGGTGAACCGCGAGACGGTGGTGGACGAGACGATTCAGGGACTGGTCAACACGCGCATGATCAGCGACGCGGACCGGAAGGACATCGTCGACGCGTACCTGATCGAGCGCGACTACACGTACCCGACGCCGAGCCTCGAGCGCGACCGGGCGCTCGCGACCATTCACCCCTTCCTCGAGTCCAGGGACATCTACTCGCGCGGGCGCTTCGGGGCCTGGCGCTACGAGGTGGGGAACATGGACCACTCGGTGGCGCAGGGAGTCGAGTGGGTGAATCGCATCGTCTGCAACGACGAAGCGAACGAGCTGACGT
>Ga0307413_10000243_pt1 | contig 16331 bp, 14 predicted proteins | sample DK1Ometagenome_3_FD_203714 | JGI IMG/M metagenome (GOLD analysis project Ga0307413, IMG submission 203714) | Maize rhizosphere microbial communities from greenhouse at UC Davis, California, United States - DK15-O-2 | ecosystem: Host-associated > Plants > Roots > Rhizosphere > Soil | place: USA... | reverse complement strand
ATTGTGCCGGGATCATCAAGTCCGGCACGATCGAAAATACGTCGCTGGACGAATGGGACAAGATGCTGAACGTGAACCTCAGGTCCGTGTTTTACATCATTCAGCGGTGTATGCCTCATCTGGAAGGGGTTAAAGGGAATATCGTAAATGTGTCAAGCGTGACCGGGACTCGTGCTTTTCCTGGAGTTCTGGCATATTGCGTATCTAAAGCGGGCATCGACCAACTGACGCGTTGTGTGGCACTTGAAATGGCGGCAAGGAGTGTAAGAGTGAATGCAGTAAACCCCGGGGTTGTGGAAACCAATCTACATAAACGAGGAGGGATGAGCTCTGACGATTACGAAAAATTTCTCGCTAATGCTGCAAATACACATCCGATCGGGCGTGCGGGACAACCCGAGGAAGTCGCAGAACTGATCTGTTTCCTCGCTTCGGACAAAGCGAAGTGGATAACGGGCGTCACATACGCGATCGACGGCGGTCGGGCGGAGACCTGCGCTCGTTGATTAGGCAATTATTGAATCGGTTCGCGTCACCTCAGAGAGGCCGTGAAACTTAAACTTCTTCCAAGCAGTTTTGAACCGGATGGTGCCGCATCGCAGCGGCAGCATCTCACGTGCTTTTTGATCAACGGGAAAGTGGCTGTAGATGCGGGAAGCCTTGCAATGGCCGTCACTGACGAAGAGCGTGCATCGGTGCGGGACATCGTTATCACGCATGCACATCTCGATCATATCGCTGGCCTTCCGCTCTTTTTGGACGACCAATTCTCAGAACTCACGGAACCGGTCCGCATACATGCTACCGCCGAGGTAGTCCGGGTTCTGGAGCGTGATGTGTTCAATTGGTCGGTATACCCGCGATTCTCAGAACTGGAGAACGATCACGGGAAGGTGATGGTATACAGGCCCTTCGAGCAGGGAACCACTTTCAATATCGGTGATTTGCAGTTTCGGCCACTTGAGGTGAACCACAAGGTCCCCTGCAGCGGTTTTGTTATTTCGGACGGGACCGCCTCGATAGCGATAACCGGGGACACGGCCAATATGGAAGACTTTTGGGCCGCCGTAGCGGATATCGAACTTTCGGCGCTGATGATCGAATGCGCCTTTCCGAACGAACTTTCGGAACTCGCGGACATGTCCCGGCATTTGACCCCAATAACCCTCGCCGCGGAGTTGAAGAAATTTCAAAAACCGGACTGCGAAATATTCGTCGTAAATATTAAGCCATCTTACCGGGCCAGGGTGCTTTCGCAGATTGCCGGTGTCGGGCTCACCAATGTGAAGGCGATGGAAATTGGCACGACCTACGATTGGGGAAAAGGCCTATTTCACCAGGTCTCTTAAGAAATTGATCGGTTCAAATGCCCCCTCACGGTGTTCGTCCGGAAATTCGTGAAGCACGACCCGCCCGTTGGAAAGCACGCTCTTGACGGCGAAGGTTCGTTCCTCGCGCGACCGGCCCGGCATCACTTCGGCGCGAAACGTGACCTTCATTTCCGGACGTGCCCAGATCCGCACTTTTCGCGATCCATTCGCTGTCTTTGTTCGTCTAAAGATCCCCATTTTCAGAATTAAACTCGAACTTTCCTTTGTGTTTGACCTTTCTTCGAGCGGGGTGGACTTTCTCCTCGGCCTTTTCATCCCCTAATTTGCGGGATGGCGGCGCGATCGGCTTCCGGATGCTTCCGAAAATAGGTTGTTCCGCATCGGCGCGTCGCTTCTTAGGCATGCCGAACAGTATAACAGAGGTCCAGCTCGCGCCGATCACACCGCCCTACAAATATAGATTGACATGAATCGGTAAAACGAAGAATATATAGGACATTTTCCTTCGCCCAACGTCTGTAAATTGATGATATTCTGGACTTAGACCTCAAATGAAGCGAGAGGCGCACCTTCACAGATCAAACCGCCGACCGTTCTGGCTCCCTGCCTTAACGTATTATTTTCTTTCGGCGGCGATTGCGATCGGTGTTTTCTTTCTTGTGTGGGCGATACTTGCGGAAACCCCTGATGAAAAGCCGTGGATAACTGCGGGGCTTTTGTCCAGCTTTTCTCTGATCTCGTCGGTGGTCGTCCGGGAAGTGATCCTCCGAACACGACGGCAAAAGGTTTTCGAAACCCAACGTAAGTTGGATAGCATACTGCTCGCGGCACCCGCTTCCGCCAGGAGACATTCGAACCCGATCAAGCTCACGCTGGAACGGAATAGAGTTCTACTCGATGAAATAGTCAGAAAATCTGAAGCGGCTAAGGTGCTCACCAAATTGGCGGAGAGCCACAAGGAAGTATTCCAGCTTTGTGAAGGATATCTGGAGGTGGCGGCGCGGGAGCTCCCTTCGGTTGGGATCGGATCGCCGCGTCTTGCGGCGCTAACCCGTGGCCGGGGTAAGGTCGAGCGACTGCATCGGAGTCATATGCTAAAGTGGGTAGAAATAGAGGTTAAAGCCCATACGCAGGCCGCGGCCGACGCTGAGCGTACCGGCGTGAAAATCGAAAAGGCCCACCTTGCTCTGGAGGCCGTCAACACGGCGTTGAGTCACTATCCTAATGAAATAAATATATTGGAAACAAAACAGGTAATAGAACAGCTTATTTTTTCAATTAACGTAACAGGAGTGATTAGACGGGCCGAGCGGGCCGAGACGAGGGGGAATTTCGTTAAGGCCCTGGAGCGGTTAAGAGAGGCTGAAAACATTATCGAAAGCGAAGGTTATGGCATAGGTGGTTCAGAAACGATCCGAGAGAGACTACGGAATGACATTGAAAGGTTGGAAAGGATGGGAATCATCGGATAACTCGCTTGGCCGAACGGATACGTGTTAGGTAAATTAGCTTTCCCATGTTCATTCAAAGATGTCCCAGTTGCGGAAGCAAAAGAATTAGGCGGGGATACCGGCCAACCAACATTTTCTCGAGGTTGGTGTTTCGATACAATTTGCTTTGCGATGGATGCAACCTTGAGTTTCGCGGATTTGCTTTTCCGAGGCCCTCGCCGAGGGGGTCGAGAAGCAAAAAGAAAATAAAAAGCTCGGTGTGAATATCAGCGTACAGTTGTTTTCTTTCCGCATCTTACAATTTCTTTGTGCCCTTCTCGCCGATTAAAAGCATTCGATCACTTGCTATTACAACTGCACTAGCAATTCTGGGCGTTCTGACCACTCCGGCACAGGTTGCGACGGTGGACAGGATCCATCAGGGCGATCTGATAGAAATCGACGAGCTGGGCGGGTTCGATTTTGACTGGCGAGGCAAACTGAATCCGGAAGGATACCTGGACGGGTTTACTAAGATCTCAGACCCGATATTCGCTAGATGCAGGACAACCGTAGAACTGGCCGAAGATGTCCGTCAGGCTTATTCCAAAGCACTTCGGGAACCTTCCGTTAGGGTGACGATACTTGACCGGAGCGACCGTGCCCTCGCTTTCCTGGACGGAGCGATAAAGCAGCCCTTGAGGCTCCAGATCAAACGCGACGTACATTTAAGGGAGTTGATCGTCATTGGCGGAGGTTTTACCGACAAATCAAGTGGCGAGGTCACGATCTTCAGGCCCGAGAACCAAAGTTGTGAGACAGGTACTGACGAGTCACAACGGTTAACCAAGGTAAAGATCTCCGACCTGCTGGCCGGGGAGGTCAATCCTAAAATCGTCAGCGGCGATATCGTAACTGTGCAGCCCGTCCAGCCAGTTTATGTGATCGGCGGCGTAAACAACTCTGGAAAGATCGCCTGGCGGGACGGAGCAACGGTTTCCAGAATCGTCGCAGCAGCGGGAGGAGTGTCGAACAAGGGTGTGTCGGGCAGAGTATCAATTTATCGTCGTGAAAAGGACGGCAGCAAAGTGTTCGATCTTGATCTTGACAAAGTGGCCGACGGTAAAGCGAACGATATGGAGGTCCGGCCCTTTGATATAATCGATGTTCCCCTAAAGGGATCGTCGAAACGAACTTTACCGCCCGTAATGGATGGTCCGGAAAGTCGTTCACAACCTCAGCGCTCGATGCCCCTTCGGGTGATCGATTAGTTTTACGGAACTGAGCCATTGTCGAAAGCGTCTAAATTGTGGTTCAATGGACAATTCGGGGCCTCTGGACCCGTTCACCTAAAAATGGCGAATATTGGAAACTTAAGTCGTCGGAATACCGCTCTTTTGTGGTTACTCGCGGCGGCGATCTTTATCGGCGGTTTTATTTACTTTGAGCAGATCGCACTCCTTTACGTGGTTGCTACCCTTGGCATCGTTCTGCTCCTTCTTGTGGTCGCGTTCTCCGACCTGGAAAATGTTGGACGCGAAAATATGGATTCGAACTAAGCGCTCGACATTCGGTTACGATAAATGCAGCGGTACCGTATAGGAGTCTGTTACTTGCTCTTGTTGGCGGCATCGCTGTTTTTTGTGCCTGCTGCGGCCGCCTCGCAGCAAACTGACTCCTTACGAGATGTGAGATGGCGTTTGCCCAAGATCGCGATCGCGGTTTCATCGTCTTTATCCCAGGCAAGCCCAAATATAAGTGGAGATGCGGGTGCTGCGGTCAGGGGCAGCGTTCTTAGATGGACCGGTGCGGCAGATGTGGCGATCGCCTTGTCTGCTTCCGAATTGCAAAGTGTCAGTCCGAAAGGCGTTCGAGGCGATGGTGTAAGCCTTATTACCACTGCGTCGACGGCAGAGAACATCCGGCTTTTTCCGAATCAGGCGGATTCTCCCGCCGCAACGACCCGAGTTTTCATTAATCAGAATGGTACGATCTCCGAAGCGGATATTGTACTCAACCCATATGTGCAATTTTCGACCGACGGCACGTTTGGGACTTATGATCTGCAGGACACCCTAACGCATGAGATCGGTCATTTGCTGGGCCTTGAGCATTCCAGCATGTGGGGTTCGGTAATGTACGAGAGGGGTTCGCGAAACTCGGAAATGTTTTCCGGACCGCGCCCTGACCTACCGAAAGCGGATGCTGCGGCCATAAAAAGCAAATACGGACCCAGACCAGAGGCGATCGAGTGCTGTGGGAGCGTTTTCGGTCGTGTTTCGGGTATACAGGCGAGCAGAAAACACAACACTCTCGTCTGGATAGAGGAAACGGACACCGGCCGGGTAGCGGCCGCTTCGACGACAAAGGCGGACGGCACTTTCCGGATCGGTGGGATCTCTGAGGGGCGATACCGGGTTTTTGTTTCGAGCGAGGCAGGACCGAACCTTTCCGCAAGCGATTCGACCGATGTATCTGTTGCTACCGCGGATGATTTGCGGATAGATCTAGAGGCACGATATAGAGAATCGCACTTCCGACCGCGTTTCCTAGGCAATTCTCCTCAACTTGCTCAGCTCCCGATTATGATCAACCCTGACCGCCCGGCTCGAATTTACCTTGGCGGGAATGGCATTGCATCATTAATTGCGGGTATTCGTTTTTCCACAGAGCGGATCGCTTCCGGGATGGAGTTGCCTCAGGCACTGGACTTCGGTGATTCAGTCAAAGTGATAGCATATGAGGTCTCCGTCGCAGGCGATCTACCTCGAGGCGAATACACGCTGATCATCGATGATCAAAACGGCGTCCAACGATTCCTTGTCGGGGCGATTCTTTCATCCGGAAATTGAACCAAAGCGCTCCATCCCTTCAGTACTACCCCTCCAAATTAATTTTATTGCAATTTATAAGCTATTGTGGATAATCGTTTTGTTCACCTCCCCGGTGAACATCCGGCCGCAGGGGGTGAGGACCTGCGGCCAACGGGGCGACGGTGTGGGAGACGTCGCCCCATAATTTATTTAGAAAAGAAACCGAATTTCCGTTTCTTGTAAACCGGGGGCTACGGGCGTATATTTGATTCATTGGACAGTGATGGCCGAAGCGGTCGCGGTCGACCGCGCGGGGGAACCAATAGATTGGGGCGAAACATCGACGAGATGTCAGAACACTTCCTTGTTCGAGCCCGTCAGCTAACCTCGTAGGCAAGTTGGAAGCGATGGGGGTCAACTAAATATTCATATAAACCGTTTTCGCGTTATTTGCGAGGACGGTTTTTTCTGTATTAAGGGATGGCAAGAAAGACTCAGAGCTGGCTTTCGCGTTGGCTTTACAAGGGCGTTCAGGAGCCGGAGGGGCCGCACGAACCCGAGGGCAGGCACAAGAAACACACCTGGTGGCAGGTGATGTGCCTTACCGGGGTCGACTATTTTTCTACGCTCGGGTATCAGCCGGGCATCGCGTTCCTCGCCGCTAATGTGCTCTCACCCTTTGCGACGCTGGTGCTCGTATTGCTGACTTTGTTCGGCGCTTTGCCGATGTACCGACGAGTGGCGGAAGAAAGCCCCCACGGCGACGGGTCGATCTCGATGCTGGAGAGACTGCTTTCCCGTTGGAAGGGGAAAATGTTCGTGCTGATGCTGCTGGGGTTCGTAGCGACCAGCTTTATCATTACGATCACACTTTCCGCAGCGGACGCGACGGCGCATATTCTGGAGAATCCCTTCATTCAAGTGAGCGCCCGTTTTTTGCACCACCCCGTGATGGTCACGCTGGTTCTGATCGGTCTGTTGGGACTCGTGTTCCTCCGCGGGTTCAATGAGGCGATCGGGATCGCGGTTTTCATCGTAGCGGCGTTCATCTTCTTGAACACAATTACGATCGGATACGGCCTATATCAGATCTTCTGGGTGCATCCGGACGCCTTTTCAAACTGGCAGGCAGCTGTTTGGGCGCGGCCCAATGTGGGCGGGAGCGCCCTCTGGCTGGCGGTTGCCGCGCTCTACGTATTCCCGAAATTAGCGCTCGGCCTTTCCGGTTTCGAGACCGGAGTTGTCGTGATGCCACTCGTTAGAGGGGACACAGACGAGACCGAGCGGCTCCCGCAATCGCTTGAACGAAGCATGTCGCACGCGGAGGTCGACGAAAACGAAGGGATGCAGGGGAGGATTCGAAATGGTAAGAAACTGCTGACATGGGCGGCCCTGATAATGAGCGTGATGCTCGTCGGGAGCAGCATAATCACATCGATGCTGATACCGCCGGAGGAGTTTCAAGTGGGGGGCGAGGCATACGGACGTGCCGTTTCTTACCTCGCTCACGAGATGATGGGCGACGGGTTCGGCACGGTCTACGACATCTCAACGATCGCGATACTGTGGTTCGCCGGAGCTTCAGCGATGGCGGGGCTGCTGAACATCGTACCAAGATATTTACCGCGGTATGGAATGGCGCCGGACTGGGCGAGGGCGACACGACCGCTGGTGCTGGTTTTCACGGGGATATGCTTCCTGGTAACGATCCTGTTTCAGGCGGACGTTTCCGCGCAGGGCGGAGCATACGCAACGGGTGTTCTAGCGCTTATGACGTCCGCGTGTGTGGCGGTCACGATCTCGGCCTGGAGAAAAAATCAGATCTCGTGGATCTTCTTTTTGTTGGTGACTGTGGTGTTCGTTTACGCTACGACGATCAACATCGTGGAGCAACCGAGCGGGATACAAATCGCTCTTCTTTTCATCTTTGCGATCATCGCTACCTCATTCATTTCGCGAGCGCTGAGAACGACAGAGATCCGGATCGAGAACATAGAATTTGACGAGACAGCGACCAGGTTCATAGACGAGGTTGTATCGGAAGGTGATATAAGGATCGTGACGAACCGGCGGGAGACAGGAGACGTGACCGAGTACCGCTTCAAGGAACACGAGAAACGGATCGACAACCACATTCCGTCAACGGATCCGATCTTGTTCTACGAGATCGAAATTGGTGACGCTTCAGAATTCTCGGGGGGGCTTAAAATCCGCGGAGTGGACATCGAAGGCTATAAGATCTTAAGGACGGAAGCCCCGGCCGTGCCAAACGCGATCGCGGCCCTGCTGCTGCACGTTCGTGACAAGACGGGGCGTATCCCGCACGTCTATTTTGGTTGGAGCGAAGGGAACCCGATCATGTACCTGGCAAGATACATATTGTTCGGCGAGGGAGATACCGCACCGGTTACGAGAGAGATCTTAAGGCAGGCGGAAGAGGACCCGGAATTGAGGCCCAGCGTACACGTCGGCGGGTAAATATTAATTCTGGGGACTTAGAATCGACGGATTCATATCGAGGAAACACGATCTGCAAAATACAGGTCGTCCCTGAGACGGATAGAACGGCACTGTCGTTACTTCGCTGCAGCGAGCGCAAGCGACCGTCACTTCGATTCGCTGGCGAACACCGGAGGCCTGAGCAGCGGCGATAGCGGCGAGGCGTTCATTCTTGGCCTGTTTGCAATCTTTGCAGCGTTTGGGTGGATTTTGTAGTTTCTTGTCGCGAAAGAACGACTGTTCACCGACGGTCCAAGTGAAGTCCTTATTGCAGTCGATGCAGTTGATCGTCTTGTCTTCAAACTCGGTTTCGGCGTTCGCAGCTGTCGCTACGTCCGCCACCCGCCCGTTGAAATTGCTGTCAGACATATCAATTATTAATTCTTCGTCATCGCGGCCTAACGAAACGAGAAGGAGTTCAGCCGCTAGGGCGAACGGCTATGGCCAACGATAGCAGAAGATCAAGGAAATTCGTCTGGAATCGAATTTAGGCGTCCAGTGGGAAACAGGCTACCATAATTTCAATTGCTCGTAATGGTCCGTGACGTCGGTCGGCAGTTCGAAATGTCGAGTTTTGGCGTCAAGCGCGGCCAACGGGAAGTATATAACAATTCATTAACATACAAAAGCAAATCATGAATATTCTTGTGGTCGGGTCGGGGGGGCGGGAACACGCAATATGCGACGCCTTTTCGCGGAATCAGAAGGTTGAAAAGTTATTTTGTGCGAATGGCAATGCTGGTATCGCAGCAGTCGCCGAATGCGTTCCGATCAAACCCGAAGAAATCGGAAAACTTGCCGATTTTGCGTCCGGTGAAAAGGTTGATCTGACTTTCATAGGCGGTGAAACCTCGCTCGCTTTAGGCGTCGTCGATGAATTCGAAAAACACGGGTTGAAGACCGTCGGGCCAAGCAGGGCCGCAGCCCGGCTCGAGTCAAGCAAGGCTTTTTCAAAGGATTTTATGGTAAGGCACGGCGTCCCGACTGCAAAATATTTTGTTGTCGATTCGCACGGGAAAGCTCAGTACGTATTGGCAGATGAATACCAAAGCAACCCGGTTGTGCTGAAGGCCGATGGCCTTGCGGCAGGGAAAGGGGTTGCCGTGTGCAAGAATTTGGATGAAGCATTGAAAGCGCTTGAAGAATTGGAGATTATCGCCGGAAAAAGTGCTACGGAACGGATCGTGATCGAAGAATTTCTTCGCGGAAAAGAGATCTCGTTAATGATGTTCGCGGACGGGGACGATTTCGCATTAATGCCGCCGACGCGGGACCATAAACGGATCGGCGAAGGCGACACCGGACCTAATACGGGCGGTATGGGGACCTTCACAGACGATTCGCTTTTGTCTCCTGACGATACGCAGCGGATTATCGACACGATAATAAAGCCTACTTTAAGGGGCTGCATTGCCGAGGGATTTCCGTTTCGGGGGATCCTGTTTCTCGGATTAATGATGACGGCCAGCGGGCCGAAACTTTTGGAATACAATGTGCGGTTTGGCGACCCGGAAACGCAGTCGATCCTTGTGCGGCTTGAAACCGATCTAGTTGAAATATGCGAAGCGATGCTTAACGGGCATCTTGGTAAATCGCAGATAAAATGGAAGCCGGGAAGTTCCGCGACGATCGTGTTGGCCGCTGAGGGTTATCCGCACGATCCGCGTAAAGGGGACGTTATTTCAGGGCTCGACGACGTGGAGGGCGTGAAAGTTTTTCACGCTGGAACAGCTCGCAATGAAGCGTCCGAAATTGTGACTGCTGGTGGCCGCGTGCTTGGAATTACCGCGGTCGGGAGCGATCTGCAGCAAGCACTTTCGATCGCATACGGCCAGGCGGCGAAGATCAGTTGGGAGGGAATGCAGTATCGCAGGGATATCGGTAAATAGTTAGAGAGTTACTCCACTGCTTTTTTCTTTCGTTCAAAGTCTAGAATCGCTTTCTTCAATTTATTCGCCCTTGCAAATCCTATCAACCTCTCGTATCTTTCGATCGGTTTTTGTTTTGTCATCCAGGCGATTTTCGCCATGCATTCGGGGCAAGCGTCGATAGGGCGGCGGTCGGTCTCCCCGAGATGGTTAGTTCCGCTCATCACACATTCATATTTCGTGCAGTGCCGAAATGAAAACATGTGCCCGATCTCGTGTACCGAGATCTTCATAGTACGTTCCAAGAATCTTGCGAAGTCCGCCCGATCGTCCAGCCGAAACAGAGACCAGACACCGACGCGGTTTTCCAAACTGGCTTGCCCGAAAACGAAATACATTGACGAATCCGGATAAAGGTCTTCGCTCGTGAATGCGATCAGCGCGGCGGCGTCCTTCGGCAATGCAGGTCGCAGAATTTCATCCATTATGTAGCCCGTACGGATCTGACGATGTTTTGGGTAATCGATCATTCGCTGATCGGGTTCGAAAAGTTTTGACGGAAGTGATTTCACCGGAAGTTTTCTGACATCGAGGCCGTAAAATGCCTTGACGTAATCGCTGACGATCCCGATAACTTTGCTCTCATCCGTTCGAAATTCTCCTAGCGGCTGGATATAAATTATCTTCCGATCTGGTGTTGGAACTACCGGGCTTGATGCAATGTATTCTTCAAAGGTTTGGCCCGGTTCCTTGTATGTCCAAAGCCAGTCGTCTTTTCCGGGTTTGCCCATCGACTTGAAGAATGGCGCGATCTTATCGATGGCGCGGCGAAGTTCAATGTAATCCTTTGTTGCTTCAACGGCGGCTGATGAATTTGCAGTGGATACCCGGTGAGTGCCGTTACACCCGGAGAAGAGAAAAAAAATACAACTTGCCGAGATGAGCCTTAAATAATTTGCAGACATCATTGAGACGACGCCTATGAATTGAATCGCTTCCGTTTGTTGCCGTCCACTAGTATTCCGTTACCGTCGTGACGTAAGAACTGAAATTACGCTTCATTTCTTCCATAGAATCTCCACCGAATTTCTCTCGCATCGAATTAGCGATAACGATTGCGAGCATCGCTTCGCCGATCACGCCAGCGGCAGGGACGGCGGTAATGTCGGAGCGTTCGAATGCAGCGAGATCTTCGACTTTTGTGGCGATGTCGACGGAATGGAGCGCTTTGCGGAGGGTGGATATCGGCTTCAGGTAACCGCGAACCCGGAGTTCCTCGCCGTTTGTTATTCCGCCTTCGAGACCGCCGGCCCGGTTGGTATGACGAGTGAATCCTTCGACGTTGTAAAATATCTCGTCGTGTACTTCGGAACCGAACCGTCCTACGTTCGCCACTCCGCTGCCGAGTTCGACAGCCTTTACCGCCTGAATTGACATAAATGCCTGGGCGATTCGGCCATCAAGTTTTTCGTACCAGGAGGTATGAGAGCCGAGCCCGGGAATGACCCCTTTTGCGACAACCTCGAAAATACCCCCGACTGTATCCCCGTTCATTTTTGCCGTATCGACGAGCGCCACCATCTCGGCTTCGATGTCCTTATCAGCACAGGCGAGGGGTGAGCCATCGTTTATCCCGCAGATCTCCTCCCACGATTTTTCAATCGGATGTTCCGGGACGGAACCTAGTTTAATAACATGGCTCTTTATATCGATTGCGAATTGGGCGAGAAGCTGTTTTGCCAGAGCCCCCGCGGCGACCCTAGCGGCGGTTTCCCGGGCCGAAGCTCGTTCGAGAATGTCGCGTAGATCACGGACGCCGAATTTCTGTCCGCCGGCGAGATCGGCGTGACCTGGGCGGGGGCGAGTAACAACGCGCCGAACCTTTGGCGCATCCGCATTTTCCTTAATGTCGGGTTCGCTGATCGCACTTTCCGAGAGCGACTCGGAAGACATCACATCCCGCCAGTGAACGAAATCGCGATTTTCGATCATCATCGTCACAGGTGAGCCGAGGGTTTTCCCGTAGCGAATGCCGGAGAGGAACTCGACCGTATCCGATTCGATCTTCATCCTTCCCCCGCGGCCGTATCCCTGTTGACGTCGCCAAAGCTCATGGTCTATCGCGGCCTTATCGACTGGCATCCTCGCGGGAAGGCCTTCAACAATTGCTATTAACGCTTTACCGTGTGACTCGCCGGCAGTTGTGAACCTGAATTCCATGATTACGAAAGTTTTACCACAGAGGACGCTGAGCACACGGAAGAGACGGAAGAAGTGTTAACCGGAAAAACTGATAACAGTCGCGCCGAAATATGATGGACACCTCCCATCTGAGTGCTCTATGCGTCCTCTGTTGTGGAAACACTCCTACTACGAATGACGATCAAGCCGATGCTCGCGATTATCAGAAGGCCGCCGAAAAATGTTTGGGGCGGAAGAGTTTCGCCTAGAAATATTCCACCCAGAACGACCGCCAGCAGCGGAGTGACAAGCGAGATCATCATCGCCTTTGTCGATTCGATTCTACTTAAAAGCCAATAGTAAAGCCAAAATGCGGCGATCGTGCCGGCGATCGTCAAGTAGATTACGCAAGCGATCGCTGTAAAGCTCCAATTGAGATTTAAAGGATTTCCCTCTGCCAGGAGTGCGTAAATGACGATCGCTGGAAGACCGCAAAGCATTTGAGAGAATACGAGGCTCGCGGGATGCAGTCCGCTCGCCTTTGCCTTCACCAAAATGGAGGCTTGGGCGGCCGCATAAGCACCGAGCACGATCGCGACGCATCCCGCGAATGCCCATCGGCTTTCAACCCGAAGTTGATCGATGAAAATTATGGCCACCCCCACGATGCCCACCGCAACGCCGATGATCTTCGCCCGGGTGATCCTTTCGCTTGGCAGAAATATCCAGGCAAGTAACAACCCGAAGACTGTGATCGTGGCTTGAAGCACGGCAGCGAGGCCCGAGGTAATATACTGTTCGCTCCAGAAGACTGCGCTGTAGTTTAGCGAGAATTGAAGAAAGCCCGTGAGGCCGATCAGGCGCCATTCGCTTCGTGTGGATGGCATTCGGAAGCCAAGCAGTTTGATAATTGGGGCCAGAATGATGATAGCCAGGCTGAAACGAGCGGCCGCGAATGTGATCGGCGGAAGATCATTCAGCCCGATCTTGATAAAGATCCACGTCGAGCCCCAAATAAGGCAAAGGATGATCCAGACGAGGATATTCATTCAGCTACGCTCATAAAAGCTGAGGCTTGTGTCACCTTGTTTAAGTATCCGCCAGCGGCGCAGCTCGCCCAAGGAATCGGGGAGCATGATTTTGGCGTGGTGTTCGGCAATGAGCATTCCCGAATTGCTCAACAGATCGCTTTCGGGCGTGCCGAATTCAAATAGTACGACGCCGTAATCAGAATCGTAAGGTGGATCGAAGAAGGCGATGTCCCAGCCTTTTTCATGTTTTCTGCCCGTAAAGTTTTCGGCGCTGTTCGCAAGCACATCCGTACGATCTTCGGAGATCTTCAGCAGGTCGAGGTTCTCCTCGATCAACGCACATGCCTTTCTGGAACGATCAACAAAGGTTACGTGAGTCGCCCCCCGCGAAAGAGCTTCGATCCCGATCGCGCCCGTGCCCGAACATAGGTCCAGAAATCGTGCACCCTCGATTTTCGGCGCCAGAACGTTAAAAAGAGTTTCTCGGAGACGGTCGGATGTGGGCCTTGTACGGGAATCCGGAGGGCTCTTTATCACACGCCCGCCGTATTCTCCCGAGATGATTCGCATCTGGATAGTGTAACGAAATCGCGTTGGGCTGTCAGAGCGGGAGCGGAATAGTTTAGACGAACCAGAGCAAAACGGCGCCGATCATCCGATTCCGGCTAGCTTGAACTTAACCTCGGAACGGACCTTTTTGATTAGAGCGGCAGTTTCTTTGGAAGCTCGCCGGGTCGTTAAAAGTAATTCCGCGGATCGCCTGGCCGTGTCCAGAATCTCAATATCCCGGACGATATTGGCGATCTTGAAAAGCTGCACACCGGATTGACGGGTGCCGAAGATCTCTCCCTGCCCGCGAATTTCGAGGTCTTTTTCAGCTATCTTGAAACCGTCGTTGGTCTCTTCCATTATGCCTAGACGTTCTTTAGCGACCGCGGTCTTTTTGTCTGCGGTGAGAAGAACGCAATAACTCTGTTCGGCCCCTCGGCCGACACGCCCCCGCAATTGGTGTAGCTGCGATAGGCCGAATCTTTCGGCATGTTCGATAACCATCAATGACGCGTTCGGTACATCGACCCCCACTTCGATCACAGTGGTCGAAACGAGGATATCCAATTCACCATTCACGAAATGGCGCATAGTCTCTTCCTTCTCCGCAGGCTTCATCCGGCCATGGATCAGGCCAACAGACCTGTTTGCGAAAACCTCATCCCGAAGCTCTTCGAACATCCGAGTGGCGTCACGGAGATCGATCTTCTCGGATTCTTCGACAAGGGGGTATACGACGTAAACTTGTCGGCCCAGCGCAATTTCACGCTCCATACCCTTATAGACGCCCTCGCGCTGGTCCTCGCCGAGGACGACCGTCTTGACCGGCGTGCGGCCGGGGGGCAGCTCATCGATGATGGATACGTCAAGATCGCCGTAAACGGTCATCGCGAGCGAACGCGGAATGGGAGTCGCAGTCATTACAAGAATATCCGGATTGAAGCCACGTTTACGTATCTCCGCACGCTGCAGGACGCCGAAACGATGCTGCTCATCGACGACGGCGAGGCCGAGATTCTCGAACTCAACGGCATCTTGAATCAACGCATGGGTGCCGATCAGGAGTTGGACCTCTCCGGTCCTGATCGCCTCGTGTGCCTTTCGTTTTTCGGCCGCCTTCATGCTCCCCGTGAGCACCCCGACGCGGTAACCGGTTTCGTGAAACAACGACAGAGCTTTCCGGGCATGTTGCTCCGCAAGGATCTCGGTCGGTGCCATCATCGCCGCCTGGTAACCGTTCTCAACTGCCGCGAACATCGCGAGAAACGCCACGATCGTTTTGCCGCTGCCCACGTCGCCCTGTACGAGCCGGTTCATCGGCTCATCAGACTGCATATCCTCAAAGATCTGATTCGTAACGCGGGCTTGGGCATAGGTCAGCTTGAAAGGCAGGAGCCCCGCCATTCGCTTTTTGGTGGTTTCGGGGATCTCGATGACCGCTCCCTTGGGGTCTTTCCGGCGTTCGCCGCGCTTTAGTTGAAGCGCGAACGAAAGCCAGAAAAACTCTTCGAATATAAGCCGCTTGTGAGCTCGGCTGCGGAACATCTCGTATTCGGAGATGGAAGATTCTTCGGGCGGGAAATGGATCTCTTTCAACGCGATTCCCCTGCCGAGTAATTCGTTCGTGGCAACGACCTCGGACGGCAGGCTTTCGTCAACCGTAGAGAGATCGACCTTGTTCACGACATCGAAGATGATCTCTCGAAGTCGTTTTGTCTGAAACTGTCCGAGCTTTCGATAAACGGGGACACGGCGTCCCGTATGGACCTTTGCAAACTCCGGGTTCTCGGTGTCTTCGTCCAGGTTCTCTTCCGCGTCGGACTGATCGGCCTCGGCGGCCGGAATAAGCAGGTCCGGTTCCTCGGACGGCAATACTTCCAATTCGTCCGGCTTTGCCAATTTAAGGACGAAGGTATTGCGCCGGCCGTCCCATTCCCACTTGCCGAACGCGGCGAATCGAGTGCCGCGGGCAAACCTTTGCGAATAATATTCGATCGTGTGGGTCGCGCCTTTTCCGGATACGAACCAAAATACGACAACGGGCTTGCGAGTGCGCTCGCGGTCGCCGCCGGAAACCTCAAAAATGTAAAGGGGCGGACGCTTTAGATCCCGGTTCTTACCTACGCGATATCCGCCGCTAATGCGAGTGTAAAGTTCGACAGTCGCCTCGATGCCATCGTACAGCTCATCGATCTGTAAGAAGTTCGAGCGATCCTCGTAGCGGGATGGAAAGTAATTGAGAAGGTCCTCGACCGTCGCGTCCGATGGTTCGGTTTTCTCGGCAACAACCGCTACTGCAGCCGCCAACTTCTTCGCCATGAACTGCGAGAGATGGGCGACCTGGTGGCGGTGAAGTTCTACGATTCGAGTGTCGAACGTTAGAGGCATCGGTAGGGTTACAGTATATCAGCGGGAGCTCTATTAACCCGAAAGCGCAATTTCCGACCTCATCTCGGCTAACTGAAAAATTGAATTGTGATTCCTGTTGAACGGAATAGTGATGACGGCGACTACTACGTTTCCAGGCTGAAGGGATTAAAGTCAGTATCTTTGTCGAAATAGTCTTCGTGTTCGGTCCGTTTCAGGAAATTTACAATCAAATAGGTGAAGGGCGTTGCGAATACTTCCC
>Ga0307413_10000242_pt1 | contig 16356 bp, 18 predicted proteins | sample DK1Ometagenome_3_FD_203714 | JGI IMG/M metagenome (GOLD analysis project Ga0307413, IMG submission 203714) | Maize rhizosphere microbial communities from greenhouse at UC Davis, California, United States - DK15-O-2 | ecosystem: Host-associated > Plants > Roots > Rhizosphere > Soil | place: USA... | reverse complement strand
CGAGGAGGTGGACAAGCTGGTGTGGGCGATCCGCTGGGGCGCCGACACCGTCATGGACCTGTCCACCGGCCGGCGCATCCACGAGACCCGGGAGTGGATCCTGCGCAACTCGCCGGTGCCGATCGGCACCGTACCGATCTACCAGGCGCTGGAGAGAGTCGGCGGCGATCCGGCGAAGCTGGACTGGCCGGTGTACCGCGACACGGTGATCGAGCAGTGCGAGCAGGGCGTGGACTACGTGACGGTGCATGCCGGTGTGCTGCAGGGCCACGTGCCGCTGACCGCGCGCCGGGTCACCGGCATCGTCTCCCGCGGCGGCGCGATCATGGCCGCCTGGTGTCTCGCGCACCGCCGGGAGTCCTTCCTGTACACCCGTTTCGTCGAGCTGTGCGAGATCCTGCGTACCTACGACGTGACGTTCTCGCTGGGCGACGGGCTGCGGCCCGGCTCGATCGCGGACGCCAACGACGAGGCGCAGTTCGCCGAGCTGCGCACCATCGGCGAGCTCGCCCACGTGGCCCGCGAGCACGACGTGCAGGTGATGATCGAGGGCCCCGGCCACGTGCCGATGCACAAGATCGCGGAGAACGTGCGGCTGGCGGACGAGCTGTCCGGCGGCGCCCCGTTCTACACCCTCGGTCCACTCGCGACGGACATCGCGCCCGGCCACGATCACATCACCTCGGCCATCGGCGCGGCACAGATCGGCTGGCTGGGCACCGCGATGCTCTGCTACGTCACGCCGAAGGAACACCTCGGCCTGCCGAACCGCGACGATGTGAAGACCGGGGTGATCACCTACCGGATCGCCGCGCACGCGGCAGACCTGGCGAAGGGCCATCCCGGCGCCCAGGCCCGCGACGACGCGCTGTCCAGGGCCCGGTTCGAGTTCCGCTGGCAGGACCAGTTCAACCTCTCGCTCGACCCGGACACCGCGCGGTCCTTCCACGACGAGACGCTGCCCGCCGAGCCGGCGAAGACGGCACACTTCTGTTCCATGTGCGGACCCCGGTTCTGCTCGATGCGCATCTCCCACGACGTGCGCCGGGCCGCCGCCGACGGGCGGGCCCAGCTGCCGGTGGTGCCGTGAGCACTCCGCCGAGGGCGCTGACCATCGCCGGGTCCGACTCCGGCGGTGGTGCGGGATTGCAGGCCGACCTGCGCACGTTCTTCGCCTGCGGGGTGCACGGCATGTCCGCGGTCACCGCGGTGACCGTGCAGAACTCGCTGCGGGTCAGCGCGGTGCACGAGATCCCGGCCGACGTGGTCGCCGCGCAGATCGAGACGGTGGCCACGGACATCGGGGTGGATGCCGCGAAGACCGGCATGCTGGCCGGCGCCGCGATCGTCGAGGCGGTCGCGGAGGCCTGCCGACGAGTCCACATCGGACAGCACGGCCGGTCGCCGCTGGTCGTAGACCCGGTCGCCGCCTCCATGCACGGCGACCAGCTGCTGCGCGAAGACGCGCTCGACGCGTTGCGACACACGCTGTTCCCGATGGCGACGCTGATCACCCCGAACCTGGACGAGGTGCGGTTGCTGACCGGCATCGAGGTGCGCGACCGGGCCGGCCAGTACGCGGCCGCCGCCGCGCTGCTGGAGTTCGGCCCACGCTGGGTGCTGGTCAAGGGCGGGCACCTGCACGACGACCCGCTGTGCCTCGACCTGCTCACCGACGGCACCGAGCACATCGAGCTGACCGGACCCCGGCTCGCCGTCACCGACACCCACGGCAGCGGCGACACCATGGCGTCGGCGATCACCAGCGCGCTCGCCCACGGGAGCGAGCTGCAGGACGCGGTGCGCCACGGCAAACGGTTCGTCAGCCGCAGTGTCGCCGCCGCCTATCCGCTCGGGGCCGGAACGGGGCCGGTGTCGCCGCTGTGGCGGCTGTCCACCGAGACGGTCTGACCGGCACGCGGCCCGACCGCGCATCCGCGCGAGCCGTCAGTCGAGCAGGCGCTCCAGCACGGGCAGAGCGGCGCGCAGCCTGGTCAGCTCGTCGTCGTCGAGGAGGTCGATGCGCCTGCGCAGCTCCTGCACCCGGTTGGACCGCACCCCGGACAGCACCCGCTCGCCCTCCTCGGTGGCCCGCACCAGCCACGCCCTGCGGTCGGCCGGGTCCGGGTCGCGCCGCACGTAGTCGGCCTCCACCAGCGCCGCCGCGATCCGCGACATCGTGGGCGCGGCCACCCCCTCCTTCGCGGCCAGGTCACCGAGCCGCATCTGTCCGCAACTGGCCAGTGTGGACAGCGCGGAGATGGAGCCGTGGCCGAGGCCCGCGGTACTCGACCGGCGCAGCGCCCTGGACAGCCTGCCGATGGCGAGGTAGAGCCGACCGGACAGATCATGGTCTGCGGGATCGGCCGCCGGAGGGGTCACGTCGGGTCGCCTCGATCCTTGCGGTGAGCAGGGTCCAACCACTCTAGTGTCCTGCGCCGGACGTTCGCGCACAGCTCGCCGACGGACCCCGCGGCTCACCGGGGCGGACTGGAGGCGTGCGCCCAGAACCGTTGCGGAATCCGGCCGGCGCCGTGCGCGAGCCGGCCGGCGACCACCGCGTGGCGCATCGCCTCGGCCATCCGGGGTGGATCGGCCGCCCTGGTCACCGCGGTGGCGAGCAGCACGGCGGCGCAGCCCAGTTCCATCGCGATCGCCGCGTCGGACGCGGTGCCGACGCCGGCGTCGAGGATCACCGGCACCGTGGCGCGCGCCACGATCAGCTCGATGTTGTGCGGGTTGCGGATTCCGAGCCCGGTGCCGATGGGCGAGCCGAGCGGCATCACCGCGGCACAGCCGATGTCCTGCAGTCGGAGCGCCAGCACCGGATCGTCGTTGGTGTAGGCCAGCACGGTGAACCCGTCGTCCACCAGCGTCGTCGCCGCGTCCAGCAACTCCACCGGGTCCGGCAGCAGCGTGCGGTCGTCGGCCACCACCTCGAGCTTGATCCAGGCTGTACCCAGCGCTTCCCGGGCGAGCCGGGCGGTGAGCACCGCGTCCGCGGCGCCGCGGCAGCCCGCGGTGTTCGGCAGCGGCTCGATGCCCAGTCGGCGCAACAGATCCAGCACACCGGTGCCGCCCGCGCCGTCCACCCGGCGCATCGCGACCGTGGTGAGCTCGGTGCCGGACGCGATGAGCGCGCGCTCCAGTACGGCCAGGTTGCCGGCGCCGCCGGTGCCGGTGATCAGCCGGGAGGTGAAGGTGCGGTCGGCGATGACCAACGGGTCGTCCATGGCTCTCCTGTCCGGGTGCACTTCGGCTCAGCCGCCCTGCACCGCGGTCAGCACCTCGACCACGGCACCGTCGGTCAGCACGGTGCCGGGGTGCGCGGCCCTCGGCACCACGGCGCCGTCCACCGCGACGGCGGTGCCGGTGGGCGCGATGTCGAGCGCGGCGAGCAGGGCGGCGACCGTCGTGCCGGCCGGAAGCTCCCGGCGGACTCCGTTGACCACCACGTTCACCGGGCCACGCCGAGCAGGGTGAGTACCAGCGTCGCGGTGTGCGGGGCGAGCAGCAGGCCGTTGCGGTGGTGACCGGTCGCCGCGAGCACACCCGGTTCGAGCCACTCGACGATCGGCAGGCCGTCCCGGCTGCCGGCGCGCAGGCCCGCGGCGACCTCGGCCACCGCGTACTCGGCGATGCCCGGCGCGACCCGCTCGCCGTCGGTGAGCAGGTCCCGCACGCCGCGGACGGTCGGTGTGGTGTCGAAGCCCGCCTCGTACTGGGTGGCCCCGAGCACCAGTTCACCGCCGTCGCGCGGCACCAGGTACACCGATCGGGACTCGACCAGTGCGCGCACGGTGCGGACCGGCGCCGCCGCGGTACGCGCACCGGCGCGCAGCCGCAGGATCTCGCCCTTGACCGGGAACACCCGGCCGGTCAACGCCGGGTGCAGTGCCGCGCTGTGCGCACCGGCCGCGATCACCACCGCGTCGTACCCGACAGTGGACTCGCCGAGCCGGACGGTGTTCGGCCGGACCGCGTCGACCCGGCGGAGGTCGCGCTCGACGCCGGCATCGGCCGCCGCCGTGTGCAGTGCGCACAGCAGCGATCTGTTGTCCACGGCCAGGTCACCGGGCACCGACAGTCCACCTCGGACGGACGGACCCAGGGCGGGCTCCAGGGTCCGCAGCCCCGCGCCGGTCAGCTCCTCGACCGCGCGGCCCCGATCGGCCAGGTGCTCGGCGAGCATCCGCACCGTGGCGAGGTCGGCCGCGTCGAACGCGGCCACGACGGTGCCGTCCGGACGCAGCCCGGGGTCGTGCGCGGCCTGGGTCAGGTCGGCCGCGAACGCCGGCCACGCGTCGAGCGCCGCGATCCCGATGTCGAGCAGCGCCTCCTCGCCGGGGCGGCTCTCGGTGACCGGAGCGAGCATCCCGCCCGCCACCCAGGACGCCGCGGACTCCGGCGCGGGGTCGTACAGCGTCACCGGCCAGCCGGCGGCCGCGGCCCGCCAGGCGATCGACAGCCCGATGACGCCGCCACCCACGACGGCCAACCGTTCACCCATCTGCACGCTCCCTGCGCCGGCATGACCCGGATCAGGTTCGACGGTCGAAGCCCCGCGGCTTCCTCTCAGCCCCTCCGTGGGGCTCCCGTGCGGACCAGACCCCACGGTACCGTCTGCGACCGTGCCTGGGCTGACCGGAGAGCGGATCAGGGCGCGGCTCGCCGACGCCCGGCTGTACCTGTGCACCGACGCGCGTCGCGACCGCGGCGACCTCGCGGAGTTCGCCGACGCCGCGCTGGCCGGCGGGGTGGACGTGGTGCAGCTGCGGGACAAGGCCGGCGGAGCGCCGCTGGAGGCCCGCCAGGAGATCGCGGCGCTGGAGGTGCTCGCCGAGGCGTGTGCCCGGCACGGCGCGCTGCTGGCGGTGAACGACCGCGCGGACGTGGCGCTCGCCGTCGGCGCCGACGTGCTGCACCTCGGCCAGGACGACATCGACCCGGCGCTGGCGCGGCGGGTGCTCGGCGAGGACGTGGTGCTCGGACTGTCCACCCACGACGAGCCGCAGGCGCGGGCCGCCGCCGTCGCCGACGGGGTGGACTACTTCTGCGCCGGTCCGTGCTGGCCGACGCCGACCAAACCCGGACGCCCGGCGCCGGGGTTGGACCTGGTGCGGGCGACCGCCGCGGCGGCCCCGACCCGGCCGTGGTTCGCCATCGGCGGGATCGACGCCGTGCGCCTGCCCCAGGTGCTCGCCGCCGGAGCGGGCCGGATCGTCGTGGTGCGGGCGATCACCGAGGCCGAGGACCCGGCCGCCGCGGCGGCCGAGCTGGCCGGACGGTGTCGGGCGGGGACACCCGCGCCGTGACGCGAACCTCCCCGCCCGACTCTGGTCAGACCGACCGACGGCTGGTTCAGCCGGTGACCAGGATCAACCCGTAGGCGCCGAGCACCTCCCGGATCGGCTGGGAGAAGGTCGTCCTTCATCCGCTCCCTCGTCGGGATGGAGAGGACGGTCCGGACGACGCTGGAGATCTGCAGGGGCGCCGTCCGGACCGGAGGTGTTGCTGACCCTCTGTGAAATGAACGTACGGAGTGTCGGTGTAGTGGAGAATCGGCCGTTGGGGTCGTCCCGATGCCAGTCCTTCACCGTTAACGTCGGCCCGTCGACCTGTCGGGTCGACGGGCGGTGACCGAGCCCAGCTCGGTCACCGCCCGAGCTGGGCTGTTCGGGTGGGAACGAGCACGGCGGACGGACCGGCAGGGTTCGGTCCGTCCGCCGCCAGGGGGGCGACCCCCGCTGATGTGATCAGCCCGTGTACAGCGTCAGGCCGTACCTGCTCAGCGCCTCGGTGACCGGCTGGAAGTAGGTCGTACCGCCACTGCTGCAGTTGCCGGAGCCGCCGGAGGTCATCCCGAGCGCCCGCACGTAGCCCCCGCTCGGCGCGGTCACCAGTGAGCCACCGGAGTCGCCGGGCTCGGCGCACACGTTGGTGCGGATCATCTGGTAGACGCAGCCCTGCGAGTAGCACACGGTCTGGTTGGTGGCCGTGACGCTGCCGCAGCGCCAGCCCGTGGTGGAGCCGGAGCGGCAGACGGTCATGCCGACGGTCGCGGTGGCCGCACCGGAGACCCTCACGTCACTGCCGCTGCTGTAGCGGTCGATCAGCGAGGTCGACACCGCGGAGGACGACGACACGCGGATGATGCCGTAGTCGTTCGTCGGGAACGACGAGCCGGCGACCGGGCCGATCGTGCCGCCGGCACCGGACCAGGTGCCACCGAGGTTGGTGCAGTGGCCGGCGGTGATCACGTAGCGGGTGGTGCCGGCGCGGGCGTTGAAGCCCAGTGAACAGCGCGAACCGCCGGTGGTGATCGCCTGGCCGCCGATGAGGCTCCAGTAGGTCTGGGGAGCCTCCGCGACGTGCTCGATCGTGACGGCACCCGCGCCGACACGCTCGGCCCACGTCGCGACACCGGCGTCACTACCGTGCACCGACACGACGAGCGACTTCGTCACGTGGTCGACGTACCAGCCGGTCACCGTGCTGGGACGGCTCGCGGCCGCCCTGTCCAACGTCGTCTGCGCCGCGGACAGCTGGGCGGCGCTCGGCACGGCGACGGTGTCCTCGGCCGCGCTGACCGGCGAGGCCATTGTGAGCGCGACACCGAGAGCGAGCAGGGTACTGCCCACCATCCGGTTGAAGGAACTGCGTTTCATCAAGGTGTTCTCCCTCGTCTGGGGTAGCAGGGACCCGAGAACGGAAATGGGGTGGATCCGCCTCGGGGTAACTAGAGGGAATCGATTGCCGCCATCCGTTGAGGCGACATGATGAAACTAAGGATCGACGCTGTGTTCTGAAATCGGCCATTGGGGGACAACAGTTGCCAGTGTGACCCACATCACGACTACGAACAGTCAGGTCGAGGGGGCAGGTCACCCTGCCGTCGGACCGCTCGACCCGCCGCCGCTCTGCGGGGACGACGGGGTCGACGGGGTCGACGGCGGTGTGCTCGATCCGCTCGGGGGATCGGACGGCTCCGGCGTCGCGCTGGTCGGGGTGGGTGTCGGCGTGACCGTGACGGTCCGGTCGCCCGTGCTCGACGGGTCGCCGGTGACCGGCGAGGGTGACTCGTCCCGCTCGTCCGCGCCGTCGGGATGGGCCCGGACGATGCCTCCCACCGTCGTGCCGTCGCCGCCGGACAGCGGTTCGCCGCGCAGCCACTCCACGCCGGTCACCACCACCATGCCGAGCGCGAAGGCCAGCACGCTGCCGACGATCAGCCGCGGTCGACCGACGCGTCCGGGCGGTGGTCGCCGGGCGGCGGCCTCGCCCGGCCGTCCCTCGTTCGGCGGCTGCTCGGCGGGCGCGACGGCGGTGGTCCCCGCACGGGCGACGGCCCGTTCCCGGACGCTTCGCACGCCCTGTCCGGTGCGCTGGATGGACCGCAGGTACAGCGCGGCGCCCACGGTGCTGACCACGCTGGCGAGTCCCGCGCCGAGGACGGTGCCCGCGACCCCCAGCGTCGAACCGAGCAGCGCCGCGGTGACCGCGGCCAGCGCGCCGGCCATGACCTGGTTGATCCGGATACTGTCGGTGTCCTGCTTGCTCATGATCCTTTTCCGGTCGGGACTTCGCTTCCGACCGGTTGACGGTCGGGACGCCCCGCGGGTTGTGTCATGGTGAGCGGCAGCACAGTCCATTGTGGACGGTGCATACTTGTTTCGTGAACCTGATCACGATCGAAGACGTCCACGCCGCCGCCGAGCGGATCAGGGGCGCGGCCGTGCGCACCCCGCTGCTTCCGTGCGACTGGGCCGACGTCGATCGTCCACTGTGGCTCAAGCCGGAGAACCTGCAGCCGGTCGGCGCCTTCAAGATCCGCGGCGCGGCCAACGCGATGGCGCGGATTCCGGCGTCCGCCCGGGCGAACGGCGTAGTCGCGTACTCGAGTGGTAACCACGCGCAGGCGGTCGCCTACATGGCGAAGCGGCTCGGCCTACCGGCGGTGATCGTGGTGCCCGAGAACACCCCGGCGACGAAGATCGAGGCGAGCCGCCGCCACGGCGCGGAGGTGGTCGTGGTCCCGATCACCGACCGGGAACTCGTCGCCGCACGCCTGGTGGCGGAGCGTGGCGCGACCCTCGTTCCCCCGTTCGACCATGCCGACGTGATCGCCGGCCAGGGCACGATCGGTCTGGAGATCGCCGCCGATCTGCCCGAGGTCGAGGTGGTCCTGGTCCCGGTGTCCGGCGGTGGCCTCGCCGCCGGGGTGGCGACCGCGATCCGGGCCTGCTGCCCGGCCGCGGTGGTGATCGGTGTGGAGCCCGAGCTGGCCGGCGACGTGGCGGCGAGCTTCGCCGCCGGTCACCGGGTGCTGTGGAGTGCGCAGGACCGCGCCCGCACCATCGCCGACGGCCTGCGGGCCACCCCGTCGGAGCTGACGTTCGCGCACCTGACGCAGCGGGTGGACGCGATGGTGACGGTGTCGGAGGACGAGATCCGCGCGGCGGTGGCCACGCTCGCGACCTGCGCCAACCTGGTGGCCGAGCCCAGCGGCGCGGTGACGACGGCGGCCTACCTGCACCGAGCGGCCGACCTGCCGACGGGGCGGACCGTGGCCGTCGTGTCCGGTGGCAACGTGGACCGGTGGCTGCTGGCCGAGCTGCTCGGCTGAACTCAGGCGGCCGTGTCCGGGCGTGCGGGCGGCTCCGATCGCCCCCGACCGGCCGGGACCACGTGCGTGGGCGGAGCGTCGATGCCGCAGTGCAGGCACTCCCCGGGGGCGGGGTTGCGGCGCGGCTCGGTCGACGGCGCGGGCCCTGCGACAGGCACCGCCGTGGTCAGCACGTCGGCGCGAACGCCGAGTGCGGTCAGACCGCCGAGCACGCACAGACCCGCACACACCAGCAGGGCCGTGCGCCATCCCGCGGTCAACACCGCCGGGTCGGCGTAGCCGACGCCGGTCAGCCCGGCGATCGGCGGCAGCACCGCCACCGCGAGCAGGCCGCCGGTACGGGCGATCGCGTTGTTCACCCCGGACGCCACCCCCGCCACGTGGTCCGGGGCGGCGGCCAGCACGGTCGCCGTCACCGGGGCCACCACCGCGACCAGGCCCAGCCCGAACACCACCACCGCGGGCAACACCTCGGTCCAGTAGCCGGCGCCCGGCTCGACCCTACGCAGCAGCAGGATGCCGGCGGCCATCACCAGCGGACCGACCACCAGCTGCGGCCGGGGTCCGATGCGCTGCGCCAGCCGGCCGGACCGCGCGGACAGCACCAGCATGATCACCGTCATCGGCAGCCCGGCGAGCCCAGCCGCGGTCGGCGAGTAGCCCAGCGACACCTGCAGCTGCATCACCATCAGCATGCCGATCCCGCCCAGCGCCGCGTACACCACGAACGTCAGCGCGTTCGCCGCGGTGAACGTGCGGTCCGCGAACAACACCGGCGGCACCAGCGGATGCCGCGAGCGCAGCTGCCGCAGGACGAACCCGACCAGCGCCGCCACGCCGACGACCCCGCAGCCGACGACCAGCGCGTCGAACCCGCGTGCCGGTGCCTCCACCAGCGCGGCCGTCGCACCGGCCAGACCCGCCGCGCCCAGCACCGACGACACCACGTCCGGTCGCCCCGCCGCCTGCGCGTCGCACGACTCCGGCACCCAGCGCCCTGCCATCAGCACCACCGCGACCGCCACCGGCACGTTGACCAGGAACGCCAACCGCCACGACCCGGCCTGCACGAGCAGCCCGCCGACCAGCGGCCCGGCCGCCGCGGCCAGACCGCCCAACCCGGACCAGGCGCCGATCGCCCGCGCCCGGTCGTCGCGCACGAACGCCGACTGCAGGATCGCCAGCGATCCCGGGGTGAGCAGCGCGCCGCCCACCCCCTGCAGGACGCGGGCCGCGACCAGCATCGGGGTGGTCACCGCGGCACCGCACAGCGCCGACGCGACACCGAACCACACCACACCGATCACGAACACCCGGCGCCTGCCGTACCGGTCGCCGAGCGCGCCGGCGATCAGGATCAGCGCGGCCAGCGACAGCAGGTAGCCGTCGAGGATCCACTGCAGCCCGGCCACCGACGCGCCCAGCTCGGCGCCGATGGTGGGCAGCGCGACGTTGACGATGGTGCCGTCCAACATCGCCATGCCCGAGCCGAGCACGGTGGTGGCGAGCACCCCGCGCGCCGCCGGGGTACCCCACCTGAGCTGGTCGTCCGCCGGAGTGCTCACCCGGACGACACTAGGACACGGCCGGGGGCGAATCAGTGCGGGCGGTTGAGGGTGGCGACGAACTTGTAGCGGTCGCCCCGGTAGATCGAGCGGACCCATTCCACTGGGCGGTCCTCGGTGTCGAACGAGTGCCGGGACAGCAGCAGCATCGGCAGGCCGACGTCCGCGCCGAGCAGGCCGGCCTCGGTCGGCCCGGCGAGCGCGGTCTCGATGGTCTCCTCGGCGTGCCCCATCTCCACGCCGAACCTGTCGCGCAGCACGGTGTACAGCGAACCGCCGTAGGGCGTGATCGCGGCGCTGACCAGCTTGCGCAGCCCGCGGAAGCGGCCGAGCGGCAGGTGGGTGGTCTCGATCGCCATCGGTTCGCCGTCGGCGAGGCGCAGCCGGCGCAGCCGCAGGACCTTCGCGCCGGCCCGCACGTCGAGCAGCCGGGCCAGCTCGGCGTCGGCGGGCATCTCGGAGATCTCCAGCAGCCGCGACGACGGCTCGCGACCGTGGGCGCGCATGTCCTCGGTGTAGGAGGACAGTTGCAGCCGCTGCGCGACCTTGGGTTCGGCGGCGAACGTACCCTTGCCCTGGACCCGGTGCAGGCGTCCTTCCACGGTCAGCTCGGCGAGCGCCTGGCGCACGGTGGTACGGGAGACGCCGAAGTCCTCGGCCAGGGTGCGCTCGGTCGGGATGGGGGAGCCGGTGGGCAGCGCGGCGAGCAGGTCCAGCAGGTGCCGCTTCAGACCCCAGTACTTGGGCTCCCGCAGCGCCCCGGCGGGCTCCTCGGCGCCGGCGGCGGACGTGTCGAACATGGGCCATAGCGTGCCATGCCCCCCTGACACCGGCACACGGAGAGTATCATTGGTCTAGACCTGTTGGTCAGCTGATTCGGAGGACGCGGTGTCGACGCAGCCCGGGGCCCTGATGGCCGAGGAAATCGCCGCCCAACCGGCGGTCCTCGCCGGCCTGCTGGCCCGCCGCGACGAGCTGGCCGAGATCGCCGCCGCGGCCGCCGCGACCCGGCCCCGGTTCGTGCTGCTGGCCGCCCGCGGCTCCAGCGACCACGCCGCCCTCTACGCCAAGTACCTGGTCGAGGTGCTGCTCGGTCTGCCGGCCGGACTGGTCTCACCATCCACCACCACCCTCTACGGCGCAACGCCGGACCTGGACGGCGTGCTGTGGCTCGCGGTCAGTCAGAGCGGCGGCTCACCCGACCTGGTCCAGGCGACCGAGGCCGCGGCCCGCAACGGCGCGCGCACCCTCGCCGTCACCAACACCCCGGACTCGCCGCTGGCCGCGGCCGCGGAGCTGTCCTTCGACCTCGGTGCCGGCGTCGAGGCCGCGGTGGCCGCCACCAAGACCTACACGGCGAGCCTGCTCGCGCTCTACCTGTTCGTCGACGCCCTGCGCGGCGGCGACGGTCGGGCCGCGGCCGACCTCGCCGACCTCGCCGAGCGGGCCCTGGCCGACGCCGAGGGCCCGGTCGCCACCGCGACCGAGGTGATGCGTGAGGCGGACCGGCTGCTCACCACCGGGCGCGGTTACTCCTCGGCGACCGCCGCCGAGGCGGCGCTCAAGCTCGCCGAGACCAGCTACCTCGCCGCCCGCGCCTACAGCGGCGCCGACCTGCTGCACGGCCCGGTGGCCGCGGTCGACCCGGACGTGCGGGTACTGGCGGTGACCAGCGCGGGGCACGGCGGCACCGCGATGCGCGAGGTGCTGGACGTGCTGCGACAGCGCGGCAGTGACATCGTCGCGGTCGGCTCCGCCGCCGCGGACGTGCCGGCCGCGGTGCGCATCGACGTGCCGGTGACCGCGGAGGAGGTGGCGCCGGTGCTGGAGATCCTGCCGCTGCAACTGCTGTCGCTGCGCTGCGCGCTGGCCCGCGGGGTGGACCCGGACCGGCCGCGCGGCCTCTCCAAGGTCACCCGGACGCGCTGACCGCGAGGTCCGGTGACAGTTCCGGTGACAGTACTGTCGCGCGTTACGCTCCGCGCCATGCGTCGGACGTCGTTCGCCCGGTGGCCGTGTTCCATCGCGCGCACCGTCGACCTGCTCGGCGACCAGTGGACCCTGCTGGTGCTGCGCGAGGCCTTCCACGGCGTACGCCGGTTCGACCAGTTCCAGGCATCGCTGGGGGTCGCCCGCAACACCCTCACCGAGCGGCTGGACCGGCTCACCGGTGCCGGACTGTTCGAGCGGGTCCGCTACCAGAGCCGGCCCGCGCGATTCGAGTACGTGCTCACCGACATGGGCCGCGACTTCTTCCCGGTGCTCGCCGCGGTCATCGGGTGGGGCGACCGCTGGCTCGCCGACCCCGCCGGTCCGCCCGCGCTGCTGATGCACGCCGACTGTGGGCCGACCACGGCGGACGTCCGGTGTGCCCGGTGCGGCCGGCCGCTGACCGCCGAGGGCACCACGATGGAGCCGGGTCCTGGCGCGCCCTGAGCCGAGCCCGGTGCTGGGGGTCGACATCGGCGCCACCTCCACCACCGCCGTGCTCCTCGACCCGGCCGGCACCGTGATCGGCCGGGGGGCGGCGGCCGGCGCAAACCCGAACGCGCACCCCGTGGACGTCGCCGCGGCCCGGCTCGCCGACGCGATCCGCGCCGCTCTCGGCGGGCGCGACCCCCGCGGCGTCGGCGGCTGCGTGCTCGGCATGGCCGGGGTGTCCCGCTGGGCCGACCCGGTGGTCGCGACCGCGTTCGTCGCGGCGGTGCGTGACACCGGCGTCCCGCACGACCCCGCGGTGGTGTCCGACGCCGAGGCCGCGTTCAACTCGGCGACCGGTGAACCGGACGGCACCGTGCTCATCGCCGGCACCGGCTCGGTGGTCGGCCGGGTCGAGGACGGCCGGATGCGCCTCCTGGCCGGCGGCCACGGTTGGCTGCTCGGCGACGAGGGGTCGGCGTTCTGGATCGGCCGAGCGGCGGTGAGGGCCACCGTGGCGGCGATGCGGCCGGCGCCCGGGGTGCGGGCGGCCGCGCCCGGTGGTCCGCTCGCCCGCGCGGTCGTCACGGCCCTGCTGGGCGACGCCCCGGAGGGGACCACCGCCGTGGGGACGACTGCTGGCGGGGTGACCGCTGGCGGGGTGACCGCCGCCGACCTGCTCACCGCGGTCACCACCGCTGCGCCCATCCAGCTGGCCCGACTCGCCGTGCTGGTCAGCGAGCACGCCGACGACCCGGCCGCGGCGGACATCCTGGACCGGGCGGCCGCGCACCTCGCCGACCTCGTCGCCACCGTCCGCGGGCCCGGCGAACGGACACCGGTCGTGCTGGCCGGCAACGTGATCGCGGCCGACACCCCGGTGTGCAGGCGGCTCACCGCGATGCTGGCCGGGCCGGTCATCCACGCCGGTGACCCGGCCGTGGGCGCCGCGCGGCTGGCCCTGCGCAGGCTCTAGTTCCGGCCGGCGTCGGACTGCTCGACCACCAGCGGCTGGTCCGGCGAACGCGGCCGGCGCATCCCCGGGTGGTCGGCCGGCAGCGCCCGGCGGAACACCACCGCGCTCACCGCGACCACGGCCGCCACCAGCGGCCAGGACAGCGCGATCCGAGCCACCCCGAGCGCGACCACCCAGCCGGACCACCAGAGCAGGCCGAACACCGCGACCCGCAGCGCGTACTGCGCCACCCACACCCAGCTCGCCAGGCCGTAGGCCCGCAGCAGGTCCGGGTCGCGGCGCCAGCGGGTCCGCTGGCCGAGCAGCAGCCCGACCACCACCCCGAGCAGCGGCCACCGGATGCCGATGCTCACCGTCCACAGCAGTGCGCTGGCCAGGTTCGCCAGCAGCTGGAGCAGGAAGAAGTCCTCGGCCCGGCCGGTGCGCACCGCGACGTAGCCGGCGAGGGCCACCGCGGCCACGCTGAACGTCACCGCGACGAACCCCTGGCCGCGCCACAGCCGGTAGCCGCCGGCCGCCAGGCCCGCCAGCACCGCGGCCCCGGCCGCCCAGCCCACCGACCGGGTCGCCAGCCAGACGAGCACGAAAACGGCGGGCGGCAGGCTCGCGTCCACCGCGGCCCGCCGCCCACCGAGCAACTCACGCAACGATTCGTCGCGTGGAACGGGTCGGCTGGGCACCCGCTCACCCTGCCCTACGCGCGGCGGGTGAGGTAGTCCTTACCTGTCCTCTTCCGGCATCACCATCCAGCAGATCAGGTACAACACCGCGCCGGTGCCGAACCCGAGCAGGGTCGCCGCGACCAGGATGATGCGGATGACCGCCGCGTCGACGTTCAGCAGTTGGGCGATGCCGCCGCACACACCGGCGACCATGCGGTCGGACCTGCTGCGGCGCAGCTTCTTCGTGTCCGTCGAGGGGAACAGCTCGTTCGTCATGTACCCAGCCTCGCCCGGCGGGCCGGGCGAGGCATCGGGGAACGACCCTGGTCCGGCCCTGAAACCGGACCCTGACCCGGGTCCGGCGCACAATGGACGACCGGAGGCGGGACAGGATCGGAGGTCGGGTGCGCGAACTGTTGGACGAGCTGCTGCGGTCGTTCGGCGCGGGTGAGACCGCGGCCCTGGCCACCGTGGTCGCGACGATGTCCTCCGCGCCCCGCTCGGCGGGGGCCGCGATGACGGTGGCGGCGGACGGCTCGGTCGCCGGCAGCGTGTCCGGCGGCTGCGTCGAGGGCGACGTCTACGAGCTCGGCAGGCAGGTGATCGGTGAGCGCACCCCGGTGCTGAGGCGCTACGGGGTGAGCGACGCTGAGGCGTTCGCGGTGGGTCTGACCTGTGGGGGAGTGCTCGACGTGTTCGTCGAGCCGGTGGACGAGCGGGCGTTCGCCGAGTTGCCGGAGCTGGCCGCCGCGGTGCGGGCCCAGCTGCCGGTCGCGTTGGCCACGGTCGTCGAGCACCCGGATCCGCAGCGGCTCGGCAGGCATCTGCTGGTGTTCGCCGACCGCGCGTCGGGGGGGTTGGGCAGCCCGCGGGTCGACGGCGCGGTCACCGACGACGCTCGCGGGCTGCTGGCCACCGGACGGTCCGGGATGCTGCACTACGGCCCGGAGGGCCAGCGGCGTGGTGCGGGGATGGCGGTGTTCGTGACCGTGTTCGAGCCGCCGCCGCGGATGATCGTGTTCGGCGCGATCGACTTCGCCGCGGCGATGGCACGCCTCGGCGGGTACCTCGGCTACCGGGTGACGGTGTGTGACGCGCGGCCCACCTTCGCCACCGAGTCCCGCTTCCCCGAGGTGGACGAGGTGGTCGTCGACTGGCCGCACCGCTACCTCGCGCAGGAGGTCAACGCCGGCCGGGTGGACGGGCGCACGGCGGTCACCGTGCTCACCCACGACCCGAAGTTCGACGTGCCGGTGCTGGCCGTGGCGTTGCGCGCCGGACTCGGTTACGTCGGCGCGATGGGATCCCGGCGCACCCACGACGACCGGCGGGAGCGGCTGCGCGAGGCCGGCCTCACCGAGGCCGAGCTCGGCTCGTTGTCGTCACCGATCGGGCTCGATCTCGGCGCGCGCACCCCGGAGGAGACTGCGGTGTCGATCGCCGCGGAGATCATCGCGCTGCGCTGGGGCGGTCGGGGTGACCGGCTGGTCGACCTCGCCGGACCGATCCATCACGCGCCCTGACGCCGGCGTGGGTACCCTCGACGCATGCCAGCCGTGCTGCTGATCCGGTCCGCCCGAATCCGGGCCGAGCAGTCCGCGGCACCGCCCGCCGAATGGCGGACAACCCGCACGGCGGCGGCCGCCGCCGGCGCGGAGGAGCCGGTCCGACCCCGCGCGACGGCCGCGAAACCGAGCGCCGCGAGGACCACCGCGGCCACGCCGAGCGCCGCGGCGAAGGCCGGTCCCGGTGGGTCCGGCGCCCCGACGGCCGGCCGGCGCGCGTCCGCCACCGCGAACGCCACCAGGGCGAAGGCGGGTGCCGCAACCGCCGCGCAACCGGCTGACGCCACGACCCCACCATCCGTCCGGCCGGTCGCGCCGCACCTCGGCGCCGAACCCGCCGGCGGCACCGAGCCGATCGGTCCGGCCGCGGACAACGCCCCGCTGGTGAAGCGGCTGCTGCCGGTGCTGGTCGCGCTCGTCCTCCTGCTGCTCCGGCGCCGGCGGCGCCGACAGCGCCACTGATCGGCCCACCGGCCGCCGCTGGCAGGATGACCGGGTGACCCGCAGAGCCAGCGCCGCCGTCGCCCTGGTCGCCGCGGCCTGC
>Ga0307413_10000241_pt1 | contig 16364 bp, 14 predicted proteins | sample DK1Ometagenome_3_FD_203714 | JGI IMG/M metagenome (GOLD analysis project Ga0307413, IMG submission 203714) | Maize rhizosphere microbial communities from greenhouse at UC Davis, California, United States - DK15-O-2 | ecosystem: Host-associated > Plants > Roots > Rhizosphere > Soil | place: USA... | reverse complement strand
TCACCGGGAAGCCGCGGCCGGCGAAGCTGACGTCGTGCAGTGACGGGGCGAGGACCAACCTGCGAAGTGCACCGAAGAACGAGGGCACGGCCAACTCCCTTGCGCACGCGGACGACTGGGCTCCCATGGTCCCGACATGCGGATCGTCGCGGCGTCTCCCGGTTTGCCGAGCTGCGCCCGCCGTCGAAGGGCGGCCGCCGCCTCCCGCGCCCGCCGGCGACCCCGGCCTCCGTTCGACACGGCCTGGGGTGGAGACGACCTAGGGTGGACACAGCATCCGGACAGCACAGGAGGTCGTCTGATGGACCGCGCCCCGGCCCTGCCGAGCTATGCCGGCGGCACCTCCGACGTCGCCCTGCTCGGCGACACGATCGGCGACAACCTGGACCGCACGGCGGCCAGGCACGGCGACCGGGACGCGCTCATCGAGTGCGCGACCGGTCGGCGGTGGACCTACACCGAGCTGGTCGCCGACGTGGACGCGCTGGCACTCGGCCTCGCCGGGAGCGGTGTCGGCAAGGGCGACCGGGTCGGCGTCTGGGCGCCCAACTGTGCGGAGTGGACACTCACCCAGTACGCGACGGCGAAGCTGGGCGCGGTGCTGGTGAACATCAACCCGGCCTACCGCGCGCACGAGCTGCAGTACGTGCTGCGCCAGTCCGGCTCGCGGACGATCGTCGCCACCCGCAGCTTCAAGACCTCCGACTACGCCGCGATGATCGACACCGCCCGGCCGAACTGCCCGGCGCTGGAGCAGGTGGTGCTGATCGGTGAGGCCGACTGGGACGCGCTGCTCGCGACAGGTCGTGCCGCGGACCGGGCACTCCTCGCGCGGCTCGGGGCGGCGCTGAGCCCGGACGACCCGATCAACATCCAGTACACCTCGGGCACCACCGGGTTCCCGAAGGGCGCGACGCTGTCGCACCACAACATCCTCAACAACGGCTTCTTCGTCGGCGAGCTGTGCGGCTACACCGAGGTCGACCGGGTATGCGTCCCGGTGCCCTTCTACCACTGCTTCGGCATGGTGATGGGCAACCTCGCCTGTACCAGCCACGGCGCGACCATGGTCATCCCGGCGCCGTCGTTCGAGCCGGCCGCGACGCTCGCCGCGGTGGCCGCCGAGCGGTGCACCTCGCTGTACGGGGTGCCGACGATGTTCATCGCCGAACTCGCCGACCCGAGCTTCGCCGACCACGACCTGTCCAGCCTGCGGACCGGGATCATGGCCGGATCGCCGTGTCCGGTCGAGGTGATGAAGCAGGTCATCGACCGGATGGGGATGGCCGAGGTGTCCATCTGCTACGGCATGACGGAGACCTCGCCGGTGTCCACCCAGACCACGATGGACGACTCGATCGAGCGTCGGGTCGCCACCGTCGGACGGGTCGGTCCGCACCTGGAGGTCAAGGTGGTCGACCCGGACACCGGGCTGACCGTGCCACGCGGCGAGCCGGGTGAACTGTGCACCCGCGGCTACTCGGTGATGCTCGGCTACTGGGAGCAGGCGGACAGGACCGCGGAGGCGATCGACGCGGCGCGCTGGATGCACACCGGCGATCTCGCGGTGATGGACGACGACGGGTACCTGTCCATCACCGGCCGCATCAAGGACATGGTGATCCGGGGCGGTGAGAACGTGTACCCGCGAGAGATCGAGGAGTTCCTCCACACCCACCCCGACGTGTTGGACGCCCAGGTGATCGGCGTGCCGGACGAGCGCTACGGCGAGGAGCTGATGGTGTGGGTGAGGATGCGCGACGGCGCGCCGCCGTTGACGCCGCAGGCGCTGCGCGAGTTCTGCGCCGGCCGGCTCGCGCACTACAAGATCCCGCGCTACGTGCACGTGGTCGATGAGTTCCCGATGACCGTCACCGGCAAGATCCGCAAGGTCGAGATGCGCGAACGCGCGGTGGAGCTGCTCGGGCTCACCACCGACTGAGGCCGGCGTGCCGGTCCGGCCGCCGGGCCGAGCGGTGGCGTCACAGGGCGACCACGCACCCGTCGCTGGCGTTGCCGGCGCCGATGCTGACGATGCCGGCGCTGCCGTCGGTGTAGAACCGGGCGAAGATCCCGGCCGGGCGGCCGCCGAACAGCAGCGGCCCGAGCACCGGGGCGATCTCGGCCACGTGCGGCTCGTCGGCGTCCGCGGCCACCACCGACAGCCGACAGGACTGCGCCGCCACGAACTCCTGCACCACGCTGGTGCCCAGGGTGGCCGCCTCGGCCACCGCCCGCTCCCACTCGCCCTGCTCCGCCTCGGCGCCGATCACCACCTCCTTGCCGCTCATGCCCAACCCGGCCTTGAGCACCAGCAGCTCCCGGTTGTCCACCGCGAAGCGCAGCAGGTCGACCTCGCGGCCCCGCCACGTGCTGCGCCGGTCGCCGAGCACCCGGGTCCACGGAAGGTAGCGCTCGACCAGCGCGCGTTCGGCGGCACTCATCCACGGCCTGCCCTCGGACAGCAGCCCGAGGGTGACCTTGCTGCCCAGGAACGTGGAGGTCTGGGTGCCGACCAACAGGCAGCCGTTGTCCAGCGCGGCCTGCACGGGTGTGGTGTCGATGCCGAGGTCGACCCAGTCCGGGATGGTGAAGTTGCGCAGGCCGAGCGGGTAACGCAGGTGCGGCGCGCAGTCCCAGGCCTGGTGCAGGTCCGCCGGGTCGAAGAACCGGCAGGGCAGACCGAGCTGGTTGAACACGTCGGCCTCCACGTCGAAGTACCGGGTCTCCGCCACGCCCTGGTCGAGCGCGCTTCCGACGACCGCCACCCTGGGCGCCACGCCGAGTTCGTCGCTGAGGTCGCGGAACATCGCGGCGCGCACCGCGAACGGGTCCTCCGGGGTGAACGGGAGCCGGCCCAGGTCGTCGGCGTAGACTTGGCGCCACATCCGCATCCAGCCGTGCACCTCGACCGGCCCGCCCAGCGCGCCGCTGACGTTGAACTCGAGGAACTGGGGCCCGTCCGGCCCGATCACCACGTCCGGTCGGGCCACGCAGTCGGCGTAGCGTTCCTCCACGAACGGGTCGTCGACGAACAGTTGGTGCTCGCTCGCCGGCATGCCGTAGGCGTCGAGCCGGCCGGCGGTGTCCGGGGCGGTCTCCAGCGCGGTTCGGCGCACCAGGTCCAACAGGGCGGCGGTGGCCCGGAACAGCTCCGCCCGCGACGCGCGGGGCAGCGTGATCGGCGCCATCGGCGCCACCCGCCCGGTCGGCCAGCCGTAGTCGCGCATCTCGTAGGCGTGCAGCGAGCGCAGCGTGTCCACCGGCGCAGCCGGCTGCAGCCGGTGCGTGCCGAACCACGGGTGTGCCGCGGTCTCCTCGACGACGACGGTCATCGGCCAATCCTTTCGTCCACAATGGACCATCGGTGCGCGGTGTGGTGCCGGTCGCGCCGCGACTGTACGGTGCCAGGGCCCCGCCCCTGACGACCACGGGAGAGCCACGGATGACCCTGCGCCGGGTAGGAGACAACGAGTACGTCGAGGAGCACGGCGGCGACTACGAGGACTTCGAACCCGGCATGGTGATCCGGCACTGGCCGGGTCGCACCATCACCGAGACCGACAACACCTGGCTCACCCTGCTCACCATGAACCAGCACCCGCTGCACTTCGACCGGGCCTACGGCGAGGGGGCCGAGTACGGCCGGGTGCTGGTGAACAGCGGCATCACGCTGTGCCTGGTCGGCGGGATGACCGTGCAGGCGCTGTCCGCGCGGGCCGTGGCGAACCTCGGCTGGGACCGGGTGCGGCTCAAGGACCCGGTGTTCGTCGGCGACACCCTGTACGCGACCAGCCGCATCCTCGGCAAGCGGCTGTCCGCGTCGCGGCCCGGTCAGGGCATCGTCACGGTGGAGACCACCGGGCTCAAGTCCACCGGTGAGGCGGTGATCGTGTTCGAGCGGTCCTTCCTGGTGCGCTGCCGCGACGCCGATTCCCGTGCCGCCGATTCCCGTGCCGCCGGCCCTCACCCGGCCGCTGACGCGTAGATCGCCCACGCCACCGCGGTGTCCTCGATCGGCATGCCGACGCCGCGGAACACCGAGACCTGCCCGGCCGGCCGTGCCCCGATCGTCGGCACCGCCAGCTCCCCCAGCTCGTGCAGGTCGTCGACGGTGACGTGACCGGCGGCGAGCGCCGCGCGCACCTCCCCCGCGTCGTCCACCGCCGCGGCCCGCTGCTCCACCACGGTGAACGCGCCGGCGAGCAGCGACGGGTCGACCTCGATCGCGTTCTCGTGCGTGCCGCCGACGATGTTGACGTGTGCGCCGGGCGCCACCCAGTCGGCGGCGACCAGTGGCGTCGCGTCGTCGGTGGACGTCGCCGTGCAGACGACAGCCGCGTCGCGGACCGCGCTCTCGGCGTCGTCGCAGACCTCGACGGCGTGGCCGTGCTCAGCGCGGATCCAGGCACCGAACGCCTCGGCCCGCTCCCGCCCGCGGGAGAACACCCGGACCGTCGTGATCGGACGGACGGCGGACACGGCCCGCACCATGGCGTGCGCCTGCACGCCGGCGCCGAGCACGGCGAGCTCGGCCGCGTCGGTCGGCGCGCACAGTCGAGTGGCGAGCCCGGCCACCGCGCCGGTGCGCACCGCGGTCAGCTCGGCGCCGTCCAGCAGCGCGGTGATCCGGCCGGTGTCGAGATCGGTCAGCACCACAACCCCGTGGATCAGCGGCAACCCGCGGCCCGGATTGTCCGGGGTCAGCGTGGTGATCTTGACGCTGCCGACACCACGCCTGGCCCAGACCGCGGTACCGGCGAGCAGCTGGCGGTCACCGCCGTGCTCGACGATCGTTCGCGGCGGCGACTGGGTCCAGCCGGCGGACAGGTCGGCGAACGCCTCGGCGAGCGCGTCCACCATCCGCAACAGTTCCGCCTCCCCGAAATTTACCCTTGTGGTTACGTTGGGCGGGATGTGTCCGACCTTGTCACGTACTGGTGGCTGGGTTGCGTCACGGTCCCCTGAGGTGGCGGTCATCCGGTCACGGCCCGGTGCTGGCGCAGTTCGGCCACGACATCCACGATCAGGTCCTCCTGGCCGGCGATCGCCTGTCGGCGGCCCAGCTCGAAGAACACGTCCCTCGGGTCGACCCCGGCCCGGCCGGCCACGTCCAGCACCTGGTGCTTGAATCCGGAGAACACGCCGGCCAGGCCGCTGACGATGCTGATCGACTCGGTGACCGGCGGTGCCGGCATCAGCTCCCGCTCGGCGTAGTCGGCCGCGTCCAGCAGCGCGTACAGGTCGATGCCGGTCGCGAACCCGGAGCGCTCCAGTACCGGCACGAGCACCTCGAGCTGGGTGTTGCCGGCGCCGGCGCCGAACCCGCGGGCGCAGCCGTCGATGATCCCGGCGCCCGCCTCGGCCGCGGCCACCGAGTTGGCCACCGCCATGCCCAGGTTGTTGTGCCCGTGGAAGATCACCGGCACGTCCACGGCGGCGGCCATCGCGCCGATCCGCTCGGTCACGTCCTTCGGCAGGAAGTGGCCGGCCGAGTCCATGATGCCGACGGCCCTGGCGCCGTAGCCGACCGCCGCGGCGGCGTGCTCGGCGAGCTGGGCCGGGGTGGCCATGTGGCTCATCATCAGCACGCAGTGCGCGTCCGCGCCCTGCTCGGCGAGGAAACCGAGGTGCCGCTCGGCGAGCGAGGTCTCGGTGCAGTGCACTCCGATGCGGATCACGTCCACGCCGTGCGCGATCGCCCTGCACAGGTCGTCGGAGGTTCCCCAGCCGGGCAGCATGAACGTGCCCATCCGGCTGTGCCGCAACGCGTCCCGCACGGTGGCGAGCATCTCGTCATCGCTCACCGCCGCCCGGCCGACCTGCAGCGAGGACGCGCCGATGCCGTTGCCGTGGCCGACCTCGACCACCGGGATGCCGGCCGCGTCCGCCGCCTCGGCATAGCCGCGCAGCGCCGCGACACCGAGGCCGTGTCGCACCGCGTGCTGGCCGTCGCGCAGCGTCGGGTCGTAGATGAGCAGTTCCGCCTCCCCGGAATTTGTCCCTGTTGGTCGCGTTGGCGGGGAGTGTTCGGCTTGGGCTCGTACTGGGGGTTGGGTTGCGTCACGGTCCCCTGAGGTCGCGGTTTCGGGGTTCACCGCAGCACTCCCGTCCGGCGCGCGGCGGAGACCCGCGCGGCGTGCTGCTCGGCGACCAGGATCGCCGCCGAGTTGATGATGTCCAGGTTGCCGGCGTAGCGGGGCAGCACGTCGCTGTCCGCGGCCACCTCGACCGACACCACCACCCGGTCCCCGGTGACCGAACAGGCGATCACCTGGTAGCCGGGCGCGAACGCGCGGACCTCCGCGGCGGCGGCGTCCACCACCGCCCGCACCTCGGCCAGGTCGGCGCCGGGGATGATCGCGCGGACCGCGGTGCGGAACGTGGCAGGCGGCACCGCCGGGCTGATGTTGAGGATCGCCTTGGTGTCGCGCACCCCGGAGAACGTGGTGAGCGCCTGCTGGGTGGTCGCCACGTACTCGTCCAGGTTCAGCCGGGTCGCCCGGCCGGCGATGGTGCTGGCCACCGTGGACACGACCTCGATGTAGTCGGCGGCGAACCGGCTGGCCAGCGCGTGCGCGATGGGCACCGACGCCTGGCCGCCGCAGCTGATCAGACTGACGTCGCCGCCGGCCGGCGCGCCGGTGCCGGTCACCGTCGGCACCACCATCCGACCGGCCTTGCTCGGCGTCAGGTCCACCAGCAGCGTCTCGGTGAACGGCCGCAGCAGCCGGGCGTGCTCCAGGTGCGACATCGCGTTGGTCGCGTCGAACACCACGTCGAACGGTCGCTCGGCCCGCAGGACCGCGTCGATCCCGCCGGTCGAGGTCGGGTAGCCGAGCCGGTGTGCGTGGTCCAGGCCGGCCGAGTCAGGGTTGCGGCCGACGACCAGCGCACAGTCCAGCGCCGGTGACCGGTGCACCTTGCTGACCAGGTCCTGGCCGATCACTCCGGTGCCGATGACGGCGACCGCGATCGGCCCGCCGACGGTCTCGGCGGTCGTGGTGAAGTCCTCGGTGACGGTCATCGTCGACCCTCCTCGATAGGTGCACGGCGGTGCGCGCCGCCGAACCGCGCCGCCCAGGCGTCCCCCGCGGCGACGGTGCCGCGGGCCATGCGGGCGAACGGTGGCCCGACCATGTTGCCGTCGAGCACGGCGATGCCGCCGTCGGCGGCGGCGACCGCCTCGGTGACCCGGCGGGCCAGCAGCAGGCCGGCATCGTCCGGGCGCAGCGCGTGGTTGATGGTGTTCAGCTCACCGGGGTGCACGGTCGCCTTGCCGTGGAAGCCGAGCTCGCGGATCCGCTCGATCTCCTCCGCCAGCACCGCCGGCTCGGACAGCCGGAAGTTCGCGGTGTCCACACAGGCCGTGCCGTGCCGGGCGCAGGCCAGCGCCATCGCCTGGCGGGCCGCGAGCATGCCGGCCCAGGTGATCTCCACCCCGAGTGTCGCGGCGAGGTCGGCGGAGCCGAGCACCAGCCCGTCGGCGGCCCCGGCGATCCGGTCGATGTCGGTCACCGCCTCGACGGTCTCCACCGTCACGTAGATCTCCGGGTGGGCACCCGCCGAGGCGAGCGTCTCGCGCACCACCGTCACCTCGACCGCGGACCTGACCATGGTCATCACGACGAACCCGGGCCGCACGGCACAGTCGGCGAGCAGCACCAGGTCGTGCACCGCTGCCATGGTGCCCAGCTCATTGACCCGCACCGCGACGTTCGCCGGCTCCGGCGCCTTCTCCAGCGCGGCCCGGCAGATCTCTCTGGCGGCCGGCTTGTCCGCCGCCGGAACCGCGTCCTCCAGGTCGATCAGGTGCACGTCGGCGTCGTAGGACCACGCCTTTACCACACGGTCCAGCGACAGCGCCGGGGTGTAGAGGATGCTGCGCGGGATCGCGCGGGCGGCGCTCACCCGGCACTCACGGCGACGCCGCCGGCGGCCGGCGCGCCGACGTCGACCAGGACCCGGCCCAACCGCCGGATCTGCTCCTCGGTCTGCCCGGCGCGCAGCATCACCCGCAGGCCCGCGGTGCCCCGCGCGACGATCGGGAAGAACACCGGCGAGACGTAGAAGCCCGCCTCGAACACCTGCCGACCCGACTCGATCACCGTCTCGTCGCTCATCGGCACCACCCGGATCGGGTAGCTGGTGTCCGACTGCTCGGTCTTCACCAGCGAGTCGAACAGCGCGATGTTGGCGTTCAGCCTGTTCTGCAGCTCGGTCAGCTCCGCGGTCCGGTGGATCTGCGCGGAGGCCAGCGACGCACCCACCGCGGCGGTGTTCATCGGCTGCGAGTAGCACAGCGCGCCGGCGAAGCGCTCGATCACCCGCAGCGGGGTCTTGCCGAACCCGTCCAGCAGGATCGCCGCGCCGCTGGTGCCGAACGCCTTGTTCAGTGTGGCGACGGTGATGGTGCGGTCGTCGCGGATCGGGCAGTGCGAGCGGATGTAGCCGATGCCGCGCTCGCCGTAGGCGGAGATCGAGTGCGAGTCGTCGTAGAACACCAGCAGGCCGTACCTCTCCTGCAGCTCGGCGAGCTCGGCCACCGGCGCGTAGCCGCCGAGGCTGTCCGAGCCGTCCACCACGTACGCCACCCGCTCGTAGCGGCGGCACGCGTCGGCCAGGAAGTCGAGGTCGTGATGGCCGCAGGTGACCACCTCGGTCTCGTCCGCGCAGGCCGGTTTCGCGCCGGCCATCGACACGTGACAGTTCTTGTCGAACACCATCAGCGGACGGATGCCGTTGCCCAGGTGACCGGAGGCGATCAGCGGCAGCAGCCCGTTGCTGGCCACGCCCGCGGAGATCGCGCTGACCACGGTGGCGTCGAACAGCTCGCCGAGCGAGGCCTCCAGCTCCAGCAAGGCCGGGATCTGCACCCGGCTGCGCGGGATGCAGTGGTCCAGCACCCCGAACCGGCGCAGCGCGTCGACCGCCCCGTCGATGACCGACGGGTGCGAGTCCAGGTCCAGGTAGGAACAGCAGGTGAAGTTGACGAACTCGTGCCCGGTCTCGGTGCGCAGCACCCCGCCGTCGAGCTCGGCGACGATACCGGCGAGGCCGTTCTCCTCGGACATGTCCCAGAACGCGTTGCCCACGCCGATGGCGCGGTCGTTGTTGCGGTAGAGGTGCGGCGGGGTGATGGAGATCTTGTCGCTCACTGGTCGTTACCGCCCGCGGTGTTCGCCGGCTGGTAGTTGTAGACGCCCTTGAGCTTGCGGTACGCCGCGGTGTAAAGGGCCACGCCGAGCACGTACGGCCGCCGAAGGATCTTGGTGTCCCGCAACCAGAAGTTGACGTTGATGTTCATGTCCTCGAGCGACTCGGCCTGGTGCCACCAACCGAGCGGCAGGTACAGCATCTGGCCGGCCTCCAGGATCAGCTCCCGGCGTTCGGCCAGCTTCGCGACGAGCTTCGGGAAGCGTGTCGGGTCGACGTCGTCGAAGTCGAACGCCTGCGACTTGTCACCGAAGCCGCGCACCAGCGAACGTGGGTAGTACTCCCACGACCCGGGCGGCGACAGGATGAACCGCTTGCGGCCCTCCAGCGCGATGTTGAAGTTCTCCAGCTCGTCGAAGTGGCTCTGGGTGAACACTCCCTTGTGGCTGATCCACAGGTTCGCCGCGTTCAGCGAGCGGCGGTAGTCGAACAACTCCTCGGCGTCGAAGCCGAGTACCGCGTTCACGTCCGCCGGGCTGTTGCGGATGTTGGACACGATCCGGTTCCAGGCGTTCGGGTCGGTCAGGTACTTCGGGTCGGTGAAGAACTCGCGGAGCTTGATCTCCGTGGTGGTCCACCGCTCGGAGTTCTGCTTGTTGCTCGGCTCGGTGAACAGGGTCACCGACATGTCGCCGAGCCGCTCGGCGACGCCCGCGCGACCGAGGCCCTGCACGTGGTCGGGCAGATTGATCACGACCGGGACGTCCGCCCTGATCAGCGCCTCGCGACCGAAGGCAAGGAACTCGTCGAACGACAGGCGCGGCACGGGCAGGCCGGCGCGGCCGTCCTGGTCGGGTACCGGTTGAGTTGTACTCACTGCGGGGGTCCTCACTGTTCTCGTACCGCCATTCTCGGCGCCGATTCCTCGGCTGGTCTCCTCGTGCGCAGTGCTGGCCGTCCGGCCACGCTCACCACGACCGCCACCACTCCGCCACCGACCGCGGCCCACGCGGCCAGCGACGATCCGTCCATCTCGGCCAGTCGGCCCCCCGTCGCCGTGCCCAGCGCGATGCCCAGCGCACCGGCGCTGTTGAGCCAGGAGAACCCTTCGGAGAGGGTGCCCTTCGGCGCGAGCGACTCGAGCAGCGTGCTGCCCGCGATCAGCGCGGGCGCGATCGCCACCCCGGCCACCACGGCGAGCCCGGCCATCGCCCAGGACGAGGTGGCGAACGCCAGCGGCATGGTGCCGACGGCGAGCACTCCCGCGGTCAGCGACAACAGCCTGGCCTGCGACAGCCGCCAGTCGACGGCCCCGTACACCACCCCGGCGACCAGGCTGCCGACCGCGGTGAGCGACAGGAACACCCCGGCGAGGCCGGGACTGCCCTGCTCCTGCGCGAAGCCGACCATCGTCACGTCGAGCGCGCCGAGCAGGAACCCCATGCCGGCGTAGCAGGCCATCAGCACCCGCACCCCGGACACCGCGATCGCCCGGCCGGAGCCGTGACCGCCGACCGGTGCTCGCGGCGGCTCGGAGCGGCGGTGCAGCGCCACCGCGATCGACCCCGCCGCGGTGAGCAGCGCGCAGGCGATCAGGCCGGCCGCCGGGTCGACCCCGGTGGCGAGCGCGATGACCAGCAGCGGGCCGAGCAGGAAGATCGCCTCGTCGAGCACCGACTCCAGCGCGTAGGCGGTACGCAGCAGGTCGCCCTTCGCCAACGTCGCCCACCGGGCGCGCACGAACGAACTGAACGACACCGAGGTACAGCCGACCGCCACCGACGTGACGACCATCAGCCACAGCGGGGCGCGGAGGCCGATGGACGCCAGCAGCGCGACCGTCGCCACCACGTGGCCGGCGCCGGTCGCCAGCAGGACGCCGCGCTGACCACGCCGGTCGGCGATGCGGCCGAGGACCGGGCTGGTGACGCCGGTCGCCACCAGCATCACCGCGGCGACCACGCCCGCGTCGGCCAGCGAACCGGTCACCGCGGCCACCATCATCAGGCAGCCGATGGACCGCATCGCGATCGGGAAACGACCGACCACGCCCCAGCAGGCCAGGCCGGGTGCGCCCGGGATGCGCAGCAGGTGGAGGTAGGACCGGAATCCGGCTTTCGGTCCCGGTGTGTCGGCGGACACAATTCTCCTGTCTGCGCAATGGGTGTATACGTGCCGGAATTCGGCGTCGGACGCACGGGCCTCAGCAAGAGTAAGCGAGGCCAAAACCGCTGTCAACGCTCCAATCGGGCAGCCCTGTACGCCCGAACAGTGCAGGCACGACAACCCGTGTGCGCATCCGGCCTGCGAAAACTCGTGACTTTCGGCACCGTAACGCGGGCCGACACAGGCGTTAGCGACGGCTTACGTCGATCGATTCCGGAAATGTGACCCGGCCATTCGTCCCATTCCGGAATGGTGTGCGCGAGCGGCGGCGACCGCGCCGCGACCGCGGCCGGAGGTGACGCGGACCTGGTGGTGGTGACGTGTTTGCACGTCGGCGCGGTGGGAGTTACCCGATCATCCCACCTGCGCTCACCGGCTGCGGCTGGCCGAGCGGATGACCGGACGAGTCCGGTCATCGCAACGGGTCATTGCGCCCCCGTCATTGCGTTGCCACCCACGCGGGAATCGTTCGCCTGCGCCGCCGGGGCAACGGCCCGACTTGCGGTGACGGGTGCGATCAGCATTTCCGCGGCAGCCGGGGTGATCGGAAATGCTTCCCGGCAACCGGACGCTGCCAGCTGAATGCGACCTCTCGCGATCACCGGGTCGAGATCCCGCCGAGCACCGGCTTGACGTCCACGATCGGGGTGCCGTCCAGCGCCTCGAGTCGATCGACCGCGACCCGCGTGCCGTCGACGGCGGTGATCCGAACGGTGTGCAGACCGATGGGGTTCGGCCGGTCCGGCGACCGGGTCGCCAGCACACCGGTCGGCGGACGGTCGGTGTCCCCTCGGGGGTGCACGGTCAGCACCTCGCGCGACGCCCGGTCGAACCAGGTGATCAGGACGATCTCGGCGCCCACCGCCAAGCCGGCCAACGCCGCGGCCACGGAGCCGTCGAACACCAGCACGGCCGGTGGCGCACCCTCGTCCGGCTGGCGGGGCGCCTCGGCACGTTCGGACAGCGAGGACTCCACCCGGCCGATCGGACGCAGTAGCACGGCGGCAGGCTATCCGCCGATCCGTGACCTGCCGACGGCGGCGGACCGAGGTGGTCCGCCGCCGTCGGCAGGTGCGTGGACAGGCGACGATCAGGCCTGCTTGGCGGCCTCGATCTCGAGGAAGATCTTGATCTTGTCGCTGACCAGGGCGGCGGCCGGGCCACCGGTGACGCCGAAGTCCTCGCGGCTGATCTCGGTGGTGGCGGAGAACCCGACGACCGGGGTGCCGTCGTAGCTCTCGCCGAAACCGTTCAGCTCGAGGTCCAGGGTCACCGGCCGGGTGACGTCGCGGATCGTCAGGTCGCCGTCGAGGAGGAACTCGTCGTCCTCCACGCGCAGGCCGGTCGAGGCGAACGTGAGCGTCGGGAACCGCTCGACGTTGAGGAAGTCGTCCTGGTGGAGGTGCTCGTCCCGGGTCTTGTTTCTGGTGCTCACCGACGCGGCCTGAATCACCGCGTTGACCGTCGAGGCCAGCGGGTCCTCGGCCGTCACGACCGTGCCCTCGAACTCGTCGAAGGTGCCGCGCACCTTGGACACGCCGAGGTGGCGGACCTGGAACGAGACGTCGGAGTGGACGGTGTCGATCACCCAGGTGCCGGCGACGTAGCCGGGAATGTCGACCTGCGTGGACATGGTGTTGGGCTCTCCTCGCGGGGATGTCGGAACGCCGGCGACGAGCACCGGCGTCTGGTGCGATGCCGTGGTGGCCTGCGCCCGAGATCCGGTGCCTCGTTCCGGCTCCCCGACTCGGACCCCGTCATCTCCGGCGCAGGCCACCAGGATGCCACGGTGCGCGACCGTTCCGTCACGCGGTCTTCGTCGCGCAGAGGATCGCCTGCACGGGGATGGCGTCCGGCGGGATGTCGGCCGGTGTCTTGGCGATGGTCGCGGTGACGGTGAACCCGCACTCCTCGAGCCAGCCGCGATACACCGACAGCTTCTGCGGTCCGCCCTGGCCCATCGCGCAGCCGAGGAAGAACGCCGGGAAGAAATCGATCGTGTAGTTGTCGGCGTCGGTGACGTCCTCCGGGTACACCGGCACCATCACGTCGATCCGTCCGCCGACGTCGAGCGAACGGTGCACCTGGCCGAGGATGCGGAACACGTCGTCGCGGTCGAACATGTCCAGGAAGTGTTTGATCAACACCACGTCGAAGCCGCTCGGCACGCTCTCGAACACGTCGCCGCCGATGAACGAGCAGTGCTCGGCCACGTCGTGCGAGCGGAAGTTGGCCAGACACTCCGCCTCCTTCTCCGGCAGGTCGAAGGTGGTGACCGTGATGTCCGGGCCCTTGAAGCGGTAGGTGTGGATCGCGCCCAGTCCGGTGTTGCCGGCGAGATCCAACACCCGGGAGCCGGCCGGGATGTCGATGTTGCCGAAGAACCACGGGTCGATCCGCTCGGTCACCGCGTTCATCAGCCGGGCCCACGCGTCGCGCAGGTCCTGGTGCTCGGCCACCGCGCCGTACAGGTTGCCGTCATGGCCGTACAGCTCCTTGAGACCGACCACGGTGCCGGTGCGCACGCTGTCGGTGAGGTCGTGCAGCTGCCGCAGGATGACCACCTTGATCATGTTCATCAGGGTCAGCGCCCGCCTCAGATCGGCCTCCGGCACCTCCGCCAGCGCGGCCAGGGAGTAGGCGCCGGTGGCCTCGTCGTGGCCGACGAAGCCCTCCTTGACCATCAGGTGCAGCAGCTGCTCGACGGCGTCCGGCTTGACGGCGACCGCGTCACCCAGCTTCGCCGCGGTCAGCCCGGGGTTCGCCCGCAACGCGTCCACGATGCCGAGTTCGAAGCAGGCCAACAGGTTCATGAACCTGGTCGGGCCGACCATGTACTCGCGGAATCGGGCCAGGGTGTCTGCTGCGGTCATGCCAGGGTTCCCTTCGGGTGATCGCCGGTGCGCAGTCGGCGGGACAGCTCGACCCGCTTGACCTTCAGCGTCGCCGTGCGCGGCAGCTCCGCCTGGGGGATCTGGACCGGATCGGCCAGCTGCGGGAACTCCACGACGGCGGCGCGCCAGCGGGCGCGGTCCAGCGGTTCGTCGGAGGCCGTGCAGATGACCGGGACCGGCTCGGCGCCCGGACCGGGCACCACGACCAGCTCGCTCAACTCACGCAGCCGGCCGAGCACGAGGTCCTCGATCTCCAGGCTGCTGCGGACGCCGGGGATCATGTCCACCTCGCGGTCGAGCATGTGCAGGCAGCCGAGCCCGGTGCGGTAGCCGACGTCGCCGGTGCGCCACCACCCGTCACGCAGGTCGGCGCCGTGCCGCTCGTCCTCGCCGTAGTAGCCCTTCGCCAGGCCCTCCCAGCCGACCTCGATGAAGCCGGGGTTCGCCTCGGACGGCTTCTCGCCGCCCCGGCCGACCACCCGCACCCGCGCGCAGCCCGGCAGCGGGTAACCGACGCAGCGGCCGTTGGCCTTGTGCGCCGTGCGCCGGAAGTACGGCCGGCCGACCGCGGGGCCGACCTCGCTCTGGCCGTAGATCTGGAAGAACATCGCGCCGCGGCGCGACGAGGAGCGCACCAGCCTGCTCATCGTCCTCGGGTGGATCGCGTCGAACGTGCTGCTGAAGTACTTCACCGACGCGAACGGCCTGCGCGGGTCGTCGGCCAGGTCCTCCCACTCCATGAAGGAGTTCGGCAGCGCCTCGATGAACCCCGGCCGGTTCTCCAGGAACAGGTCGGCCACCCTGGCCGGGTCGGACACGTTCATCAGCAGCACCGGCATGCCGCGCAGCAGGGTCAACGCCATCGCGGCGAACATCCGCGAGTGCACGAAGGACACGTGGATCGCGACGGTCTCGCGTCCGCGCATCAGCGACAGCAGCCACCACTGCGGCCGCAGCCGGGCGCCCATGGTCCGCGGGGTGTGCACGACGAGCTTGGGCAGGCCGGTGGTGCCGGACGTGTGCGTGATCAGCGCGGGCTCGTCCGGGTCGCGCAGCGCCGGCCGGACCCGCTCGCTGCCGGCGAGGTCGGCCAGCGACGTCGCCCCCGGCCGGCTGCCGGCCACGATGATCACCCGCCGGGTGACCCCGGCCAGCGGCACGTCGCCGAGCGCGTCGAGCTTGCCGGTGTCGGTGAGCAGGTTCGGGGTGTCCAGCCTGGCCAGCAGCGCGCCGACCGTGACAGCGTCCAGTCCTGGCGACAGCATCACCGGCACCGCGCCGACCCGCGACACGGCCGTCGCGAGAATCCAGACGTCGATGTTGGCGGACTTGTGCACCGCGACGTGCTTCCCCGGCCGCACCCCGGCCGCCCAGAGCCGCCCGGCCAGGTCGTCCACGTGCTCGGCGAGCTGCGCGACGGTCAGCCGGCGGCTTACCGACGGCAGCACGTCCAGGTCGTGGTCGAGGGTGAGCAGGTTGCCGCCGTGCTCGGCGGCGGCCATCGCCGGCAGGACGCCGAGCTGCAGCCCGCGTTCGCGGATCGAGGCGGGGACCATCAAGCCCTTCATCGCAGGCCTGCTCCTCACGTGTCGAGACCGGCGGACGACGGAACCCGGACGGGTTGTCCACCTCCGGCCCAGCTTGGGGCACCGGACTTGGCAGGGACTGTGCGGCGGCTTGGTGGCGGCTTGGTGGCGGGGCGCCGGCGCGGTGAGGCGCAGGTCGGTGCCGGTCCGGGCGTCACGGGACGACTCGCTCGGGGGCACGGTGACCGATCGGGATCCGGGTGAACCGGACCTCGGTGGCGGTCGGCGACGCCAAACCCTGGCCAAGCCGTTGACAAGCCGGATGGGCCACGGTGGCTGGAGCGTGCACCGAGCCGACCCTGGGGGACCGCAGACCATGCCGACGTTGTGCAAGCCCGCGGTCAGCGTGCCCGAGCACGTGATCACGATGGCCGAGACCCTCGAGTTCGCCGAGCGGGTGCACGCCGGCAAACCCCAGCTCCCCCTCGCGCTGCGGCTGATCCAGAACACCGGCGTGCGCAAGCGGCATCTCGTGCAGCCCATCGAACAGACGCTCAGCCATCCCGGTTTCGAGGCACGCAACCGGATCTACGAGGCCGAGTCGAAGAAGCGCTGCCCGGAG